>Ga0209181_10000156_pt1 | contig 122262 bp, 99 predicted proteins | sample MAT05_FD_187208 | JGI IMG/M metagenome (GOLD analysis project Ga0209181, IMG submission 187208) | Freshwater microbial communities from Lake Fryxell liftoff mats and glacier meltwater in Antarctica - MAT-05 (SPAdes) (version 2) | ecosystem: Environmental > Aquatic > Freshwater > Ice > Liftoff...
GGACCGTCGGACAGTCGGACAGTCGGACAGTCGGACCGTCGGACAGTCGGACAGTCGGACAGTCGGACCGTCGGGCCGTCGGACAGTCGGACAGTCGGACCGTCGGACCGTCGGACCGTCGGACAGTCGGACCGTCGGACCGTCGGACCGCCGCGCCGCCCGAGGGGGGGGCCAGGGGGGGGCGATCCGCCGGGGTGGCCCAAGGCTGACGGGGGGTTGCTAGCCGATCAGCTTCTTCAGTGCCTGGACGATCACCTGTTCGGCGGCGGCCGGGCTCAACCTCTGTTCCTGCCGCAGCGCATCCCAGGCGGCACCAGACGCCATCGTCTCTGCAGCCGACGCAGCCCACGACGGCGCCTTCTTCAGCTCTGCCCCCAGGGACGCACGCAGCTCGTCGCGGCGCTTCCGCGCAGTCTCGGCGAGCGCCTTCGTGATCGCCTTCGATGCCCCGGCGCCGCGCTGCGCGGCGCGACGAACGGCGGCGCTGGCTTCGAGCACACGAACGCGGGTCGAGACGAAGTGAGCGAGGCGCGCGTCGAACGAACGGGTCGGCGACGGAGGCGTCGGCGTCGGCAGCCGCGCCGAGTGCCGGCCCGCGACCGCGAGCAGCAACTCTTCCCGGCTCTTGAAGTGCTGGCCGATCGACCGCACCGCGACCTTCGCCCGCGCCGCCATCTGCGCCGCCGTCGGCTCGCTGACGCCTTCATCGAGCAGCTCGAGCAGGGCGCTGACGATCGCCTCCCGGGTACGCGCCTTCCGCGCGTGACGGCCGTCTTCTTTCGTTACGGGGGGCACGGCGCGAGTTGGGTTGCGGCGCATGTCGGGGGCTGCATACCCGAAAGCCTCGCTTCCGCCCAACGCACAGCGAATTCTCCCTGCCGATCGACGATGTTCGCGTGTCCGCCCCCACTGTCCGTACAGAGCGTGAGGTCGACGCCCGCCTGCTGCAGCCGCGGCACGTTGCACGCCGCTTCCTCAGTCACGGGCATCACCGTGTCGAGCATCCCTTGCACGTAGAGCACCGGAGCCCCCTGCCCATCGGGTGGCACCAGGTTGTCGCGCAGGTACTGCAGGTACCCTTTCCCGGGCTCCTTGCATGCGGGTTCGTTGGGCGTGTCGAGGCACGCGAGCGTCGAGCTGCGAAGGCCTTCATCGACGAGATCGCCGAGCTTGTAGTGCGTGCCCTGCACCCAGCCGCCAAAACCAATCAGGCACATCGAGTCGAGCGCGTTGACCATCGCCGTGCGATCCGCCGCGGGGAAACCCTCGGCCGCCCGCGAGGCCCCGAGGTAGGTGGCGAAGTAGCCGTACTGCCGCATCACCGAGATGACGGGCTTCGTGTAGCCGGTCGAGATGGTGAGCGCGGTGGGCTTTCGCAGCAGGCTGATGGTCCCGAACGAGTCGAGCCTCGACTGCCACTGCGGAGCGATGCCCACAATCGCCGCGATCCTTCCGCCCGAGCCGTAGGCCTGTTCGAGTGATTGGGCAGCAAGCACCGCTCCACCGCCCTGGCTGTAGCCGAGCATCGCGATGCGGGCGTCGAAAGTCGCAGGCGTGTGCAGCTTCCGAAGCGCGCGCGCGGCGTCTAGCGTCGACTGCCCGGTGTCGCGGTTGTCGACATACGCCTGCACCCCATCGGTGCCCAGCCCCGCAAAGTCCGGAGCGATCACCGCATACCCCTTCCCCGCCCACGGCAACGCCAGCTCGAACACGCCTTCCGCTTCCTTGCTCGGCGCGCAGCTGTCGGCGACGCCCACCGACGGGTGCGCGATCACGATGATCGGCAGCGGGTAGGCCAGCGGAGTCTTCGGCAGCCACACCCGCGCCGAGCCCACCGCCCACGCGCCGTTGCCGCGCTTCGTCCAGTATGCCGTGCGGTACACGCCAACTTCACTGGTCGCCGCGGGCGCCTTCTTCTTCACCTCGGCCAGCGTCAGCGTCTTCTCGAAAGCGCACCGGACGCGATCGCCGCGCGCCTCGTCGGACGACGGCAGCATCGACGGCGACGCGTAGACGGCGTCAACGGCGTCGGTACACGGCAGGGCAGGGCCCGTCGCGTCGGGCGGAATGGTGCCCGCGTCCGGCGTGCCTGCGTCGGGAGTTCCTGCATCGACGACCACCGCCGTGCCGGAGTCGATGACGACGACCTGCCCGGCATCGACTCGAGGCACTTCGATTAACGGAGCCACCGGCCCGCACGCGACGACTGTGAGGCAGAGCATCGCAAGGGCAGCGCGCATGCCAACTTCTTAGATGTTTTTGCAGAGCAACTGCAAATTGGTCGGCGACCAAGAAAGTCAGATGCGAATGAGCCCGGGCGTCTTCCTGATGATCAGATCGAGCCAGAGGTTCGACTGCTTCTCGAGCACGGTGTTCGCGCGAAGGCGCGCGTTGAGGTGGGTGAAGTCGACGTCATCGAGGTGCTGATCCTGGTTGAAGCACGAGAAGACGAAGGACTCTTTGCCGGTCTTCGGATCCACGTGGCGCTGCAGGCACTGGGCGCAGATCTCTTTCATCATGCACTGCATCGGCGAGTTGATGCTGCCGACGGCGGTGTGGGCGGGCTTGAGATACGGCAGCAGCACGCCGTGCCGCGCGTCCTTCACCGCCTTCATCATCCGGTCGCTGCCGATCACGATCAGGCGATCGACCGTACGAAGCGGCACGATCTGCCGGCCGAGCTCGCCCTTCGCGTAGGCGAGCATCGCCTGCACCACGTTGCCGCGGAACGTTTGATCCTGCTCGCGCCGCGGAGTGATCAGTTCGCCCGCGTCGACCGACCAGATCACCTGGTCCGTGCCCTTCTCGACGTCGTCCATCTTGTAGCTGTCTTCCTTCGTCCGGTAGCCGGCGAAGTAGATGACCGCGCAGCCAGCAGCCTCGAGCGCCTGGCCGATCGAGAAGAGCACCGCGTTGCCGAGGCCGCCTCCGACCAGCAGCACCGTCTCATTGTGCGGAATCTCCGTCGGCGCGCCCGTGGGCCCCATCAACACCACCGGCTCACCCGGCTTCAGTGCCGCGCACAGCCGAGAGCTGCCGCCCATCTCGAGCACGATGGTGCTCATCAGGCCCTTTTCCTTGTCGACCCAGGCGCCGGTGAGCGCCAGCCCTTCCATCGCGAGCGTCGTCTCTTCCACGCGCGGCATCCGGCGCTCGAAGTTCTGAAGCCGGTAGAACTGGCCCGGGTGGAAGTGCTTCGCGGCGTAGGGCGCGCGCACGATGACCTCGACGATGGTCGGCGTGAGGCGGTTCACCGCGACGACGGTCGCGAGAAACGCGTCGTCGAGCCGCCTGAAGAGCTCGGCGCTCGACCGCACCGTCGAAGGCGCGGCCGCGATTTCCTTCTCGAACAGCCGCGCCACCTGCGGGTAGCCGTCTTTCGCCGACGCCATCGCCTTCACGACATTGCCCGCGTAGGTCGGGTGGTTGTCGCCGTAGAAGGTGATGAACTTCTGGCCTTCGGCGTCGCGGTACGAGGTGAAGAACCCCGTGTCCTTGCCGATGTCCTCGTGCGGCTGAACTTCTTTCAGCTGCCAGCCGTCGGGCCCGGCCACGAGCTCGTAGCCGCGGAAGAAGCTGCGCTCGTTGTCGAGCTGGAAGGTGTTCGGGTACTCGCGCTCGTAGGTAACGTTCGGCTTCGTGCCCGCCGCGACGCACACCGTCTTCGCAGGCAGCTCGTAGAAGCTGCCCGTGCCCTTGAGCTTGCCGTCGATGGTCGACATGCGCTCGAACTTCATCGCCGTGACCGCTCCGAACTCGTCGGGCACCGCTTCGATCGGAGCGACCCTCTCGATGATCCGGATCCCTTCCTCCAACGCCTCGGCCACTTCTTCGTGGTTCAGCCGGTACGCCGGCGACTCGGTGAGCGACCGGCGGTAGCACAGCGAAACGCCGCCCCAGCCACGCACCAGAGGAATGAAGTTCGGCTTCTCGCCCGCCGTTGCCGCGCGCGCGCGTTCGGCGCGAACTGCGAGACCGTGCTCGAGGAACTTCAGGTACACCTCCTTCTCTTCTGCATCGAGCTTCGCGAGCACTTTTTCCTCACCGATCTCGGCGACCAGCTTCTCGTGGCGACCGAGCACCTTCTCGACCTGCACCGGGTAGTACGCGAAGAGTTCGGTGGCGGTGTCGATGCCGGTGAGGCCGCCGCCGATCACCAGCGCGGGCAGCTGCACCTGCAGGTTCGCCAGCGAGTCCTTCTTCCCGGCGCCCGTGAGCTGCAGCGCCATCAAGAAGTCGCTGGCCGCCCGCATGCCACGCAGCAGGTTGTTCTTCACGTTGAGCAGGGTCGGGCTGCCGGCTCCTGCCGCGATCGCGATGTGATCGAACCCCAGCGCCCATGCGTCTTCGATGGTGAGCGTGCCGCCGAAGCGAATGCCGCCGTACATCACCAGGTGCTGGCGCCGCGAGAGGGTCAGGTGCAGCAGGGTGAGGAAGGTCTTGTCCCAGCGAACGGTGATGCCGTACTCGGACACGCCACCGAAGCCCGCGAGCACGCGCTGGTCGAGAGAGATCGCCAGCTGCTTGAAGTCCTTCAGCGGCTCGATCGTCTTTCCGTTCTTGCCGGTGAGCGTGTCGTCGAAAGGCTCGAGCTTGAGGCCGTCGATGCCGGCGACCGCGAAGCCTTCGTTGAGCAGGTAGTGCGACAGCGTGTAGCCGGCCGGGCCGAGACCGACGACCATCACGTTCTTCCCGTTGTAGGGCAGGGTGTAGGGCCGCTTGAGGTTGAGCGGGTTCCAGCGCGTCAGCAGGCCGTAGATCTCGAAGCCGTAGGGCAGGGCGAGCACGTCGGTGAGCGCGCTGGTCTCGATCTGGGGGATGTTCACCGGATCCTGCTTCTGGAAGATGCAGGCCTTCATGCAGTCGTTGCAGATGCGGTGGCCGGTGCCCGGGCACATCGGGTTGTCGATCATGATCATCGCGAGCGCGCCCAGCGAGTCGCCGCGAGACTTGAGCAGGTGCGCTTCGCTGATCTTCTCTTCCAGCGGGCAGCCGGTCAGCGGGATGCCGAGCGGGTTGGGCTTGAAGGTGCCCTTCGCCGGATCCTTTTCCTTGAAGCCCTTGCTGCAGCTGTCGCGTTCGCGCTCGTGGCAGATGATGCAGTAGTCGATCTCACCCATCACCTCGCGCTGGCTGGCGCGGGGGTCGGTGAGCTTGAAGCCGTCGCGGCGGCGAAGGTGCTCGTGCGGACCTTCGAGCAGCTCGGGCATGTCGGGGTTCGGCGTCTTGAGCTCGACGAGCTTGTCGAACACCAGCGGCTTCGGCTGGTGAACGGTCGACCAGTCGTGGAACAGGTGGCTGAACTTCGCGCGGGCATAGGTCCAGCGATCGGCCAGCGAGAGCAACCCTTTCACTGCGTCGAGACCGCCGGGAACCAGCGTCGAGCCGAAGGTGGTCTTACCTTCAGGCGTGGCGACGAGCGCGGCCTGCAGCGTGGCCCAGCTCTCCTCGTGCTGCGGCTGCGGCGGGGTGTAGCCGCCCGACAGCTGCTTCTCGATGTGCATCAGCGTCAGCACGGCTTCGGCGGTGGCGCGTTCTTCGTCGGCTGGGGTTCCATTCCACCCGAAGCCGAGCGTGAAGAGCTCACGCATGCGGGCGTCGAGCACGGGAAGCTCTTCGGAGGTGGGGCGGTCGGTCGCTCCCTTCTTGAAGACGCGGCGGGTGACGAACTCGCGCTTGAACTCGAAGAGCTTCAAGTCCTCGGTGAGCTTCCCCGAGAGCGCGGCGAGGTCGGGCTGAACGTTGAAGAGCTTTCCGATGAAGCGCGAGACGTGCTCGGCGACGCGGATCAGCAGGTCCGATTCCTGGGGGTTGGTCAGCTTCGCGCTGCCATCGCGCAGCGCCGCGAACTCGGCAGCCAGGCCCGCGTCGTCGGCTTTCAGCGTGTCGAGGAACTTCGCGTGAAGCCGCGCCAGCGCTGGAGCGTCGTGCAAATCCAGGTAGCTGAAGCCGTCGATTCCCAGTGAAAGCATGAGCATGGGGGTATCGAAGATGCCACGCGCTCACAAGGGGAATGGGCGTCAGGCAGGCTCGGTGGTCGCCTCGTGCGTCGCTGCGGCGGCGGCCAGCGCCGCCAGGCCCCCCAGCGTGAAGTAGTAGTTGGCGAAGGCCCACTTATTGAAGACAAAGAAAATTGTGTAGGTCGCGAGCGTCGCCAGCGCCCAGTGCTGCAGGGTGCGCGGCATTCGCCACGCCGACACGCCCGCCACCATCGCGGCGAACGGAAACGCGAGGGCCGTCGGCAGCATCCAGCCCGACTTCCGGGCCAGCCAGATGTTGAAGGTCAGCGCGTCCGGCCGGTCGGGCAGGGCGCTGACGAAGTCGAGCAGCGAGTGTTTGAGCTGCTTGAAGTCGGCGAGGGCGAAGGGAATCAGCGAGGCCGCTCCGACGCCGGCGACGATGACCCACTGGCGCCGAGTGAAGCCGAGCAGGATCCCCGCGAGGCCGACCGTCCAGAACATCGTCTGCTTCGCCGTCAGCACGATGCCGAACGCGACAGCGATGAGAATCGGCCGCTTCGTCACCACCGCTGCCGCCGCCGCGCAGACCAGCATTACCTGCACCGGGTCGACCCACGCCTGCTCGAGCACGAAGAGGAGCTTCGGCATCGTCCAGATCACGAGCGCCGGCCCGTCTTCCACCACTGCCGGCAGCGCGCGCCCCGATTTCTGCACGATGAACCGCAGCGCGAAGCCCGCCAGAAGCAGCGACGCGAGCATCGTGAACCGCACGTCGCCGCCCAGCAGATACGAGGGCAGGGTGAGGAACATCTGCATCGGCGGGTACACGTACGGCACGTCGGCAGCGTCGCGCGGCCCGGTGTCCTTCACGGCGACCGCGGTGTACGGGTTGCGCCCATTCGACATCGCCTCGGCGCCGCCTTGTTGCACCGTCCACACGTCGATGAACGGACGCGGTGAAGACTGGATGACGCCGCTGCCCGCAATCGCCAGCGCGATCGCGAGCAACGCGAAACGGCCCAGCCGCAGGAAGCGGTGCTCTTTCCAGCGGCCGGTGAGAAACGGCACGTACGTCAGCAGTACGACGATGCCCATCGCCTGCCCGAAGCGCGCCCTCGTGAATGGCGCCATCGGGTAGATGATCGCTTCGGTGTCGTTCCACGAGAACCACGCCATGCAGATCGAAGCGACCCAGACCAACGGCGCCAGCGACGTCGCTGCTTCGGGTTCGACCTTTCGCTTCAGCTGCGTCGACCAGCGAATCATCAGCGCCAGCGTCGCCATGAAGACGAACACCAGCGCCGGCTCGGAGTAGGCGCCGCGGGAATAGACGATCGTCCACCCGAAAACGAAGCCAATGAAGAGTAGCCAGGCACTCGACTGCGGAAGCTCGGCTCGCATTTTCGCGGAACCTAGTACGACAGTTCAGAAGTCCGTGCCCCGATCGGACGTCAACGCAGCCAATGGGGATGGCGCGGCGTCCCAGCGGTACACGAACTTCTGATCTGTCGTACTGGCCTCGCGTCTCGCGTTCTGTGCGTTGATTCCACCGGGGCCATTCGCTAAGGGCGCCGGCATGATCTCAGGCGTCGTCGTCGCTCCCAGGCGCATCATCCCGGACGATCGGGGCAAGGTGATGCACGTGCTCAAGGCCACCGACCCGGAGTTCGAGAAGTTCGGTGAGGTCTACTTCTCGACGGTGTACCCGGGCATCGTGAAGGGCTGGCACCTGCACCGCGAGATGGTGATCAACTACGCGGTGCCCGTCGGCATGATCAAGATCGTGCTCTTCGACTCGCGCGAGGGTTCGCCGACGAAAGGCGAGCTGCAAGAGATCTACCTGGGCGAAGACAACCACGCGCTGGTGAAGGTGCCGGTGGGCGTGTGGAATGGGTTCAAGGGCCTGGGCGTGAAGCCGGCGCTGGTCGTGAATTGCGCCACGATTCCGCATGATCCGAAAGAGATCGAGCGCATGGATCCGCACGACTCGTTCATCAAGTACGACTGGTCGCTGAAGGATCGCTGATGAGGTTGCTGGTCGTCGGCGCGTCGGGGCTGGTCGGCTCGGAGCTTCACCGTCAGGGGGGCCTGGGAACCGTCGGCGCCGCCCGCCACGTCGAAGGCGCGGCGACCGAGTCGATGGATCTTCTGAATCGCGCGTCGATCGATCGCGTGCTTCAGGCGCACTCACCGGACGTGATCGCGCTCTGCTCGGCCTGGCCCTACGTCGACGGCTGCGAGTCCGACCCGGTGCGCAGCCACCGCGACAACGTCGAGACGGTGCAGAACATGATCGCCGCCACGAAGGGCTCGGCCGCGAAGCTCGTCTTCTATTCGACCGATCACGTCTTCGATGGCCTGAAGGCCGGGCCGTACGTGGAAAGCGACCCCGTCAACCCGTTGAGCGTCTACGCGAAGCACAAGCTGAAGACCGAACGCCTGCTGCTCGAGCGCGGCAACAGCCTCGTCTGCCGCACCGCCTGGGTCTTCGGCGTCGAGGCCCGGAAGAAGAACTATGTCTACCGCGTCATCGGGCACGCCAAAGAGGGCACCGAGCTCAAGGTGCCTTCGGGCCAGGCGGGCTGCCCGACGTGGACGGGGTGGCTCTGCGCCTCGACGCTGACGCTCTTGCAGCGCGGCCTCGATGGGGTCGTGCACCTCACCGGCAACCTCGAGACGACCAAAGCCCAGTGGGCGCGGCTGATTGTTGAATCGCTGGGGCTCCCCGAGCTGCAGCTGACCGAGACCGACTGGCGGCTGGCGGGGCAGGTGGCACCCCGGCCTGACCGGGTGGCGGTGACCAGCGAAAGGCACGATTTGAAGCAGCCGGAACTGGGCGGAATTCTCAAGGCGTTGGCTGGGGCTCTGAAGTAAACGCCTCGCCCATGTCGATTCCCATTCCTGCCTGTCGAATCTGCGGCAACGCCACGCTGACGCCTGTCCTCTCGCTGGGCCTGATGCCGCCGGTGAACAGCTACCTGAGCGGCGCCGCCGAAGTGGCCGCCGAGAAGAAGCACCCGCTGGCGATCGCGCTCTGCCCCGACTGCACCCACGTGCAGCTGACGCACATGCTCGACCCGAAGGACGTCTTCGAGCACTACCTCTACTTCTCGGCGATGAGCGAGACGATCGTGAAGTGGGGCGTCGCCCTCGCCGAACGCTACGTCACCGAGATTTCGCTGAAGAAAGACGACCTGGTCGCCGAGCTCGCCAGCAACGACGGCTGCATCTTGAAGCCCTTCAAGGCGCACTGCCGCATTCACGGCGTCGAGCCGGCAAAGAACATCGCCGAGGTCGCCAACAAGGACGGCATTCCCACCACCGCTGAGTTCTTCAACCTCGCGCTGGCGAAGAAGCTCAAAGAAGAGGTCGGGCCCGCGAAGCTGATTCTCGCGCGCAACGTCGTCGCCCACGTTCCGGAAGTCGTCGACTTCGTGAAGGGCGTGAAGCACTGGCTCGCCGAAGACGGCATCTTCCACATGGAAGCGCCGTACCTGCAGCCGATGGTCGACCACCTCGAGTTCGACACCATCTACCACGAGCACCTTTCGTACTTTTCCGTGACCTCCCTGCAGCGGCTGTTCAAGGAAGCGGGGCTGGTGCTCTGGGACGTGGAAGAGATTCCGCTTCACGGTGGCTCGCTGATCGCGCGCGGCAAGCGCTCGGGTGAGCCGAAGCCGTCGGTGGCGAAGTGGCTGCAGGCCGAGAAGGACAGCGGCCTGAACACGATGCCGGTGCTGAAGAAGTTCGCCGAAGGTACCGAGAAGCTGCGCGATGAGCTGCCGCGGTTCTTGAGAGAGCTTAAGTCGAAGGGCGCTTCGATGGCCGCGTACGGCGCCGCAGCGAAGGGCGTGGTGTTGAGCAACTACTGCGGGCTCGATGGGAAGTTCTTCGATCTCGTCGCCGACCGTTCGCCCCACAAGCAGAACCGCCTGATGCCCGGGACGCACGTGCCGATCACGACCCCGCAGGCGCTCATCGATGCGCGGCCTGACTACGTCGTCGTGCTGGCGTGGAACTTCTTCGACGAGATCGCCCACCAGTTGGAGGCGTACACCGACAGGGGCGGCAAGCTGATCACCCCGGTGCCGGCTCCGAAGATCCGATGAAGGCCGTCATCCTCTGCGGTGGTCAGGGCACCCGCATCCGGGAAGCCAGTGACTCGTTGCCGAAGCCGATGCTGCAAATCGGCGACAAGCCGATCGTCTGGCACATCATGAAGTCCTACGCCGCGTTTGGCGTGAAGGAGTTCGTGCTCTGCCTTGGTTACAAGGGCTGGCTCATCAAAGAGTTCTTCCTCAACTACCGGGCGATGACGAACGACATCACCGTGTCGCTGGGCGCCGACAAGGGCGTCACGCTGCACGGCAACCGCACGGAGGAAGACTGGTCGGTGACGCTGGCCGAGACGGGCGAGCACACGATGACGGGTGGCCGCGTCTCGGCGATTCGCAAGTACGTCGAGAACGACGACCACTTCTGCCTGACCTACGGCGACGGCGTTTCCGACGTCGACATCGGCAAGCTGATCGCCTTCCACAAGAAAGAAGGCAAGGTCGCGACGGTGACCGCGGTGCGTCCGCCGGGCCGGTTCGGCGAGCTGCGCATCGATGGCGCGCAGGTCAGCGAGTTCAACGAGAAGCCGCAGACGTCTGAGGGCTACATCAACGGCGGCTTCTTCGTCTGCGACAGCAAGCGCATCTGGGACTACCTCGACAATGACCCGAAGGTGGTCTTCGAGCGCGACCCGCTGCAGAAGCTGTCTGGCGACAACCAGCTGTCTGCGTTCACCCACGGTGGCTTCTGGCAGCCGATGGACACGCTGCGCGAGTTCAACCTTCTCAACGATCTCTGGACGAAGGGCGAAGCGCCCTGGAAGGGCTGGAAGTGAACGCCGCCGAGCTGCAGCGGGCCTACGCCGGCAAGCGCGTGTTCCTCACCGGGCACACGGGCTTCAAGGGCGCGTGGATGGCGCTGTGGCTCGAGAAGCTCGGAGCGAAGGTCGTCGGCTACGCGCTGGCCCCCACCGAGCCACGCGGCGTCTTCACCGTCGCTGGCGTCGAGAAGTCGATCGACCACCACCTCGGGGACGTTCGGGACGAGCAGGGCGTTCGCTCCGCGATGGTCGCCGCGAAGCCCGACCTCGTGTTTCACCTCGCCGCGCAGGCGCTGGTGCGGAAGAGCTTCGAAGAGCCGCTGCAGACCCTGGACACGAATGTCCGCGGAACCGCGCATGTGCTCGAGGCGCTGAAGGCGTTGAAGGCGCCCGTCGCGTGCGTCGTCGTCACCAGCGACAAGTGCTACGAAAATCAGGAATGGATCTACGGCTACCGTGAGAACGAGCCGATGGGTGGCTACGACGTCTACTCGATGAGTAAGGGCGCAGCCGAGCTCGTCACGTCGAGCTGGCGGCGCAGCTTCTTCCCGGTGGCGAAGGTGGATCAGCACGGCGTGAAGGTCGCGAGCGCGCGGGCCGGCAACGTGATCGGCGGCGGCGACTGGGCGCAAGATCGAATCATCCCCGACGCGATCACTGCGCTCCATGCCGGGAAGCCGATTGGCGTGCGCAGCCCCAAGGCAGTTCGTCCGTGGCAGCACGTGCTCGAGCCGCTGGGCGGGTACCTGTGGTTGGGCGCGAAGCTGATGGGCGCCGACCCGGGCCGGTACTGCGAAGGCTTCAACTTCGGGCCGGATCTGGGCGCGACGGTTCCCGTGGCGCCACTGATCGAGAAGGTGATCGAGAAGTGGGGCAGCGGCCGTTGGGAAGACTTGAGCAAGCCAGATCAACTGCACGAGGCCGGCATCTTGCGGCTGGCGATCGAGAAGGCGCAGGTGCGGTTGGGGTGGTCGCCGCGGTGGGATCTGTCGGCCGCGGTCGGCAACACGGTGGCGTGGTACCAGGCGCAGCTGTCAGGCGCGTCGCCGCAGAAGCTGGCCGACCTTTGCCGCTCGCAGATCGACGCGTACCTGCCCGTTCAGGCGTGACGCGGACGATGGTGTCGTAGAAGGCGCCCGTCACCCAGTCGTAGCCGCCAAAGATGTAGCCGTTGATTCCGTCAGACGTCGCCGCGCGGCCGTGGTGGTGGTGCGGCAGTGGCGAAGGGAACAACGTGACGACGCCACTCGCGGGCTCGAACTGGATCAGCGCATCGATCGACGTGGACGACGATCCCTGCTGGCCTCCGAGCAGGTAGGCGCGGCCGCCGAGGTTGAAGGGCGCTCCGTCCCAGGTGCCGATAGACAGCGCGAGCGCGGGCCGAAGCGACATCGCGCAAAGCTAAGAAACTCAGAGGATCCGAAACTGGTGCGAGTACAGGAACCAGAAGAAGCCCTGGGTAATCGCGAGGCACGAGATGACAGGCGCCTGAAGGGCAGGGCGCTTCGCGAGCCAGATTCCGATGGGAAGAAACGCAGGCCAGCAGCTGGCCGAGTAGCGCCCCATGCCCGCGGCGCCGCTGCTCAACACGACAGCCATCAAAGTGACGCCGTGCGCGGCGAGCTCGGCCCACTGCTTTTTGCGAAGGAGCAGCGCGGCTCCAGCAGCAGGAATCATCGAGATGACGATGTAATAGAAATACTCGGGCCGCTCCCGGTACGGGATGTTCATGATGACCTGGCGCGCGCCGTACCAGACCCAATCGTTCCACCCGATCTTCCGCGAGTTCCAGAAGGCCAGGGCGTCGCCGGTGTTCACGTAGAGGTAGTACGAGAACGCCGCGAGGAAGACCCAGGGGATCACCAGCCCAAGGATTCCCCAATTCAGCAGCAGCTTCTTCGGGTTTACGCCGCGCTGCCGCACCTGGGCCGCGATCAGCGCCGTGCCACCCGACAGCGTCAGGTGGCGCGCCATCACACCCAAGCCCAGCACGAGCCCGGCCCAGACGTGGTTGCCGCGGCGGGCCAGAAGAATCGCTCCGGCGGTCGCGATGATCATCAGCGACTCGGGGTAGGCGCACGCCTGAAAGAAGGCGAACGGATACGCCGCGAACGCAATCAAGCCCCACCGCGCCGAGTCCTCGTCGGACGCCTCGATGAACAGCTTGTGGATGATGAAGTACGAACCCAGGCTCGCGAGGTTCGCGACCACCACGAAGACGATCACGTGGTGAATGCCGGTCACCTTCTCGACCGCCCACCCAATCATCGGCAGCAGCGGGAACACCTTTGCGTTCTCGACGATCGGGTACCCCTGCTCGACGATGCGCCGAAACCAACCGCAGTCCCACCGGCAGAACGCATCGACCCAGGGGTACGGCTGGAAGAGCCGGAACCGATCGTCGTCGTGAAGGTAGAGGTTGGGCACCAGCTCCATGCCCATGAAGGACGTGGCGACGAGCGCGATTCGGGTGAAGAGGAAGACCTGAACCGGAAAGCTGAAGACGCGCCGCACCCACGACTTGGGTTCGACTGCGGGCGCCGGCACGGCCTCCATCATGGGCAGCGCAGTTGCCCGACCTTTCCCCCCGGGTCAAGGAAACGCGATCAGGCCCTGTGGTATGGGATTCACACAATGCTCACGCGCCTGCTCGTCGCAGCCACCGTGCTCACCCCGCCCTCGCCTTCCCCTGCTCGGGCCTCACTTGCGAAGCGACCTTCGCCACGATTCCGGCGGCGGGCTCGACGATTCCGGCCAACGCGCCGGCGGTGGGCGTACGCGCGACGACGTTCAGCGCTTCGACGGCCGATGGTGGCACGGACGTTCGCACCTCCGAGGTCACGTCTTCGTCGCTGAAGCTGTCGACTGGCGTGACCGTGCTTCAGGTTCCCACTGTCGTAAGCGACGCGCTCCTCTTCTTCCCCGACGGCGGCCTCGTCGTGGGCTCCTCGTACAACGTCGCCTTCTCGACGGGTAGCTGCGCTGGCGACGGGGGCTTTACGGTTGGAGCTGCCGCTCCGCTGCCCACCGCGTCCGCCGTGCTCGCGCTGAGTTCCCTCGTCATCGATCAAGGCAACCCCGGCGCCGTCTGCGGCGGAAACTTCGGCCCGACGCAAGCCTCCTTGCTGAGCGTGGCCGCAACGGCCGAGATGCTCCCGTGGCTCGCGCTCGCCCGCTGGGAGCTCGAAATCGACGGGCAGAACTGGTCGACCGCGAACTACGGCTACATCAAAGCCGCGCCGCAGGTCGGCACCTACTCCGGCTACCGCGGCGCCGTCGATTCCTTCAACGTGAAGTGCGGAACCTTTGCTGTGGCGGTACCTCTGCGCTCACGGCTGGCGTTCACCAGGCGCGTCTGCTTGCGCGCATCGCCGGCGTTACGGCCCCGATTCCCACCAACACCGTTAGCGTGACTTTCGACTGCGCGGGTGCCGACGCCGGCATGGGTCAGCCGAAGGACGACGGCGGCATGGTGGTGGTTCCGAAAGAAGATGGGGGAATCATCCCGGCTCCGACTCCGTCTGACGCGGGCCACGACGGCGGCGTCCAGGATGGCGGAGTGGGCGGCTCGGGTGGTGGGGGCAGCGGCTGCTCGGCGTTGCCGGGAAGCCAGTCGTTCCTGCTCCTGGCGATGTCGCCGCTGGCGCTGCGCCGGGCGCGCGCGAAAAAGAACTGACGCCGGAAACGCGCCGCCTATAAGGGCGCGAATGACCGGACCCACAGCCCCCAGCGTCTCGCCTTCGCTGCGCAGGCTCGATCGCGTCGACGCTTTGGCGATGGGGCTGTTGTTGTTGGTGGGGGTGTTCCAGCTGGTGCCGGACCTCGCGCACGATCGGATCTCGGCGTGGGACGAGTCGATGCACCAGGTGGTGACGCGGCACGTGTTCGACGACCCGTTGTATCCGACGCTGTACGACGACCCGGTGCACCCGCTGCAGGATCTGCGGCAGTGGTGGGGCTCGAACGTGTGGTTGTTGAAGCCGCCGGGCTCGTTCTGGTTCGGCGCGTTGATGATGAACTTCGTCGGCAAGGTACCGCTGGCCTTCCGCATCGGCGGCCTCTTGAGCCAGCTGATCGGCGCGCTGACCATCTACGTCCTCGCACGTGCGGTCGTGCCGCGCGCGTGGGGTCTCATCGCCGGAGCCGGCTTCCTCTGTCTGCCGCTGGGCTGGATCCTCACCCAGGCGCGGTTCGTCGGCGACGAGCTCGACCTGATGATCAGCGGCTGCACGTGCGTCGCGATCATCTGCCTGTTGCTGGCGATCGAGAAGGACTCGATGCGCTGGGCCATCGCCGCCGGAGCGGCCACTGGCGCCGGCTACCTCACCAAGACCTTTCTCGCGATGACGCCGCTGGGCATCGCCGGCGTCCTCTGGTTCCTCAGCACCCGAAGGTTCTGCGCCGGCCCGCGAATGAAGCTCGTGGTGGGGATGGTGGCGGGGCTGATTGTGGTGGCCGCTCCGTGGAACATCTACGCGGCGAGCAAGTGGCCCGACGTCTACGCGCGCGCCGCGACGCACACGCTTGGCTTCATTTCGGAAAAGTCGAACGAAGAAGGAGTGCCCGGCTGGCGCCGCCCCGTCGACGCCATCTTCAACGAAGCGATGATGGGCTCGTACGACCCCCTGCCGCACGCGCTCGCGCTGCTCGTCGGAATCTGGGTCGCTTGGCGCGCCTTGAGGAAACGCGAGCTCGTCGTCATCGCCGCGGCGCTGTGGATCTGGGCGACCTGGCTCGGCCACTCGGTGGCGGCGGTGAAGATTCACGCGCACCTCTGGAACTCGGTCGTGGCGGGCTTCATCGGCATCGCGATCGTCCTCGCCGACGTCTGGCGATCGCGCCGCCTCGCCTTCGCCGTCACCGGAGCGACCCTCACGCCCTGGGCCATCACCGCCCTTCCCAGCTTCGCCAAGGTTCGTGAGCTCGTGCCCGCGTTCCTCGTGCAGACCCGCGCGATTCCCGGCCTCGTCGAAGGCCTCGTCTTGATCCTCATCGGCACCGCGATGGGCTGGGCGCTGCGCCTGAGGCCGTTCGAACGGTCGGGTGAGTACATCCGCATCGCGGCGTCGTTCGCGGCCACGTTCCTTCTCTGCGGGGTGATGCTCTACAAGGGCAACGCGCGCGTGAATGAAGTCGCCGCCGAAGCGCGGCCGCACAACAACACCGTCTACCACCGCGAGGTGGGGCGGGCGATCGACGCGGCCGCTCCGAAGAAGAGCATCGTGATGCTGGACCACGAGATTCACAGCCCGGGGCAGCTCGAGCACTTCAACCTCGCGTTCTGGTCTGACCGCCTCGTGCACACGGGCCGCGATCCGAAGGACTACCCGGCGAATGGCTTCCACCCGTACCTGGTCTCGCCGGTGGCCGAGCCTTTCGCGGTGTTGGAGAACGTGCCGGCGAGCAGCTGGATGCGCGCGTACGACCTGACGGTGCCGGCCGCGCCGCCGCCGATTCCCAAAGACGCGCACCCGCTGGACGTCACCACCGGCAACCTGAAGGTGCTGGGCGTCGCGTCGGGCTACAGCGATCGCAAGCACGACCACTACGCCTTCTTCGTTCGCTCGGACGCGGTGCCCGAGGCGCTGACCGTCAGCTTCGTCACCGCCGACGGAATCGAGAAGGTTTCGATCGCGCCCGAGGCGACGTTGCGGTCTAGCGGTCGTCTCGCCGGAGTGCCCTGGTTCGTGCTGCCCGCCGTCGGCCCGCCGCGGTCGAAGGTTCAGGCGCTGATCTTCGGCGCCGACACGCGCGTAGCGCTGCCCTAGAAAATCCGCGGAGCGTCTTTTAGCAGCGGCGCCTGGCGATCCTTCCCCGAGACCAGCGGCTCGGAAATCGGCCACGGAATCGCGAGCGCCGGGTCATCCCACCGAATCGCGCCTTCACACTCGGGCGCATAGACCTCGGTGACCTTGTAGAGAAAGTCGGTGTCGTCGGTGAGCGCGATGAAGCCGTGCGCGAACCCGGGGGGCACCCAGAACTGGCGGCCGTTCGTGTCCGACAGCTCAGCGGCGACGTGCTTGCCGAAAGTAGGTGACGCCTTGCGGATGTCGACCGCCACGTCCCACGCCGCGCCGCGCGTGACCGAGACCAGCTTTCCCTGCGGCTTAGGCTGCTGGAAGTGAAGGCCGCGCAGCACGCCGCGCTTCGACCGCGACCAGTTGTCCTGCACGAAAGGCCCGATGCCGAGCGCGGCGTAGCGGCCGTGTTGAAACGTCTCGACGAAGAAGCCGCGATCGTCGCGGAAGATCTTCGGCTCGAGAATCAGCAGCCCTTCGATCTCCGTCTTGATGACGTTCATGGCGTCTGCTGCTGCTTGCCGCGGCTGAGCTCGAGCAGGTACTGGCCGTAGTCGTTGTTCTTCATCGGCTGCGCGAGCGCGATCAGCTGCTTCGTGTCGATGAAGTGCATGCGCCAGGCAATCTCTTCCAGGCAGCCGACCTTCAGGCCCTGCCGTTCTTCCAGAATCTGGATGAACTCGGACGCCTCCATCAGCGATCGGTGAGTGCCGGTGTCGAGCCACGCATAGCCACGGCTCATCAGCTCGACCCGCAGCTGCTTGCGCCGCAGGTACTCGCTGTTCACGTCGGTAATCTCGTACTCGCCGCGCGGCGACGGCTTCAGGTTCTCGGCAATCTCGACGACCTGGTTGTCGTAGAAATACAGCCCCGTCACCGCGTAGTTCGACTTCGGAACCTTCGGCTTCTCTTCCAGCGAGATCGCCTGGTTCTTGTCGTTGAGCTCGACGACGCCGTAGCGCTCAGGGTCCTTCACCCAGTAGCCGAACACCACGCCGCCCTTCTCGACCTGCGCGGCGCGCTGCACCATCTCGCTCAGCCCGGCGCCGTAGAAAATGTTGTCTCCGAGCACCAGGGCCACGCTGTCCTTGCCGATGAAGGACTTGCCGATGGTGAAGGCCTGCGCCAGCCCGTCGGGCTTCGGCTGCTCGGCGTAGGTGAAGCGCACGCCCCACTGCTCGCCGTCGCCGAGGAGCTCGCGAAAGCGCGGCAAGTCATGTGGCGTCGAGATGAGGAGGATGTCTTTGATGCCCGCCAGCATCAACGTGCTGATCGGGTAGTAGACCATCGGCTTGTCGTAAATCGGCAGCAGTTGCTTCGAGACGACGCGCGTCAACGGATGCAACCGCGATCCTGATCCGCCCGCGAGCACGATGCCCTTCATGGTGCGACTCCCCGGTATTCGATGTGGAAAAGCTTTAGCGCTTCAGTGAGCGCCAGTGGTTTGGCAGTGAGCCCGGCGTTTGTCTTGTCGACCTTGAGGCCCGACTTCGGAGGCCGCGGCGCCGCCAGGTTCAGGCCCGCCAGCGTGGTCGGCGTGATCAGCCCCGCGTCGAAACCGAACACCTCGCAAAGCGCTTTGCCGAAGGTGACGCGGTCGACCACCGTCGAACCCGACGTGTGCCAGATGCCCGTGAGCTTCCGTTCGGCCAGCTCGCCCACCATGCCCGCGACGTTCAGCGCCAGGCTGGGGCTCACGAACTGATCGGTGAAGAGCTTCACGCCCTTCTTGTCGGCGAACGACGACACCAGCCACTGGCCGAAGTTGTTCTTTCCCGCCGCCGGCCAGCCGAACACCACCGCCGTCCGAGCGATCGCCCAGGTGCCCGCCAGCGCAGTCACCGCCTGCTCGCCCAGGTACTTCGTCTGCGCGTAGACGCCACGCGGGTTGGGGACATCGTCGACGCCGTAAGGGCCATTCGCTCCGTCGAAGACGTAGTCCGTCGACATGTGGACGAGGTGAAAGCCCATCGACTTCGACAGCACTGCGAGCTGCGCGGGAAGCGCGGCGTTCGCCAGGTACGCGTCCCACGGCGCTTTCTCGCAGCCGTCGACATCGGTCATCGACGCGGTGTTCACCACCACGTCTGGCTTGTGCACCGCCATCAGCGCCGTCACCTGCTCGGGCAGAGTCAGGTCGATCGATACATAGGTGAGGCCATCGACAGCCACGCGCGCCGGGCCACGGGCCGTGCCCACCACCTCGACGTTGTGACTGGCCAGAAGCCGGCAGAGCCGTTGGCCGACGAGGCCGTTCGCTCCGGTGACGAGGATCTTCACGACAGCCGCGCCCGGTACTGCGTCTCGAAGTAGGTGCGGTAGGCGCCCGAGGTGACGCGCTCCACCCACGCGCGCTCGTCGAGGTACCACTTCACCGTCTCTTCCAGCCCCGCATCGAACGTGTGCTTCGGCGTCCAGCCCAGCTCGGTGCGAATCTTCGTCGGGTCGATCGCATAGCGGCGGTCGTGGCCCGGGCGATCTTTCACGTACTTGATCAACGCCTCGGTCTTGCCCGTCAGCGCGAGGATGCGCTTCACGATCTCGATGTTCTGGCGTTCTGAGTTGCCACCGATGTTGTAGACCTCGCCCGCGCGCCCCTTCTCGAGAGCGACCAGCAGCGCCGAGCAGTGATCCTCGACGTGCAGCCAGTCGCGAACGTTCGCTCCGTCGCCATAGACCGGCAGCGGCTTGTCCTTGAAGGCGTTGTCGACCATCAACGGAATCAGCTTCTCGGGGAACTGAAACGGCCCGTAGTTGTTCGAGCAGCGCGTGACGACGACATCCATCCCGAAGGTGTGGTGCCAGGCGAGCGCGATCAGATCGGAAGACGTCTTCGAGGCCGAATAGGGGCTCGACGGCTGCAGCGGGCTCGTCTCGCTGAAGGCGCCAGTCGGACCCAGCGAGCCGTAGACCTCGTCGGTCGACACCTGAAGAAAGCGCTTCACCTTTGCCGCGCGTGCCGCCTCGAGCAGCACCTGGGTGCCAAGCACGTTGGTGACGATGAACTCCTCGGGGCCCAGAATCGAACGGTCGACGTGGCTCTCGGCCGCGAGGTGCATCACTGCGTCGATGGCGTGGGTGCCGAAGAGGCCCTTCAGCAACACCTTGTCGCCAATGTCGCCGTGAACGAACACGTGCTGCGGGTCGCCCTCGAGCGCCTTGAGGTTCTCGAGATTTCCGGCGTAGGTGAGCTTGTCGAGGTTGACGATCTTCCAATCGGGCCGGGCCTGGCGAAGGAAGCGCACCAGGTTCGAGCCAATGAAGCCGCAACCCCCCGTAACCAGCAGATTCATGCGGGCGGCTCTAGCCCGAAGGGTCCGGGGACTCAACGCTGGGCGTGCTACGAGATTGGCGGACGATGAATGACCAGTCGCCGCCCAGCCTGAGCGAGATGATCGCGGCCCAGTACGCGGCGCTGTCGGCTGCGCGCGCCGTTCACGGGCCGGCCAGCCGCACCGTCGCAGCGCAGGAAGCCACACTGCAGAAGCTGCTGGCCGAAGCGCGGGTCAAAGGCTCCACCGACGTGGCGTTTGCGCGCGCCCGGGCCCTGGCCGAGCTGCCCGACCCCGAAGGCCGGCTCGATGCGCTGCTGCGGCCGTTTCACGCCGAGGCGCTGCGCCCCCAAATCGAGTTCAACCGCGCGCTGGTCGACGTGCTCAGGGCCGTGCTCGGAGCGCCCGCGTCGGATCGCGGCTGGGCGCGCCGGCGGCTTTCGGTGTTGGCGGACCCCACGGCGTGGCGGGTGAAGAGCCACCGCAACGAGCTCAGCGGTCAGCTGGTCGACCTGACGAAGAAGGCGTACCTCAAGGCACAGGGCCCCACGCTCGAACGGGTGCTGGCGCAGCAGCGCGAATGGAACGCGCGGGTGATCGACGCGATTGTCGGCGGTGGTCGCTCCAACCTTCCTTCAGTCGCGGAAGACGAGCCGCTGCTGCGAGGCCAGGGCGCCTTCAACCGCCACGTCGCTAAGCTGCTGGCTGAAGCACCCACCGCGCCGACGTACGCGCAGTGGGTCGACGCGCGCGAGAAGGCGGCGCCGAGAGACGAAGGCCGCGCGACCTTTTCGATCGTCCTCACGGGTGAGGGAGACCGCACGGCCACTCTGCAATCACTCCGTGCGCAGACGAGCCCGCGATGGAAGCTCGACGCGCCCGGCACCGACTGGGTGCTGTTTCTCGAGGCAGGCTGCCGGCTCGCCCCACACGCGCTGGCCGCGGTCGAACGGTTCGCCACGTCGCAGATGTCCGCGGTGTACGCCGATGAAGATCGCCTCGACTCGCGGGGCGAGCGGTCAGAGCCGTACTTCAAGCCCGACCTTTCGCCCGAGCTGCTCGCGTCGTGCGACCTGCTCGCCCGCGCCCTCTTCGTTCGTTCACAGCACGCGAAGAGCCGACCGGATGCGTGGAGTCTGCCCGGGGAAATCGGACACCTGCCGGAGGTCCTCGTCACCACTGGGCACCGGCCGGGTCCGCGGGCCGACGACTTCCTCAGCGACGAAGGCCTGACCGCGCTGCAGCGCCGGTTCCCGTCGGCGACGCGCACCCCTCGCGGCTATCGCGTCAAGCACCCTCTTATCGGCAGGCCGCTGGTGTCGATCATCGTCCCCTTCAAGGACAAGCCGCAGCTGCTGAAGACGCTGGTCGACTCGCTGCGGACGTCGACCGCTTACGAGAAGTGGGAGCTGATTTTCGTCTCGAACAACAGCATCGAGCCCGAGACGCACGCGCTGCTCGCCACACTGAAAGGTCCACAGTTCAAGCATGTGACGTGGAACCACCCCTTCCATTACCCGAAGCTGAACAACGCCGGGGCGCGCGAGGCTTCAGGCGAGCTGCTGCTCTTCCTCAACAACGACATCGAAGCGTTCGAGCCGGGGTGGTTGGACGAGCTCGTGTCGCAAGCGCAGCGGGCAGACGTCGGTGCAGTGGGAGCGCGCCTGCTGTTTCCCGACCGCACGATTCAGCACGCCGGCGTCGTGATCGGCCTGGGCGGCTTCGCGGGCCACGTCTTCGCAGGCCTCGCGGACGACACGACGTGGACGCCGTTCGGCCACGCGGGCTGGGGAAGAGACTGCCTCGCGGTGACTTCAGCCTGCGTGATGCTGAGGCGCGAGACGTTCGATGCGATGGGCGGGTTCGACGAACGCTTCGTCGTCTGCGGCAGCGACGTCGACCTGTGCCTCCGCATCCGTGCCGCGGGCAAGCGCGTCATCTACACGCCGCACGCTGCGCTGATTCACCACGAGTCGGCGAGCCGGCGGAACGACGCGATTCCTCCGGAAGACTTCTGGGAATCCCTGCGCGCGTACCAGCCGTACCTGGCGGGAGATCCGTTCTACAGCCCGCGCCTTTCGCTGCAGACAACGGTGCCCGGCATTCGTCCCGAGCATGAGCCAGCGGCGATTGACGTGGCGATGCAGCAGCTGACATCGGCCGATCGCATCGGCGAGGCCCGCATCGCGCAGGTGCGGCGCGCGCAGGCAAAGGCACGAACCCTCGAGCCGGGCCCGACCCGCAAGCGCGTTCCGACGATGCAGCCGCCGAAACAAATCACCTGGTTCCTGCCGTACTTCGATCACCCCTTCGGCGGGATTCACACCGTGCTGCGCTTCGCCGACGCGTGGCAGCGCATGCATGGGGTCGAGAACCAGCTGGTCGTCTACGACAACCCGCACGTGACGGCGCGGGAGCTCGAGGCGCGCGTCGCTCCGATCTTCGAGAAGGCGCCGGGAACTTTCACGGTGCTGAAGTCTCCGGACGATGTCGCGCAGCTGCCCGAAGCAGACGTCGGCATCGCGACGCTGTGGGACGGGGCGTATCTGCTCGACCAGCACCCGCGCATCAGCCACCGCGCGTACTTCGTGCAGGACTACGAGCCCGCGTTCTACGCAGCAGGGACGCTGAGCGCGCTGGCCAGCCACACCTACGACCTCGGTCTCTTCGGCCTCTTCAACACGCGCGGCCTCCACGACTACGTGAAGGCGAATCACCCGATGGTGGGCGCGTGGTTCGAGCCAGCGGTGGACCACTCGGTGTTTCATGCGCGCGGCCGTCGCGAAGGCCAGTCGCCGGTGCGGGTGTTCTTCTACGGGCGGCCGTCAATCGATCGAAACGGCTTCGAGCTGGGCCTCGAGGCGCTGCGAAGGCTGAAAAACCAGCTGAAGGACGGGGTCGAGATCGTCAGCGCAGGCGAGGCGTGGGATCCGCAGACCTTCGATGCCGCCGGAGTGATCGAGAACCTCGGCGTGCTGCCGTTTGCCGAGACGGCGAACCTGTACCGCAGCGTCGACATCGGGCTTGTCTTCATGTTCACGCGGCACCCGTCGTACCTGCCGCTCGAGCTGATGGCGTGCGGCACCGTCGTCGTCACCAATCAGAACTCGGCGAATGAATGGCTCTTCGCCCACGGTGGCAACGCGCTGCTGGCGCAGCCGACGGCGAAGAGCGTGGCCGCGCAGCTGATCGAAGCGGCCCAGAACCCTGCGCTGCGCGAGAAGCTGTCGAAGGCGGGGCAGCACCGGATGGCGGCGGCGAAGTGGGAAGACCAGACCGAGAAGATGTGGAACGCGCTCGCCCGGTGGACGCGCGGTGGCTGACGCGAAGCAGTGGTTCGCGCAGGCCGCCGCCAACGCCCATCTCGTTGCGGAAGTTCCGCAATCGCACCGGTCGGTGGTGGGCCGGGTGGTGACGGTGAGCAAGCGGCTGTTCGTCGCCGCGGTCGACACGGGATTCCTGCAGCCACAGCGGCGGTTCAACCAGCACTTGGTCGAGCGGCTGCGGCCGGTGGTGCAGCGCGGCGACTGGACTTCCGGCACAGGGCCCGCGCCGGACGAGACCGCCATCGATGGCTGGTTCGCGTTCGCGATCGAGCGCCAGCGGGAATGGAACAAGGCGGTGCTCGAGCTGATCGACGTCGCCTCTGGGGGGGGGGCGCTGCCTGCGCTTCACTCGGCACTGGGGCGCGCGTTGGCGCTGGGGAAGATCCCGATGGGGGAAGAGCTCAGTGGCCTGGCGAAGGGTACGTACCCGCTGTGGTTCGAGCTGTTCCGCAAGCAGCAGGTGTTCAACGAAGCGATCGTCCGCACGGTCGGCGCGTTGAAGGGGCTGCCACGCGCACCCGATCTGGGGACGGTGTCGGATCCTCCGCCCATCGCCGTGCTGCAAGACGGGCCGCTGATCAGCGTGGTGACTCCGGTGTTTCGAACGCCCGAGGCGGTGCTGACGGCGTGCGTCGACTCGGTGCTCGCGCAGACGTATTCCCGATGGGAACTCTGCCTCGTCGACGACGGCTCGGCACAGCCAGCGCTCGCGTCACTGTTCGAGGCATTCGCGAGGAAGGATCCGCGCATCCGCGTTGAACACCAGGTGAAGAACGAAGGCATCGCGCGCGCGACCAACCGGGCGCTGGCGATGGCAACCGGCGAGCTGGTCGCCTTCCTCGATCACGACGACACGCTGGACCCGCAGGCACTGGCCTACGCGGCGGCGGAGTTTCGTGCCGTGCCCGAGACGGACTTCCTTTACTCAGATGAGGACAAGCTCGACGCGGCGGGGAAGCGCGGGTTTCCGTTCTTCAAGCCCGACTGGTCACCCGAGCTGCTGCGGTCGTGCAATTACGCCTGCCACTTCCTGGTCGCTCGGCGCGGCCTGGTCGATGGGCTTCGAGACGGCTTCGATGGAGCGCAGGACTACGACCTCGTTCTCCGCATGTCCGAACGCGCGCGTCGCGTCGGGCACATTCCCCACGTGCTCTACCACTGGCGATCTGGGCCGCAGTCGACCGCGCTCGACGTTGCGAACAAGCCGATGGCGACCGCTGCTGGTGTCCGCGCGCTCACCGCGCATCTCGCGCGAACGGGGCAGGGCGGTGAGGTGGTGTCTCCGGTGCCGACGAACTACCGGGTGCGATGTGCTCCAGCATCTGTCTCAGTGGTGACGGCGACGACCTGGCAGGCGACGACCGCAAAGGTCTGCGTTTTCGTCGGCCCCGGCGTCTCGTTGCCGGACGCCGACTCGATGTCCGAGCTCGCCGGCCAGGCGATGCGGCCGGAGATTGGCTTGGTGTGCCCAAAGGTCCTCTACCCGGATCAGACGATCTGCTTCCCGACGCCGTTCGAGCACCTCGAAGACAACGCGCAGTGGACGGCGAAAGGTCTCGCCGACTGGACGCGCGACGTCGACTCAGTGTCCGAGCACTGCTTCGCGATTCGCACCGAGTTGCTGCAGCGGCTGGGTGGGACGGATCAGCTCGCGCTGCGGATCAGGGCGTTGGGTCTGCGCGTCGTCTTCACGCCGTACGCGCGCGCCGCTTTTCAGGGCAACGGCTTGTACCGCGTAATCGAGAACGCCTGAGGAAGAGGAAACGACGGCAGCCGTCGGACGCTGTCAGGCTCCCAGGACCGCTCGAGGACCTGTTCGATGTCGAAGATGTTTCGATGGTGGTAGTGGTTCTTGAAGCCGGCGACGAAGCGACCCACTTTGTAAGCGAGCGATTCGGTTGGGCCACTGACGATCAAACTTCCTCCAGGTCGAAGCAACGTCACGAAGGTCTTGCTGAGTCGCTCGAGCTCATCGACCTCCACATGCTCGAGCACATCGAGAGCAAAGATGGTGTCGAATGCTCGTTCGTTCTGACGTGCCCAGTCAGTGAACTCAGTAGCGCCGACCAACTCTACGGGAATCCCGAGGCGCTCGCCCATCGTTCGAGAGGGGCGCAGTTCGATGTCGACACCTGTCATCCGTGACTGGCCGCGAGCCCGAAAGGACGGCAGCAAGACGCCACTTCCAATTCCGAACTCGAGCACCGCCTCGTTCGGCCTCAGCTGGGCGAGATCGAGTGCGACATCGAGCCGCTTCCAGAAGAGCCATCGAATCAGCGGGTTGCTGTGTGAGTACGACGGTACCGCCATCTCCTCGCGATCCGCCTGTGGAATCGAGGCGGTCACTTCAAGCAGCTGACTCGAGGGAATGCGGCTGGCGCTCATCGCCTCCCCCTACCGCAAGCCTCTGCCAACGTCGAGGCAGACAGAAGCTCAGCATCCGCCATGCTACGAACGCATTCCCAATGCGCGTCCTGGCGATCATTCCCGCATTCAATGAGGCGAAGAATCTGCCTCGGTTGATTCAGCGGTTTCGTGCGACGGCCCCCCAGGTCGACCTCTGCGTTGTCGATGACGGGTCCACGGATGAAACCTCAGCAGTCGCGGCCGGATTGGGCGCCACGGTGCTCAGGCTGCCCAGCAACCTCGGAATCGGAGGAGCCGTCCAGACTGGCTACCTCTGGGCTCTGCGGCATGGTTACGACGCGGCGATTCAGATCGACGGAGATGGTCAGCATGACCCGAGCTTCATTTCTTCAGTGCTGGCTCCGCTGGAGCAGGGCGACGCGGACGTCGTCATCGGTTCTCGCTTCCTTGGGGCGGGCGGATTTCAGTCGACGCAACTTCGTCGCGTCGGAATTAGGTACCTCTCGTGGTTCCTGCGATTGCGGTGCGGCGTGATCGTCACTGATCCCACCTCTGGCTTTCGTGCTGCAGGGAAGAAGGCGATCGCGTTGTTCGCGGGCATCTACCCCGCCGACTATCCAGAACCAGAGGCGATCGCGCTCGCGAAGCGCAGCGGGCTGAAGGTGCTCGAGGTGCCGGTCACCATGGAAGAGCGACAGCACGGAACAAGCTCGATCAAGTTCACGGGCACGCTCTACTACCTGATCAAGGTCTCACTGGCTCTGCTGCTCCTCCCCGCGAGTGGCCAACGCGAAATGATCTCTGACTCGAAAGATCCATGAACGACCCGCTCATCCCATTTCGGCTTCAGGTCTTCGCCGTCTCTGTACTCGCGCTCTTTCTAGGTTGGGTTGTTCTGTTGATTCGTCGCCGACGGCTAAGCCTCACCGAGAGCTTGTCGTGGTTCTTGACCACGCTGGCTGTCATGGCAGTGACGGTATTTCCAGAGAGCCTCAGGACGATCTCGCATGTCCTCGACATCAAGATCCCGGTCAACGCCGTCTTCGCGCTCGCGTTCTTGTACGTCGGTTGGAATCTGCTCTCGCTGACCCTGACCAACTCGACCGAGACGGTGCGCTTGCGGCGCGTGATTCAAGAGTGCGCGATTCTTCGAGCCGAGTTGGATGCCCTGCGGAGCCCCGACGCCAATCAGGGCCGCAGCATTCGGTAGTCCTTCAACAATCGCGCGCTCTCGAACTCGATCTCGACGTCCTTGCTGGTCTGAAACTGGATCGACACCAGCCCCAGTCGCCCGTTCCAGGTCTGACTTCCGGGTCCCAGCGACGGGTTGATTTGGACCCAATGCGTCTTGGCGTCGACCGGCAGCGCGAACGCCACTGCTTGCGGGGCGAGTTCAAGCGTTCCTTCGGTTCGCCACCGCAGAATTCCTGTCACGAACTCCGCCGGGCGAACAGGCTGGCCCTGGCGCGGAAGATCGACTGGAACGGTCACCCAGAGAGGCGACTGCATCGGTGCCGAAAGCTCAGAGGTCACTGCTTCTGGTTCCGCGCCGCCTCGGAACTGGAGCAGGTCGCCATCGCGATGGGCTTCCGAACAGCCGAAGTGACACGACCAACTCGAGCCGATGGAAAGCGGGTTCTCGCTTCGACCTGGTCCGATGGATGCGCGCTCCTCGGCCGGCAGATCGAGATCCACTCGCAGCGCCTGCAGCTGATCTCCCTCGCGCGCCGGCATCTGGAAGCGCACCGTCTTCTCACCTTCGACCACGAAAGCGTCGACGGTGTTCGGCTCTGAAAAGCTGGGGTTCTGGGTGCTGCGCCAATAGGTGTGGAGCGCCCAGCCAGCAGGTCGCGGCCTGGCCACGAGCGAAAGCACGAAGATCTGGTTTCGATCGAGCGGGACGCTTTGCCCGTCAGCGACGAGGTTGGGTGTGGCGGCCGTCGCCACGAATCGCTGAGCTCCCGAGTCTCCTGCCAACTCCGCGGCGCCATAGGCGGCTCTCCATCGGGCGTCTCCCGTGTTTGCAGACCAACGCGCCAACTCTGAGTGATGAGTGAAGCGAGACGGATCCAGCTCAGACGGGAAGACAGCTCTTCCGAACGCAATTCCGATGATGAGTGAAGCGCTCAGCGCAGTCAGCAAGACCCGAGGCCTCGAAGACAGCATGCCTCCAATCATCGACACCGAGAGAAGCGGAAGAATCGGAACCGAGTACCGCGAGACGACGAACATCGGCAGAAACAGAACGAGGAAGTACAGAGGCACTGACATCAGCACGAACCCTTCGGCGGTTCGCCACGTCTTCACGAAGAACGCGATGCTGAAAACCAGCGCCATGACGCGCCAGCAGAGATTCCACATCGTCAGCAGCGTCGCGTTCTTTTTGAGCACTGCCCAACTGCGGGGCGCAGAATCCGTCGGATTGAAGAGATCGTGCGGTTCACCGATGAAGAGTCGAACCGGCCAATGCCATCGCATTGCCAGTGTGCCCAGCGGATCCCTTCGGATCTGCCGCATCGCAGCCTGAGACAGACGCGCGTCTCCTTCTGGTTCCAGATGGGTGAACGGCGCACTGACTTCGAAGGTGTCGTAGTCGTAACCAGAGAACACGGGCTCCCAGCCGTCCGCCTTCTGATCCGCCCCGAGGTACATGGTCGCGCCTTGACCGGTGGCCAGCTTCCAGTGACCCGTCGCCAGCCCATTTTTTAGAATAACGGGGGCGACGATCAGCGACAGACCAAGCGCCAGGAATCCGATGGCGCGGAACAGCTCGGGGGGCGCGAAAGTGATTCTTCTACGCGATGGCCCCACCGCCCAGACCGCTGCGACAAGAAGAACGAGCGCCAGCGGATACAGAAGGGTGGTGGCTCTCCACAGAGTCGCAAAACCGAGCACCACGCCTGACGCCAGCGCCACTCGACGGCTCGAACCCTCGGCGGCCGCATTGACGAAAAGCGCAATCGCGGAAGTGAGCAAGAAGCCGTTGATCGACTCCGTCAGCAGAGACAGTGCGTATTCGCTGAAGGCGAGGCACGACGTGAATGCGACGGCCACCCAAAACACGGCTCGCACGGGCAGCGTACGGCGAGCGATGGACCACACCGGAACCAAGGTGGCCACCGATGCGACCATCGAAACCAGTTTCACGGCGGCGACCGAACCGCCAAGCAAGGCCAGAAGCACTACGTGTGCAGGTGCCGCCTGAAGTGCGCGGGCTGTCAGAAGCCACGAGGGGCCGCTGGTCTCGAGCTCTGCCGCAATCCTCAGGTAAGTGCCCTCGTCAGGCATCTTGGTCGCCGACATCGTTCCGCCGCCGTGGAACAACATCCACAGCCGAACCGACACGTTCAGCACGACGAACGCCACGACGCCCCACCCGCGAAGGTCGGCGTACTGGCTCTTCGCGAAGCGCAGCATCAGTAGTACAGCTCGAGCGGCCCCATCTCGAAGGCGCCCGGCATGTCGACCGGGTCGAAGCGGACGTGGATGATCTCGGCGCCGTCCTGCCACGCGGCGCGGAGCTCAGGGGTATCGACGAGGATCTCGTACTCGACCCACTTGCCGGGCTGCAGGGGCACCCGCACCGACTTGATCTCGTTGAAGGGTTCGCCGGTCGTGTGGGTCCAGAACAGCTGCGCCTGGGCGAAGTGCTTCAGGTCATGCTTCAGGCGGAACTTCACGCGGCGCACCGAGCGCGACTGAAACGGCTGCGCCTCGAAGATGATGAAGGGGTCGTTGCTCTTCGACTCGAAGCTGGCCGTGCGGCGGCCCTTCTTCAGGATTTCGATGTCCTTCAGCTCGTTGCGGCGGAAGGGGTGCAGGCTCAAGCGGTCGCGCTTCGTCAGTTGCTCGCGCGCCTTCAACCGCGCCTGCTCGGGAATCAGCCCCTTCACCTGCTTGAAGTATGGGTACCACCACGAGCTCTGGTACGTCGGTGCGCGCTCGACCACCGGGCCCGCTGCGGCGGTCTCGGCCGCCTGGGGGACGATGCGGTGCTTGCGAAGCTCTGCGAGCAACCCTTCGCTGAAGGGCAGGGCCTTCGTCTCTTTGGGCAGGATGTCGAACGCGTCATAGAACGCCTTCAGCTCGGCCGCGTTCTGCGCCACCGACGCGTGCTCGAACTTGCGCGCATGCTCGGTCAGCACCGCCAGCCGCTTCGAATCATTGATCAGCGCCGCAATCGCCGCCCGCGCGCCCGCCACGTCGTCGACCACGATCCCGAACTTTCCCTTCGTCACCCGCTCGGGCAGCGCGCCCTTGCGCAGCACCACCACCGGCACGTTCGCGATCACCGACTCCGAGAGCACGAAAGAGAAGGTCTCGTCTGCCTCGGGCAACAGCACGCACAGGTCGATGCCCGACGTGGCCAGCAGGTCGGCAATCTCGTCACGCTTGTACCGGCCGCGCAGCGCAATCGACGCTCCCGCAATCTCACCCAGGCGCTGCTCGAAGCCGTGCACGTTCGTCGTCCCGAAGAAGTGCCAGTCGATCGGCAGGCCCACGCACTGCTTCACCAGCGCGATGTAGTTGTCGGCGCCCTTGATCGGGAAGGCGACCTCACCCACCACCGCCACCTGCAGCCTTTCACCGCGCGCCTGCCGCTTAACCGTCAGCTTCGAGTCGGTGCCGTGCGGCAACACCCGCGCCTTCTTGAGATCAAAACCCAGGTGCTTGTGCGCGCGATCTCTCGCCGCCGCCGAGGGGAAGGCCAGCGCCCTCGCTTCCTCGAAGAGCTTCGTAAACGCCTGCCGGTGGTCGACCCGCAGCTTGGCGGCGTCGACGTTGGTCGCTCCCATCGTCTGCAGCGTCGCCGCCACGCAGCCTTCGCCGCCCGGCGTGCACTCGCAGACCCTTCGCTTCTCGAAGTCGAAGAGGTTCCAGCTGGGGCACACCGCGTAGAAGTCGTGCGACGTGTAGCAATACGAAACGCCCGCCTCCCTCAGCGCCGTGCCGATGCTCAGCGGCCAGTACAGCAGGTGATGAATGTGCGCCGCGCGAACGCCGAGAATCTCGACGACGCGCTTCATCACCGCCGTCACCTCGGGGTCGTCGATGCAGAACATCGCCACCGGGTGGCTCAAGTTGAACCGGTAGAAAGTCGGAGCGGTCACTTCGCCGTCCAACACCTCTGCCACCACCAGGCTCGCCCCTTCCGGATACGCGATCACCACCCGCGGCAACTTCAGCGAACGGATCATGTCGCGCACGTGGAACTCGGTGCCGCCCGGCGTGGGCCCGAACAACGTCGCGTGAAGGATGAACAGCAGCGACTCTTCAGCGCCGTGCTTCAGGCGCTTCAGCTGTGTCCGGATCTCGTGGTGTTCTGGCGCCAGCGGGTTCACCCGGAAAAAGTGCGCGACCGCCGCGTGGTAGCCGGGGTGCTTGCCCTCGAGAATCTTCCCGTTCGTCGATTCCAGCGCCTGGCCCTCGGCGCCAAAGGACGCCTTGCCCTTGTGCTGCACGAACACGTCATCGGCCAGCCGCACCGTGAAGCCCGCCTTCTTCGCGCGCTCGCACAGGTCGTTCTCTTCGCCGAACCCGCGGCCATACGAGATCTCATCGAAGTAGCCGATTGTTTCGAAGACCTCGGCCTTCACGTACATGCAGAAGCCGACGCCGGTGACGAGCTCGGGCCGGCGCCGCTGGGAGACCGCGCCGATCAGTTCGGCGAAGCGCTCAGGCGTGAAGCCATCGGGAATCGGGTTGTCGATGCCCATCTGCGGCACGCTGCACAGCGTCGCGTTGTTCGAGAACGGCGTGAGGATTCCCGTCTTCGTGTCCGCCCACGCCGCGTCGCGCAGGCGATCGAGGAAGCCTTCGAACACTTCGGTGTCGCTGTTGAGCAGCAACACGTCGCGCCCGGCCGCCTCGCGCATGCCGCGGTTCGCCGTCATCACGAAGCCGAGATTCTTCTCGTTCGTCAGCAAAACGATGCGGGGATCCTTCTCTGCCCAGGCCTGCAGATCGTCCGCCACGCCCGCTTGCGTGCTCGCGTCGTGCACCAGCACCAACCGCCAGTCGCCGGTCGCGTGCTTGAGCACCGACTCGATGCAGCGGTTCGTGTAGTCGCGCGCGTTGTAGATGGGGATGACGATGTCGACGCCGCGCACCTTCTTGAGGGTCGGCACCGTCTTCCGGATGATCGCGAAGTGCTCTTCGGCGACCGAGAGGAACTCGACGATCTCGGCCTTCTCGGCGGTGACGGTCTTCAGCGCGCGCTCGAAAAGTGCGCCGTCCCAGACGTGGAAATGAATGTCGTACTTCTCGCGAATCAACATCTTCGAGAAGTCGTCCTGCTCGGCCGGCGTCATCGTCGGGTGCGCGCTCTGCGTCCAGTCTTGCGCGTGTGCGGCGTCGGCTTCCGTTCGGTGCTCGCGGTCGTCGCGGTCGGCCAGCAGGTGCTCGAACGTCGTCACCTCGCGGTGCTTGTCGTAGACGTTCGATTGGTCGGGAATCGAGCAGTACAGGGTCCCGCCCGGCTTGAGCACGCGCAGCCATTCGGTGAGCCCGGTCAGCGGATCGCGAAGGTGCTCGAGCACGTGGTTCGTCACCACGAAGTCGCGCGTGTCGCTGTCGATCGGCGTGAGCTTGTCGGCGTCCGCCAGAATCGAAGGGTCGACCAGCGGATGGCCGTCGAGCTCGGGGTAGTGCGCGCGAAGCTGCGCGAGGCTGAGGCGATCGACGTAGCGGACCTTCGCCTTCGGCGGCACGGGCATCGGGTTCTGCAGCGCTCCGATCTCGATCCCGTCGCCCTCGAGGAATCGCACGCCCAGCCCACGCCGCACGTCGACAGGCCCGGTGGGTCGCGTGGCGAGGAACGCGATGCGCGTCACGTCCAGCTCACCCGGACGATCAATGGGGTCGAAGCGAATCAACAGCTCGCCCGTCTGCGGAAAGCGCGAGCCCAGCTGCGTCTGCAGATCGATGACGTACGTGTGCGGCTGCCCGTCGGCTTCCAGCGGGAAGAGCAGACTCGATGACTCGCTGTAGGCCGGGTCGGCGTCCGTGCGCCAGAAGACCTGGGCGGCCGCGTTCTCGGCTTCGGCCAGCGGGTCGACGCGCATCTCGACCACCAGGAACCGGCGCGGCGCCACAGTGACCCGCGGCAGAATGAAGTGCGGATCGTTGCCGACCGAACGAAAGCCCTTGTCCGAGCGAAGCAGGTGGTCGTTCGCCGGAGTCAGCCCCGTCGCGCGATCTGCCAGCACCACGCCGGCTGGCTCGAGGCCCGAGAAGATCGTGCGGCCTTCGCGCGGCATCGCGACCAGCGCCTGCAACACCTCGTTGCCCGAATCGAGCACCTCGGTGAACACCATCGTCGCCATCTGGTCCTGCACCGCGCGCACGGATATCTGTGGGTCTCGCAGCGCCGCGTCCATCGACGAACGCGCCAGCACCGCCGCCTCGCGCGCCCGGCCCCGCATCGAAATGCCCGCCCCCAATGACAACCGCCCTTGCGTCGCAGGACCTTCGGTCGCAACGCCCTTCAGCCGCGCCAGCTTTCGCGCCAGCGCGCCGCGGTGGCTCTCGGGCGAATACTTCTGCAGCGCCCTTTCGCGAGCCTGGTTCCCGGCCTTCGTGCCCGTGGGCAGGTCGAGAAGCCTGGTGATCGCCGCCGTCCATTCGGCGGTCGTGCTCGCGAGCTCACCTGTCACGCCGGGCACGATCGCTTCGCCGTACGTCCTCGTCGCAGTCGCCACGACGGGGATGCCGAACACCCCCGCCTCGAAGACCTTCAGCGGGCTCTTCGCGTTCGCGAAGTCATTCGTCGTCTCGAGCGGAGCGATCAGCAGCCTGCACCGCGCCATCAGCCACGGGTACACCCGGTGGTCCTGATACGGAAAACGGATGATGCGGTCGTGGAACGCGTTGAGCTGCACCGGCACCTGCAGTGGGCCGACCAGCAGCAGCGAGACCTCGGGGTGCTGCGTCAGCACCTGCTCAATCGCCTTAGCGACCGACGCGAAGTCGCCGTCATGCGTCTTCGAGCCGCTCATGTAGCCAATCAACGGCGTGCGCTGGAGCACGGGCCGAAGCGGCTGAATCATGCGCGACAGCTGCAGGTAGTTCGGCGACAGCAGGTTGGGGTGAACCACCGCAGGCTTGCCCTGGTCGCGGGCGTACCGCGCAATCACCGGCGTCGAGGCCACGCAGAAGTCGCTGGCCTCGAGCGTCTTCTGCAGCGCTCCGAACTGCCGGCGGTATTCGCGGAGCTCGGTTCGCGACGAGCGCTTCAAGAACGGCATCAGCGATTCGGCGGCCGGGTGGAAGATCAGGTCGTCGATCTCGAAGCCGATGGTTGCCCCTGACGCGCGCGCGCGCTTCACCACCTGTTCCACCCGGTCGGACCACGGCAGGCGGAAGAGAATCACCAGCGAGTACTTCGGCAGCTGCTCGTACAGGTCGTCGGCATTCAGCCGCGTGATGTTGGCGACCACTGAGGCTTCGCGAAGTTGTTCCGCACCGTGCACGCACCGGTAGCGCAGCGACGCGTCGTCCCGTTCGGCGATGTAGAGAACGCGCAGCCCGTCGAGGTCGGGGTCTTCGTCGCCCAGCTCCAGCTCGGCTTCCAGCGCCCGCTTCTTGAACATCAATGCCTGCGCTTCATGTCTCAGCGCGGACTCGGCGTCGGCTTTGACCGCCAGCTGCGCGTGCGAATCGGCGAGCTGCTGGTGAAGCGCCGCCTCGGCCGACACCTTCGCCGTGAGCACTTCGGTCTGCTCGCCCAGCCGCGCGTCCTTTGCCGCGATCCCTGCGTGGGCCTGTGCCAGCTCTTTGTGCAGCTCGGCGGCCTGCGCTTCCCGCGTCGTCAGGGCGCGGTGGTAGTCGCCGACCATCGTCTCGAGCTTCGCGACCTCGGCGACGAGGTTGTGCGTGAGGCCTTTGGTGGCTGCGACCTGCGTCTCTTCCGCGTCCGTCGCGTCTGCCCACTGCGACGGCACTGCCCGCACGATGAACTGGTAGGTGAGTCCGTTCGCGTTGCCATCGAGCCAGGTGAGGACTTCGGCGGGGACAGCGGTGAGGTCGCTCTTGAACTCGGTGAGGCGTGGGTCGAGCGTCACGCGGTCGACGATGCGCGCCGCGTACGACGCTTCCTTGAACAGCCGTCGCAGGTCCTCTTCGCCGAAGAAGTGAACGTGGGTCGAGTCCAGCAGCCCTTCGGGCGTGCGCGGGAAGCTGCCCTTCGCCAGCGAGAGCAGCACCGACAGATGGCTGACGTTCGGAATCGAGCAGAGCAGGGCCCCGCCCCGCTTCAGCACCTTCGCGAGGCCACGCAGCACCGCCTCGGGGTCGGCCACGTGCTCGAGCACATCGGCGCAGATGACGACGTCGAAGTCGGTGTCGAAGACGCCGTCGCGCAGCAGCTTTGCGATGTCTCCGACGAAGAGCTTGTCAGTGCGTTCCTTCGCCGACTTTGCCGAAGCGCGGTCGATCTCGACCCCGACGACCTGGCACTTCTTGAGCCGCTTCAGCGCCAGGGAAAACGAGCCGTGGGCGCAGCCGACCTCGAGCACCTTTGCGCCCTCGGGAACCCAGTGGAGCAGCTTCCCCCACGAAGATTCAGGGACGGGACTCGAGGCGGCTTCGTTGAGGTATTTCGCTTCGTCTTTCATGGTCGGTGGCAACGCGCTGGCCTTACCAAATGGCCGCGGCGCACGTCACCTTCCGGGTCGCCCGGGTCCCGGGCCGCCATGCCCGACGTCCAGCGACAGCCGGGGGTGCCAGTACGGGTCTCCGGTTTTCAGCAGCGGCGCATAGGCGATCGCCTCGAGGCGGACGTCTTCGGGGGGGACCCCATCGTGTCTCCGGCTCATCGACTCGAAGTGGGTCAGCACTGCGTGGCCGACGCAGACGACGCGCAAACCGCGGGCCCGAACGCGAAGGCACAGCTCGACGTCGCCGCCCGACACGCGGATTCTCTCGTCGAACCCGCCCAGCGCTTCGAAGAGTGATCGTTTGATCATCAGGCACGCCCCCGTCACCGCTGACCAGTTGCGCGTCGCTTCGGGAGATCCGAACGGCGTCGGCCCGTACTCCGGCCGCCAGCGCGCGAACGCGTGCCCAGCCAGACCGCGCAGCCCGATCACCACCCCCGCGTGTTGAATCGAACCGTCGGGGTACAGCAGCCGCGCACCCGCGACGCCGATCTCTTCCTGGCTTGCGTACGCCGCGAGGTCGCGCAGCCACCCGTCGTGCGTCGCCTCGATGTCGTTGTTGAGGAACAGCAGCAGGTCGCCAGTCGCGCGCTTCGCCGCCGCGTTGTTGATCGCCGACCAGTTGAAGGCCTCGTCCCACTGGAACCAGGTCGCGCGCCCATCACGCAAAGTGGCGAGGTAGTCGAACGTCTGCTGCTGGGCGGATTGGTTCGAGACCAGAATGAGCTCGTACAGCAGGCCCGGGTCGAAGCGCTGCAGCGAGGCCAGCAGCCCGCGCAGCAGCTCTGCCTTGTCCTTGAAAGGTACGATGATCGTGACGCGCGGAGTTCCGGCGAGGACAGGGCGAGACTCGGTCGCCGCCAGTGGCGAGGCTCTGGACGAAAAGATCCACGGAAGACGGACCACCTGCGAATCGAGCAGCTTCAAGTCCCGCAGCGGAACCTCGGCGATCGCAAGCCGCGTCGCATAGCAGCCGCCGATGCAGTCGTACTCGGGAGACCAGCCAGGCTTCAGGGCTTCGACGCCCCTGCCGGTGTGAAGCGTGTCGCCGTAAACGAGCTGCAGATCAGGCCGGGTCGCGAAGAGCTCGGACACGGCGGCCGCGGCCCCTTCGGCCAGCGTTTCTCCTTCGGGAATTCGCAGCACCGCCTCGGCGCCCGGGTCGACGGGCTCGCCCGGTCGCCGCAGCTGCACCCTGCAACGCGCTTCCGAGATTGCCCGGGGCATCGACTTCCCGAACCGCGCCAGCGCGGCTTGGTACGACTTCAACGCCGGCCCGAGCCCACGCACGAAGCTCTCGACCGCGTCGACGAACTGGCCCTGCGCCTCGAACCACGGCTCGAGCACGGTGCCTTGCCCCATCAACGACTCGCCGATCGGCATCGAGCCGCGAGACTTGAGCGCCTCGAGCGTCAGGCGGTTCAACCGCCGCATCGAGTCCATCGGAACAGTCAGCGCTCTTTCCAGGCCGAACAGTGCCGCTTGCTTCGTCCAGACGATCAGCTGCCCCCGTTTGCCGCCGCGCGCATTGCGGACCTCGGGATTTCCTTCGGCCAACCGCAGGTCGAGCTGGTCGGCCGTCAGCGGCCACACCGAATCTTCGAGCACATCGACGAGGCGGTGGTTGAAGTCCGTCTGCGGCCGGAAGAGCTCGATCGCAAAAGGGCGCAGCGCGGGCGAGGTGAACGCCGACATTCGCAACACGTCGGCCAGTGCACGGAGCTCGGAGAAAGTTGGGTTCACGTCCCCACGCGCCGCAGGTCGAAGATCGGCTCATCGGGGTCGAGCTTGCCGCGAAGGTCGATGGTGGCCTCCATCATCCACTCGTCGGCCGTGTCGGGAACCTCGGCGCCCTCGGGCATCTCGAGCGTGGCGACGGCGAGGGGCCCGAGCAGGGTGTGGCGCGCCGTCCAGACGCGGGGCTCTTCGGAGCTGAGCTGGGTGAGCTTGGGGTTCCGCGCGCGGGGCGTCGCATCGAGCGACGGATTCGCAGCCCAGAACGGCGCCAGCTCGGCCTCGAGCTTCTCCGCCGTCCACCCACCGGACGCGGCGAGCAGCTCGACGGCTTCTTCGTAGTTCTTGCGCGCGAGCAGCGCGAGGATCCGGTGCGCCTCGGCGCGAACGCGGGCGGCGAGCTCGCGGGGCAGGGCGGCCAGGTCTCGCTTCGGGCGCGGACGTTCTTCCGTCGACGAAGTCGGCGCCGACGCGGTGACGCCGTCGCGCATCGCCAGCCACTCTTCCAACAGGCTCGAGTCGACCTGCTTCAGCGTCGTCAGCAGAAAGGCCATCACGTCCTCGACGCCTTCGGTGCGCGCCGACTCGGGCACGTTCTGCACCAGCGTCTTGTACGCATCGCCCAGGTACCGCAGCAGCACGCCTTCGCTGCGCTGCAGCCCGTAGTCCTTGATGTAGTCGTTGAACGTCGCGATCGTCTCGAACAGCTCGCGCGCGATCGACTTCGGGCGGATGTTTTCCTGCCCCACCCACGGGTGCTTCGCCGCGAAGTCGTTGAAGGTGCCGTAGATGAACTCGGCGTTCGGCTTCGGCGCCTCGAGCTTCTCGAGCTCCTCCATTCGCTGGTCGTACTCGATGCCCGCCGCCTTCATCTCGGCCACCTTCTCGCCCTTCAGGCGATCCAGCTGCGCGTAGAGCACCGCGTCCGGGCTCTCGAGAATCGACTCCACCAGCGTCAACACATCCAACGCGTAGTTCTCGCTGACTGGGTCCAACCGCCGCAGCGTCTCGACCAGGTACAGCGACAGCGTCTGATGCAGCGAGAACTCGCGCTGCAGCCCTTCGCCCAACATCAGGTGCGCGCCCATCGTCGGCGTCCGCTTGATGTGGACCACGATGCCCGCCGCCAACAGCGACCGGAACAGCGCCCGCGCGTGCTTCAGCAGCCGACCCTTGATTACCCCCGAGCTGTGCGACTGCTGCACCAGGTTCACCAGGCGCTGGTACCCGCCTTCGCGCGTCTCGGCCCCCGCCTGCAGCAGGTTGATGATCAGGCCGTGCGTCACGGTGAAGCGCGACTCGAGCGCCTCGGGCAGCCCCGTGCGCAGCCTCTCGAAGGTCGCCTTGTCCCAGTGCGCGTAGCCGCGGGTCGGCGGCTTCTGCATCACCACCTTCTTGCCGGCGTCCTTCTTCTTCGCGAGCGCCAGGTTCTCGATCATGTGCACCGGCGCCTGCGCCACCACCGTGCCGCGATCGTCGAACCCCTTCCGGCCCGCGCGCCCCGAGATCTGCTGGAAGTCGCGCACCGTCAACACCCCTGTCTTCTCGCCGTCGTACTTGCACAGCTGGGTGAAGAGCACGCTGCGAATCGGGATGTTCACCCCGACCCCCAGCGTGTCCGTGCCGCTGACCACCTTGAGCAACCCCGACTGAGCGAGCCGTTCGACCAGCCGCCGGTACTTCGGCAGTAGCCCCGCGTGGTGAATGCCGACGCCGTGCAGCAGGAACTTCTTCAGGTCCTTGCCGAAAGGCGTGTCGAACCGGAACCCCTGCAGCGCTTCCTTGATCTGTTCCTTCTCGGCCTTGGTCGAGAAGTCGATCGACAAGATGTTCTGCGCCTGCTCCGCCGCCGCGCGCTGGCTGAAGTTGACCAGGTAGATGGGCGCCCGCGCCGACTGCAGCAGCCGCAGCACCGTCTCGTGCAGCGGCGTCTCGCTGTACTCGTAGTCCAGCGGCACCGGGCGCTCTTGCGATCGCACCTCGGCGAACTCGATTCCGGTGAGCGCCGTCACCGACTCTTTGATCGACGTCAGGTCGCCGAGCGTCGCGGACATCAGCACGAAGGTCGTCTGCTCGAGCATCAGCAGCGGCACCTGCCACGCGACGCCGCGATCTTTGTCGCCGTAGTAGTGGAACTCGTCCATCACCACGCCGTCGACGAAGTGGCGATCTTCTCGCAGACACAGGTTGCTGAGGATCTCTGCCGTGCAGCACAGAATCGGAGCGTCCCGGTTGATCGCCGCGTCCCCCGTCATCATCCCCACGTTCTCCGCCCCGAACGCTTCGCACAGCGCGAAGAACTTCTCGTTCACCAGCGCCTTGATCGGGCACGTGTAGAAAGACCTCTTCCCCTGCGCCATCTGGATGAAGTGGAAGGCCAGCGCGACCAGCGACTTCCCCGAGCCCGTCGGCGTCGCCAGCACCAGGTGCTTCCCCGACAACAGCTCGAGAATCGCTTCCTCTTGCGCCGGGTACAGCTGCACGCCCGACTTCGTTGCATAGTCGACGAAGCGATCGAGCATCGCGTCGGCCGTCAACGCCGGCTCACCAGGTTTCGGCAACAGCGCAGCCAGCGGAGCGACACCCATCGTTCAACGCCCCTACTCCAACGGTTCCTCCTTTGCATCAAGGCGCGCTTAACAGCCGCCGACGCAGCAGATTTACAGGCTTTACTTTGATAATTCTCGACAGTCATGACGCAACTTGTCATTGAACAAAATCATGGTTATCGTCCACCGCTCCGGGCCGACGACCCCCTTAACTGGTTTTCAGGAACTTCGATGACGCAGAAAGTCAAAGTCGCCGAAATCAAGTCGCCGCAGCGCTCGCCGCTGCTCACCGAGCCCGCCCTTTCCTTCCTCGCGTCGCTTCACCAGGAGTTCGAGCACCGCCGGCAAGAGCTGCTCGCCGCCCGGAAGACGCGCGACCCGGCGTACGACTTTCTGGGCTCGACCGCGCTGATTCGCAAAGGCGATTGGAAGGTCGCCCCTGTTCCGGCCGCGCTCGCCGACCGCCGGGTCGAGATCACCGGCCCCACCGACGCGAAGATGGTGATCAACGCGCTTAACAGCGGCGCCAGCGTCTTCATGGCCGACTTCGAAGACGCAACTGCCCCAGCCTGGGGCAATTTGCTGCACGGCCAGGAGTCCCTGCACGCCGCCGTTCGCCGCACGCTCACCTTCGACGCGCCCGAGACGCAAAAGCACTACGCGCTCAACGAGAAGACCGCGGTGCTCTTCGTGCGCCCCCGCGGCTGGCACCTGCCCGAGGCCCACGTGCTCGTCGGCGGCGAGCCGATGTCGGGCTCGCTCTTCGACTTCGGCCTCTTCTTCTTCCACAACGCCGCCGAGCAGCTCGAGCGCGGCCTCGGCCCCTTCTTCTACCTGCCCAAGCTCGAGAGCCACCTCGAGGCCCGCCTGTGGAACGACGTGTTCAACTTCTCGCAGGACGCGCTGAAAATTCCGCGCGGCTCGATCAAGGCCACCGTGCTGATCGAGACGCTGCCGGCCGCCTTCGAGATGGACGAGATTCTGTTCGAGCTCAAAGAGCACTCGGCCGGGCTCAACTGCGGCCGGTGGGACTACATCTTCAGCTTCATCAAGAAGCAGCCCGACCTGCTGTTGCCCGACCGCGGGCAGCTCACGATGGACAAGGGCTTTCTCAACGCCTACTCCCAGAAGCTGATTCAGACCTGCCACCGCCGCGCCGCGCACGCGATGGGCGGCATGGCCGCGCAGATTCCGGTGAAGGACGACCCGGCCGCCAACGACGCCGCGATGGCGCGGGTGAAGGCCGACAAGCTTCGCGAAGTGAAAGACGGCCACGACGGCACCTGGGTCGCGCACCCCGCGCTGGTGCCGGTGGCGAAGGAAATCTTCGACGCGCACATGAAGGGGCCGAACCAGCTCTCGGTGCTGCGCGAAGACGTGAAGGTGACCCGCGAAGATCTGCTGCGCCCGCCCGAAGGCACCCGCAGCGACGAAGGCCTTCGCCAGAACGTGCGCGTCGGCGTGCGCTACCTCGAGGCCTGGCTGCGCGGGCAGGGCTGCGTGCCGCTGTACAACCTGATGGAAGACGCCGCGACGGCCGAGATTTCGCGCGCTCAGGTCTGGCAGCAGGTGCGCCATCGCCTCGTCTCGGTCGAGAAGCTCGACGCCGTGATGAAGGAAGAGCTCGCCGCCTTCGAAGGCGGAAAGTTCGACGAGGCGCGCGCGCTGTTTCGTTCGCTGTCGATCGCCGATGACTTCGAAGAATTTCTGACGCTGCCCGCCTACCAACGCCTGCTTGCCGCCGAGCCCTAACCGCAGTCTTCAAAACCGGAGAGTCACGATGTCCACGAAGTCGACCCCTGCAGACAGCCGCGCCAGCCGCTTCGAGGGAATCACCCGCCCGTACTCGCAAGCCGACGTCGAGAAGCTTCGGGGAAGCATCAAGATCGAGCACACCCTCGCCCGCCTCGGCGCCGAACGGCTGTGGGACCTGCTCAAGAGCCGCCCGTTCGTGCCTTCCCTCGGAGCCCTCACCGGCAACCAGGCCGTGCAGCAGGTTCGCGCGGGCCTCGAGGCGATCTACATCTCGGGTTGGCAGGTCGCGGCCGACGCCAACACCTCGGGCCAGATGTACCCCGACCAGAGCCTCTACCCGGTCGACTCGGTGCCGACGCTGGTGAAGAAGATCAACATGGCGCTGCGCCGCGCCGACCAGATCGATCACAGCGAGGGGAAGAAGGACACCCACTGGTTCGCTCCGATGCTCGCGGACGCCGAGGCCGGCTTCGGTGGCCCGCTGAATGCGTACGAGCTGATGAAGGCGATGATCGAAGCGGGCGCCGCCGGCGTTCACTTCGAAGACCAGCTCGCGAGCGAGAAGAAGTGCGGCCACATGGGCGGCAAGGTGCTGATCCCGACCTCGCAGTTCATTCGCACCCTCGTCGCCGCGCGCCTCGCCGCCGACGTCTGCGACGTGCCCACGATTCTCGTCGCCCGCACCGACGCCGACAGCGCGAAGCTCATCACCTCGGACATCGACGAGCGCGACGTGCCGTTCATCGTCTCGAAAGACCGCACCAACGAAGGCTTCTTCCGTTTGAAGGACGGTGCGGGCCTTGATTTCGCGATCGCCCGCGGCCTCGCCTACGCGCCGTACGCGGATCTCGTCTGGTGCGAAACGTCTCACCCCGACCTGAGTGAGGCGAAACGCTTCGCCGAAGGCGTACACGCGAAGTTCCCCGGCAAGATGCTGGCCTACAACTGCTCGCCGTCTTTCAACTGGAAGAAGAAGCTCGACGACGCCACGATCGAGAAGTTCCAGCGCGAGCTCGGCGCAATGGGCTACAAATTTCAGTTCGTTACGTTGGCCGGCTTCCACGCGCTCAACCACTCGATGTTCGAGCTCGCCCACCAGTACAAGACGGGCGGCATGGCGGCGTACTCGAAGCTGCAGCAGCGTGAATTCGGTTCAGAAGTCGATGGTTACACGGCGACCCGCCACCAGCGCGAAGTCGGCACCGGTTACTTCGACGTCGTTTCTGAAGTGATCTCGGGCGGTTTGAGCTCGACCAAGGCGCTCGACGGCAGCACCGAAAAGGCCCAGTTCTAGAGGGTCCTCCTCGGCTGCCTGTTGGTCGGCCTGCGCGTTGCATTCTTAACCGGGCGTCAGGTCATCTGACCGAAAAAGCCTCCGGCTCCTGGTCGGAGCTCCCCGTTGGTCTCCGCACCCCCTTCGGAGACCAGCGGGGATTTTTTTCGCCCTGGTCGGCCGCCGATCCATCGCCGATCGCTGCGTTGCGGGGCTTGCGACGCACGGAAAGTGCGCCTTGCGCTCGGCGTGGCTCGACGGCTCCCCCCGCGACTCTGCTCAGAAGTCACGACCGCCCGCCCGTTCATCCGGAAGAGCAGACGAGGGATGATTTTCCGCAGAGCTCAGAACTTCTTGCCGCGGCCGCGGCCCGGGTGGGCGTGCCCGAGTCCCACCAGCGCGGTCATGTACGCGCCGATCGCCAGCTGCGGCTGGCGGGTGAGGTACGCGCAAGTAAGGCCGAGCGCGCTCGACAGAAACAAAAAGGTGTACGAGATCCAGAGATCGCTGCGCCGCCGGGTGTCGGAACCCTGGTAGGCGGCGAAGGCCATCAGGGCTCCGATCGCGATCGCTCCGAGCGCGTAGGGAAAGTAGCGGGGCAGGGTGAACACGCCGCCCGCGGCCTGGCCGAAAGCGCCGGCGTACAGCGCATACCAGGACCACTTGTATTCGCCGTCGCGGATGCCGTTCGGGTTTTCCTGCTCGGCCCACTCTTCGTCCCGGGCTTCGGCTTTCAGCTTCTCGTCGCGCGTGGCCCTGCGGGCGTGGTTCAAGTCTTCCGGAGCCACGTTGAGCGCGTGCGGAAAGCCACACGCCAGCAACGTCTCGACCGCTTCTTTGCGGCAGCTGCGCCCTTCGGAATCGACCAGCGCATCGAGCGCCGACACATCGAGCTCGGCCAGAATCGCCTTCGCTTCCGCCGCCTCGTTTCCGGCCGGCCGCAGCGCGATCAGCAGCGCGTTGATCTTCCCCGCGAGCACGAAGCGATCGAGCCCTTCGGCCGCGCGCGCCTGCCCGATCAGCAAGGCCAGGCGCGAAGGGTCAGGCTGGCCACCGATTCGTTCTTCGGTACGAACGCCCCCGCTGCGCTCGCGTTCCACCTCAGCGCGGCGCCAGCCAGCTGGGAGGCGCCACGATGCGTTCACCGCCCCGCACGTCTGTCGGCAGCTGGTGACGCTCGCGCGTGCTGCGCGTCTTCGGATCTTCGCGCTCGACCACTTTGCCGACGAGGTCGTAGTCGTGCGTCTCGGTGACCTCGACCGTCACGAACTCGCCCGGGTAGGCCATGCCGTCGTTGATGTAGACCTGACCGTCGATGTCCGGCGCCTGGCCCTCGTGGCGGCCGACCAGCAGGTGCTCTGTTTCCGGGCTCACGCCTTCGACCAACACCGTCAGCCGCTTGCCGATCAGCTGCTTGTTCTGCTCGCGGTTGATGCGCTGCTGAATCGCCATGATCTCGCGCCAGCGGCGCTCGATCGTCTTCGCCGGCACCTTGTCCGGCATGTCGAACGCCGCGGTGCCTTCTTCGTCCGAGTACTGGAAGCAGCCCATGCGCTCGAAGCGATAGGTCTTCACGAACTCCTTCAGCAGCTCGAAGTCTTCTTCTGTCTCGCCCGGCAGGCCGACGATGAAGCTGGTGCGGAAGGTGAGGTTCGGCACGCGCGCGCGAATCTTCTCGAGCAGCCCGACGAGGAACTTCGAATCACGGCCGCGCTTCATCGACAGCAGCAGCTTGTCTGACGCGTGCTGCAGCGGCATGTCGAGGTAGCGCGCGATCTTCGGCTCGTTCGCCATCACGTCGATCAGCTCGTCGGGGAACACGCGCGGGTAGGCGTAGTGAAGGCGGATCCACTTCACGTCGACCTTGCAGAGCGCCTTCAACAAATCGTGAAGCTTCGGGCGGCCCGGCAGGTCGTGCCCGTAGGCCGTCAGGTCCTGCGCGACGAGGTTCAGCTCGGCCACACCCTGGTCGGCCAGCTGCTCGGCCTCGGCGACGATGTCCAGGATCGGGCGGCTGCGCTGCAGGCCCCGCAGGGTGGGGATGATGCAGAACGCGCACTTGTTGTCGCAGCCTTCAGAGATCTTCAGGTACGCGGTGTAGCCCGGCTGCGAGTTGATCTTCGGCGTCGTCGCGCTGTGAATGAACTCGGGGTCGGGAATCACCTGCCGCGGCGTCGCTTCGGCCGCCAGCAGATCGCCAATCTGCGCGTACGCCGACGTGCCCAGGAAGTGATCGACCTCGGGCATTTCCTTCACCAGGTCCGGCGCATACCGCTGCGACAGACAGCCCGTCACCACCAGCGTCTTGCAGGTGCCCGACTTCTTGTGCTCGGCCAGCTCGAGGATGTGGTTGATGCTTTCCTGCTTCGCCGGCCCGATGAAAGCGCAGGTGTTGACGACGATGACTTCGGCGTCTTCCGGCTCGTGCACCAGGCTGTAGCCGCCCTTGACCAGCGTGCCGAGCATGACCTCGCTGTCGACCCGGTTCTTCGGGCAGCCGAGCGTCATCATGTACAGCGACTTCAGAGGCGGTTTGTTGAGCTTCATCATTTCTTGCCCAGCTCGCTGCGCTCGAAATGATCGCTGCTCCAGAGGAATCGCGCGGTCGAGCCGTTGGTGTAGCCGATGGTCAGGCCGCCCTCGCTGTTGAGGTCGAAGCTCATCGCGCGGCCGAGGCTGCAGGTCGCGGCGGGCCACTCGAGCACGCGCGACGCAGTGCTGCCCTTGATGACGTAGACCGCGAGCCGCAGCTCGTTCTCGCTGTGGCACTGGTCGCCTTCGTACGGGTTCTGGCCGGTGAGCAGCGTGAACAGCGGTCGGTTGTCGGGGAGCTCGAGCTGCGCGGGCAGGGGCAGCTGCACTGACTTCGGATCCAGCGCCTTGTCGCCAGCGATCAGCTCGCCCAGGCTCTGCGGCGTCAGCGTCGAATCGGCCACCGCCCAGATCGGGTAGTGCAGCACCGCGTAGCCGACCCAGCCGTTGGGCCGCGCCTCGAGGCCTTCGACCCCATCAGGCGCCGTCAGCTTCAGGTTCTTTCGCAGCTCGTCCGGCAAACGCGTCGGGCCGCCTACCATCTCGCCCGAGCTGCAGCTCGTCACCACGGTCGGGTCGCCTTCCTCGTCCTTGTCCATGAAGTCGACGCAGATGTTCAACGCCAGCTGCAGCTGCGCGGGCATGCGTGGCAGCGAGCGCGCGGGAAACGCCAGCTCGAGGTTCAGCGCTTTTGCGTCCGCCTTCACTCCCGTCTTCACCAGCCCCTGCGCCCACAGCGGAGCGCCATCTGGCTCGTTTCTTCGCCCGTCGGGCCCGAACAGATACCGGAAGCCGCGCGCGGTCGTACCAGCCGTCGGGAAGTACAGGTTCACGGCGATCGCGTCGCCCATCACCACCTTGTCGTCCTTCGCGGTGATCGCCAGGTACAGCGTGTCTTTCTTGAAGCCCGCTTTGAGCGTGAGAATGTTCGACGCTTCCTTCGAGACCTTCAGGTCGACGCCCTGGAAATCTTTGAGGACGCCGTCGAGCCTGGGCTCTTTGCTCAGCGTGGGCAGCGGCTTGATCGGCTTCTCAGCAGGAAGGTCAGACTTGGCCGACAGCGCGAGAAGAATCAGGGTGGTCGAGAGCATCATCATGGGTGACGCAATGGCCCTATCACAGCTTCACCACCAGAGGCATTACGGGGGGCTTTCGCCCGGACAATTGCTTGAAAGTACGGCGAACTGCCTGCACGAGCAGGTCGCGCAGGAAGGCATCGTCGCCCAGCATCGCCTGCGACGTGTCGGCCAGGGTGCGACGGGCCTCCTCGCCCGCCATCGGTAGAAAAGACTGCTCGTCGTTGGCCAGGCCCTGGCCCCAGACGTGGGGGCCCGACAGCAGCTTGTGGGTCCCCGCCTGGAGCACCACCAGCACCACCACCAGCCCGCCTTCGGCCAGCACGCGCCGCTCATCGATCGCTTCCGGAAGCACCCAGCCATCTGAGTCTCTTCGCGTCGGCAGCTGACCGACCGGCACGCGCCCGAGCGGGGTGATGCCGTTGGGGCCCAGGCCGAGCATGTCGCCGTCGGTGATCAGGTGGAGCCTGTCCTGGGCGAGGCCGAAGTCGCGCGCGTTGGCGAGGTGGCGGTGCAGGTGGTGAAGCTCGCCGTGAATCGGGGTGAAGGCTCTGGGGCGCACCGCTTCGACCATGCGGCGCTGTTCGTCTTTCGCCGCGTGCCCCGAGACGTGAATCAGCGGCTCGATGCTCGGGTAAAGCACCTCTGCGCCGCGGGCGAAGAGGCGGTCGATCATCGACGTCACCAGCGGCTCGTTGCCGGGGATGGTGCGCGAGCTCAAGATGACGGTGTCGCCCCGCTTGATCGACAGCGGGTGCTGGCCTTCGGGCTTGAGCATCTGGTTCAGCGCGCTGCGCGGCTCGGCCTGCGCGCCGGTGCAGAGGATGAGGATCTTCTCGTCGGGAATGAGGTCAACCGCTTCCCACGGGACGATCAGGTCTTCGCCCACGGTGATGAAGCCCAGTGAGCGGGCGAGGGTGACGTTGCGGTCGAGCGCGCGACCGGCGATCGCGACCTTGCGACCCGTGCGTTCGGCCAGCGACATCGCGTGCTGCACCCGGTGCAGGTGCGAGGCGAACAGGGTGATGATGACCCGGCCCTTCGCCTTCGCGAACAGCCGTTCGAAGGTCTCGGCGACGCGCGCCTCCGACTGCGTGCTGCCGTCGACTTCCGAGTTGGTGGAATCAGAGAGCAGCAGGCCGACGCCTTCGTCGCCTACCTCTCCCAGGCGCTCGAGGTCGGTGAGGCGGCCGTCGATGGGCGCTCCGTCGAGCTTGAAGTCGCCGGTGTGCACGACCGTGCCGGAAGGCGTCTTGATGATCAGCGCCACCCCGTCGGGCACCGAGTGCGTCACCCGCACCGCCTCGACCGCGAAAATGTCGCCGACCTTGAACGGCTCCCGCGGAGCGATCTCGCGAAGGTCCGCCCTGATTCCCAGCTCGTCGAGCTTGTGGCGCAGCAGGCCGAGGGTGAAGCGCGTGCCGAACACGGGCACGTTCACGCGCTTGAGCAGGAAGGGCAGCGCGCCGATGTGATCTTCGTGCGCGTGGGTGAGCACCACCCCGTCCAGCGTTTCCGAGTCGGCCGTGATCCAGCTGAAGTCGGGAACCACGATCTCGACGCCCGGCATGTTTCCGCGCGGGAACATCAGCCCACAGTCGACCAGCATCCGCCGGCCCGAGTGCTCGAAGGCCATGCAGTTGAGGCCAATTTCGCCGAGGCCTCCCAGCGGCACGATGCGAAGCATCGACGCACTGTCCCGTTCATCTGAAGAGAAGTCGAGGAAGGAGCACGCGCACGCCTCCTTCGTCGCTCCCACGCGACATCTTCACGGGTGCGCATTGCGTGAAGGCCCGCAAACCCAATAGTCAGCGGCCCATGCTTCGACGGCTCGTCCTCCTCTCGTTGATCGCAGTGGCTTGTGGCCCCGGGCCGAACATCGGTGACGCGGGCGGCGACGGTGGAGGCGAAGGAACCGGTGGCGGCGCTGCGGGTGGAAGTGGCGGAGCCTCTGGCGGCGGTTCAGGTGGCGCCGGCGGCGGCAGCTCGATTCGTAAGATCACCGGGCTGACAGTCACCCCCGCGACGCTGACGCTCAAGGTCGGCGCAGTCGGCGGAGCCACCGCGATGGCGATGTTTGACGACGGCACCTCGGCCGACGTCTCGGGCAGCGTAGAGTGGACAGCGACGCCCGCAACCGTCGTCGACGTCGTCGTCACCAACGCGACCGACAACCTCGTCACCATCACCGCAAAAGCGGCGGGCACCGCGACTGTCACCGCGAAGACGGGCGCCCTGGTCTCGAACCCGCTCACGGTCACGGTCAGCGGCTCGACGACCACCGACGGCGGCGTGGTCGTGACCCCGACTCAGGAAGTGCGTGCCGTCTGGGTGACGCGCTTCGCGTGGACGACCGAAGCCGACGTGAAGGGCGTCATCGATCGCTCGGCGGTCGCGGGCTTCAACGTCGTCTACTTCCAGATTCGCGGCAACGGCGACGCCTATTACAAATCGACGCTCGCCCCATGGGCCAAGAAGCTCACCGGCACGCTCGGAAAAGATCCGGGCTGGGACCCGCTGCAGGTCGCGATTGATCAGGCGCACCTGAGAAAGATTCAGCTGCACGCGTACTGGAACGTGCACGCGGCGTGGCCGGTGCCGGCGGGCTGCGCGACCTCGGGCGGCTGCACGTGCCAACCGATGCAGGGCCTCGCGGACTCGTGCGTGTTGCCGGAAGCGAGCTTCGCGGGCGCTCCGGAACATTTTCTGCGGCAGCACCCCGAAGTGATGGCGGTCAACGCGGCGGGCAAGAGCATCGACGGCGAGTACTACTGGTTCTCGGCCGGCGATCCGCTGGTGAAGGCCCACCTGCTCGCGGTCGCGACCGAGCTGCTGATGAACTACGCGGTCGACGGCCTGCACCTGGATCGCGTGCGTTACCCCGGCCAGGTCTACTCGTTCGACCCGGGCTCGAACGCGGCATACGCGGGGCTGCCGGCTCCGAAGCCGACGCGCGAAGACTGGCAGAGGAAGAACGTCACCGAGACGGTGGGCGAGATCTACGCGGCGATGAAGCTTCACCGCCCGAAGGCCGTGCTCTCGGCCAGCGTGTGGGGCATCTACAAGCCGCTGCCCGGCTGCAGCACCAGCCAGGGGTACGGCAACTACTTCCAGGACAGCGTGCAGTGGATCAAGGAAGGGAAGATCGATGCGCTGACCCCGATGATCTACTGGGACCTCGGCAGCGGCTGCACCGACTGGGCGAAGCTGCTCGACGGCTTCATGGCCGGCAGCAACGGGCGCCACATCGTCGCCGGCATGCACGGCCTCGACGCCAACTCGGTGAAGCCCGACCGCATCAAGGCCCGCATCGCCTACGCGCGCCAGGTCGGAGCGGCGGGCACGTCAATCTTCGCGTCCACCTACCTCGAGCAGACGGCATCTACCGGCGCGCAGGCGTGGTCCACCTTCAGGGGCGACGGCGGCGTGTACGAGCAGGACGCCGGTTGGCCCGCGATGCCCTGGCGCCCGTAGCGGATTAGTTGATCGCCGGCCCGTCGCCGCCCGCCCACGGCAGGTCGGACATTCGGCACATGCCGGTGCAGGTCGCGCAGACGACGCTCTTCTCGTCGACAATCTGCGCCGAAGCGAACAACAGCACGTCGCCGGCGCGATCGATCTTCGAGCGCGCAACGAGCTTCGAGCCTCGCACTGCGCGCATGAAGTTGATCGACAGCTGCACGGTGGCGCTGCGCCGGGTCGGGTCGACCAGCGCCGGCGTGCACCCGATCGCGAGGTCGAAGATCGCCGCGAGGACGCCGCCGTTGATCGCGTCCGCTCCGAGGCCGCCGCGCTGCTCGGGGCGCACCTCTTCGATCGTCGCCTCCACCGTGTCCGCGTCAGGAAACGACAACTTCACTCCGAAGTTCTTCAGCGTCGCGCTGGCGTTGAAGCTGTCGGCATAGCGCTGCAGCTGCTCGGCGGTGGGGCGGGCTCTGGGTAAGGACATGACAACCCGCTTAGGTCGCCGCGAGCCCCGCGTACACCGTCGCGATCGCCGCCGCTTCCCGCTCGATGCCGAACCGCGCTCTCGCTTCTTCCGCGGCGGCTGTTCCCACCGCCTGCGCGCGCGCCGGGTCCTTCATCAGCAGCGCCAGAATCTCTTTGAGGCCCTTCACGTCGCGCGGCTCGTACAGAAAGCCCGTGCGCCCGTGCTCAATCAGCCCCGGGGTGTGGAACAGCCGCGTCGACACCACGCAGCAGCCCGCCGCCATTCCTTCAATCAACGTCAGCCCAAACGACTCGCCGTGCGACGGGTTCACCAGCACGCTCAACCCCTGGTACCAGGGCACGATGTCCGCCTGCTCGCCGGGAATGACGAGCTCCGCCTTCTTCTTCAGCGACGCCAGCCACTGGGCTTCCCCGCGCCCGATCAGCGCCGCGCGCCACTGAGGGTTCGCCTTCAGCAGCGGCCCCACCGCCTCGGCGAAGTCCTGCTGGCCCTTGTTCTCGCGGATTCTTCCGACCACGCCGACCCCGTGGCTGCCACCCAGCTTCAGCGCTGCCCACGCGGCTGGCCGATTCACCGGCGGGCGGAAGCGGCTCAAGTCCACCCCGTGCGGCACCACCGTCGACTCCGTCTTCATCCACCCCGCGTTCTCTTCGTTCAACGCAATCAAGCGATCTGCCTGCCTCGCGAGCAGCCGCGTGAAGGCCGATGGCGGGTAGCTGCCATGGCGGGTGAAGACGACCTTCAGCTTCGGGCGGAACAGCCGCAGCCACAGCCCCAGCAACAGCTCGTTGTTCCGGTGCGCGTGCCAGATGACGGCCTCTGACTTCGCGCGTTCCCACACTTCACCCAGCCGCATGTGCTTCAGCGCCTCGGGCAGCAGTCGCCCCGTCCACCGCACCTCGGCGTGCAGCTGCAGCGCGGGGATGATCGCCGCGGTGTGGGTCGTGACGCCGGTGTGGCGGTGATGGAAGTGCGGGTGAACGACCAACATCAGCGGGACGCGGTCGTCGCGTCGAGGCGCTGTTCGAGCGCAGCGGCCCGGGTCGGCTCGAGGCGGCGAATCAATTCCCACTCGACGTCCAGCGCACGCTTCGCCACCGGAGGTCCGGCCGGCAGCGGCGCCACGCCCTTGCCCATCTCTTGCTCCGGGCTCACGTCTTTCGTGTCGCGCCCGACGCCCGACGGCGCCTGCGGGTGGTACGTCTCCATTCTCGACGTCGTCCGCGTCAGCTTCACCACTTCCACGGTCGAGTGCCTCGGGCCTTTCGCGCGAATCAGGATGAAGTAGCGCTGGTAGACGGTGGCGAACTCCCACTCGCCGTAGACCTCTTTCCACGCCGTCGGGTGGACGCCATCGGGCCCCGGCGCGTCCCACTCGAAGCCGAGCTCACTGAAGTACGCGTCGACCGTCACTTCTACCTCGGCGGCCGAACGGTGGAACACGTACGTCGCCGCGCGCTGCTCGAGCAGCGTCGACCGCCTGGGCGCGCAGCCCGCCAGCACGAGGAATTGGAATAAGAGAGAGGTCCGCATCGCCCTTTCATTCTAGCGGGCCCTGACGCATATGCAGAACGCCAGTGACTGACCTTCTCGAAAACCTGAACGAGCCCCAGAAGGCCGGGGTGCTGCACGAGTCCGGGCCGATGCTCGTGCTCGCGGGCGCCGGCTCGGGGAAGACGCGCGTGATCACCCACCGCATCGCCCACCTCGTCAGCGTTCGCAACGTCGAGCCCTGGCGCATTCTCGCGGTCACCTTCACCAACAAGGCCTCGCGCGAGATGCGCGACCGTCTCGACAAGCTGCTCGGCCCTGACGCCGCGCGGCTCACCGTCTCGACGTTTCACTCGGCCGCGTCGATGATTCTGCGGCGCGAGGCCGAGACCGTGGGCCTCAATCGCAACTTCGTCATCTACGACGACTCTGATCAACTCTCGCTCGTGAAGCGGGCGATTCGCGAAGCAGGCATCGAGCCGGGGGCGGTCAACCCGCGCGAGATGCTGTCGCGCATCGACGCTGAGAAGAACGCCGGCCGCATGCCGGGCGAAGGCAAGCCGGGCGATGACCTCAAGTCCATTCTCGCGGCGAAGGTCTACCACCACTACCAACGGCTCCTTCGTGCGGCCAACGCGGTCGACTTCGGTGACCTGCTGTTGCTGCTGGTCGACATGCTGCGGAAGCACGGCGAGCTGCGGGCGAAGTACCAGCGCCGCTACACCCACGTGCTGGTCGACGAGTTTCAAGACACGAACCCGGTGCAGTACGCGCTGTTGCGGCTGCTCGCTCCGCCGGGCTCGAACGTGGTGGTGGTCGGCGACGACGATCAGAGCATCTACCGGTGGCGCGGCGCCGAGGTGGACAACATCCTCGGGTTCCCGAAGGACTACCCGGGCTGCGTGGTGGTGAAGCTCGAACAAAACTACCGTTCAGATCAGCGCATCCTCGAGGCGGCCTACGCGATCATCTCGAAGAACCGCCGCCGCATGGACAAGAAGCTGTGGAGCTCGCGCGCCGCCGGCGAGCCGCTGGGCCTGATGCTCCACCGCGACGAAAGGCAGGAAGCGCAGGAAGTCGCGCGCACGATTCACTCGCTGAAGAACCAGGGCGTCACCGACTACCAGCAGATGGCGGTCTTCTTCCGCACCAACGCCCAGAGCCGGATTCTGGAAGAGACGTTTCGCTTGTCGCGCGTGCCGTACACCCTCGTCTCGGGCCGCAGCTTCTACGACCGCGCCGAAATTCGTGACGCCTCGAGCTACCTGCGGCTGATGGTGAACCCGAAGTCGGACGCCGACGTGCTGCGCATCATCAACACCCCCGCGCGCGGCATCGGCGACACCACCGTCGAGAAGGTGTCCGACTGGGCCGCGACGGGCGGCCTGTCGGTGTTCGAAGCGCTCGAGTGGCCCGAACGCATCGACCGCCTCAACTCCGGCGCCGTGAAGAAGCTGATCGCCTTCCGCGAGCTGCTCGACCGCCTCGTGAAGTTTGCCGCGGCCGCCAACGACGCGACCTCTGCCGCCGAGTTCATGCTTCGCGAGACCGCGCTGGTCGCCGCGCAGATGGCCGAAGGCAGCGAAGAAGCCATCACCCGCGCCGACAACCTTCGCGAGCTCGTCACCGCGACGAAGGAGTTCGACCTTCAGCGCAAAGAAAGGCTCGAGGCGAAGGAAAAGGCGCTCAGCGCCGCCCGCGAGAAGTCGAGGGCTGAGCCGCCCGCGAGCCTGGAGCCAGGAGCTGACGCCGACGTCGAGCCGGCTCCGGACGACGAGGCCCCGCCGCTCCAGGCGTTTCTCGAGCAGGTCAGCCTGGTCGGTGAGTCCGACGGCGAAGCAGAAGAGGGCCGCGTCTCGCTGATGACGCTTCACGCCGCCAAGGGCCTCGAGTTCGACGCCGTGTTCATCACCGGCATGGAAGAAGAGATCTTCCCGCACCGCCGCGCGCTGGGGCAGGACGCGGTGGAAGAGGACATGGCCGAGGAAAGACGGCTTTGCTACGTCGGCTTCACCCGCGCGCGCCGCCGGCTGTATTGCTCGCTCGCGCAGCAGCGCACCCTTTTCGGAGAGCTTCGCTTCAACGCGCCGTCGCGCTTCCTCGCCGAGGTGCCGAAGGAGCTGTTCGGGCTGCCTCCGGAGTACGCGCCGCCGCCATTGGCCCGCGCCGTTCCGTACCAGCGCCGCCGCAGCGCGCACTACGCCGACGACACCGGCCCCACCATCGACAGCTCTTTCGATCAGACCGACTTTCACCAGGAAAGCGCGAGCGGCGACGTGAAGGGCATGAAGGTCCAGCACACCCAGTTCGGCAAGGGCGTCATTCTGTCGTCGGTAGGGCAGGGGCCGAACGCCAAGCTCACCGTGCGCTTCGACACCGTCGGGACGAAGACGGTGATCGCGCGCTTCCTCCAGCCCGGCTGAGCCGTAGCGCCCTGTAGCGCAGCAGCCGGGGTTTTGCGCTGAGGCGACCCGCAGGACTAGATCAGACCATGTCTTCGATTCGAGACGACGAGCTCCCCGACCACACTGGCATTCCTTCGACCGCGCGCCGCGCGACAGGTGAGAGCCCGGTCGGCCTCGAGGTAGAGGCGATTCCCGTCACCGAAGAGCTGCTGCGCGCGCTGCCGAAGACAGACCTTCACTGCCACCTCGACGGCAGCATGCGGCTGAAGACGATTCTCTCGCTCGCCCAGGACCAGAAGGTGAAGCTGCCGGCCGACACGGAAGACGGCCTCGCGCGCGCGATTCACATGGGCGAGGTCTGCAAGAGCCTCGAGGACTACCTGGTCGCCTTCGACGTCACGCTCTCGGTGCTGCAGACGGCCGACGCGCTTTACCGGGCGGCGCACGAGCTCGCGATGGACGCGGCCGCCGAGAACGTGAAGTACCTCGAGGTGCGGTACTCGCCGGCGCTTCACCAGCAGAAGGGCCTGAAGATGACGACCATCGTCGACTCGGTGCTCGAAGGGCTGCGCGCCGCGAAGCGCGAAACGGGGATCAAGTGCGGCCTCATCGTCTGCGGCATTCGTCACATGAGCCCGCAGACGTCGGTGCGGCTCGCCGAGCTCTGCGTCGCGTACAAGAACCGCGGCGTCATCGGCTTCGATCTCGCCGGCGCCGAGCTGAACTTCCCCGCGAAGGATCACAAGGACGCCTTCCAGCTGATCCTCAAGAACAACGTCAACTGCACCGCCCACGCGGGCGAGGCGTACGGGCCCGAGTCGATCTCTCAGGCGATCCACTTTCTCGGAGCGCACCGCATCGGCCACGGCACCCGCCTTCGCGAAGACGGCGACCTGCTCAACTACATCAACGACCACCGCATCCCGCTGGAGGTCTGCCCGACGTCCAACGTGCAGACCGGCGCCGTCACCGACCTCAAGTCGCACCCGCTGAAGTTCTATTTCGACTATGGGCTTCGGGTGACGATCAACACCGACAACCGGCTGATCACCGACACCACCTGCACGAAGGAATACTGGTTGGCGCACCAGGAAATGGGGTTCACCCTCGAGGACCTGACGACGATCATCGTCTCTGGCTTCAAGAGCGCCTTCATGCCCTTCCGCGAGAAGCAGGACATGCTGAAGGCGATCAACGCGGAGATTGCGACGACGCTGCTGGGCTTTCAGCGGAAGTTGAGCGTGGCGTAGCGGCCACCGCCAGCACCCCGACCAGCGCCATCGAGAAGGGCGCCTGAAAGAGTGGGTCGTGGGCGAGCGAGAGCAGCGCGAAGAATGACATCGCTCCGAGCATCAGGGGTGAGTGCCGGCCGCGGCGGGCGATCCATCCGAGCATCAACAGGAAAAGCAGCGCTCCGATGATTCCGGTCTCGGCCGCCATCGAGAGAATCTGGAAGTGCGCCTTGCCGTAGTTGTCGGTGACCAGCGTCGGCGTGTTCGCTTCGGCGAACTTCATCGGGCGGAACTGCCCCGGGCCCACCCCCGTGAGGGGGTGTTCCTTCACGGCGCGCCAGCCCGTCTCGAGCAGCTCGACGCGATCTCCGCTGCCCTGCGCGGTGAACGACGTCGCGAAGCGCTCGCGCATCGCCGGAGTGAACCAGACGATTCCCGCCGCCACCGCCGTCATCGCCACCGCGGCGATCGCGGCCCGGCGCGGCTGCGTCGACGCGCGCACCAGCGTCAGGCCTGCGGCGACCGTCATCGAGACCGCCGCCATGCGCGCGTAGGGGAACAGCCAGATCGACAGGCCCGCCAGCGCAGCGACGAACAGCCAGGCTTCCTTCGAGCCCGGCTTGCTGCGGCTTGCCACCACGATCGCCGCCAGCACGCCCAGCGACGTCACGTGCGCGAACTTCAGCCGGTGGAACATCAGGCCGCCGCCCATGAAGCGGTCAGTGGTGCCCGGCACCTGCTCGTACACGCGCTGAAACGGCAGGTTCGCCCACTGATACGGCGCGAACGCGGCTTCCGGCGGCCAGATGCCGAAGTGCTGCAGGCCCGCGACGGCGCAGGAAATCAGCATCGTCAGCGCGGCCAGCTTTCCGGCCAGCGACTTCAGCGCAGGGGCTGTTTGCTGCCACGACAGCGCGGCCAGGGGCAGGGCGAGCCAGTCAAGGGTTCGCGCGGCCCCGGAACCTGTCGGCGGATTCCCGGTGAGCGTCGGCGCGAGCAGCGACCAGCCCACGAACGCCAGCACCGGCCACCAGTCTCTCGGCAGCCTCGCGGCCGTCTCTTTGTTCAGCCCCAGCAGGGCCCCCGCGGCCGAGAGACCCAACCCGGCCGACGCGAGTGCCTCGAGCGTCTGCACCCCGACCATCCACGCGCCGAGGCCCAGCGCGCTCAGCAGCAGCGCGACGATCTTTCGGGTCGAGACCACCTCAGGCATCAAGGCGGCGCTCGTACCACGCCACGCGTCCGCGCCGCCGCAGAGGGCGCCCCAGATTGAATTCTTCTTCCTCTGGGTGCGGCTCACTTGACCTCGGCCCCTCGCGATGCCGCTTCAGCGCCCTGCAGCCCCACTGACGACACTGCAGCGGTGAGCAGTTGCTGTCTGCGCGCGTCATCCTCCTCGGCAGCCTGGTGGGCATCGGGCTGGGAGTGGCGAACCTGGTCTTTTCGCTCAAGGTCGGCTTCGCCGTCGGAGTGGCGCTCGCCGCCGTCACGGTCGCCGGGGCGCTGCGGCAGCTGGCGCGGGGTCCGTTCACGCTCTCAGAGGGCGCGCGGGTCTGCGCCACCGCCCGGGCGCCCTGCTTCCACATCGACTGCAGCGCGAGCCGCTGCTGGGCCACCACCCGCTCGGCATCCCGTGGTTGGCGATCGCCGTCTCGCTCGCGCTGGCGTTTCCGTTGTGCGTGGTGTCGTGCCGCGTCACCCGAGAGACCGACGTGACCCCGGGCGGCCCGCTGGGCCAGCGATGGTGCGAGTCGCCAACGAGGCCGGCATCGCGCCGACGCGCATCAGCTTCGTCAACGCGCTCTCCATGATTAGCCACTCGTGGATGGTCTGGTCGATGACGCCCCTCGCGCCCGGGCGAATCCCGTCATGGGCCGCCGACCTCGGCCGCCAACTCCGCAGGCTCCTGCTCCCAGAACGACGCCCGGAGCGCAGCGCGTCGTGAAACCAAAAATGAGCGCCTACGAGAAGAAGTGGGTCAAACGGCCGCCGCGTAGCTGACCGGCCCTCGGCAGGCTGGCAAACCCACCACGCTCGAGCGGCAGTACCACCACCGAGACCACGTCAAATCCACCACGAAGCTGTTGGCGAAACCACCACCACCACCACCACCACCACCATCGGGCAGATTGGCGTGGTGTCGACCTACGTTCCACGACGAGCCGAAACGCGGTTGGAAGCTGCGCTCAAAGACACCCGCGTCGTGGCAGTCAGCGGCGCCAGGCAGGCGGGGAAAAGCACCCTCGTCCATCGCGTGCTGCGGACCCGCCCGGGCGCAATCGAGCGAAGCCTCGACCGCGCAAGCGAGCTCGAGGCTGCCCGAGCAGATCCGAATCGCTTCGTTCGTCACGACCACCTCATGGCGATCGATGAGGGTCGAAGTCGATGCGGTACTCGAGGCGGCCGATGGTCGGATTGCCGGCTTCAAGGTGAAGGCCGCCGAGACGGTGCGAGCTGACGACTTCGACATGCTCTGGGCCAGGACCAAAGGTCGCGGCTGAATTTGTCGGGCCTTAGCCGCCGCAGGTCGACGTGCACTTGCCACGAAGGCAGGTGTTGGACGCGCAGGCCGCGTGGGCGGTGCAGGCCGCTTTATCGGCGAAGCCTGGGCCGCAGAGGAAGGTGATGGGGTCGCAGCCGCCGCTGATACAGCCGCTCCAGCCGAGGCACGCCTCGCCCGACGCGCCCGCCTCGACGCAGGTGCCGTCGAGGCAGTTCAGCGGGAACATGCAGGGCGAAGGGTTGGCCTTGGTGACCCGACAGGCCTCGCCCAGCGCCGGAAGCTTGCCGCACCGCATCCCCGAACTCGTCGCCACGCACGACAAGGGTGGCTGGCAATCCGTCGCGTGGTTGCACACCGCGTTCTCGAGCGCGAGGCCCTTGCAGGTGAAGCCGCCTGATGACGTGGGCTCGCACTGCTGGGTCGCGGCGCAGGGGCAGACCGGTGGGGCCTGGCATGCGCCGATCGTGCCGCTGCTCTTCAACGCGCCAACGCAGCGCAGGGGCGACAGACAGATGGTGAGATCTTCGGTGCAGGGTGAAGCGACACGGGTCTGTAGCGTGTAGCCGGAGCAGACGCGGGTGACCGCGTCGCAAGCAAGGCCCAGGTCGCACTCGGACGACGCGGTGCACGCCTGGCCCGGGGCCAACGGCACGGCGCACTCTCCGGTGACGCAGGCGAGCGCGTCGTAGCACTCCTCGTTGCGCTGGCAGGGCGAGCCGCCCGGCGCCCGCCATTTGCACGTGCCGTCGCAGAAGAGACCGGTGACGCAGTCTTCGGTGCTCGAGCACGCGGCGTCAGCGTCGAGCCGCGCCTGGCAGGCGTTGCCTTTGCAGGAAGCCGACGCGGCACAGCGTTCTTGGGTGAAGGAGCACTGCTGACCCGCCACTGGCAGCGCCACGCATCTGGACGTCTGGTAGTCGCAGGTGGCGTTCGGCTCGCACTGCTTCGGGTAGAAGTTGCCGCAGCTGCCGCCCACCTCTCCGGGAGGATCGCGCCGGGTGCAGGTGACGGTCTTTCGGTCACAGACGAACGGCTGACTGCACCGCTCGTCCTGAAGGCAGGGCTCGCCGAGGTCTCCTGCGTGCCGGCACGTCTTTGCGCAGTCGGGCCCGCCGCAGCTCTGCATTGGATCCGCGCAGTCGGCCGGCACGAGACACGCGCCGCTCTCGGGCACACGGCCTTCGAAGACATGGTCGCAGTCGTAGGTGATTCCCTGCCGACGGCAGGCTCCTAAGAGGCCCGTCAAGCACGCCTGCGCCTTCACCGGTTCCGGCAGCTGGTAGCCCTGTTCGCGCGAGGCCTGCGTGCAGCGCCCCTTCTCGGCAGTGAGGCAGCGGTCGAGGAAGAGGCCCATCGTCTCGCCGCACCGCACCGACTGCGCGCAGAAGGCCGCCGCGTATGCGTCGCAGTACGGGGTGGTTCCGCCATCACCGGCACCAGCAGCCGTCGCGGCGTCGGGAGTGGGAAGGCCAGGCACCGGCTGGAAGCAGCCAGCGAGGACGAGCATCAACGGCAGGGCGAAGTTCTTCATGGGCTGGATCCATGCCGGATTCGTCGGTGCGCGTGAACACACACCCATCCACAGGCGTTGTGCGAATATCCACAATCAATGAACTGGGACGACCTTCGGTACGTGCTGGCGTTGTCGCGGGCGGGCTCGCTGTTGAAGGCCTCGAAGGAGCTCGGGGTCGACCACACGACGGTCGCGCGGCGCGTCGAGTCGATCGAAAAGGCACTGAAGGTGCGGCTCTTCACGCGGACGACCACGGGCTACGTCGCGACGTCGGAAGCCGAGGGGCTGCTGCCCGACATCGGCCAGGTCGAGCAGGCGGTGCACGCGGTGCAGCGCAACGCCCACGCGCAGGACGACTCGGTGCGCGGCACGGTGCGGGTGACGTCGGGTGAGACTTTCGGGATTTGCTACCTCGCGCAGCGGCTGGCGAGGCTGGGGCGCGAGCACCCGAACCTGACGCTCGAGCTGATCACCGGCGGCACGATTCTCGACCTCGCGCGGCGAGATGCCGACGTCGCCGTGCGCCTCTTCCGTTCTCGACACGAGAGCCTCGTGGTGCGGCGCGCGGGCGAGATGGCGCACGGGCTCTACGCGAGCAAGCAGTACCTGGCGCGGAGGCCGCTGAAGTCGCAGGACGACCTGAAGAACCACCCCCTGCTCACCGCGTCACCGGGGCCGAGCGTGGTGGAAGCGACGTGGCTCGACGGGCTGACCCAGGGCGCGCGGCCGGCGTTCGTGACGAACATGACGCTGGCGCTGGTCGAGGCGGCGAAGGCGGGCACGGGCATCGCGGTGCTGCCCCGCTACCTCGGGGACGCCGAGCCGTCGCTGCGCCACCTGCCGATGCCGGGCGAGCCGACCGAGGCGATCTGGATCACGGTGCACAAGGACTTGAAACAGACGCCGCGGGTGCGGGTGGTGCTCGACTTCTTGAACGGGTGCCTGGACGCCGACAAGCGGTTGCTGCTGGGTGAGTCTGGGGGGTAAGCCTCTCGGCATGGGCTCGACCTGGACTTACAAAGACTTCGTCAAAGACGCGCTGTCGCGGGTGCCGGAAGTGTCGTGCGAAGACGCGAACAAGGCGTCGCCGGTGCTGCTGGACGTGCGCGAGGCCGACGAGATCGCCACCGGCATCTTGAATGGTGCCGTGCTGCTGCCGCGCGGGCTCGTCGAGAAGCACGTGCACGAGCACATCGCCAACAAGGACACCCCGGTGGTCGTCTACTGCTCGACTGGCAACCGTTCGGCCCTGGTCGCTGACGTGATGATGAAGATGGGCTACTCGAAGGTGACGAACCTCTCGGGCGGCATCGAGCGCTGGCGCCACCTCGGCCTGCCAATCTCGGGCACCGACGCCATCTGCCGCATCCCCGGTGCGCGCCTCGACTGGAACGCGGTTCGCGCCGAGTTCGCGATCGTCGGGCGCCGGGTGCCGGTGCTCGGCTCGGGCGAAAGGCCGCTGGTGTACATGGACCACGCGGCGAGCACGCACGCGCCGGCGTCGGTGCTCAACGCGTATGTCGAGTTCGTGGCGCGCGAGTACGCGAACATCCACCGCGCGAACCACCACCTGTCGCGCAAGGCGACCGAACGGTTCGAAGAGTCGTATTACATCGTCGCCGACTACCTGGGCGCCGAGCTCAAGCGCGGGTGCGTCACCTTCACCGCGAACACCACGCACGCGATCGATCTCGCGAGCCACGTGATGGCCGAGCACCCGGGCAAGGTGCTCACCACCGAGATGGAACACCACAGCAACGAGCTGCCCCACCGCAGCCGTGGCTCGGTGCTGCGCGCGCGCGTGAATGATCTCGGCGAGCTCGACATGAATCACCTCGAAGAGCTGCTGAAGGGCAACGACGTGAAGCTCGTCGCGGTCACGGCGGGCTCGAACGTCACGGGCTTCATGCCGGACCTCGCGAAGATTGCGCGCATGGCGCACGAACGCGGCGCGCTGATTCTCGTCGACGCGGCGCAGGCGTTGTCGCGCATGCCGATCGACGTGAAGGACTTCGATCACCCCGAGCACCTCGACTTCGTCGCGGGCGCAGGACACAAGGCCTATGCGCCTTTCGGTGCTGGCTTCCTCTACGGGCCGCGCGCGCTGATGAACGAGGCGCCTCCGTACATTCCAGGCGGTGGCACGGCGACGCAGGTGACGTCGCGAAGCGCCGAGTACCTGCCCGCGCCTGATCGCCACCAGGGCGGCACGCCGAACATCGCGGGCGTGGTGGGCATGGCGAAGGCCCTGCAGTTCATCCAGTCGATTGGGCGCGAGGAAGTGCGGTCGCACGAAGTGAAGCTGATGAAGCGGCTGCTGACGGGGATGCAGAAGCTCGACGGCGTGACGGTGTACGGGCCGGGCGACGCGGAAAAGCGACTGGGCGTGGCGGCGTTCAACGTCGACGGTGTGTCTGACCTGCTCACCGCGGCGGTGCTGTCGGAAGAAGGAGCGATCGCCGTCCGCAACGGCCGCTTCTGCGCGCACATCTACGTCGATCGGTTGTTGGGCCGAGGCAAGCCGGGGGCGGCGACGGGCGCGGTGCGCTGCAGCGTCGGGCTCTACAACGACGAGACGGACGTCGATCGCCTGCTCGAGTTCGTCGAGCGCGTGCGCGACCGCAAGTGGAAGGGCCAGTACAAGGTGAAGGGCGACACGGTGAGCGCCGAGTTCGCGGGCCGCTGCGCCGACCGGTGGATGGAAGCGTCGAACAGCGAGGCCGAGCCTGGCCTGCCGACCGACAGCCCGTCGCTGGGCTACGACTTCGAGATCCTCAACGCGAACGAGCCTTGCCGCACGTACCTCATCGCGGATCCGCAGACGAAAGAGGCCGCGATCGTCGACCCGATTCGCGGCCACGTCGACGCGTACATCGACCTGCTGATGGAGCGCCGGTACAAGCTTCGCTACACGATCGAGACCCACACGCACGCAGACCACCTGTCGGGCTCGGTGCGGCTGAAGGATCTGACGGGCGCGAAGATGCTGATGCACGCCAACAGCCCGGCGCCGTGCGTCGATCGCGGGCTCGTCGATGGCGATCAGATTGCGCTCGGTGGGTTGAAGATTGAGGTGGTCGCGACGCCGGGCCACACCCACGATGCGATGTGCCTGGTGTTGCCGGGCCGCGTGCTGACGGGCGACACCCTGTTGATTGGCGGCGTGGGCCGCACGGATCTGCCGACGGGAAGTTCGGCGTCGCTGTTCGAGAGCCTGCAGAAGCTGATGGCGTCACTGCCAGACGACACGATTGTGTTGCCCGCGCATGACTACGAAGGGCGCCAGGCGAGCACGGTGGGCCGCGAGAAGCGACTCAACCCACGGCTGCAGCCCAAGACGCCGCAGGACTTCACCGACGTGATGGAGAAGGGGCAGCTGGGTCTGCCGCCTCCGGCGAACCTGCGTGAGGCGTTGAACACCAACCTCAAGTGTCTGTAGTCGGGTTTCTGGCGGGACTTGCGATGGGCCTGGTGCTGGCGGTGCTGGGCGCTGGCGGCAGCATCTTCATCGTGCCGGTGTTGATCTACCTGCTTCATTCGCCGCCATCGGAAGCGACGGGCACGTCATTGTTGATCGTGGGCTCGGCGGCGATCGCGGCGGCGTTTGGGCATTTCCGCAGGGGCAACATCGCGGGAAAAGTGGCGCTGCTGTTCGGCGCGGCCTCGGTGGTCGGGGCGATGGGTGGCTCGGCGTTGCATGCGCTGGTGCAGCCGAGAACGTTGACTGCGCTGTTCGCGGTGATTCTGTTCGTCGCAGCGGCGCGGATGGTGTGGGGGGCTCCGGTGGATCCGAAAGAGGCGCCCGAAGCGCGGCCGGCGCTGCTGCTGCCGCTGGGGGCGGGCATCGGGGTGCTGTCGGGGTTCCTCGGCGTTGGCGGTGGTTTCTTGATTGTGCCCGCGTTGAGCTGGGGCGCGCGGCTGCCGGTGCGCCAGGCGATCGGCACCTCGCTGGTGGTGATCGCGGCGTCGTCGCTGGCGGGCGCGGTGGGTCACGCGCTGCAAGGGGCGATGACGGTCGGGCTGCTCGCGACCGTGGGTCTCGGCGCGGTGATTGGCGCGCTCGCGGGGGCGCCGCTTTCGGGGAAGCTGCCCGAGAAACCGCTGCGCCTTGGGTTCGCGGGGCTCGCGGTGATCGTCGGCGCGTACATGTTGTTCCAGGCGATCCGCGGATAGCTCCCCTTAGCCGACCTTCGCGCCCTTCGGAATCACCACCAGCCCCGACGGAGTGACCTGGAAGCGCTTCCTGTCTTCCTCGACGTCGACCCCAATCTTCGTGCCCGGGGGAATGACGACGTTCTTGTCGATGATCGCCCGCTTGATCTCGCAGTGGCGGCCGATCTCGACGTTCTCGAGAAGAATGCAGTCGCTGACGGTGCTGAACGAGTTGATGCGCACCTGCGGCGACAGCACCGAGTGGTTCACGTGGCTGCCCGAGACGATGCAGCCTTCGCTGACCAGGGAGTCCGTCGCGAACCCGACGCGGCCCTCGCGCTGATTCGCGAACACGAACTTCGCCGGCGGCATGTCTGGGTGGTGCGTGTAGATTGGCCACTGCGTGTTGTAGAGGTTGAAGATCGGCTCAACCTCGACCAAGTCCATGTTCGCCTGGAAGTACGCGTCGATGTTTCCGACGTCGCGCCAGTAGCCCTGCTCGCGTTCGCCCTGGCCGGGCACCTCGTTCTTCGCGAAGTCGTACACGTAGACGCGCTTCGTCTTGTACATCTCGCTGATGATGCTCTTGCCGAAGTCGTGGGCGCTGGCGTCGTTCTTCGCGTCGTCCGACACCGCCTTCACCAGCGAGGCTGAAGTGAAGAGGTAGTTGCCCATCGACGCGAGGCAGCGCGTCGGGTCGCCGGGCATGTGCGGCGGGTTCTTCGGCTTCTCGAGGAAGTTGCGGACCTCGCCGTCGGGCCCGACGTCGATGATGCCGAAGTCGTGCGCTTCTTCGATCGGCACCGGAATCGCCGCCACCGTGCAGTCGGCCTGCTTGGCCAGGTGGTACGCCTCCATCTGGCGCATATCCATCATATAGACGTGGTCGGCGCCGAACACGTAGACGAGGTCGGGCGCTTCGTCGGTGATGAGGTTCAGGTTCTGCCAGATGGCGTCGGCCGACCCGCGGTACCAGTCGCCGCCCGTTCGCATCTGCGCCGGCACGCTCTCGCAGTACTGGCCGAGAAAGGCCGTCATGCGCCAGGCGCGAGACAGGTGGTTGTTCAGCGAGTCCGACTTGTACTGCGTCAACACCTTGAGCTTGAACACGCCCGAGTTGACGAAGTTCGAGAGACAGAAATCGATGATGCGGTAGCGCCCCCCGAAAGGCACAGCGGGCTTGGCGCGTTCACGGGTGAGCGGATCGAGGCGGGTGCCGGCGCCTCCTGCGAGAATCATCGCGAGCGACTTGGACATGGTCTGAAGCTAACGCGACTTCATCGCCGGTATGCCTTAAGACTTGAGGCATGGCGCCCGCTCCGAAGATGTACCTGCCCCCCGCCGGCCAGGAACGCCGCGGTTTCTTGAAGAAGGGAATCCTGGGCGGCGTGGTGCTCGCCCTCGGCGGCGGCACTGCGCTCTTCCTCCGCCCCGGCAAAGAGGTCGCGCTGCCGCCCGAAGGACTGCTCGCGCTCTCACCGCGTGAGTACTCCGTCGTGCTGTCGCTGGCCTCGCGCATGGTGCCGACCTCCGACGGCTTCCCCACTGTCGAGGCGATGCGGGTCGGCTTCAACGCCGATCGCATCCTGACGAAGGTCGATGACACGGCGCTCAAAGAGATGAAGCAGCTGCTCAACCTTTTCGAGAATGCGCTGCCGAACCTGCTGTTTGGAATGCGCCTCGCTCCGTTCACCCAGATGCCGGCGGCAGAACAGGACGCCGTGATCGCCGAGTGGCTGAAGAGCCGCCTCGAGATCCGCCGAACTGGCTACTCGGCCCTTCGCGGCCTGGTGCTGGCGGCGTACTTCGTGAAGTCTGAAACCTGGGCGGCGGTCGGCTACCCGGGGCCTCCGAAGTTTCACGATCCCAACGCGCCGGTCTGGAAGGGCAATGGCGAGCCGCGCCCCCCGAGCCCGGGCATCTGGAGCGAGCCTTAAGATGCCAACCGCGACCGTCGGCCGCATCTACACCGGTGAAGAAGTCACCCAGGACCTCGCGATCGACTGCGACGTCTGCATCGTCGGCTCGGGCCCGGGCGGCAGCTGGCTCGCGCACGAACTCGTCGCGCAGGGCAAGTCGGTGGTGATGCTGGAAGAAGGCGGGTACCACACGCGCCGCGAGTTCGACCTCACCGAGTCGACCGCCTTCGCGAACCTGTACCAGGACCTCGGGAACCGAACGACGGACGACCTGTCGATCTCTTTGCTGCAGGGCCGCAGCGTCGGTGGCGGCACCACCGTCAACTGGTGCAGCAGCTTCCGCACGCCCGATCGCATCCTGAAGAACTGGGCCGAGGTGCACGGCGTCTCGGGTGTGACGAAGGAAGCGCTCACCCCGCACTGGGACCACATCGAGAAGCGACTGCACATCGCCGAATGGCCGCTGGAACAGATCAACACCAACAACCGCGTGCTGTGGGACGGCCTGGGCAAGCTCGGCTACGAGCGCGGGCTGATTCGCCGCAACGTGAATGGCTGCGCGAACACGGGCTACTGCGGCATGGGCTGCCCGATCGACGCCAAGCAGTCGATGCTGGTCACCGTGATTCCCGACGCGGTCGAGAAGGGCCTCACGCTGTACGCGAACGCCTCGGTGCGGAAGCTCGAGCACAGTGGCCGCAGGGTCAGCGCGGTGCACGCAGACGTGCTCGACCCGGTGACGCAGCGGCCCACGGGCAAGCAGCTGAAGATCACCGCGAAGGTGACGGCGGTGTGTGGCGGCGCCCTGAACTCGCCAGCGGTGCTGCTGCGCTCGGGCCTCGACGCGGGTGGCAAGGTCGGCAAGCGCACCTGGCTGCACCCAGTGGTGTTGATGATGGCGATGTTCGAAGAGCGCGTCGACGCGTTCAGCGGAGCGCCCCAGTCCGTCTACTCCCACCACTTCACCGACCGCGGCCCCGGAAAGATCGGCTACTTCCTCGAGGTGCCGCCGGTGCACCCGATGCTCGCTGCGACGGTCGGCACGAACGTCGGCGCGCCGCTGATCGAGCTGATGTCGAAGCTGCCGCACCTGCAGGCGTGCCTGGCGATCACCGTCGATGGCCTGCTGCCGGAAGAGCAGGGCGGCACAGTGAAGCTCAAAGCCGGCGCCTATTCCCGGCTGGGGTTCGACTACGCGCTCGGCCCGGCGAACTGGGAAGCCTTCAAGGACGCATGCAAGCAGATGGCGCGGGTGCAGTTCGCCGCCGGAGCGAAGAAGGTGATGTCGCTTCACTACCAGCCGGTGGTGCTCGAGTCGGCGAACGACATCGATCGCCTCGATTCCGCCACCTGGGAAAAGCTGAAGTGCCGCATCGTCACTGCGCACCAGATGGGCGGCTGCCCGATGGGAAAGGACCCTGCCACTTCCGTCGTCGACTCGACGCTCAAGTTCCACGGCATGGACAACCTGTTCGTCGTCGACGGCTCGGTGTTCCCCACCTCGCTGGGCGTCAATCCCCAGGAAACGATCATGGGGCTGTCGCGGTGGGCGTCGCAGCACGTCGCTGCGGCCATCTAACGCTTCAGCTCTGCGGTTCGTTTCTTCATCAGGTCGACGAGCTGCTTCGTGGTGCGCGCGTCGTAGCCGAGCTCTTTCACGCGCGGAATGAACGGGGCCGCGAGCGTGGTGAGTCGGCGCAGCGTGGCCTCGACCGCGCGGCCCGGCACGCCAAAGCGCTGGCCGAACGCGACGAGCTGCTTCCCGGTGACGTTGTCGTCGCGCCCGTCGATCTTCAGCGCGAGCTTCAAGTCGCGGTAGGGGCGGGTCGAGAGCAGGTCGTAGCCCGGGCTCAGCTGGAGCAGGGCGCGCCGGCTCACGCTGATGTTCTTGCCGTGCAGGTCGCCGTTGCCGATGAGGTAGCTGAACGCGACGAGCTCGATCAGCCGGGCGCGTTCCGCCGCCGGGGCGTCGCACGCCGACAGCGCCTCGGCGATGTCGGTGCTCGTAAGCTTGTACTTGTCGGCCGGGTAGCGATCGAGAAGCTGGCAGGCATCTTCCTGGTGCACGCCCCGCCACTTGCGGCCCTCGCGCTTGCGGTCGAAGCGTTCGACCAACAGGCCTGCGGCGTGGTCTCGGTCACGCACCAGCCGTGTCTTCGCGACGTCGAGGCCGCACGCTGACGCCATCGTCATGAAGAAGTGTTCGTTCTCTACCAGGCGCGGCTTGTCGGGCGGGTTGAGCTTGAGAATCCAGCGGCGCCCCGAGGTGGCGAATGGAAAAGAGATCACCGATGGCGAGAGCTTTTCCTGCACACCCGGAATCGCCGGCTCGTGCTTCGAGTCGATGCTCTGTTCGAAGGCCTGCTGAAATGAGATCTGATCCAGCGAGGTCAGCTCTTCACGCGCGAGCTCCAGGGGCTCGGCCTTTGCGCCCGGCAGGCAAGGGAAGAGATCGCCCACGCAGTCAGGGCCGGCCGCGATCAAAAGGGTGAAGAGATCATCGGCCGAGGTCTTCGTGCGCGCCTCGAGCGCGCGGAGCCGCAGCCCTTCTGGAATCAGGCCGGCAAAGTACGTGTGCAGGTTCACGCCTTCGCAGGCGATCGTTCGCTGCGCGTAGGGCAGGTGCTGGGCGATTCCGCCGCTGAAGGCGCGGTGTGCTTCGTAGAAGGCGGCGTCGAAGGTGAAGACGGCGCCCTTCGCGGTGCGGCTCAACGCACCGGTGAGCACCTCGTTTCGGTAGATGTCGACGGACTCCACGCCGCGCAGCGCGTCGGGCTTCATTTCGCAGGCACCACCTCGAGCTTCAGGCCCATCGCGTCGAGCACGCCCTGAAGCTTACCGAGCTGCACGGTCGGCTTTCCGCGCTCGAGGTCGTAGAGGAAGTCAGGGCCGCAGCCCGACAGGTCGGCCAGCTGCTTCTGGGTGAGCCGCAGCAGCTTCCGGCGCTCGCGCACTGCCACACCCAGAGACAGCGCCCAACCGGGTTCAGCCGATCGGCTGGATTTGGGCTTCATTCGACCAACTTACGGGCCCCAGACGGCGTTTTCAAGCCAAGCGCATGGATTCTGGCTGTGAACGCACTTCGTCCCGACTGTCGACAAGCAAATCCATGCGCTCGCATGGATTTAAACGCCTAGATCCCAGCGTCGGAGGTGCCGCTGTCGGCCGGCCACGCCGAGCCACCATCCGGGAACAGGCCGTCATCCGGAGCGCCCGGCTTCGCCGCCGCCTTCGGGGCCCGCTGCACGTCGGAGGCGGGGTACTTCGCCGCGCTCTCGAGGTACGGCTTGTCTTTCGGCTTCTTCTTCATCGTCGCGGGCGCTTCGAACGCAGGCGGGGCGCCGGTGCTGGCGAAGACCCGCACGTCGTCGCAGAAGAGCCACTCGGTGAGGCCGGCTTCGTCTTCCGACGCGTAATAGATGTCCACCGGCGCGCCGGCTTTCAGCTTGGGCGGGCACCACTCGGCTTTCGCCCCGGTGCGCGCTTCGGGCTGCTTGTCCTTCCATGCCTTGAGCGCGGCCTTGAGGGCGAGGCCTTCGGCGATCGCCGGCGCTTCGGCGATGCGCTTGCGGGTCAGCTCACCCAGCTCGGTCACCTTCTTTATCGGCTCGGCGAAGCCCGTCTCTTTGAGGAAGCGGCAGCCGTTGCGGGCGATGGCGCCAGTCGCCTTCTCGACGTTGTCGAGCAGCTTGGGCAGCACCACCACGCCTTCCTCCAGCAGCGTGATCTGCTCGCTGGACCATACGCCTTCGACCCCCGCCGATGTCTGGCCGAGGTACTCGGTGAGCAGCGCCGAGGTCGAGTCGAGGTCGCCGATCACCATCTTCGGCGCGGCTTCACAGGGGTTCGCCTTCACCCAATCGTGGGTGGTGGCCGTCTTTCCAGCCAGCGTCACCTTCTGTTCCGCGCTGGGCGCGACCGCTTTCTTCCCACATCCAACGACAAGGACCACGACCGCCACGAGGAAAAGACGAAGAGAAGTGTGCATGGTTTAGAGGGCATCAACGGTACCATCGGGTTCAGTTGCGTGTGTTAGGAAAGGGGCCGCATGGCGGGGCAAGAAACTCGCGTCACCAAAATCAGCAAGCTTCAGGATCGGATCAGCGTCAGCACCGAGAGCTGCCTCGTGACGATCCATGGGCCCGAGATCGGGAAGAAATACGTTCTCGACGACGATGAGTTCACCATCGGCCGCGATGTGAAGAACAACATCGTCGTCGACCTCGACAACGTCTCTCGCCGGCACGCCAAGATCGCGACCCGCAGCGGGAAGAGCTACGTCTCGGACCTCGGCTCGACCAACGGCACCTACCTCAACGACGAAGAGGTGCTCACCGAGCAGCCCCTTCGCACCGGCGACCTGGTGAAGGTGGGCGGCTCGATCTTCAAATACCTGCAGGGCGGCAACATAGAGACGCTCTATTACGAAGAGATTTACCAGCTCACCATCGTCGACGGCCTCACCCAGATTCACAACAAGCGCTACTTCCTCGAGTTCCTCGAGCGCGAGATGGGCCGCTGCCACCGCTACAACCGCGCCTTGAGCCTGGTGATGTTCGACATCGACCACTTCAAGAAGATCAACGACACGAATGGCCACCTCGCCGGTGACTACGTGCTCCGCGAGCTCGCGCACCTGATCAAGACCCGCATCCGGAAGGAAGAGTGCTTCGCCCGCTACGGCGGCGAAGAGTTCGCGGTCGTGATGCCTGAGGCCGGCCCCGAGAATGTGCGCCGCTTCGCCGAGAAGATCCGCAAGCTCACCGAAGACCACCACTTCAGCTTCGAGCAGAAGGACATCCCGATCACGATCTCGCTCGGTGTCTCCGACATGACGGGCGACATGACGGAGCCCTTGCAGTTCATCAAGGGCGCGGACGCCAACCTCTACAAGGCGAAGAAGACCGGCCGGAACCGCGTTCAGGGCTGAAGCCCCAGAGCTCCCCTCCGTCCGGATGAACGGAACGGGGCTCTTCTGGATGAACGGCGCCGCTGGCTCGAACGGGTTTCAGTACGTGAAGCGCACGGCGAAGTTCCCGCCCAGGAACAGGTCGACGGCCCCGTCGGCGACGTACATGTCGGTCGGCTGACTGCGGAAAGAGAGCCCGTAACGCGCGAACTGGAAGCCGAGCCGCAGCTGCAGCAGCTTCAAGAAGGGCAGCTTGAACCCGAGGCCCAGGTCGAAGTCGAGGCCGAGCACCGAGCCGTTCGCGAAGTACTTCGCGCTGATGATCTCAGGCGCTGACAGCACAGGCATCACCTCGAAGCGGCCGAACACCAGCAGCCCCGTGTCGCCAAAAGGCAGCTCGCCGCCGAGCCCGAACTTCAGCGCCGAGTACGAGATCGCCGGCAGGCCATCGAGCACGCTGGAGTCACTGCCCGGCGCGACCGAGAAGCTGTGCGACCGGAAGCCGATGATCGGCGTGACGTACGCATCCGACTTCGACGATGGGCGAATCTGGAATTTCAACGCGACGTCAAGCCGCGAGATCGACGTCGGGTACGTGACTTCCGTGCCACTGCGGCGCGACTTGAGTCCGACCGCCGTGAAGTAGCCGACCTCGGCGCCGAGGCCCGCGATGAACCCGTCAGTCACGATCGCCAGCGGGTACAGCTCGGCCTTCAGCGCCGGCCCGACGATGAAGGGCGCCCGGTACGAGCGCAGGTTCGGCGTCTTCACCTCGGCGTAGCTGTAGCTCTTGCTGGCCACCTCGAGTCCAACCTCGAGCGCGATGATCGGGCGCTTGCTCTGCTTCGTCGGCGGGGCCGGCTTCTCTTCTTCCTCGGGCGGCGGCGCCTGCTCGGCCTTCGGCGCAGGTGGCGCAGCCGTGACCTTCTTCTCTGCTCTCGGGGGAGGCGGCGCTTCCTTCTCTTCCGGGGCGGGCTTCTCTTCCGGCGGCGGCTTCTTCTCTTCCACCACCGGCTTCTTCTCTTCGACGGGCTCTTCCTTCGGCGTCAGCCCCATCAGCTCGGCCAACACCGTGCTCGCGGTCTTCAGCGTCTTTTCGGAAAGCGCGTCGCCCTCGAGGCCCCAGACCTTCTTCTTCGCGGCGCCCTTCTTCGCGAACACCATCAGCTCGATCGTCTTCTTCTTCCCGCGGGGCACGACCTTGCCCTCGATGACGTACTTCACCTTCTCTTTCTTGACCTTGGCCCAGTCGGTCTTGCCCTTCGTCGCGATCTTCGCTTGCGCGACGCACTCGGCCTGGTCGCAGAGCTCGGCGACCAGCTGGTTGCGAACCACGTTGCCGCCGGGCCCGCCGAAAGTGGCGATCGAGATCTTCTGCCCGAAAGCGGTCGAAGCGAGCAGCAGCGCAGCCAGCGCGCACGGGAGGACAAGGCGGGGGCGCAATTGCATCGGGTGCGGCAGTCTATCTACGGGCCCGTGCTAAGGAAGGTTTTAGCGATGGCCACTCCGAACCCCGCGCTCGAGCAGTTTCTCAAGAGCATCCCGCTGTTCTCGCTGGTCGAGCCCTCCGAGATGATGGATCTGCTCCACCTGTTGCGGCCTGTCGAGCTGCAGGGCGGGCAGGTGCTGTTCAAGGAACGCGAGCCCGGCCGCGCGATGTGGGTGCTGGGCGCAGGTGTCGAGGTCTCGATCTCCACCACGCCAACCGGCTCGAAGCGCCCCGTCGCCGTCGCCTACGCCCGCGAGGGCGACACGCTCGGCGAGATGGCGCTGATCGACGACGGCCCGCGCTCGGGGACTGCGGTCGTCGTGAACGGCGGCCACGCGCACGAAATCCTCGCCGCCGAATTCCACGCGCTGCGCGATGCCTTCAAGCCAGCTGCCTTCAAGGTGATGCGGCGGGTCTGCAGGGATCTGTGCCGCCGCCTGCGCGCCACCTCCGAGCGCATCGTCGCGTCAGGAAAGACGCAGGTGGACACGCCGCGCACCACCCCCGGCCCGCGTCCTGAGGTCGGGATGCTCGACCTCTTCGCTCCGTTCAAGCCGCTGCCCGCCGTCGTGAAGCTCGCGCTCGCCCAGAAGCTTCGCGTGCTCAAGGTCGACGAGATCACGCCGCTGTTCGCCGAAGGCGAGGAGTCCGACGGCGCCTACTTTCTCATCGATGGCGAGGTGTCCGTCGGCCGCAACGGCAAGACGCTGGCGAACATGGTGCCCGGCACGATGTTCGGGCTCGTCTCGACCATCGACGAAGGCCGCCGCAGCGCCGCCTGCGTCACCACCGGCCCCGCGACCCTGCTCAAGCTCAGCGACGCCGACTTCGACGCGCTCTTCGCGTCAGGCCACCGCTTCGCCTTTCAGATCGTCGACCTCGTCGCGCGGCAGCTGGTCAGCCATTTGCGCAATGCAAACACGATGTTGCCCATGCCCGGCGGGGCCTCCGGCAAGGCCACCACCTCGCAGCCCATCACCAGCCTGCTGCCCACCGTGCCCGACCGCGCCGCGGATCTGGAGGTGCTGCCGCTGGAGCTCGAGATGGAGATCGACGAAGCCGCGCTGGCCGGGGAGCTGCTGGGTTGATTTTTGGGAGGCGCGGGCTTACTTGAGTCGGATGTCCGTGAATATCCAACTCGAGTGGACCCCGAACCCTTCGACGCTGAAGTACGTCGTCGACACCAAGCTCCTTCCGCGCGGGGCGATGAACTTCACCGATCGCGCGGTCGCTCTCGAGAAGTCGCCTTTGGTGAACAAGCTCTTCGGGATCAAGGGCGTTCAGGCCGTGATGCTCGGCACCAACTTCGTCACCGTCACCAAGGGCGATGACGGCGAGTGGGACGAGCTGAACGACGGCGTGATGACGATGCTCGACCAGCACCTCACCGCTGGGGAAGAGGTGGTGAAGCCCGAGTTCCTCGAGACCAAAGCCGAGACGGTGGCGGGTGACTCGGACATCGAAGCGAAGATTCGCGAGATCCTCGAAGCCGAGATTCGCCCTGCAGTCGCGATGGATGGCGGCGACATCACGCTCGACCGCTTCGAAGCCGGCATCGTCTACCTGAACATGAAGGGAAGCTGCGCGGGCTGCCCGTCGTCGACGGCAACGCTGAAGATGGGCATCGAGTCGCGGCTGAAAGAATCGTTTCCGGAAGTCGCTGAGGTCGTGGCGCTCTGAAGCCCGAGAAGGCCCGGCGGCAGGTCGACGCGAAGAACGTTCGCCGCGAGCTGCTGCCCAACCAGTCGCAGGCGCTGCTCAAGGCGCTGCACCTGCTCACCCGCGACGGCAAGCTGAACGCCGACACGCTGCGGAAGCTGAAGCAGGTGAACCACCTCGTCGGCCTGCTCACCCCCGGCCTCGACGCGGCTTTCGAGAAGCACGGGCACCCAGTGCTCGCCGACGTCGGCAGTGGCAACGCGTACCTGGGCTTCATTCTCTACGAGCTCTTCTTCAAGGAACGCGGCGAGGTCATCTGCATCGAGAGCCGTGAGGACCTTCACGAACGGGCCACCGCGCGCGCGAAAGAGCTCGGCTTCACGCGCATGAAGTTCGTCCGTTCGGCCATCGAATCGGCGGTCGTGCCCGACACCCTCCACGTCGTCACCGCGCTTCACGCCTGCGACACCGCCACCGACGACGCGCTCGCCCTGGGCCTCGCGCACCACGCCGAGCTGCTCGCCGTCGTGCCCTGCTGCCAGGCCGAGGTCGCGCAGCAGCTCAAAGAGACGAAGGCGAACGCGCCTGCCGCGCTGAGCGCGCTCTTCGATCACCCCTGGCACCGCCGCGAGTTCGGCTCACACCTAACCAACGTCATCCGCGCGCTGGTGCTCGAGTCGCGCGGCTTCTCGGTCACGGTCACCGAGCTCACCGGCTGGGAACACTCGCTGAAGAACGAGCTGATTCTCGGGCGCAAGGTCGAGCGCGACGTCAGGGAGCCGAAGGCCACGCTGCAGGCGCTGCTCGAGCAGACGGGTGTGCAGCCGAAGCTGGTGCGCGCGCTGAGCAAAGCGTGAACCTCTTCGCTGCCTGTTCCCCGGGGCTCGAGCTCACCCTCGAGGCCGAAGTGAAGGCGCTGGGCTTCAAGGGCCGCGCCGTCACCGGTGGGGTGGTGTGCGAAGGGCCTCCCGACGCGTACGAGATTGCGAACCTCTGGCTGCGCTGCGCGACCCGCGTCTGGGTGCGCGTCTACGAAGTCGGCCGGCCCGACGAGCTCTCGAAAGTGTCGCTGGGCGCGTACAAGGCGAAGGCGATTCCGGTAGCGCTCGATTGCCCGCCGCGCTGGCAGTCGATGGCCGAACGCACCTGGGGCAAGTCGTCGTCTCACGGCCTCGAGGTGATGCTTCGCGAAGACGAGCGCGAGCGGTGCGAAATCAGCGTCGACTCCAGCGGGCAGCTGCTGCACATGCGCGGCTACCGGCAGGAAACGGGCAAGGCGCCGCTGCGCGAGACGCTGGCGGCGGGCGTGCTGCGGCTGGGCGGGTATGACGGCACTTCTCCGCTGTGGGACGTGATGTGTGGGTCAGGCACGCTGCTGATCGAAGCGGCGTGGATCGCGATGGGCATCGCTCCGGGTGGTCAGCGGCACTTCGCCTTCGAGTCGTGGCCGTCGCACGACGCGAAGCGGTGGGAGGCGCGGCCGCGGGTGAAGGCGCCAGCGGGCCCTGTTCCGTTGCTGCGCGGCACCGACTTGAACTCGGGCCAGCTGGGGGTCGCCCGGCGCAACGCGAAGAGGGCCCTGGCGTTCGAGGCGCTGACGCTGGAACGGATGGACGCGACGAAGCTTGCGAAGGCAGACGGCCCGCCGGGGCTCGTGGTCGCAAACCTTCCCTACGGAATTCGCGTCGGCGAAAAGAGCGAGCTTCAGGTGCTGTACACGGCCGTCGGTGCGTCGCTGAAGCAGGCGGCGCCGGGCTGGAAGTTCGCGTTTTTGCTGCAGGAAGGTGAAGAGGCGCTGGGCCTGACGCTCGACGCGGTGCACGAGGTGAACAACGGCGGCATTCGCTGCCGGGTGGTCACCGGCACCCTGTAAATAGACCTTTCTTTGCGACAATTCGGGTCGGCTCCGTCTTCGTTCGAATGGACCTCCATTCGAACCGCAACCTACGGAGACGAACGATGCAGAAGCTCTTTCTGTTCAGCGTGATGGCCGGGTTGGGAGTTGGGTGCGGAATCAGCAGCGCGGAGGTCAGCGACACGCCCGACGAGGTGATGGCGGGTGAAGACGCGCACCTCGAGGGCGGCGGTGACGTGCTCGAGCAGGGCCTGCAGTCGGGGACGCCGTACTACCACTGGTCGAATCGCAGCGATTACCGGTCGAACCCGTATGAGGCGTGCTCGCCGAACCTGAACAAGGTGCTGTCGTACCTGCAGGCGCATTGGGGCGTGCAGAGCCTGGGCTGCCACGGCAACCGGTACGTGAAGGGGCAGAACGGCGCGAAGGTCTGGTCGTCCCACGCCTGGGGCGCCGCGCTCGACGTGACGACCGGCAGCTGGGACGTGAACTTCAACCAGATTGCTCCTTTCCTCATCGAGCACTCGGAAGAGCTCGGCATCAACGCGCTCCACGACTACCGCCGCGTGCTTCACCCCGACGGGACGACGCGCGGCCGCATCTGGAAGCCGCTGGTGGGCTGGGCGCCGTCCAACATCGGCGAGTCGGGCACGTGGATTCACATCGAGGTGCGGCCCAACGCATTCAGTGACTCGCGCAGCGTCGATTCGCGGCTGATTGGAACGCCGGTTGGAGCGGATGGCTGCACGGACCAGCGCCGCGCCGAGTCGGCGGCCTACGGCTGCGCGTGCGTCGATGGTCAGCCGAACGGTGGCTGGTGCCCAGGCACGGGTTGTTCGGCCAGCCAGACGGCGGCGTGTGCGGCGTACGCGACCGGGTGTGTCGACGGCGAGTGCCGCGGCATCTTTGCCCCTGGGTACGCGTGCACGAAGCTCGAGTTCAAGCAGTGCGGCGACTACCTGTCGGGCTGCACCAACCACCAGTGCCTCGCCGGAGCGGTGGGCGGCGATGACGGCCGCAGCTGCTCGCAGCAGTCCATCTACAACTGCAGCCGCTATGGCTGTGGCTGCAAGAACGACCAGTGCAGCGATGGTTCCTGTCCGCTCATCCCTTAAGCCCTTAGAGTCGGCGCAATGGTGCCGATCGTCTCACTCATCCGGGGAAGTCTCACCGACGGCCATGAGGCGGTGCTCGTCAACGCCTCGAACACCAACTGCGCGCTGGGCACCGGCGTCTCGGGAGCGATCTCGAGATCTTGCGGCCCGCGCTTCCAGTCGCAGGTGAACCTCGAGCTGACCCGCAGGTACGGCGGCCCGATGAAGCCGGGCCAGGTGTTGATGACCCACGCCGGCAAGCATCCCCGCGCGCGCTGGGTCGCCCACGTCGCGGTGATGGACTACCGCGAAGGTTTTTCGGGCGCTTCGTTTCCCAGCAACGAGACGATTCGCACGGGCTGCGAGTCACTGTGGGACGCGATCGAGGCGATTCCAGGCGACGGGCCGCTGACGGTGGCGATGGTCGCGCTGGGAGGCGGCACCGGTAACCTGGGGGTGCGCGAGCCGGTGCAGATTGCGGCCGAGACGCTGAAGGCGCACGCCGCGATTCACAAGAAGACGCGGATCCAGAGCGTCACCTTCTATGGCTACCTCGAGCAGGAATACGTCGCGATGGCCGAGGTGCTGTTGAAGTCATTTCCCGCCATCACCGACAGCCTGCCGCGCGACGTCCTCGAACACCTTTCGCGCCTCAGGCGCTAGAGGGTATGTCGGCGGCATGTCTACCGACAAAGCGCTGGCCCGTTTCGCCGCCGAGAAGAACAGCTACCTCGAAGACTTGAAGACGCTGGTTCGCATTCCTTCTGTTTCTTTCGAAGGCTTCGACCCCGCCCAGGTGCGCGCGTCGGCCGAAGCGACCGCGAAGCTGTTGACGAAGCGCGGGTTCAAGAACGTGAAGCTGCTCGAGGTCGAGGGCGCGCACCCGTACGTGTACGGAGAGATTCTCGACGCGCCGGGCAAGCCCACGCTGCTGCTCTACGCGCACCACGACGTCCAGCCAGCGGGCGATGCCAAGGCGTGGAAGTCGCCCCCGTTCGAGCCGACCGAGCGTGACGGCCGCCTGTATGCCCGCGGCGCGGCCGACGACAAGGCCGGGGTGGTGGTGCACTCATCGGCCGTCGACGCCTGGCTGAAAGGCGCGGGCGCGCTGCCGCTGAACGTGAAGGTGATCATCGAGGGCGAAGAAGAAATCGGCTCGGAGCACCTCACCGCTTTCCTGCAGAAGCACCGCACGCTGGTGCAGGCCGACTGCATCGTGCTCACCGACACGGGCAACTTCGAGACGTCACTGCCGAGCATCACGACCGCGCTGCGCGGGCTCGTCACCGTCGACGTCGAAGTGAAGGCCCTGAAGCAGTCGCTGCACTCGGGCATGTGGGGCGGGCCGGTGCCGGACCCGGTGATGGGCCTTGCGAAGATGCTCGCCGGGCTCACCAACGCAGACGGCTCGATCGCCATCCCTGGAGTGCTCGACAAGGTGAAGCCGCTGACGAAGGAAGAACGCGAGTGGATCACCGAGCTGCCCGGCGACGACGCGCACTTCCGCAAGCAGGCCGGGTTGCTGCCGTCGGTCGAGCTGCTGGGGAACGGGCGCCACCCGTGGGAAACCAACTGGCGGCAGCCGTCGCTGACGGTGAACGCGATTCAGGCGAGCAGCCGCGTCGACGCGCGCAACATCATCTGTGAGTCGGCGTGGGCGCGCGTCGGCATTCGCGTGGTGCCGAACCTCGACCCGAAGGACGTGCAGCAGAAGCTCGTCGACGCGCTGAAGGCGGCGGTGCCGTGGGGCCTCGAGGCGACCATCACGCCCGACCAGAGCGTCAACTGGTGGTACACGGACCCCAGCGGTCCCGCGTTTCAGGCGGCCTTCCGCGCGCTCGAGAAAGGCTACGGAAAGAAGGCGGTCGCGATCGGCTGCGGTGGCTCGATTGGTTTCGTCGAGCCGTTCAGCAAGGAGCTCGGCGGCGTGCCGGCGCTGCTGATCGGCGTCGAAGATCCGTACACCAACGCCCACTCGGAAAACGAAAGCCTGCACCTGGGCGACTTCGACAAGGCGATCGCCAGCGCGATTCACCTCTACGAAGAGCTCGCGAAGGCGATCACCGCGCGGACGTAGAAACTCCGTTCATCCCGAGAGCAGTCGAGGGATGAGCAGGCGCAAAAGGTACGTCTCCGCCGCGCGCCGCAAAGTCACCGAGCACCGAGGAGGCTCATCCCTCGACTGCTCTTCCGGATGAACAGAAAGCCCCGCCCTCGCCGAACTTCGCGAAGACGGGGCCCTGGGTTCATGGCGTTGCTAAAGGTTACGGCGCGCAGGTGCCCATCAGGCAGCGCTCGCCCGCGACGCAGTCGCAGTTGCTGACGCACTGGGGACCCGAGCCCGGCAGGCAGTAGCCGATACGGCAGGTCTCGGTCGCGGTGCACTGCGCCGTGCTGCTGCAGCGGTTGCGGCAGGTCGAGTCGACGCAGTCCTGCGCGGCGCCGCAATCTGCCTGCTTCGAGCAGGTGCCCGGAATGCGCGGGCGGCAGAGGCCACCCTGGCAGCTCTCACCCTGGTTGCACTCGGTGTCGGTGCTGCAGCCGTAGTAGCAAACGGCGTTCACGCACCAGGCGCCCGCTCCGCACGCCGCGTTGTTCGTGCAGGTCGCCGGAGGAATCGGGTGGCCGCCGCTGCCGCCGCCCGTGCCGCTGACGCCACCGCCGGTGCCCGCGCTGCCGCCGGTTCCCGACTGGCCACCGGTGCCCGCGTTGCCGCCCGTGCCCGACTGGCCGCCCGTGCCACTGACTCCGCCACCCGCGCCCGAGTTGCCGCCGGTGCCACCTCCCGCTCCGCTGCCGCCGTCAGGCTGCGAGGTCGGGCCGCAGAAGCCGGCCTGACAGGAAGAGGTTCCGCCGCAATCCGTGTCCTTGGTGCAGGGCCGGCTGCAGTAGCCGTTGATGCATGCGTCGAAGCCACACTGGTTATTGCTGGTGCAGGTCTTCGGGTTGGCAGGCAGTGGACGGCAGCTGCCGTAGAGACACTGGTCGCCCGTCTTGCAGTCGGTGTTCGCGGTGCATGCGGCCTGGCAGCTGCCCGCGACGCACGCCTTGCCATCGGAACAGTCGGCACCGGTCGTGCACTTCGCCTTGGGAGAGCACCGGCCCGCGTTGCACGCACACGACGAATGGCACTCGTCAGAGGTGGAACAGGAGGCGCCAGGACAACCGAAAGTGCAGTCCTGCCAGGGGTCGCCCCGGTCGACGATGCAGCCGGCAAGGAGCAGCGGAGTCAGCAACAAGGCGAAGCGCGGATTCATGGGTTTGGGTGAGTGCGGGGAAGAGTTTTTGTCCGCGCTCGGCAGTCTTCGTTGCCTCGATTCCGGCGGGTGATCATCGGAATCATTTCGGCCGCACCGAATGATCAGTTCTGCGGGGGTCGGCAACGAACGGAAGTGTGCTCGATGACACCCTCGACGTCTGGAAGCCCCGGAGGCCAACGATGAGCGCCGGAGCGATTTCCCTTCAGCAGCTGGTTCCTACTCCCGCACCGCCGACCGCGCTCGAAGCGAAGCTGCTCAGGCTGGTCGAGCGGATTCGAAACGACGACATTCTCGCGTTCGAAGAGCTGTACCGCCTGACCCGCGACGATGTCGCGCGCACGCTGAGCCATTTGATGGGCCGGCGGTCCGACCTGGAGGATTTGATCCAGGAGACCTACTTGCGGCTACTCAAAGCCGTGCCCAATTTTCGCGGTGAATCCCAGTTCCGCACCTTCCTCTACCGCGTTTGCGCGAACGTCGCGCTGATGCACCAGCGCTGGTGGAGAAGGCGCCGGGAAGACCTGGTCGACGAGGTCCCGGAGCAGCTGAGCAGTGATGATCCCGAATGCGCGGCACAGGCGGCAGAATCGGCGCGCCTGGTTCAGAAGGCGCTGCAGAACCTGACCGCCAAGAAGCGGATCGTCTTCGTCTACCACGAGCTCTGCGGCATGGGCCCCGAGGAGATCGCGAAGGCGGTCGACTGCTCGTACAACACGGTGCGTTCGCGCCTCTTTCACGCGCGCCTCGAGTTCACGCACGCGCTGCGAGAGCTGGTGGAGGGCAAGCGATGAAACGACATGACGAATCGCTGCTCTGGCAGTACTCGGCGCGCGAGCTGGATCCGGAAGCGACGGCGCTGGTCGAGCACCACCTGCAGGAGTGTGTCGACTGCCGCGAAAAGCTGCTGGATGTGAGGCAGGCGCGGCTGGTGTTGCAGGACGCGCAGACGCCGCACCCGAAGGTCGAGTGGGCGAAGGTCGACCAGGGCATTTCGCAGATTGTCGAGAAGGGCCTCGAACGGCAGGCCAAGGCGTCGCGAAACTTGTGGAAGTGGCCGCTGGGCTTCGCGCTGGTCGCGTCGGCGGTGGCGGCGGTCGTGCTGGTCGCTCCGAAGCTCGAGAAGGTTCCGGCCCCGGTTGAGGTCGCGGTGGCTGCACCCGTCGAATCGATCGTGGGCACCGAGGTCGAGACGGCGCTGGGCTTGAGCAAGGTCGGCGTCGAGCTGTCGATGGCGCGCGAAGGCGAACGGCTGAACGCAGGCGAGGTGTTGCGGACGGCGGTCGGCGGGCGCGGCGTGATGGCGCTGCCCGATGGCAGCCGAATGCGGCTCGCGGGTGGATCGCAGCTGGCGCTGACGCGCGCGGATGCGGACGACGTGGCGCTGACGCTGGAAAGGGGCAGGGTGGGCGTGTCGGCGTCCCATCGTCAGCGGCGCGGCTTCGTGGTGCACACCAACGGCATGTCGGTGCGCGTGGTCGGCACGTTGTTCACCGTGTCGCAGGTGGCTGGCGTGGTCGAGGTGGTGGTCGCCGAAGGCAAGGTGATGGTCGAGCCGCCGGAAGGGCGGGCGATGGCGGTGACTGCGGGCGAGCGGCTGCGGTTCGAGCGTGGGCAGTGGAAGCCGCTGCGGGGCGTCGCGTCTCCGTCGCAGATCGCCGAGCTGAATGAGCTGACCGCTCCGCCGATGCTCGAGGCGGCGGGAGCTCCGCGGGCTCCGGCGGGTGGGCAGTTGCCGAAGCAGGTCGTCGGTGTCGGCCTGGCGACCGAGCCGGCGCAGCAGCAGCACGAAGGGTTGTTGCCGCGGAAGCCGTCGGTGGCGCGCGGGCAGGCGACCGTGTGGCCGAAGGGCGGGTTGGCGGTGGCTGAGTCGCCCGCTCCGCAGGTTCCGGATGAGGAAGTGGTGCAGCTCGAAGAGAAGTCGTCGGTGTGGCCGTCGATGGGTGGCGGGCCGACGACGTACGAGCCGCGCGTGGTGAAGCGGTCGGCGGCGAAGGCAGCTGTGGCTGCGGTTCCCGCTGAGCCGATCGGGGCGTACCAGCTCGAGGTCGAGACGCCCGCGCCAAAGGCGGAGTTCGGGAGCTGGCCGAAGGAGAAGGCAGCTCCGGCTCCCGCTGCTCAGAAGTGGCCCGAGCCGCAGGTTCCGGATGCGGAGCCTGTTGCGGTGGCTCCGAGCGCTCCGAGCGCTCCGATGAAGATCATCACGCCGTCGGTGAAAGCGAAGGGCGTGGTGGTCGTCGCGTCGAAGGGCGAGCCGCTGGCGCAGGACCTCGAGGCGATTTTCCTTCAGCGCGCCGAGCGCGGAATCGAGCGCGGCATCTGCGAACGGTCGCTGCTCGGCCTGCAGGAAATCGCCGCAGACCCCAGCCGCAACGAGCGCGCGGAGAAAGCCCGGATTCTGCGGGCCCGCTGCTACGACTCCCGCGTTCGCCCCGACCTGTCTGAGATCGAGTACCGCCGGTACCTCGAGATCTGGCCGAAGGGGAAGTTCGTCGACGAGGCGCGCAAGGCCATCATCGAGTGAGCGCCGTCAGCGCGGCTACGTCTTCGGCGACAGGGGCTGCCCGGGCCAGGCGAGGACCTGAACGGTCGTCTTGTCATCGAGCGCGAGCCCATCGCCACGCGGCTCGGTTGCATCGACCTTGATCACCGCGCCGCGGGGCAGGGGCTTCAAGAACACCTTGTTGGCCTCGGTCGAATGCCGTTCCTGCATCGCGAGCCCGACGCGGCCTTCCGGCCCGCAGCCCATGAAGCGCAAGCGCCCCTTTCCTTCCAGCGGCTCGGACACGATGCGGAACAGGCGCCCGTCGGGAGGCTCGGCCCACGCCTCACCCTTCGGCGCCATCGCCAGGTAGCTCATCTTCAGCGAGTCCTTGTGGATGCCCGCGAGGCGCGCGATGCCTTCGACCGTCGGCGGCATGCGCCAGTCGCGCTCGGCGTGGCACCAGTCGGACTCCTTCAGCAGCGCCGGGCAGTTGCCGCGGAACAGACACGGCGCCCGCACCGCGTAGCCGCGCGCGACGAGCACATCGCGCAGCTGCAGCAACGCGCGCGACGTGTCGCGCAGCGCCGGCTCGAGAATCAGCAGACTGCCGCGGGGCTTCACCTTCGCCAGCACCTGCTCGGCCAGATTCGCGCGCTTCTCGATGAAGTCCTTCGAGTCGGTGAAGAGCTCGTTGATGACGTGTCCCATCAACACCATGTCGAACTGGCCATCGGGCAGCGGCCGTTCAGGGCTCCACTCGCGAGTCGCGATCGGCTCGGTCGCCTCGGTCGCCAGCGCCTTCGCCAGGTCCAGCGCCGCCTTGCTGCGATCCGCCGACGTCACCGCCGCGGCCCCCGCATCCAGCGCCGCGAAGGACATCGGCCCGGGGCCGCTTCCCAAATCCAGCACTTCGCGCGGACGCGGAAGCTCGCCCAGCGCCTGTCGCGCCTGCGCGTAGCTCACCGGCCAGTAGAAGAGGAGGTACGCACCCAGCAGGGCCGGGTCGTCCATGTACTTCGCTCCGGCGAGGTGGCGATCGCGCGTGAGGCCGAGCGACAACGTGCGCACGCCTTGCGCGACCTGCTTGAGCTCGTGGGGCTTGAGCGTGCCGTCATCTTCGTCTTCGTCGTAACGGTTCGGTTTCTTCTGCTGGCCTTTGCTGCCGCGGGCGCGCCACACCTTTACGAGGAGCGGCATCCAGCGGGCGAGGTCCTTATGGTAGTCGCTCGACATTGAGGGTGGGCCGATGATCATCGAAGTCAAAGCGCTGAAGAAGCATTACCGCGTGCACAAACGCGCTCCAGGGCTGGCTGCGGCCCTGAAGTCGCTTTTTCACCGCGAGCACACGACAGTCAAAGCCGTCGACGGCATCTCTTTTTCCATCGGCGCCGGCGAGCGCGTCGGCTTTCTCGGCCCCAACGGCGCGGGCAAGACGACCACCCTCAAGGTGCTCTCGGGCCTGCTGTACCCCAGCGAAGGCGAGGTGCGCGTCGACGGCCACACGCCGCAGAAGCGCGAGGTCGAGTTCCTCAAGAAGATCATGTTGGTGATGGGCCAGAAGCAGCAGCTGCTGTGGGACCTGCCGCCGGCCGAGACCTTCGACTTGAACCGCGCCATCTACGAAGTGCCCCGCGACCAGTACCAGAAGCGGCTCACCGAGCTCACCGAGCTCTTGAGCGTCGGCGACATCATTCACAAGCCGACCCGGCAGCTGTCCCTGGGCGAGCGGATGAAGTGCGAGCTGATGGCCGCCCTGGTTCACGGCCCGAAGGTGCTCTTCCTCGACGAGCCGACGATCGGCCTCGACGTCTCGATGCAGGTGGCGATGCGCGACTTCATTCGCCGCTACAACGCCGAGGTTGGCGCGACGCTGATTCTCACCAGCCACTACATGGACGACGTCGCCGCGCTCTGCCCGCGGGTGATCGTGATCGACAAGGGCTCATTGAGCTTCGACGGCCAGCTGGACGATCTGCGCACCCAGGTGCGGCCGGTGAAGCGCGTCGCCTTCCGCCTGTCCGCTCCCGTCGCTGCTGACGCGCTCGCCGCGCTCGGCAAGGTCATCTCGAGCGAGCCCGGTGAGGCGGTGATCGAGGTGGGCTCGGACGACGTGAAAGACGTCGTCGGCCGCGCGCTGGCAAACCTTCCGGTGAAAGACCTGACCGTCGAGAACCCGCCGCTGGAAGAGGTGATGAGCGAGCTCTTCGAACGCAGCCGCGCCGCGCGCACGCCCGAGGCCGCGTAGTGCTTCGTACCCTTCGCGCGCTGCCGACGATCATGCGCATCGGCGTGTCCGAGGCCGTCGCGTACCGCGCCGAGATGATCGTCTGGGTCCTCGCGACCACGATGCCCTTCATCATGCTGGCGCTGTGGTCAGCCGTCGCCACCGTCGCGCCCATCGTCAGCAACAGCGGCCGCACCTACGCAGGGAGCACCTTCACCGCCTACTTCCTCGCCGTCTTCATCGTCCGGCAGCTCGTCGCCAGCTGGGCCTCGTGGGAAATCAACTACGAGGTCCGGCAGGGCACGCTCGCGATGCGCCTGCTGCGCCCGATTCACCCCGTCATCTCCTACGCGGCCGGCAACCTCGCCGCGCTGCCGATGCGATCGCTGGTGACGCTGCCGGTGGTGGCGATCATCTTTCTGGCCGGCGTCGCGGGCTCGTTTCCCACCGACCTGCGCATCTGGGCGCTGTGGGGCCTTTCGATGCTGGGCGGGTGGTTGATCACTTTTTTCGCCAACGTCGCGATCGGCAGCCTCTCGCTGTACATGGAGTCGAGCATCAAGGTGATGGACCTCTGGCTCGCCGGGTTCTTCGTCTTCTCGGGCTACCTCTACCCGCTGGACATGTTTCCGCCCGTCGTCCGCGCCATCGCCGACTGGCTGCCGTTTCGCTACCAGATTGGAGTGCCCGTCGAGCTGATGACCGGCGCCCATGGCATCGACGCCGCGCTGCAGCTGCTGCTTCGCCAGTGGGCGTGGGCCGCGGGGCTGGGCGTGTTCGCGGTGCTGTTGTGGAACAACGGCGTGAAGCGCTTTCAGGCGTTTGGGGGCTGACATGGGCCGCTACCTCAGACTGCTGCGGCTGCAGCTGCGCACCTCGATGCTCACCGCCGCGCAGTACCGGTGGGACTTCGCGATCGACGGGGTGATTTCCATCTTCTGGACCACCACCGCCGTCATCCCGCTCTTCGTCGTCTATGGCGGAGCGGCCACCGGCGGTATTCCCGGCTGGTCCTTGTCGGAAGCCCTCGTCGTCATCGGCTGGTTCATTCTTCTGCAGGGCGTGCTCGAAGGCGCGATCAACCCCGGGCTCACCGCGGTCGTCGATCACATCCGCAAAGGCACGCTCGACTTCGTGCTGCTCAAGCCCGCCGACGCGCAGTTCCTCGTCTCCACTTCCCGGTTTGCGTTGTGGCGGGTGACCAGCGTCTTGATGGGCCTCGTCATCTTCGGCATCGCCTTCAAGCGGCTCGACCGCTGGCCGTCCGGGCCGGGCGTGATTCAGTCGATGCTGCTCGCGACGCTGGCGGTCGCCGTCCTCTATTCGCTGTGGATCCTCATCGTCAGCCTCGCGTTCTACGTCGTGAAGGTCGACAACCTGACCTACCTGTTCACCTCGATCTTCGACGCCGCGCGCTGGCCGTCGACGGTGTTCCGCGGGGCGCTGCACCTGATTTTTACTTTCGTCATTCCGCTCGCCCTCATGACCACCTACCCGGCGGAAGCGCTGCTGGGTCGGCTCGCGTGGTCGACCCTGTTGGGCTCGTTGGCCGGCACCGTGGTGCTCGCCTTCATTTCCCGCCAGGTCTGGCTCTTGAGCATTCGCCGCTACACGTCGGCGAGCTCGTAGCGCTAACTTCGAAGCCGTGCCCAGCGCCCGCCTCGAAAGAAAGTCTCCTCGCGACGCGGCCGCCGCGATTCGCACCGCGGTCGGCTGGCTCACCGCGAATGGCTACCAGTCCGAGCCCATCGTCTACGGCTCGGCGCAGCTCGGCTACTCGACACGCACGGGCGATCGCTTCGATCAGCAGCCGCACACGCTGCGCATCATTCACCAGGGCGCGATGATCATCTTCGAGTTCACCACGGGCCTCGGCAGCAGCGGCGGCGTCAGTGGCAGCGATCTGCAGGCGCTCGTGGCCAGGGTGGACGCTGCACTGGGGCTCAAGCCGGCCCCCGCTCCGATGGTCGGCTGCCGGTACTGCGGGCGGCTCACCGACGCCTCGGCTGTCACCTGCGAAGGCTGCGGCCTCGCCGACTTCGTCTGAGCGCCGTGCGCGTCGTCACCTGGAACATCAACTCGATTCGCGCGCGCACCGAGCACCTGCTGGGCGTGCTGCAGCGCTTGTCGCCCGACGTGCTGATGCTGCAAGAGCTCAAGTGCACCGACGAGCAGTTCCCCACGGCCGAAGTCGAGGCCGCCGGGTACCAGGCCGCCGTCTTCGGACAGAAGTCGTTCAACGGCGTCGCGATGCTCACGAAAGGCAAAGCGTCCGACGTGGTCCGCAACATCAGCGACGGGCTCGAAGACCCGATGGCCCGGATGATCGCAGCGACCTTTCGCGGCGTCCGCATCTATGGCCTCTACGCGCCCAACGGCCAGGCCGTCGGCTCCGAGGCCTTCGAGTACAAGCTCCACTGGTACACCCGCCTTCGCCGCTTCCTCACCCAGCGCCACGCGCCCGAGTCGAAGGTGATTCTGTGCGGCGACTTCAACGTCGCTCCGGAAGACCTCGACGTGTGGGATCCACGGCTCTTCGCCGGGCAGACGCTCTTCACCGATTCGGAAAAGCGCGCCTGGCGCGAGCTGCGCGATTCGTTGCGGATGACCGACGTCTTCCGCGCGCTGCACCCCGGCGTGCAGCGCTTCACGTGGTGGGATTACCGGATGTCTGGCTACAAGAAGAACCACGGCTTGCGCATCGACCACTTCCTTGCCACTGCCGCGCTCGCTGCAAGCGCGAAGGCGACGGGCGTTGATCTCCCGGCCCGTGAGCTGAAGCTTCCCAGTGATCACGCCCCAGTCTGGGCGGACTTCGATATGTAGTCCCCATGGACATCATTTCGGTACCCGGGTTGCTCTTCGGCGCGGCCGCATGGTTCGGGCTGCGCTACGTCATCTTCGGTTTCTACACGGTCGCTCCGAACGAGCGGGCGGTGAAGACCTCGTTCGGCAAGGCCGAGCAGCTACAGACGACGACCCTCGACAACCCGATGGCCGAGTCGCTGCGGCCGGAAGAACGCGAGCGCTACAAGTACCCTCAGGTGAGGGTGATTCAGCCCGGCGGCCCGTACTTCAAGTGGCCGTGGGAAAAAATCTACAAGGCCTCCGTCGCCACCGAGACGGTGAACATGGCGTGGGACCCTGAGGACACGAACGCCAACCGGGGCGGCACGATGCTCGAGGCCGTCACCAAGGATCAGCTGAACACCGGGCTCGTCGGCCAGCTGCGCTTCCGCGTCAACGAGCAGAACCTCTACGCGTACCTGTTCGCGGTGAAGCGGCCCATCGTCCACGTGATGGGGTACTTCATCTCGATTCTTCGTCAGCGCATCGCCGCCTTCGAGGCGCCGAAGAGTGAGATTCCCGCCGGCGTCACCAACCCGCTGGAAATCAGCGTCGTCTCGGGCGTCAGCATCAACGACCTGCGAAAGAACCTGCGCATCCTCAACGAGACGATGGATCGCGACTGCATCTCGTCGTCTGCGCGCTACGGCATTCAGCTGGACGCCGCGCTGATCACCGACATCGACCCGCCCGCCGAGGTCGAGAGCGCGTTGGCCGCGATCAACACCGCCCACAACCACGTCAGCTCGGACATCTCGCTCGCGCAGGCGTCTGCAGATCAGCGCCTCGTGCAGAGCCGCCGCGCGGTAGAAGTCGAGACGCTGAACGCGCAAGCCGAGGTCGAGCCGCTGGTGTCGATGGCGACCCAGCTGGTCGAGCTGAAGAAGATGGGGCCCGACGTGCTCAAGGCGTACACCCGCAACGTTCGCCTCTCTCTGTTCGCCAAAGCCCGCCAGGCGATGTTGGAGGTGAAGCGATGAGCTTCTTCGTGTCGATGTTGATCGCCTTCTTTGCCTGCCTCGTCGGCGTCCCCTCGGTGCTGGGTATTCTCAAGGCGCTGGGGGTCTGGACCACCGTCGAAGAACGCCGCGCCAAGGTCTACGTGCTGTTCGGTGAGGTCATCGGCATCCTCAACGAGCCGGGCCTGCACTTCCTCTGGCCGAAGCTCGGGTGGAAGGCGATGTTGGTGAACTGGCTCGGCAAGGCGCACGTGGTCGACATGCGGCTCGACCAGGAATACCTGCGCAGCCAGGCGCTGAACTCGGAAGAGGGCGCTCCGATGGGTGTGGGCGTCTGGTACGAGATGTTCGTCTCGGACCCGCGGTCTTTCCTCTTCAAGAACGCCGACCCCCGCGGCAGCTTGCGCGCGAACGTCGGCAACGCGGCGGTGCGCAGCCTCTCGAACATGAAGCTCGGCGAGATGCTCGAGACCCGCCACACGATGAGCGTGATGGTCCGCAACGAGGTCTCGCCCAAGTCCCACGAGTGGGGCTACCAGCTGGGCAGCGTCTACATCCGCAAGGTCCACTTCCGCGACGTCCAGATGATCCGGCAGATCGAAGAGAAGGTCGTCAACCGGCTGCGGCAGGTGACGTCGGCGATCAAGCAGGACGGCAACAACCAGGTCAGCATCATCAAGTCGACGGCCGAACGTCAGGCGGCGATCGAGTTCGCGCGCGCCGCGGCGCAGCGGCCGTTGATCGTCGGCCAGGCGCTGCAGAAGATTGCCCAGGACAACGAGGTGATGCAGGCCGTCTTCGAGCTGCTGGAGTACCAGAAGCTTTCCGAAGGTGAGGCCCGCGTCACGCTGCTTCCTTCCGGACAGCAGGGCGATCTGCTGGCGACCATGCTCGCCGCACAGAACCCGATCAAGTGACCCAGTCGAAGTTCGCGAGCCTCGACGACGTCGTCGCGCACATGCGCGAGAAGTACGGGCCGGTGCCCACGCTGACTCCGACGGACGAAGGAGCAGCCGAGGCAAAAGCGCTGCTTCAAGAAGGCATGGAGCTCGGGGCGCGCAGCGACTACCACGGGGCGATCGCGAAGTTCGACGCGGCGATGCTTCGCAACGGTGAGACGGCGAACCTGCTCGCCGCGCGGTCGATGTCGTTTCTCGCCCTGGGCGAGCGCAGCTGGTACCTGTTCGACATGCGCGAGGCGTTGGAGCGCCACGACGGCGGCGAGCCCCTGATGCTGACGCCGGCTGACCTTGCCGAAAACCAACAACGGCTCGAGCTCGTCTCGCAAGAGCTGGGAGTGATCGGGTTTGCCGAGCTGCAGTCGCGTCGAAAGGCAGACATCTTCTACTCCCGCGGCTTTCGCGCCTGGGAAGACAAGCGGAAGAACGAGGCGCTCGCGTGGATGGCGGAGTCGCTGGCCGTCACGCCGCTGGCGCTCGCCTGCTGGTACGCGGGGCTCTTCCTCGCCCAGGCGAAGGACGCCGAGGCGTCGCTCTTCCTCCTCGACCTGCTGCCGACGCAGGAGCCCACGTCCCTCGCCCAGCTGTACGCGGGGGTCAGCCGTGACACCGTCACGAAGGCGCGCGAAGCCGTGGCGGAGCTCGCCGTCTTGCAGCGATAGTCCCGGGCCAATGACCGCAGAAGACGAGAGCAGCCTGCGCACGGCAGCGCGGCTGGCCAGGCTCGGTGGGTGGTCCGTCGATGTCGCGGCAATGAAGCTCGCGTGGTCAGGCGAGACCGCGGCGATTCACGACGAGCCTCCCGGGTTCACGCCCGATCTGATGCAGGCGTTCGCATACTTCGCCCCAGAGTTCCGGGATTCGTTGAGGCGCCTATTCGAGGAGTGCATTCGCACTGGAGCGCCCTTCAGCCTGGACTTCCAGCTGATCACGACGAAGGGCCGTCGCGTCTGGGTGCGCACTTTCGGCGAGTCAGTGAAGGACGACAGCGGCAAGGTGGTGAAGGTGCAGGGCGGTTTTCAGGAAGTGGGCGCACAGCGCGCCGCCGCCGATCGGATCCTTTCTCTTGTGTCTTCGCTGGAAGGCATCACTGACGCGTTCGTCACGCTCGATCGGGGGCTGCGGTTCACCTACCTGAACGGGGCCGCCGAGAAGATGTTGCAGCGACCCCGCAGCCAACTGCTGGGGCAGTACATCTGGCAGGAATTCAAAGAGGCCGAAGGGACAACGGCTGATCGCGCCTACCGAAAGGTGCTCGAGCACGGCGTGGCGGTCACCTTCGAGCAGTTCTACCCGCCGCTGAACAAATGGCTGGACGCGAAGGCGTACCCCACGGTCGACGGCGTGGCCGTCTATTTCCGCGATGTCACCGAGCTCCACGCGGTTCAGGAGTCCATTCGCGAGCAGGCGACGCTGCTCGACCAGGCGAATGACGCGATCATCGTTCGCGACCTCGAGCACAGAGTTCTCTACTGGAACCGCAGCGCCGAGCGCATCTACGGGTGGACGGCGGCCGAGGCGAAGGGCCGCAAGGTCACTCAGATGCAGATGCTGGATCTGGCCGCTTTCGAGGTCGGGATGCGGGCGGTGATGGCGCGCGGCGAGTGGGTGGGTGAGCTCGTCCAGACCCGCCGCGACGGCGAGCGCCTGACGGCCGAGTGCCGGTGGACGCTGGTTCGCGACGACGACGGAAACCCGAAGTCGGTGCTCGCGATCAACACCGACATCACGGCGAGCAAGAAGCTCGAGAGCCAGATTCTTCGTTCGCAGCGCATGGAAAGCATCGGCTCGCTGGCGGGCGGCATCGCCCACGACTTGAACAACACGCTGGCGCCGATCTTGATGACGGTGTCGCTGATGCGTTCGATGGAGACGGACGGGGCGCGCAGCGAGGACCTCGAGACGATCGAGGTGTGCTCGCAGCGCGCGGCCGACATGGTGGCGCAGCTGCTCGCGTTCGCACGCGGCGTCGACGGCAAGCGCGCGAAGCTCCGCGTCGGCGCGATCGCCACCGAGCTTCAGAAGATCATTCGCGACACTTTTCCGAAGGACATCTCGCTGCAGCTGTCGACGCCCATCAACGAGTGGGACGTTCACGCCGACCCGACGCAGATTCACCAGCTGCTGATGAACCTTTGCGTGAACGCTCGCGATGCGATGCCCAATGGCGGTCTGCTGACGCTCGCGGTCGATCAGGTCGTGCTCGACGACGCCTACGCGGGGATGAACCTCGAGGCAAAGCCGGGCCCGTACGTGCTGATTCGCGTCGAAGACTCGGGCGTGGGAATGCCGGCGTCGGTGCTCGATCGCATCTTCGACCCCTTCTTCACCACCAAAGAGCTCGGCAAGGGCACCGGCCTGGGGCTGTCGACGGCGCACTCGATCGTGCGAAGCCATGGCGGCTTCATTCATGTCTACAGCGAGCAGGGCAGGGGCACGCGGTTCCGGGTCTACCTGCCGGCGGACGTGGGCCACGCGGTGTCGGAACAGGCGGCGATCGAGCAGTCGGCGGTGCCGCGCGGCAACGGCGAGACGGTGCTGGTGGTGGACGACGAAGAGTCGATTCGGCACGTCGCGCAACGCACGCTCGAGAGGTTCGGGTACCAGGTGAGGGTGGCGAAGAACGGCGCCGAGGCGGTGTCGATCTACGCGAGCCACCGCGACGAGATTGCGGTGGTGCTGACGGACATGTCGATGCCGGTGATGGACGGCCCGGCGACGATCGTGGCGCTGCGGTCGATGAACCCGAAGGTGAAGATCATCGGCACCAGCGGCCTCAACGCCAACGGCAATCTCGCGAAGGCCGTCGGCGCGGGCGTGCACCACTTCGTCCCCAAGCCCTACACCGCTGAGACGCTGCTCAAGGTATTGAAGAAGATCCTCAAAGAAGGCTGAGCACGCAGACGAGCGAGTGCTGGTCGTCGAACTCGCCGCTGTCGGGGGCTGGCGCGCCTTTCGATCGAATGCCTGTTTTCCAGCGCCGGCGGGGGGTTGGGCGGGGGCGAAGCGGCTACTTCGCAGGGGCGGCGGCGGCGCGCGACTTCTTTCGGTCGAACACAGCGGGCGCGACTTTTGGAGACGTGAGGAAGGTGACGATGTCCCGCAGGTCCGAATCGGGGAGCCGGGCGATGCTGAACGCAGGCATCTGATCATCGTCATGTCCTTCGAGGTGGCGGACACGGGCGACGACCCATTCGGGCTCGTAGAGGCCGGGCGCCCAGACCGGGCCGACGCGGCCGTCGAGGTGGCAGGTCATGCAGTACTGGTCCGCCAGTGCCTTGCCGCGCACCGGGTCGCCTCCGGTCGGATCCCGAATCGTCGACTCATACGTTCGGTACACCACCCGGTAGTCGAGCTCGGCCGCCGGGTCCCGCGAGATCGCCTGCACGAATGCCGTGAGCTCGCCCTGCTGCTGGTCGGAAAGCCCCGTGCCCTTCATGAACATCTTCTGGCAGATGCTCGCCGCTTTCCCCACCGTCGGCGCGAAGCCGCCCCAGAACTTCGGCCGCTGCGCGGCGTTGAACATCGTGCTGCCAGCGCGCGCGAACCCATCGCCCTGCTTCAACCCCGCGCGCTCGTCGGCCTTCGAGTGGCAGTGGCCGCACGACAGCTTGTTGCCCGCGCCACCCAGGTCGGCGGCGTGGAACATCCGTTCGCCCTTCGCCTTCGGCTCGTCTCCGCTGAACAGATACGACACCGTCAGCACCGGCTTCGGCTTCCTCGGCGGCCGCGGCTTCGCCTTCGGAGCGGCCGGCAACACCGTCGCCACCGTCGGCTCGGTCGGTGGTTTCGGCGCGCTCGCGACCACCGCGTCGGCCTTCACCGCTTCCTTCGGAGCAAACAACACCTCGAACGAGACCTCGGCCACATCGCCCAGCTTGATGAAGAGCCGCTGCGGCCGGGTGATGTTGTAGTCGGCGAAGGGCACCTCGATCGTGCCCGAGACCCAGACCTTGCGGTCGGCTTCCATCCGCACCCGCGCCGGCAACCGCACCGCGCGGCGCACGCCGTGAAGCTCGAAGCTGCCGACCGCTTCGGCCTCGATCGACTGCCCCGGCTGAAGCTGCGCGGCGCTCGTGCGCTCGAGCTTCTCGACCACCAACAACGCAAACGGGTACCGCGACGTCTGCAGGAACTCGTTGCGCATGTCTTCGTCGCGCTGATCGATGCCCGTCTTGATCGTCGCCAGCTCGACCGCGACCCACGCCTTGCCCGTCGCCACCGAGTTCGGGTCGAGCTCGAGGCTGCCCGCGACCTGCCGCGTCTCGCCGAGCACATCGTCCAGCGGCCCTTCGACCTTGAACTTCACGCTGCCGTGCGGCCGCGCAGCGACCGTGTAGCCCTCGCCCCACGCCACCGAAGACACCACCACCGCCACCACTGCGAGCCGGGTCATCATTTGCGCGCTACCTCACGTCCACCAGCACCTGGGTGCCAGTGAGAATGTCGACCACGGAACGGCGGCCCTTGGTGAACAAAGCGGCCGCGCTGCCCAACACCCCGACCAGAAAACCAACGCCCGCCATCGCGGCCGAAGCGAGCACCGCTGCGCTGCCTTCCGAACGGTACACCCCTGCGAGCGCGAGGCTGCCGAACGCGAGCCAGCCGTGCTGCGCTGCAGAACGCCCGAACGCGCGAAGCTTCGACACCGGCAAATCTCCGGGGCGGCGCAGCACCGTTCGCATCATCCACTGGCCCGGCGTCGAGCCGACGGTGAACAACCCAACTGCGACCCACACCATCAACGCGACGAACCCCGTCGGCGCGAACGACTGCACCGTGAACCGCGCCGCCGCCGCGAAGATCGACACGTCGATCAGCCAGGCGAGCACCCGCATCATCGGGCTGGCCGGCACCTCGGGCCGCGGGGCCGCGTCGTCGAGCGCTTCGATCAACGCGTCGTAGGTCTGGAAGCGGCGCGACAGATCTCTTTCCATGCAGCGATCGATCAGGTCGGCCACTTTCGCGGGTACGTGCTTCGCCCGCTGGCGCAGCGTCGGCGGCGGAGGCCCGACGACGAAGGTCATCAGCTCGGTGAAGGTGGTCGCGTTGTTCGGCGGCGCGCCCCCCAGCAGCTCGTAGAAGGTCGCGCCCAGCGCATAGATGTCGGTGCGGGCGTCGAGCTCGAGGCCCTTCGCCTGCTCGGGTGACATGTACGGCGGGCTGCCGAGCACCGCGCCGGCCTGGGTGAACTTCGGCAGGCTCGCGGCGATCCGCGGTTGGGTCAGCGGCTCAGCTGGCTTCTCGCGCGAGTTCACCGGAGCGGCGAGCCCGAAGTCGGCGAGGTGCGCGAGCCCGAAGCGGTCGAGAAGAATGTTCGCCGGCTTGATGTCGCGGTGAATGATGTTGAGCCGCGCCGCTTCGCGAAGCCCTTCGGCGAGCCCGCGCATGTGGCGCACCGCGTCCTGCCACGACAGCTTCTTGCCTGCGTCTACCGCGTCGGCCAGCGAGCCGCCGTCGACGAGCTCCATCGCCATGAAGAGCACGTCTTTCTCCTGGCCGACGAAATACACCTGCACCACGTTCGAGTGGGCGACCTGCGCCTGCGCGCGCGCCTCACGTAGAAAACGATCGGCGAACGTCGCCGCGCTGGCGAGCTCGGGGCGGATGACTTTGAGCGCGACCTGCCGATGAAGCGACGTGTCGAAGCCGAGGTAGACCTCGCCCATGCCGCCCGCCGCCAGGACCTTGTCGAGGCGGAAGTGGTTCAGGTAGCGGGTGGTCACGGCTCTTCGACGATGTCTTTCTTCATCGGGCCGATGATCGCGAGCAGCTCGCCCTTTTCCCTCTCGGGCACCTTGAACTTGTCGAGCGTGGCGACGAGGTGGCCGGCGAGCGCGTCGAACTGCGCGTGGGTGACGCCCATGCCTGCGTGCGACGTCTTCATGTCGCGCCCCGAGTAGGTGCAGCCGCCGCCGGTGCCCGCGCAGAGGAGCTCGATCAGCCGGGTGCGAAGCCGCGGCACGTGCGAGCCCGCGAAGCCTGCGTTGATCCGTTCGTCTTGAGAGATGCGGCCGAGAAAATCGTCGACGACCGCTTCGATCGCCGGCTTGCCGCCCAGCCGATCAAAAAGCGATGCAGTGGCGGCGACGGGCGCGGCCGCGGGCTCAGCAGAGGTCGTGGCTTTCGAAGTGGCGCACGCCGAAAGCAGCGCGGCGGCGAGGACGACGGTGGTTCTCAAGTGGAAGCTCCCTGGCATACCCGTACGAACGGGTCAGCCTACCGGTTCCGTAGCGCTTGTCGTTTCCCCGCCTGCGCGCTTGAGGCCCAGCGACTTCATCTTCTTGTAGAAGTGGCCGCGCTCGAGGTCGAGCAGGCGGGCCGCCTCGGTCGCGTTGTCGCGCGTATACGCGAGCGCCCCGAGAATGATGTCGCGCTCGGCCTCATCGACCTGGTCGCGAAAGGACTTGTCGGTCTGGAAGCGGGTGACGGGCTTGGCGGCCTCGGGGATCTTCATCGCGGGCGAGGTGGGGGGCAGGCTGGCGTCACCGAGGGCGGGCGTCTTGTCGGTGGTGGAAATGACGTCATCCCCCAGGGCCATCGCGCTGACGCGGCGGCGCGGCAGCAGCGCCTCGGCCTCGACGCCGGTGACGACCGCCCCTTCACACAGGATGGCGAGCCGTTCGACCAGGTTGCGCAGCTCGCGCACGTTGCCCGGGTAGTCGTACGCCTCGAGCCGGGCAAGCGCTTCGGCCGACAGCTTCAAGCCGCGGCGCCCGTTCTGTTTGCAGGCGTCCTGCAGAAAGGTGTCGATCAACAGCTTCAGGTCTTCGCGGCGTTCGCGCAGCGGTGGGCTGTGAAGCTGCACGACGTTCAAGCGGAAGTAGAGGTCTTCGCGGAAGCGGCCGGCGGTGATCTCGCGCTCGAGGTCGCGGTTCGTCGCAGCGAGGACGCGGACATCGACCTTGATCGTCTCGGCGCCACCCACGCGCTCGAGCTCGCCTTCCTGCAACACGCGCAAGAGCTTGGCCTGCATCGCGGCCGGCATGTCGCCGACCTCGTCGAGGAACAGCGTGCCGCCGTTGGCGAGCTCGAACTTTCCGCGGCGGGCGGTGACGGCGCCGGTGAAGGCTCCTTTCTCGTGGCCGAAGAGCTCGCTCTCGATCAGCTCGTGCGGCACCGCGGCGCAGTTGAGCTTCACGAACGGGCCAGACTTGCGGCGACTGTGCTGGTGAATCGCCCGCGCGATCAGCTCCTTGCCCGAGCCGTTCTCTCCGGTGATCAGCACCCGGCCTTCTGACGGAGCGGCCCGCTGAATCAGCCCGTACACCCGCTGCATCGCGGGCGAGCTGCCGACCATCTCGAAGCGGCCGACCTCCTGCTTGAGGCTGGTGAGCTCTTCGACCAGGGCCGAGACGGTGAGCGCGTTGCGAAGCGCGAGCAGCAGGCGGTCGCGGGAAATCGGCTTCTCGAGAAAGTCGCGCGCGCCCAGCTGGGTCGCTTTGACCGCCGTGTCGATGGTGCCGTGGCCGCTCATCATGATGACGGGCAGGTCGGGGCGCAGCTTCTGGATCTTCGCCAGCGCTGTCAGGCCGTCCATGTCGGGCATCTTCACGTCCATCAGCACCGCGTCGACGGGGCGGGCCGCGACGACGTCGAGGGCGAGCTGGCCGCCGGCGGCGAGCTCGGTCTGGTAGCCCTCGAGCTGCAGCGCCTGGTTCAGCGTCAGCAGGATGTTCTTTTCGTCATCGACGATGAGCACGGTGGCGTGGGGCATGGGCGAAAAGACCTCGGTGTGCGGGGTGCGGCCATTCTGCCGCGGTTGCAGCGGGAGGATCACCCAAACTGCAACGTTCTTGCCCGCTTCGAAGGCGTCTTGTGTTACCAGCCGCGGCATGGCTTCTCGACTGGTGAAGTACGTGTTCGCGGCCGCAGCCCTCGGGGCCCTCACGGGCTGCCCTCCGACGTACCCAAAGTGCGACAGCGACGCGAACTGCAGCGAGAAGGGCGAAGTCTGCGTTCAGGGCCAGTGCCAGGAGTGCGCCACCGACGCCAACTGCAAGCCCGGCTTCGTCTGTGACGCGAACAAGTGCGTGCCGAAGCCCGAGTGCTCGGACACCAACCCGTGCAAGGCGGGGGCGAAGTGCAAGCAGGGCAAGTGCGCGGTCGACGGCTCGAAAGACGGCACCTGCAGCACCAACGAAGACTGCCCCTCGGGCGAGGAGTGCAAGTCGGGCCGTTGCGCGAGCAAGGGCGGCGCCGGCGCGGGCGCGTGCACGGTCGAGCCGATTCGCTTCGAGTTCAACGAGAGCAAGCTGGGCACCGAAGGCCAGTCGGCCCTCGCGGCGCTGGCCGACTGCATCAAGAAGAACAGCTGGAAGCTGCGGGTCGAAGGCCACGCCGACGAACGCGGCACCGAGGAATTCAACCTTCAGCTGTCGAACCGGCGCGCGGCGTCGGTGAAGCGCTACCTCACCGACCTGGGCGTCGGCGACGCGGCGCTCGAGACAGTGGGCTACGGCGAGAACAAGCCCGCCGTGCAGGGCTCGAACGAGTCTGCCTGGGCTGCCAACCGCCGCGTCGAGCTGGTCAAGCGCTGAAGCTCAAAGAGGCCCTCGCGAAGTCGACGCTCGACCTCGAGCAGATCTCGTCGCGCCTCGACCAGGTCGACCAGGGCGAACGGCTGGCAGAAATCTGGAGCCTGAACGGCGCGGAGCAGCAGCGGCTCTTCGAAGCGGTGAAGGGCCACCACCCGGTTACCGTCGACGACCTGGTGCCGCCCGGCACACCCTCGCTGACCGGGGTGACGCACGAGGGGAAGAACTCGCTGCCGCTGTTCAACCACTTCGCCAAGGTCTTCTACCGGGCGGACGCGGGCGCCGAGCTCAACGGCTTCAACCGCAACGACGCGCTGGTGACCACTACCGTCGGCCCGGGCTACTTCGTCGCCTACGCGCAAGGGGCGGGCGAGGTGTTGATCGACTACACGCGGCTGCCCACGAAGAAGCCCGAGGGCTGGCCTGCGATTCTTCCGAACGACGCCCGGCTGTCGCGCTTCGTCTACCACCAGACGAAGGACCTGCTGCGCGGCGTCTCGAAGCACGTGATGGTCGGGCACGCCAGCCGCGGCGGGGTCGACCTCCCGAACTGGTTCATGCTCTGCCGCGTCAACGCTTAGAGCAGCGCGCGGAACCCTTCTTCGTCGACGACCTTCACGCCGAGCTCGGTCGCCTTCTTCAGCTTCGAGCCGGCGTCCGTGCCCGCGACGACGAGGTCGGTCTTCTTCGACACGCTGCCGGCGACCTTGCCCCCGCGCCGCTCGATTTCTTCCTTCGCGAGCTCGCGGGTCATCGTCACCAGCGTGCCGGTGAGGACGACAGTCTTCCCCGCGAAGGCCCCACCTTCGACCTTCGGTGGCGGCTCGGCGACGATGGGCACCGCGAGCAGCCCTTCGACGACCTGAAGGTTCTGTGGCTCGTGGAAGAAGGCGTGAATCTCGTGCGCCATCTCGGGGCCGATGTCTTTGACGGACTGCAGCGCTGCTTCGTCGGCGTCCATCAGCGGCGCCATGTCGCGAAAGTGGTCGGCCAGCGCCTTCGCGGTCGCTTCGCCGACCTGGGGGATGCCGAGCCCGTAGATGAAGCGGCGCAGGCTGGTCTTCTTGCTCGCGTCGAGCGCCGCGACGAGGTTGGTCGCGCTCTTCTCGCCCATGCGGTCGAGGGTCATCAGCTTCTCGACGGTCAATGAGTAGAGGTCGACCAGCGTCAGCGCGAGCTTCGAGTCGATGAGCTGCTGGGCGAGCTTCTCGCCGAGGCCTTCGATGTCGAGCGCGGTGCGGGTGGCCCAGTGGCGAATGCGGCCGGTGACCTGCGCGGGGCACGAGATGCCGGTGCAGACGAGGGCGGAGGCGCCTTCTTCCCGAAGCGTGTCAGCGCCACAGATGGGGCACTTCTTCGGGAACTCGAACTTGCGTTCTTGGCCGGTGCGGCGCGACTCGATCACCTTTACGATCTCGGGAATCACGTCGCCGGCGCGGCGCAGAAACACCCAGTCGCCGATGAGCACGCCTTTGCGGTTCAGCTCGTCTTCGTTGTGAAGCGTGGCGCGCGCAACGGTGACGCCGCCGACGAACACGGGCTTGAGCGCTGCGCAGGGAGTCAGCACGCCGGTGCGACCGACGCTGACGAAGATGTCTTCGACGTACGCCTCGACCTCTTCCGGCGGGAACTTGTAGGCCACCGCCCAGCGCGGGCTCTTCGACACCTGGCCCAGCCGCTTGCGCCAGTCTTCGTCGTCGACCTTCACCACCAGGCCGTCGATCTCGTACGGCAGGCCGTGGCGGTCTTTCATCAGCGACGCGTACTGGGCGTGCACCCCCGCGATGCCCGTCGCCACCGCGCGGCGGGCGTTCACCGGCAACCCGGCGTCTTCCATCCACTGCAGCTTCTCGCTGTGCTTCGCGAACGCCGGGCCGCCTTCGACCGCACCGGTCTCGTAGACGTAGACGCTCAAAGGGCGTTCGGCGGTCATCTTCGGGTCGAGCTGGCGAAGGCTGCCGGCGGCGCTGTTGCGCGGGTTCACGAATGCGGGCTCGCCTCGCTCTTCGCGTTCCTTGTTCATCTTCTGAAAGTCGGCCTTGCGAATGAACACCTCGCCGCGCACCTCGAGCAGGGCCGGGGGCGACTTCGACTTCAGCTTCAGCGGCAGGTTTCTCAACGTCCGCAGGTTGAGGGTCACGTCCTCGCCGAGCTCACCATCGCCGCGGGTGCTGCCCTGCACGAAGACACCCTTCTCGTAGACGAGCTCGATCGCCAGGCCGTCCATCTTCGGCTCGCAGACGTAGTCGACCTCTTCCGCGCCGATGCCCTTCGCGATGCGCTGGTGGAACTCGGTGAACTCGGCCTCGTCGAAGCAGTTCGCCAGCGAGAGCATCGGGTGGCGGTGCACCACCTTCTGGAACTTCTCGCTCGCCGCGCCGCCGACGCGCTGAGTGGGGGAGTCTTTCGTCAGCAGGTCGGGGTGCTCGGCCTCGAGCCCCTGCAGCTCGCGCATCAGCTTGTCGTAGGCGGCGTCGGTGATTTCGGGGCTGTCGAGCGAGTAGTACCGGTCGTTGTGGTAGGCGATCTGCTCTCGAAGCTCGGCGGCGCGCGCAGCGGGTTTCATGCGGCGCATTTACCAAGTATCGGTTGACATCGACGCACTTGAATCCCTACCTTGCTTTCGCTGTTGCGGCGTCGCTTCGTTTCGCGGCTCCCCCAAACTCCCTTCTTCACCGCTTCAAAACCGCCGGTTCCCTAACGGCCCGCTAAAAACTCCCACCAGGTTCGTTCATGCCAAAGCGCGTCACCAAAGAGAAAGTCACCGAGCCCGCCGACGAGCCGAAGAAGCGCACGCGAAAGCCTGCCGAAGGGAAGAAGAAGAAGGAAGAAGAGGCCCCTGCCACTCCGGCGTCGGCGCCAAGGCCGGTGTTGACGGCGATGCCGCGCCCCGTGCGCGATGACGAGCTGCAGCAGGTCGGAACCCAGGACGACGAGCCGGCCGAGTCGTTGCCGCCGCCGCCTCCTGCGGTCGAACCGCCCTCGCTGGACAACGAAGTGCGCGAGGGCGAGCCGCTGCAGGTGCTGCAGCTCACCGACCTCAAGCGGATGAAGATCACCGAGCTCTCGAAGATGGCCCACAACCTGGGGGTCGAGGGCGCGCAGGGCCTGAAGAAGCAAGAGCTGCTCTTCAACATCCTCTCGAACGTCACCGAGAAGCGGTTCGAAGTCCGCGCGGAAGGCGTGATGGAGCTGTTGAGCGACGGCTTCGGCTTCCTGCGCAGCGCCGACTCGGACTACCAGCCGAGCCCCGACGACATCTACGTGAGCTCGTCGCAGGTGCGGCGCTTCAACCTGCGCCCGGGCGACACGGTGACGGGCCCGATTCGCCAGCCGCGCGAAGGTGAAAGGTTCTTCGCGCTGCAGAAGGTCGACCAGATCAACTTCGTCGACCCGAACTCGCCCGACGTGAAGGAGCGAATCCTCTTCGACAACCTCACCCCGCTGTACCCGACGAAGCGGCTGCGCCTCGAGCATGACCCGGCCGAGATGACGACCCGCATCATCGACATGTTCGACCCCATCGGCATGGGGCAGCGGTGCCTGATTGTCGCGCCTCCAAAGGCCGGTAAGACGGTGCTGCTGCAGAACATCGCGCACGCGATCTCGCACAACCACCCTGACATCTACCTGATTGTCCTCCTCGTCGACGAACGGCCAGAAGAGGTCACCGACATGCAGCGCTCGGTGCGGGGCGAGGTCGTCTCTTCCACCTTCGACGAGCCCGCGACCCGCCACGTGCAGGTCGCCGAGATGGTGATCGACAAGGCCAAGCGCCTGGTCGAACAGAAGCACGACGTCTGTATTCTGCTCGACTCGATCACCCGCCTCGCGCGCGCCTACAACTCGGTGGTGCCGCCTTCGGGCAAGATCCTCTCGGGCGGCGTCGACGCCAACGCCCTTCACAAGCCCAAGCGCTTCTTTGGAGCGGCCCGCAACATCGAAGAAGGCGGCTCGCTGACCATCATCGGCACCGCGCTCATCGACACCGGCAGCCGCATGGACGAGGTGATCTTCGAAGAGTTCAAGGGCACGGGTAACGCGGAAATCGTGCTCGACCGGAAGCTCTTCGAGAAGCGCATCTTCCCCTGCCTCGACATCAACAAGTCGGGCACGCGCAAGGAAGAGCTGCTGCTCAGCCCCGCCGACCTCGTGCGCACCACCGCGCTTCGGCAGGTGCTGCACCCGTTCACGCCCATCGACGCGATGGAGTTCGTGCTGAAACACATTCGCCCGACCAAATCGAACCAGGAGTTCCTGGGCGGGATGAACCGCTGATCGGCTGTTGATTGCACCCTGGCGGGGCGCCGCGCTATGAGCGCGCCCTCCCATGCGGCGTATTCCACTCCTGTTGCTGCTCGCGTTCGCCGGCTGTCCCGGCGAGAAAATGATTACCCCCATCGACCCCGACGCGGGCACGGTCGACATCGTCGGCCGCCAGTGCAACGTCGACGCGGAGTGTGGATCGCTGCGCTGCGACAAGGTTCGCCGGCAGTGCATCTGTTTGTCCGACGAGAGCTGCGCGCCCAAAGCCGACTCGGGCATGGCCGTGCGGTACTGCAACAACTACACGGGCCTCTGCGTCGAGACGATCGCCGGCTGCAAGAAAAACGAAGACTGCCAGAGCAGCGAGTACTGCGATGCCAACACCCGCGCGTGCCGCCCGCTCAAAGGCTTCTGCGAGACGTGCGCGACCGACGTGGAGTGCGGCGGCGCGATGGACAACTGCATCGAAGACGCGGCGCTGAAGCAGAAGTTCTGCGGCAAGTCATGCGCGACCACCACCGACTGCCCGCGCGGCGCGGCGTGCGTCGACAAGGGCGGCGTGAAGCAGTGCTGGCCCGACAAGAGCCCGGTGCCCGGCCAGGCGGCGTCGTGCAAGAACTTCCAGGGCTGCACGCCCGACTCGCTGCGCACCTGCAACGACAGCCCCGAGTGCATGGACACGGGCCAGCGGTGTGACCCGGCCAGCGGCAAGTGCGTCGCGATCATCCAGGTCTGCCCGTTCGGCACCACGTGCGATCCGCGCGCGAAGATCTGTGTCGCCGACTGCGCCGTCGACGCCGACTGCGGTGACCTGAAGCTGCGCTGCACCAACCGCGTCTGTGAGCCCGTCGGCGAGTGCACGATCGACGATCAGTGTCCCGCCAACAAAGTGTGCGCAGTCGCGGCGGGGCAGACGACGGGCCAGTGCGTGCCCTTCTGCCAGGCGGACACCGACTGCGCGGTGGGCAACTCGTGCCAGCAGATCAACAGCCGGTACCGCTGCGCGCCGGGCTGCGCGACCCACAGCAACTGCCCGCTGAGCCAGCGCTGCAACGCGAACAAGCAGTGCGAAGGGCCGGCGATCGGCACCGCGCGCATCTGCCAGGCGACCACGCTCTGCAACAGCTGCGAGCAGTGCGACATGACGGTGCACGAGTGCGTGTCGGCGAAGACGGGCCCGACGCCTTTCCCGTTCTGCAAGCCCTGCACGCAGCCCACCGAGTGCGCGGGCGGCACCTGCGTCGTCGACGGTGCCCAGGCGTACTGCGCCCGCTTCTGCACCGGCGGCCAGGAGTGCCCCCAGGGCTTCGTCTGCCTGGGCCTCACCACCGGCCAGCAGAGCGCGTGCGTACCTTCCAACCGAAGCTGCACCGGAAAGTGTCCATGAAAAGGTTCGCCCTGCTGATGCTGTTGGCGCTGGCTGCCTGTGGCACCAAGCCCCCGGATCCGAAGGTCGAGATCTGCGGCAACGGCAAAGACGACGACGGCAACGGCTTCACCGACTGCCAGGACCTCGACTGCTCGGGCCAGTCGGGCTGCCCGGTGATCACCGTCGACGGCGGCGGCGGCAACTACGGCACCTGCGCGAAGTGCGGCAACACCTGCACGAAGCAGCTCGACTGCCTCACCCTCAACTTTCAGAACGACGCACCACCTGCTGAGTGCGTGGGTGGCAAGTGTCAGCTGCTCAACACCAACGTGCAGGTCGCGCTCGAGGTCGACACGGCGAGCCTGGCGGGGGTCCCCGCGAAGCTCCGCGCGCTGAACACCCGCATCATCAGCAAGGTCGCGCTCGATGGCTCGGCGGTGACGTGCCTCATCGTGAAGGATGTCGCGACGGGCAAGACCGAGGCGGACGCAGATCAGGTCGAGAAGAGCGGCAAGTTCAACTTGCGCGGTTACGACGTCAGCCCCGTGAACGTGAACGGTGGCGGGACCATCAAGCAGCCGTTCGTGAACGTTGCCACGGGCGGCAACTTCTTGATCTGGACGGAACTGTGGGGCGGGCCGGTGGGCACACTGACGAAGCTGCCGACCGGCTTGCGGTTGGTTTGGGACTGCTTCGAGTCGGGCGCTGCAGTCGCCGACGTGACGCCGGGCGACAACTGCGCTCCGGGTGCCGACGGCGGTTGCCGCACCATCAAGATCAAACTCGTTAACGGTCTCAATTGAGCCCGTGCTGGTCGCCCCGCTGGTCTTGATCGTCGCCGCCGGCTGGAGCGACTTTCCCGACGCCCCTTCCGCCGCGAAGACTCCACCGCCCAAAGCCACCCAGCGCCGCGAAGCGTTGGATGAGCTGCAGGCGTTGCTCGAGCAGTGGCAGAAGGAAAGGCTCGACTTCGCGCGCGAGCAGCAGCTGCAGTTGAAGGCGGAAGAGGTGGTGGACGCGTCGCGCGAGGCGCCGGCGTTGCCTGCGGAAGCGGTCGAGGTGCGGCGGGGCGGCACGGCGAAGGCGGGGCGGGGGAAGGTGATCGAGGTCGCTCCGCGCGGGAAGCTCGAGGCAGAGCTCGATGAGGCCGAGGCGCAGGCCGACGCGCGGCGGGCCGAGTGCGCGAAGAACCCCGCGCGGTGTGAGGCCGAGAAGAAGAAGCGCGAGAAGGCCGAGGTCGCGAACGACGCCTTCGAAGAGGCGATCGACAAGAACTTCGAGAAGCGGCGCGTGAAGATCGAGGCCGAGGCCGCAAAGATTCAGGCCGGCGTCACCGCGGCGAAGCAACGCGAGGCCAACCGGCAGGCGAAGAAGCTCGGCGGCTCCGTCGATGACGAAGGGAACTTCGCGGACGACGATCTCAAGGCCGAGCCTCCGCCACGCAAGTAGGGCGGGGGAAGAAAGCCGGTTCATCAGGAAGAGCAGTCGAGGGATGAGCCTCCGCAGAGCCACGCGTCCGCAGCGGCGTTATGGATCCAGGCATGGATCGCAAACTGCTGGTCAATGGCGAATGGCGCGAAGGGCAGGGCACCACCTCGGTGAAGAGCCCCTTCGACGACCGTGAGATTTCCCGCGTCGCCCAGGCGAGCGCGAAGGACGTGGAAGACGCGCTGGCCGCCGCCGTCGCCGCCCGGCCGCGCCTGCAGCGCCAGACGACAGGCTTCCGCCGCGATCTGCTGACGAAGATCGCCGCCGGCCTCGCTGCACGGCAAGACGAGCTCGCGATGTCGATCTGCGACGAGGCCGGCAAGCCGTTAACCCTCGCGAAAGGCGAAGTCGCCCGGGCGATCGAGACCTTCACCTCCGCCGCCGCCGAGCTGGTGCGCTTCGGGGGAGAGATCTTGAACCTCGACCTTTCCGAGAACCAGGCCGGCACGGAGGCCGAGGTGCGCCGCTTCCCCGCGGGCGTGATCGTCGGCGTCGTCCCCTTCAACTTCCCGTTGAACCTCGGCGCCCACAAGGTCGCCCCCGCGCTCGCCGTTGGCGCGCCGATCATCATCAAGCCCCCGCCGCAGGCCCCGTCGGCCCAGCTGATTCTCGCCGAGGTTGCGCTCGCTGCCGGAGCCGACCCCGCCGCGCTGCAGGTGCTGCCCTGCGACAACACGATCGCCGAGCGCCTCGCCACCGACCCGCGCGTTCGCGTCCTTTCCTTCACCGGCAGCGCGAAGGTTGGCTGGCACCTGAAGACGCTGGCGAAGGGCAAGGCGCTGCTCGAGCTCGGCGGAAACGCAGCCGCGATCGTCGCCGACGACGCCGACCTCGCGATGGCCGCAAAGCGCCTCGCCCCCAGCGCCTTCGGCTACGCCGGCCAGGTCTGCATCAAGACCCAGCGGATCATCATCGACGCGCGCGTCTACACCGCCTTCGTCGAGCTCTTCCTCGCCGAGACGAAGAAGCTGAAGGCAGGGGATCCGCGCCAGGAAGAGGTCACCGTCGGCCCGGTCATCAACGACGCCGCCGTCGCCCGCATCACCGAGTGGGTGGCCGAAGCCACCACGGGGAAGGCGAAGACCCTGCTCGCCGGTACCCGCACCCATCGCGTGATGACCCCCGCGATTCTCGAGCAGGTGCCGCGCACGAGCCGCCTCTACAAAGAAGAGGTCTTCGGGCCCGTCACCGTGCTCTGTAAGGCTTCCGACTTCGACGCCGCGATCGACGAGGCGAACGACGGTGACTACGGCCTGCAGGCGGGCGTCTTCACGAAGGACCTGCGTCGCGCGCGCCAGGCCTTCCACTCGCTCGAGGTCGGCGGGGTGATTCTCGACGACTCGCCCAGCTTCCGCAGCGACGCGATGCCCTACGGCGGCGTGAAAGGCTCAGGCCTGGGACGCGAAGGGGTGCGCTACGCGATGGAAGACTTCACCGAGCCCCGCATCCTCGTCACGCGGGCTGCAGGGTAAGAATCTCCGCGCCGGTGTCGGTGACGACAATCGTGTGCTCGAACTGCGCGGTGCGCTTCAGGTCGGCCGTCACCACCGTCCACCCGTCGTCCCAGTGACGCTCTTCGTGGGTGCCGGCGGTGATCATCGGCTCGATGGTGAACGTCATCCCCGGCAGCATCGTCGTCGTCGAGCGCGGGTCGAAGTAGTGGGGAATCTGCAGCGACGTGTGGAAGGTGTCGCAGATGCCATGGCCGCAGTAGCTGCGCACCACCCCGAAGCCATTCGCTTGGGCGTGCGTCTCGATCGCGCGGCCAATCACGTTGATCGGCAGCCCCGCGCGCACCACGCCGATGCCCTTCATCAGGCACTCGTGCGTCACCTTGATCAGCCGCGTGCTCTCGGCGTCGATGGTGCCCACGCCGTACGTCGCGTTGCAGTCGCCATGCATCCCGCCGAGGAAGATGGTCACGTCGAGGTTCACGATGTCGCCGTCGAGCAGCACCCGGCTATCGGGGATGCCGTGACAGATGACCTCGTTCACCGAGGTGCAGACGCTCTTCGGGAAGCCGCGGTAGTTCAGCGGGCTCGGGTAGCCGCCTTCTTTCACCGTCAGCTCGTGCACGAACGCGTCGATTTCGTCGGTGGTGATGCCGGGCTTCACCATCGCCCCGGCGGCTTTCAAGATTCGCGCGGCGGCCGCACAAGACTTCCGCATCCGCTCGAGCTCTTCTGGCGTCCGCACGTCGCGCCCGCTGCCGCGCGTCGGAGTGCCCGAGGCCGCGTACTCTGGCCGGGGAATCGACAGCGGCACATCGCGCATCGGGCTGACCGCGCCCTTGCGAATCTTGGTGCGCTCGAGGCTCGTGCGTTCGTCGCGCAACGCCACCGTGTCGGCTTCCTTGTGGCACTTCTTGTACTTGTTGCCGCTGCCGCACCAGCACGCCTCGTTCGGGCGGGGGAGCACGGCGGGCGGGCGGCGGCTGGCGACGGTGGCGATCTGGGTCACGACAGGTGTCCTCTTAGCAGCAGCTTTTCAGTCCGTTCGAGGACCCTCAACATCCGCGGGCGGTCAATGCGGCCCTCGGTGGCCTCGTTCAAGCCCAGCGCCTGCTCGGTCATGAAGCGGCTCAGGAACAACAGCAGCCCCTTCGCGTCGGGCGGCAGTCCAACGGCGACGAAGCGCATGTTCCGGATGTAGTCGTCGAACGCTTCGAATTCACGGCCAAGATCCCACTTGGCCAGCCGAAACGCCTCGCGGAACACCGCGTCTTCTGGCCGCTTTTCCTGCGCTTTGAGCAGCGCCAGCGTGGCGTCGTCCGCGTCCTCGACCTCCAGCGGCCACACCCTGATCGACTCGGCAAAGAGCTTCGAGACCTCTTCGATCAAATGCTCGATCACCGGAATCGGCTTCGTCTCGAGCAAACGTTCCCACCGCGACGGCATGGGGAACCGAATAACAGCCCTACTTCAACGGTACCAGTCGCCGGGAGCCCGCTTCGGGCAGCAGCACGTCGCCATAGCCCAGCGCCAGCTCGCGCCGCACCACCTGGTAGACAGTGCGCCGGGTGACGAACTCGCGGTGCGAGACGTCGGCGACCTCGATGTTGCTCAGGTTCGTGCTGTCCCGCGCTTCGAGGATGCACGACGGAAACGGGTTCACCCGGTCGGCCTTGCTGAAGATGCTGGTGAAGCGCACCTCGCGGGGAAAAGCGCCGATCTTCAGCCGACGAATGAACGGAGACATCGGCGTCATCTGCCAGATGCTGCGCGAGACGAGCCCGTGGCTGACGATGCCGAAGTACGCCGACGACGAGCCGTTGTGCGGAGTCCCCAGCGTGATCAGGTTCTTCACCCGCCGATCGCCGCCCAGCCGCTTCACGTAGTACCGGCCGATGAGCCCGCCCATCGAGTGGCCGATGATGCTCATCGGGCCCATGTTCGGAAACCGCGCGTAGAGGCGTTCGACCTTCTCGCGCACCTTCTCGGCGCACTCGTCGATGCCGCGCGTGTTGAAGGCGTCGAAGAGGCCGCCGAGGTTGATGCTCCAGACGCAGTACTGATCGCGGCGCAGGCGGTGCTCGAGCACCTCGAAGGTGCGGCGCGTCGACATGAAGCCGTAGAGCAGCAACACCGGCCGCGGGCAGTTGCCGAAGTCGGTGCGGCGCACGATGTCATTGCCGTGGCGATCGAAGTCCAGGTAGCCGCGCAGGTACGCGACGCTTCGCTTCATCTTTCGAAGCTGGCCTGACAGCACGCCCATGCCCCCGAGAATACGAGTCGCGCGCCACGACTACAAAGTGTGGGCCCGTGTGCGTCGGGGGCCGGAAAGTCGACAGCGCGCAACGCGCCTGTAGCTTCCTGTGCATGCTGACCTTCGAAGTGCGCGCGACCGCGGAATCACAGGAGTGGACGCTGCGGGTGAAGACACCGGCAGGCATCGGCCTCGAGTACCGCTACCCCACTGAGAGCCAGGCGCGCTTCATGGCCGCCGTGCTCGCGCTGGGCCCGACGAAGATGCCGCCGGCCCACAAGGTGATCGCGATCTCGATCGGCAAGAAGCGCCAGCGCACCGCGCGGTGCAGCAAAGAGCTTCAGGGCGTCACGCCGGAAGAGATCGACGGCGCGCTGGGCGTCCTTGGCTAGACCTTCAAGCTCTGGAGCGGGATGAAGACCGAGACCGGTTCCTTCTTTCCCTTGATCGAGATGTTGGGCACTTCCGTCCACGCGAAAGCGGCGCCGACCTTCTCTCGCGTCGTGGCAGACACCACCAACGGCTGACCGAGCTGCTTCGTCAAGGACTCGAGCCGCGACGCGACGTTCACCGTGTCGCCGATGGCGGTGTACTCGAGGCGGGAGGTCGCTCCGACGTCGCCGACGATCGCGAGGCCGGTGTGAAGGCCGATGCCGATGCGAAGGGCGGGTGCTCCCCGCGCGGCGCGCTGCGCGTTGAGCTCGTCCAACGCGGTGAGCATCTGGGTCGCGCACTTCACCGAGTTCTGCGCGTGATCGGCGTCGGGAAGCGGCGCACCGAAGTAGGCCATCAGGCCGTCGCCGATGAACTTGTCGAGCGTGCCGTGGTTGCGGAACAGCACCTCGACCATTTTCGTGTGGTACTCGTTCAGCATCGAGACGACGTCTTGCGGCTTCAGCGTCTCGGACATCGCGGTGAAGTCGCGAATGTCTGAGAAGAGCACCGTCACCTCGCGCGTCTCGCTGCCGCCGCCTTGATCCCCCAGCTGCTGCAGCCGCGTCGCGACGTCGGGCGAGAAGTACCGCCCCATCTTTTCGCGCTTGAGCTCTTCCTGCGAGACCGAGGTGATCAGCGCCGCGGTGCGATTCACCAGGTAGCCGGCCGCCGCCGCCGCGACGAAGAGCACCACGGCCGACAGCACCTGCCCCGCGACGCCAATGCCCGCTTCCTGCTGAAGCCGCGCGCACAAGATCGCCGAGCCCGCCGCGACCGCCCAGTTCAGCTTCGAATCCAGCGCCAGCGCCGAGGCGATGATCAACGCGCCGCAGATGCCGACCGTGAAGGACGCCACGCCGCCAGGAGAAGGAGACACCGGCACCGACAGGTGCTGCAGCCAATACACGACGGGCAGATCCAGCAGCGCGCAGAGCCAGCCGATGGCGCGCGCGTGCTGTCGCGCCTTCCACGCGAGGCCGCCCAGCACCGCCGCCGCTGCCAGCCACCCCACGAGCGGAGCGACAATCACCGCCCAGTCTGCATGCTTCAGCACCAGGCCGAAGTACGCCGCCAGCGCCAGGGTGGCTGAGATGCCCACCAGCCGGAGCACCTGCATCCAGAAAACGTTGCGGCCGCGCTCGGCGCGCAGCTCGCGATCGATGGTGGTCTGCAGCCCGCGGTCGACCGGCATCAGAGGCAGTAGCCGGACGCGGTGTCACACGTCGAACCGGTGCCGCAGTCGGTGTCGCTGAGGCACTTCGGCAAGCAGACGCCGATGCCGGTGCCGTCGTTGTAACAGACGTAGCTTGCGCGGCAGTTGCTTTGCCCCGTGCCAGCTCCGGTGCACTGCGAGAGGCAGAAGGCGGTGGTGCCGGTGTTGAGGCAGCTGCTGCCCAGCGGGCACGACGTGGTCGCGCAGTCTTTCGAGCAGTAGCCACCCGGCCACGCGGTGACGCAGGTGCCGTTGTCGGGGCACGCGCTGGTGCACGGGCCACCGATGGCTGCTGCAGGCGCGTCGTTGACGGGCTTGCTCGGCACCAGCGCGAAGTCGACGTTGACGTGGTTCGAGCCGGCGGTGACGTCGACCTCTTCGGGCGAGTCGGTGGTGGGGAACAGGCCGACGGGCTCGACGTCCTCGAACATGGCGTTGCCGTTCTCGTCGATGAGCCCGATCACGAAGTACTTCCCGGGCGCGACATCCATCGAATACGCGTAGCCACTGGCCGCCGTCGCCGTCACTTCGGCCGCGACCTTCCAATCGCCCGCGCTGTTCTTGAAGGCGAGGCCGACCGACGCGTCCTTTCCCGTGGCGCCGCCGACGCGCACCTTGGCGTTCACGGTCGCGTCGCCGCCGTTGCTGTTGAGCGAGATGACCGCCGGGTGCGTGCCGTCGGCGAGGCCGGTGAAGGAAGCCGTCACGTCCAGCGAGCCCGTCTGCCCGCCCTGAATCGTGAGCGTGTTTCCTTTCGGGAAGCTCAAGTTACCGGCCGCAGTGCCCGTGACGCCGGCCTGCACGTTCAACGTCGCCGCGCCCAGGTTCGAGATGCCCAGCGTCACCGTCGCCGCGCCCGCGGAGAAGAAGAGCTCAGAGGCCGTTACGTTCAGCTTCGCGGGCCCCGTCGGCGGAGTGCCCTTCGCCGCCAGCACCGCTGCCTGCGCATTGACGAGGCCTGCGCCGCAGCCTTCGTTGCACTTCTGCGCGGGGTTCGCGGTCGCGGTGAGGTGCATCTTCGCGGTGGTGAAGTTGAGGTTGGGGTTCACCGCCTTCATCAGCGCCACCACGCCCGTCACGTGCGGCGTCGCCATACTGGTGCCCTGGCTGAACGCCACCGTCGGCTGGTTCTGGGCGTCGAGCACGGTGCTGAGCACGCCGTCGGGGTAGCCGTCGCCGTTGCTGTCTTCCGCGGTCTCGCCGCCGGGGGCCATCAGGGTCACCGCCGGGCCGAAGTTCGAGTAGCTGGCGCGCTTGCCAGAGAAGCGGGTCGCTCCGATGCAGAGCAGGTTCTGCTGAATGCAGGGAATGGTCTTGAAGGCGTCTTCGTTGCTGTTGCCGGCGGCGACGACGAAGATCGCGCCGACGTTGTTCGCGGCGTCGATGATCTCCTGGTACACCTGCGACGCCTCGGACACGCCGCCCAGCGACATGTTCACCACCTTTGCCGGGTTTGGGTTGTTGCGCGAACCAGGCACCGTGCCGCCCGTCGCCCAGTTCATGCCGGCCGCGATGTCAGAGACCAAGCCGCCCCTGATGCCGAGCACGCGCACCGGGACGATCTTCGCGTTCCAGTCGACGCCCGAGACGCCAGTCATGTTGTTGGTGGCGGCGCCGATGGTGCCGGCGGTGTGGCTTCCGTGCCAGCTCGAGCCGCCGTTGGGCTGATCGCCACCCTGGTCCTTCGGGTCGTCGTCGCGGCCGTCACCGTCGCCGGCTCTCGCGGGGTCGGAGATCATGTCGATGCCCTGGAGGATGCGCGAGTCGAGCTCGGGGTGGACCACGATGCCGGTGTCGATGTCGGCGACGATGACCGTCGCGCTGCCCTGGGTGATGTCCCACGCGGCCGGCAGGTTCATCGCCGGGTAGTGCCACTGCGCCGAGTACAGCTTGTCGTTCGGCACCGCGAAGATGTGCTGCCACTGGTCGACCTCGGTGAAGCGCACGCCGGGCAGGGCGCCCCACTTCTTCGCGAGCTCCTGCGTCTCACCGACGCTCAAAATCGAGCGGTCGCGCTTCGTCGCCTTGAGCACGTGCAGGTACTCAGACACGAAGCCGCCGTGGGTGAGGTTCAGGTTCGTCGCGCGGACGAGGCCCAGCGCCTTCTTCGCGTCGATCTTCTCGTTGAACCGCACGATGATCTGCCCGGGGACCCACTCGGTGAAGGTTGGGCCCGGAGCCAGCGGCTTCGCGACGGCGATCTGCTGTTGAAAGCGGGAAGCCTTGTCGACGCGGCCCAGCAGCTCACGCACGGGGATGTTCACCCGCGGCTTCAGCTTCGGGACGATGCTGGAAAGCGTGGGCACCGTCGGCGCCGACTTCGCGCCCTGGAACACGGTCAGCCTCCCTGAGACGCGACCCGTGGATCCGTTGCCGCCTCCACCACTCGTGCTCGAGTCCGAGCAGCCGACCAACAGAAGCGTTCCCACCAGAAGTGCGTTTCGCATGTGTCTCCGAATCTACCTGCCAACCCCGATCCAGGACGAGGACCTACTCGGGTTTCAAATCCCGGTCGACCGTTGACCGAACGAAGGGGGGTACCTGCGCGATCCGCAACAGGGTTTCTGGCCCGTCGCCGCGAGCGAAGTACCCTCCTCCCGTGCCCACGGGCTAGGCCTATTCATCAGGCAGCCAAAGCCGACGATGTCGCGCAAATTCTTCAGCTTCTGAAGGATGGCGCAGACGTCAACGACGAAGGCCCGGGCCCCTGTCGCGGGCTTGAAGAATTTGACTCATCAGAAGCTGAATCAACCCCCAAGCGCTTCGACAGGTAACACAACTCAAAGCGTCATGGTGATCGGTGAGCCGTTGCACATCCCTGCCTCCAACGACAACCAGCAAGCCGTCATCGTCGAAATTGCTGGCATTGATGAACCCGGAATCAAAAAGTTGAGGACCGCGCTTGCTCGGAAACTGCAGTCTTCGGCCGGCGAAGTCGACGGCTACGATCTCGGCGACGAGGGTGGCCGGATCTTCATCTACGGGCCCAGTGCGGACGAGCTCTGGGCTGAGATCGAGGCTGCGCTCCGCAAGTTCCGAAGCGCGGGGGAAATCAGGGTGATGCTGCGGTATGGCCCCGACGGGGAAGACTCTGAGGAGAAGCAGATTGTGCTTCGCGCCAACGCGTCATGAGCGAGGTACCCGCCAGATCATTTCCCAACTTCGATGCAGGTCAGCCCGTTCTCGGGGGTGCAGTTCTGCCCAATCAGACACCCGCCCGCGTTGTTGAAATCGACGCACTTGATCGGCCGGCAGTCCTGCTCGGTGATGCACTTCTTCCGCGAGATGGTGCACTCGCCAGCGCTGCAAGACTCCTGCGCGCAGTCGACGTCCACCTGGCAACTGCAGAAGCCAAAGGTCGCGCCTTCGCGCAGCCGGCACACCCCTGAGCAGAACCCGGTCGCGCCGCCGCCGGACTTCATGCACGTGCCGCCGCGCTTGCAGTCTTTGTCCTCGGTGCAAGACAGGGCCGGGTCGGGGGGGCAGGGCAGGTTGGGGCCGCACTGCCAGCGCGAGAAGACGACGATGATGTCGCGGCAGCCGTAGCCGCGGGGGCACGACTCGCCGCCGCTGCAGTCGGCCCCGCAGTACGTCGAGGCGCTGCGGGTGTCGGTGATGCAGTAGTTGGCGCCCGTGCCGCAGGTGCTGATGCCGCCGCCGCTGACGCAGGTCGCACAGTACGGCTTGCGGTCGACGTCGAAGTCGCTGAAACAGGTGGCGCGCGTCTGCCCCGCGTCGGGCTTCTCGATGCCGCACTTCTCGCCGAACTTGCACTGGGTGTTGTCGGCGCAGAAGTTCGGGTCGCACTCGCCCACCGCGCAGCCCGCGATCTCGCCCGGCGTCGTCCCCGTACAGACGCACGGCAGATCGCCGCAGCGGCACGCGCTCCCCGGGCAGTCACCGCTGCTGCGGCACCCCGGCACGCACGTGCTTCGAGAAAGCTCGCAGATCTGCCCGAGCTCGCACTGCAGGTCGTTGGTGCAGCGGCCCCGGCTGAGGCAGGTGCCGGCAGTGGTGTCGCAGAACAGCGAGTCGTCCAGACAGTCAGCGTTCTTCTCGCAGCCCGCGCGATCCTGGCAGAAGCCGGCTGCGTTGCAGAACTCGCGCGGCTGGCAGGCGTCGTTCGTGCGGCAGTAGCACTCGCCCGTCTGCGCTTCGCAGCGGAATGCCGAAGCAGGATCTCCGCAATCCTTGTCTTCGAGGCAGCCGTTGGGGTTGAGCCGCGTGGGCTTGCAGCCCGCCAGCGCCCCGACCGCGATGAAGAGGATTGCGGCGCGAATCACTTAAGAACCGGCGTCGATGAGTCCGTCGGCCCCGACAACGCCACCCAGCGGCGGCGGCGCCTCGGGAGCGAAGCTCAACGTCTCAATCGTCACATTCCCCGGCAGCCGCAGATCGATCGAGTTGATCGGCGCGCGTTCCCGCAGGTCCAGCAGCTGCTGCGCCACCGACGCCGCGTTGACGCGCTGGCTGCTGAACAGCACCTGCACCTTCACCGTGCCCTCGTCCAGCGGCACCCGGTACGCGTGGCCACCGACCGGCTTTCCGGGCGGGCACGCGTACGAGACGTTGTCGCGCGACATCGTCAGCTGGCGGATGACGCCGTTGGCCGAGAGGGTGAACACCAGACAGTACGGGTGCTGATTCTCTCCCGGCACCAGCTCGAAGCTGGCGCCCGACAGACGCCTCAGCTCGACCCGGCCGGTGGGCGCGGTCTTCTTGTCTTCCGCACAAGCAGCGAGCAGCCCAGCCGCCAGCAGCAGCGCCCCGAATCTCATGGCGCCGACCGTACTTCTTTTAGCCGCCGCGGCGGTAGACGACGATCTGCGGCGTCTCGTCCAGGTACAGCCCCGTCACCGGCCGCAGGGTGCCGAACGCCTGCCAGGTGTTGAACTCGGCTTCGCGGAATTCCTGGTGGTACTGGTACAGCACGATGTCCGCTTCGTTCGCAGAGCCCACGAAGCGCAAGTCGTTTCGCACCATGCCGTTGCGCTGGTAGTCGCGCGTCTGCAGGTTGTGGCACTCGTGGAAGTAGATGCGTTCGCCCGGTCGCGCATTCGCGTTCACCCACTCGAGCACGCCCGTGACGTTGTTCGCCCAGAACTGCCGCTGCATGCCGAGGCTCGCGGCTCCGGGAAGGCCACCGGCCAGCTCCGAGTACGCGCTGGTGCCGTACTGAAACACCCGCGCCGTCGCGATCAGCGGAGCGATACCCACCAGCACCGCCAGCGCCGCAAACACCGCCCGCTCGGACACCTTCTTCGCCACCAAGCCGTGAAGCCCCGCCGCGCCCCGCGCCAGCGAGCCACCCGCCAACATCGCGAGGAAGGGCATCGACGGAAACCAGTGCTTCACGCCGCCGAAGTGCGGCACCGAGGGGGCGGAGATGACCGCGATGCTCAAGGCCGCGTTCGCCGCCACCAGCAGCTCGAGCATCGTCGCCTTGCGCTGCACCGCGCGAACGAGCACCCACCCGAAGCCCAGCACCATCGGCACGAAGAGCGACGTCGGCACGGTGAGCGCCGTCTTCACCACCACGTACTCGAGGGGAAACGGCGGCTCTCTGAGCACCGTGCCCAGGTAGAACCAGGCGTAGTGGTTGTGCGTCGCGTGGAAGTTCAAGAACCACGCGGTGCGGTCGACCGGGTGTGCCCAGAGGTAGGGCCAGTGCAGATAGAAGATGACGGGCCCGAGCACCGCCATCGCCACGAGGGGCGCGATGCAGCGAAACGTCTTCTCGTCTTCCGCCCGCAGCCGCCACAGCCGCCAGAACCCGAGCGTCGCCATCGCGGCGAAGAGCAGCGTCGCTGGGCTCAAGAAGATGAACTTCCGCACGAAGGCGTCGCCGCCCTGCACGACCGCCATCACCCCGTAGAGCACCGCCCCGCCGAGGAAGATCGCGTTCACCTCGAGGAACTTCGCCCGCGCCGCTTCCTTGCCCTTCGACGCCACCCACCCGAGCACGAGGGCGAAGGGCGTCACCACGACTGGCAGGAAGAGCGCGTTGTGCTTGGTCGACAGCGCGAGCCCGAACGACAGGCCCGTGTACAGCCACCACCGCTTCTCTTCCTGCGCGCGGAAGAAGCAGTAGATGGTCAAGAGCCACATCGCGGTGATGGGCACGTCGAAGCACGACAGGTGCGCGTTGAAGAACTGCCGCGGCACGAGGAAGAAGCTCACCGCGGCAAAGATGCCCGCGCCGCGCCCGAACATCCGGCGGGTGAGCGCGTACGTCAGTGGAAGAATCAGCGCGGCGAAGAGGAACGCTGGAAACCGGAACCCCGCCGCGGGCCGCAGCAGCCCGAGCTTCTCGGTCAGCAGCAGGTACGAGAGCCCGAACAGGTTCTTCATCAACACCGGGTGCTCGTGGTTGTAGTCGTACGCCCCGGTGATCGCCGCGTCCGTCAGCGCCGCTGACGGGCTCTCGACCAACGACTGGAACCAGCGCGCGTGGTTCTCGGCCGCGTAGAAGTAGACGGACTCGTCGCGGGTGAAGCCCACCGGCTGCTCGGTGAAGAGCAGGGACGCGAGGCCCGCAGTAAAGAGGACGAGGCCGAGGCGCACGTCCAGCGACCACCGGCTCATCGCGCGGCCTCCAGCCCGTACAACTCGAAGCACAGCTCGCGGTAGGCGGGGTTGGCCGAGCGGGACCAGACTTGAAGGGTCGCTCCGTCGGGCACGGCCGGGCCGTCGGCGGCGAGCCAACCTTCGACGCCAACCGGAATCGTCAGCGACGTCGTCGCGTTGCCGTTGACGTTGATGCCCAGCTCGACGGGCGTCAGCTCAGGCATGTGGAAGAAGCCGCGATCCCAGGTGAGGCCTGCGCGCAGGCCGACCGCCGCAAACGCAGGCACGGGTGGAAACTCGGCCACCAGCTTCGACGGCCCGCCGGGCGGGTACAGCTTGATGCACTGGCGCGGCTGAAACTTCACTTCGTGCCATTCGATCGCGACCTCCGCTCCGTTCGGGCAGCGGTGCGCCCGGCCGTCCCACCGGCAGTCGGTGCGCGCGCCATCGGGGGCCTCGACGAAGACCTTTGCCTTAGCGAGCGACATCCGCGCGTCCCACGTCGGCGATCGATACTGCTTGTTCTCGAACAGCTGCAGCCGCAGGTGGTGGAAGTCGCGCGCGGGGCCGACCTTAAGGTTCTTCGTCTCGTACTCGCTGCCCATGCGCGGCTGCGAGAGCACCCAGACGCGGGCGAAGAGCTCCAGCGAATCCTGGTCAGAGCCCTGGTAGCCGACGACGGGAATTCCCGGCGGCAAGAAGATGCGGGCGCGCTCCGTCCACCAGGGGTGCAGCAGCACCACGTCGCCGGGGCGCACCTCCGAGGCGAGCACCTGGGCCACAGCCTCGTAGTCGGCGGCGTCGACCGCGCGGGTCGGCATCCGCAGCTGGAAGACGAGACAGGCGAGCGCGACGACGGCCAGCGCGGCCCCTTCGAGCCAGGAAAGCTTCAGGACTTCGCCACCCGCACCTTCTGATCGACCTGATCGCGGCAGAAGACACAGAAAGACGCTTCACCGGCGGGAAACGAAGGCGTCCAGTGGGGGTACATCGCGCAGCGCGGGTCGAGGCAGTGGTGCACGCCGAAGCAGTGCCCAAGCTCCTGCATCGCGAACCGGGCCACCATCTTCACGTTCTCGTTCACGTTCTTGATCGTCGACGTGCTCAGCAGGGCGCGCTGCGCGTTGTACGCAGAGACGCCGAAGGTCGGCGCTTCGCCCGTGAAGAGCTTGCGTGGCGCGAGCTTCCGCGAGGTCAGGTAGAGAATCTTGTCGTCCTGAAACGCCCGAATCGCCGGAGCGGCCTCGAGCAATTTCCCCGCGTCGTACGGCTCGTTGAAGCCGGCCGGCGGAGGCATGGTGCCCGAGTGCTCGGAGCCCACGGCGAAGGACGTGTAGAGGATCTTGCAGAGATCCTTGACCATCTTCGGGTCGAACTCGTCAAAGGTGACGACGCGGATCATTTCTTCTTCTTTGCGGCAGCGACAGGCTCGCTCTTCGCCGCGATCTTCGGGGGACGCCCGCGCTTCTTCGGTTCGACGGGCTCAGTGACTTCCGGCTTCGGCTTCGGAGGACGCCCACGCTTCTTCGGCGGCGGAGGCGGCTCGGTGATCAACGGCTTCGGCTTCGGCGGCCGGCCCCGCTTGCGCGGCAACGGCAGGTCCAGCGGCATCGCGGCAGGCGCGGTGACTTCCAGGTCGCTGAGCATCGACGGCTTCTTCGCCGCCATCGGCTTCCCGGTGGCAACAGCGGCCGGCTTCTTCTTCGGCTTCTCTTCGCCGTCTTCTTCACTGCCTTCTTCAGGCGTCTCTTCGGTGGGCTCCGCTTCGGCTGGCTCTTCGGCGCCTTCGCCGTCGATGCCCAACAGGTCGCCTTCGAGCCCGAGATCGTCGTCGCCTTCGCCTGCCGCGCGGAACTCTTCGGCCAGGCGCTTCGGCCTTTCCTTTCCGGGCGGGAAGAGGACGACGTCGACCGTGTCTTCGGCGTCCGCCTCGCTGCACTTGAGGCTCGCGGCGAGCTCCGTCACCAGCAGGTGGCGCGCGTCGTTGTAGAGCTCGCGCTCTTTCGTCGGCAGCGGCCGCAGCTCGCTCAAGACCTGCAGGCCTTTGACGACCTCGATCAGGCCCATCAGGCCGCCCGTCGACATCCGTTCGACGTTGGTGCGGGCGCGCGCCTTCCAGTCCAGCGAGGCTTTGTCAGAGTCCGACTTGAGGAAAGCGAACACCCGGGTGACCTCGGCGAGGTCCGCCACCTTGCGTACGCCAATCGCGACCACCTTCGCCTCGGGGACCATCACCTTCGCGCCGTCTTCTTCGCGTTGAAGCGAGACGAACGAGAGCTTCTGGCCGCCGATCTCTTTGGTCTCGATGCCAGTGACCTTGCAAAGGCCCTGGTTCGGGTAGACCACCCGATCCCCTACCGCGAGCGACAGCACTTCAGCCATGCACCCCTCGGGAAAACGATCGCGACCTGCGTAGCACACTGAAAACTACCCGCTGGAAAATTGTGTCGAAGTTGGGTCTGAAGGGGTTGCCGATGCGCCGCCGCCTTTTTCTCACCGTCTTCTGGCTGCTGCCCCTCGCCTGCGCCGAGCACCAGCGCTTGCCCCCTGGCACCGACCTGGAAGTCGCCGAGGCCGACCACGCCCCCGAGGACGCCGGCGTCTCGGACATGCCCAAAGCGTCAGACAAAGAGCTCGCCAGCGCCTGGGAGCCCGAGAAGCCGCCGCCGCCCGCTGCCCGGCCGGCCGATGCGCCTGCGCCCGATGAGCAGGCCGTCGAGCGCAGCCTCAGTGCCCAGGCGGAAGCCGAAGCCCGCGCGAAGCTCAAAGACCTGCTGGTCGGCGGGAAGCGCGCGCTGGGCGCGAAGAACCTCGAGGACGCGAGGACGATTTCGGTCGGGGCGCTGGAGGTGGCCGAAGACCTGTCGCCTCCCGAGCAGGCGCAGGCGGTCGAGCTCTCTTTCAAGGTGGCGCTGGCCGAGGCCGACGTCGCGGCGGCGGTGAAGGCGGCCGAACGGTGGTTGAAGACGTGCGGGCCGGACAAGGTCGACGCGTGTCGCGGCAAGGCGTTGGCGGCGCTGAAGTCGGTGGGGAAGATCAAGGGCGCGTCGGTGGCGACGCTGACCGAGAAGATCAAGACGGTGCGCGACGCAGACACGTGCGTGCAGCAGTCGGAGGCGAAGCGGGCGGCGCTGCCCTGCCTCGACGCGGCGCTGGGCGTGTACCGGCGGCAGAAGGACAAGCTGATGGTGTCGCGCGTCGTCTGGGTGAAGCTGGTCGCTGGGCTGGCCGACCGCTGGCGCGCGGGCGAGGTCGAAGGGCTGCTGAAGAAGGTCGAGGCCGAGTGCACGGAAGTGCGGTGCACAGCGATTCGACGCAAGGCGCTGAAGACCACCGCGACGATGGCGATGGCGTCGGGTGATGCCGAAGGAGCGGCGGCCGCGGCGCTCAAAGAGATGCGCCTCGGAGCGGCGGTGCTTCCCGCGGACAAGCGCCCGTACGCGCGGCCGCCGGACATCGACAAGGTCTGCGCGGCGTACGACGCGAAGTCGGGCGCGGGCGCGTGCCGGAAGCTCGAGAAGAAGCTCAACGGCGAGTGGTTGTTTCGCGATTTCTCGGCAGGGAAGGGGGCTGCGGCAGGGTTCCCGTCCGACAAGGTGAAGTCGGTGAACGACCACTTCAACTGCCTGCTGCAGGAATGCCTGACGCTCGAGGCCGACCGCCTCACGCCGCCAGACACCGTTACCTACGACGTGCAGTGGTCGGTGTTGAACGACGGCCGCGTGGGTGAGGTGCGGCTGGGCCGCAAGGATCAAGAAGAGGGCCCGATGCTGCAGTGCCTGCGCAAACAGTTCGTGCTGTGGCGCTACCCGAAGTACGCCGGGGAGCTACAGCACGTCGCGCAGCGCTTCACCGTCAGCGCGCATGAACGGCGGACGCGTTAGCTGGACGGCGCGTCCGGCGTTCTGGACCGCACATGATTCGTAAGTGGCTGAATGGTCAGGGCCTTTTGTTGGCATCGCTGCTGCTCAGTTCCCAGGACTCACCCCCCAGGAAACTGAACATGAAATCGAACCTTCTCTTCGCCGCCTTCGCTCTCGCCTTCGCCGCCAGCTGTGGCGTCGGCGTCGATTCGAGCCGCTGTACCAACAACAACCAATGTCCTGCGGGTCGGTACTGCGACCCGACGGTCGGGCTCTGCGTCGATCCGAATCACTCAGCCCCGGTCGCCAAGGATGCTGGCACGGGTCCCGGGTTCAACCTCCCGGGCCTGGGCGGTGGCGCAGGAGGCTCCGGCGGATCGTCCGGGTCAGCCAACAAGACCGGCGACAAGTGCACGATCAACGCGGAGTGTGGTGCGAACGGGAGCTGCGTCGATACGTCACAGCTTGGCAAGGTCTGCATGAACGCCTGCAAAAAGGCGGATGGCCGTCTAGACGCGTCGATGTGCGCGGCCGGAAGTGTCTGCAACCCGGAGATGGGTGTTTGCTTCACCACTTGCACCCTCGGCAAGGCTTGCAGCCGACCCGAGCTGACGTGCCAGCACTTCGCGTCCAACAACACCGCCTGCTGGAAAGAGAACCCACTGTTCAACGACTGGGTGTTCGCAGGGCAAGAGTGCACCGAGTCGTCGCAGTGCGCGAACGGCCCGAAGCAGGGCGTGTGTCAGAAGGCGTGGCCTGGTGGCCATTGCACGGCCAGCTGCACTACCAATCAAGACTGCGGTAATGGTGTGTGCGTCGGCTCAAAAAATCCGCAGACGCAGGTGGTCACCGATTTCTGCGTCGCACGCTGCAACTTCAACGGCTGGAACTGCCGCGAGGGCTACACTTGTCAAAGTGACGGTCAGGGGTCCCAGACCGGCTTCTGCGTCCCGCGCTAACTGTCTTCTATTTCGCCTGGCTCGCGATGCGCGCCTTCACCAGCAGCTGGTGGAGTCGCGCATCGATCTTTTGCTGCACCTGGCTGTCCTCGAACTGCGGCAGCGACATGCCCAGCGCCACGGTGCTCACCACCGCTCCCACTGCCAGAATCGCGATCAGCTTTTTCATGTGTAGCTCCTGGATGACGACAGATGCACACAGGGTACGACCTCGCGTCCGTGGATCAATTTTTCGGCTACACCTCGCAACAGTTCGGCACAGAGGTGGACGAGATTCCGTTCATCCCGACCCGAGAGAAGTCGAGGGATGAGCCTCCTCGCTGTCTCTCTCCAGCGCGCCCGATTCCGCTTTCCCCGGGCCGTCGGCCAGCCCGCGGTGCCCACTGGAGCGGTGGTTTGGGTCGCTGTCTCGAAACGTCGGCCAGCGCTGGCCAACGAAAAGAGAAGCCCTCTGGGCCCGGGTGAATCGCAAGCGACTCTGGTCTGGGGAGCAGCAGCGTGGTGTTCAGGACTTTTTCGGATAGAAGCGGCCGGGTCGCACCACCTCTGGAGAATCCCGTGAGCCCCCTCTTTCGTTCTGCCGTCGTTGCACTCTGTCTGATCGCAGTCGGCTGTGGCCCCGCTGATACCGGCGGTGCAGGCGGTGGCTCGGGCGGCGGCGCGGGGACGGGCGGTGGCGCTGGCACGGGTGGCGGCGTCGGCACCGGTGGCGGGATGGGTACTGGCGGCGGAACCGGCACGGGCGGCGGAGTCGGCACCGGCGGCGGGATGGGTACTGGCGG
>Ga0209181_10000157_pt1 | contig 122229 bp, 102 predicted proteins | sample MAT05_FD_187208 | JGI IMG/M metagenome (GOLD analysis project Ga0209181, IMG submission 187208) | Freshwater microbial communities from Lake Fryxell liftoff mats and glacier meltwater in Antarctica - MAT-05 (SPAdes) (version 2) | ecosystem: Environmental > Aquatic > Freshwater > Ice > Liftoff...
GCCTTCGAGCGCGCGGCGCGAGAACAAACGGACACGCCGAAATAGAGCGCAAGCACCTGCATGAAAAAACCCGCCGCAGCGGGTTTTTTCTTAGTCGCACGCTGCAAGCGCCGATTACTTTCTTTTTTGACTGGCGGACCCCATAAAGTTATCGAAGGGCCGCTCGGCGATGCCAAACCAGCGCAGTTGCTCTTCGCGAAACTTCAACCAGGGTTCGTAAATCTTTTTGAACTTGGGATTACTGGCCGCGGTTTCCTGACACAACTCTTCAGTCGCCTTGTAGCTGGCGGCCATGATTTCATCAGAGAATTTGCGCAACTGCGTGCCACCGGCCACCAGCCGGGTCAAAGCGCCGGGATTCTTAACGTCGTAGCGCGCCTGCATATCGACATGCGCTTCCCAACAAGCCGCCTCAAGCACCGCCTGATACTCTTTGGGCAGGGCATCCCAGTGTTTCTGATTGACCAAAATTGAAAGCTGAGGACCGCCTTCCCACCAGCCGGGATAGTAGTAATACTTGGCAACCTTGTTGAAGCCCAGCTTCTCGTCGTCGTAAGGCCCGACCCATTCAGCGGCATCGATGGTGCCTTTTTCCAGCGCCGGGTAGAGTTCATTGCCAGCAATCTGTTGCGCCACCACGCCCAATTTTTTCAGCACCAAGCCGGCGAAACCGCTGATGCGCATCTTCAGCCCCTTCAGGTCAGCGACCGTCTTGATCTCCTTGCGGAACCAGCCCCCCATTTGCACGCCGGTATTACCACAGGGGAAGTTGACGATGTTGTAGTCCTTGAAGAACTCGCGCAACAGCGGCAAGCCGCCACCCTCGTACATCCAAGCAGTTTGCTGACGGCTGTTGAGCCCGAAAGGAATCGCACAGTCGAAGGCGAAGGTCAGATCCTTACCCACGTAGTAATAGCTGGCGGAGTGGCCGGCCTCGACCGTGCCGTCCTTAACCGCATCGAGAACCTGCAAACCCGGCACGATTTCCCCGGCGGCGAAGACCTGAATCTGGAATTTGCCGCCCGTCGCGGCGGCAACGCGCTTGGACAGCACTTCGGCCGCACCGAAAATGGTGTCCAAGCTTTTGGGAAAGCTCGAGGCCAGTCGCCACTTGATAGTCGGCGCCGTCTGCGCAATCGCCGGCGCGGCCAGTGCGCCGGCCGCTAGCCCAGCGCCCGCCTGCTTCAGAAAGGAACGTCTTTCCATATCATGTCTCCTTAGCGTCTTGGAAGATTGAATTTGCAACAGTTGGCGCCGACGCGTCGCCCCACTGCCAGCGTAGCCTTCAATTAATGCTACACGAAATTCCCTAGGGGAAAAGCCGGAGGGGGACTTTATGCCCCCGCCACGGTCATCCGATCCACCAATATCGACCCCACCTGCTTGGAGCCGCGCACCAGTACATCGTTGCCGACGTCGACGATGCCACGCAGCATGTCTTTGAGATTACCGGCGATGGTGATTTCCTGTACGGGGTATTGGATCTTGCCGTTTTCCACCCAATAGCCGGAAGCGCCGCGCGAGTAATCGCCGCTGACATAGTTAACGCCCTGGCCAAGCAGCTCGGTGACAAGGAGGCCGCGATGCATTTTCTTGATGAGGCCGGCAAGATCATGTTTGCCCGAGCGCACGATGAGGTTGTGGCTGCCGCCGGCATTGCCGGTGGTCTGCATGCCGAGCTTGCGCGCGGTGTAGGTCGACAGAAAGTAGCCTTGCAGCACGCCACCCGCCACCACTTCGCGATCTTTGGTGGCAACGCCATCGTCATCGAAGGGGCTGCTCGCCAGGCCGCGCAACAGATGCGGTCGCTCACTGATGTGTATCTGCGGCGAGAAAACTGACGTGCCCAGGCTGTCCACGAGGAAAGACGACTTGCGATAGAGGCTGCCGCCGGATGCGGCGTGGACGAAACTGCCTATCAGTCCGGATGCGAGCGGCGCCTCGAACAACACTGGCACTTCGCAGGTGGCGATCTGGCGCGCCTTGAGGCGCGCCAGCGTACGCCGCGCGGCGTAGTCGCCTATCGCCTCCGGTGCGGCGAGTTGCGCACCGTCGCGCGCCGTCGTGTACCAATCATCGCGCTGCATGGCATCGCCTTCGCCGGCAATGACGGCGCAGGAAATGTAGTGGCGCGACGAGGCATAGCCGCCCATAAAGCCGAGGCTGTTGGCGGAAATGAAATGTGACTGCTGCGTGGAGATGCCTGCGCCCTCCGAATTCTTAATCATGGGACTAACGGCGAAGGCGGCGTCTTCGCAACGTCGCGCGAGCACGATGGCCGCATCCACCGCCAGCGGCCAGGGAAAATAAAGGTCGAGGTTCATCTCGCCGGTGGCCAATAGCGATGCGTCAGGCAGGCCGGCGGCTTCGTCCGGCGCGGTGAAGCGGGCGATAGACAAGGCCGCATCCACGGTCGCGCGCAAGGCCTCGCGCGAAAAATCCGAGGTGGAGGCGTAGCCGCGTTGCTGCCCCAGATAAACGGTCACGCCAACGCCCTTGTCGCGGTTATATTCGATGGTCTCGACCTCGCCACGCCGTACCGTGACCGATTGGCCGTAGCCTTCCGAAACATCGGTCTCGCAGGCGCTGGCGCCGCGCGACTTGGCGTAATCGAGGATATCCTGCGCCATATCGCGCAAGATTTGCTGGGAATAACTGAAGCCGGTGGAAGACATCTTGGACATGCTGGTCATCGTGGACATCGTGGTGGGGGCCGGTGCAAAGATATAATGATACCAATGATGAAGAACCTCGAAGACACAGAACTGGAATCAAACTCCCCTGAGCGTCCGAGCAAGTCGCAGCGCAAGCGCGACATGAGCGCGCTGCAAGACCTCGGCGCCGAGCTGGTGGCGCTGTCTCCTGACAGGCTGAAGCGCATAGAAATGCCGGAAAATTTGCTGCGTGCCGTGCTCGACGCCCAGCAAATCACCAAGCATGAAGCGAAACGCCGCCAGTTGCAGTACATCGGTCGCCTCATGCGCGATGCCGATGCCGCACCGATACGCGACGCACTGGCCGCCTTGCAGGGCGTCAGCGCGACTGAAACGGCCCGGCTGCACCACCTCGAACGCCTGCGCGAACGGCTGTTGGACGATGAAGCAACGCTCACCGAGATCGCGCGCGATTATCCGGGCGCCGATTTGCAACACCTGCGCGCCCTGCGTCGCAACACGCTCAAAGAGCGCGAACAACAAAAACCGCTGCGTAGCTTCCGGGAGTTGTTTCGGGCCCTGCGCGACTTGAGCGACGAAAAATCTTCGGACGCGGATTAGGCGGATAAACGCGGATAACGCAAAGAAACAATCCGCGTTTATCGGCGTCAACCTGCGGTCAAAGCTTAGGGAGTTTCTATGATTCAAGACGACGAACTGTTGATCGGCCTCGTGTCGATTTCCGACCGCGCTTCCACAGGCGTCTATGAAGACCAGGGCATCCCGGCGCTGCGCGAGTGGTTTGGCGCCGCCATGGCCACGCCCTGGCGCATGGAAAGCCGGCTCATTCCGGACGAACAGCCGGTGATCGAACGCACCTTAATCGAACTGGCGGATACGCTGGGCTGCCATCTGGTGCTGACCACCGGTGGCACCGGACCGGCGCCGCGCGATGTCACGCCGGAAGCCACGCTGGCGGTGGCGCACAAAGTGTTACCGGGCTTCGGCGAGCAGATGCGGCAGGTGAGCTTGAAGTATGTGCCGACAGCAATTCTGTCGCGCCAAGTCGGCGCAGTGCGTGGCAAAACGCTCATCATCAACCTGCCCGGGCAACCCAAAGCCATCAAGGAAACGCTGGATGGAATATTCGCCGCCGTGCCGTACTGCATAGACCTGATCGGCGGGCCTTATATCGAAACGCACGAGACGGTGGTGCAGGTTTTCCGGCCGAAGTCGGCTATCCGGCCCAAGCCGACAACTTAAGCGGGCAAGTTCAGGCGGGCGGCAGAACGCGATATAAACCCAGATCGAAATCAACACCGGTTTCGATGAGTTCCACCGGTTCCAGACGCGCAGTCTTGCCTTGCAGGGTAAACACCAAGGGAACCTTGGTTTCGTAAGCCGAACCTGGCAATGCCACGCGCACCGTCTCACCGGCATGCAGCGCATCCAGCAGAATGGCCTCGCAGCCGATGCCGCCCAGGTCGCCGGAAACCGCCAACGGCGACTTGGACAGTGTTTCTATACCCACCGAGCCGGAGGCCGGGGTGTCTCGGCTGTAGCGGCGTATCACGCCTACCAGCCAGTTGTCGCCGCCTTCTGGCTGCATGCCCAGCAACACGCTTATCCGCACCCAGTCATTGCTCGCCAGCGGCACTTGCGCACCCATGCCACCAAGACTGACGTCATCGACTATCCAGGCTTCGCTTTCCTGCATGCTGAAACCGTTGCGCAAACGCGCGAATATCGTCTCCAAATCATGCACCACCGTCAGACGCGACTTCACGCGGTGGCGATCGAAAGAACGCATGGGCGGCTTGGCGGCCCAGTACATGGCGATATGCCGCAGCACGGGCAAGACGATGCGCGGGGAATACTGTCCACCCAGACTCACGTCGGTCGGCACTTCGCCGCGCTCGACTCTATGCAGCACGGCTTCGAGTTTGGCCAGTGCAGCCCCGGTGCTGAAGAAGCGCAGGTTGGGCGTGATTTGTGGGGACACTGCCAGCCGCGTCGGCGCTACCGGCTTGTCGGCATCGACCCAATAGACGTTGTCCGGACGCACTTCAGCGGTGAATACGAAATGCGTCAGGAAGTGCGCAATCAAGCGCTCGGCGATTTCGATTTCCAGTGGCAGCAAGCTGTCCATGCTGGACGCGTTGAACACCAGGGCTTTGAGGTATTCCTGCTCCACCGTCGTTTCGCCCGGCACGTTGGGATACACCACCACCGACTGGCGCGAGTACTTGTTTTTTTCGGCGAGCAGAAAGGCGCGGCCTATGATTTGCCACACTTCAGCCGCAATGGGCCCATAGCGGAATTGGTCCCACTTGATGCGGGCGGCGAAAGCGCGCATCAATCGCACCACCAGGAGCGGCAAGCTGATCTTGGCGGCATCGGCCTTGTCCTGCCCGGTGGCGCGTTCCAGGCAATGTTGATAAGCGGCGGCAAGTTGCGCCCAGAAATCGTGATTGAGTTGCCACAGGCGGAACTCTTGGGCGCGGCCCAGGCGCGGCGAAGTCAGGTAGTCGCGCGCCAACTTGCGCGCATGGACTTGCGCGACTTCATCCAACTGGAATACCAGCGCCACATGATCTGCTAGCTTGAGTTTGTCATCACGTGCCAGCGACTCCAGCCAGCCGACGATTTCATCGAGCGCAGCGGACGGCTCATGCGCTGCCAGGGATTCCAGGATGCGCTTCGCTTCCTTGGCGTCGACCAGCGGATGTTCTGACTTTGCAGCAAACATTCCCAGCATCTTGTGCCTCGGCAAACGGGGGGCATTGTTTTTATGTCGTCACCCCGAGCGAAAAATAACGCTCAGGGGCGTGCAAAGAATAGCCCAAACCAGAGTCGATGTCATCCTGAACTCGGCGCAACAACTCGCTGATTCACGCGCCGGGTCCGCGCTTGCGAGGCCCGCTAGGACGTTTCGCGACAGCGCCGTTCACCGCCGCCTTCAAGGCCATCCACTGCTCGATGAACTCGACACCCCAGGCCACGCCGAAGCCGGTCAAATCGGTGCCGACCGCACCGAGGCCTCCGCTGCACGTTGATGCCGAAAGATCCATGTGTACCCACGGCAGATCCTGCGTGAAGCGCTTCAGGAAGCGCGCGGCGAGGATGTGGTCGGCCTCGCCATCCAGGGTGCATTGCTTGATGTCGGCCACCTTGCTGTCGAGCCCAGATTCATAGTCGGCATCGAGGGGAAAGACGCAGACGCGCTCGCCGCTCGCCTCGCCCGCTGCCACCGCCAGCCGTGCCAGATCCGGCGTAGTGGCAAAGACGCCGGAATAGCGGCTGCCCAACGCATAGGCCATGCTGCCGGTAAGCGTGGCGAAGTCGATGATGAGCTCGGGCTTGCCTTTGATAGCCTTCCCGACTTTCGCCGCCTTCGCCTCGCCGCGCGCCGCCAATGTCAGCGCGTCCGCCAGCACCATGCGCCCTTCGGCATCGGTATGCACAATCTCGATGGTCGTCCCGTCTAGCGCCGTGACGATGTCGTTTTGCTTGTAGGCGCTGGGGGACAAGTGGTTCTGCGCGATCGGCAACCAGACGTCAATGTCCAAGGGAAAGGCGCGCCCCGTCAAGGCTTGCAGCAAACCGAGGGCGACAGCCGAACCGTTCATGTCCTCGTGCATGCCGGCCATGTATTTCGCCGGTTTGAGATTGTGGCCGCCGGTATCGAAGCAAATACCCTTACCAACCAGGGCGAGGCGGCCCTGCGCATTCTTCGGGCGATAGGCTAGATGCACAATGGCGGCGTCTTCCGGCGCGCTGCCCTGCGCCACAGCGACAAACGCGCCTGCATGCATGCGGCGCAGCCGTTTCATATCGTATTCATCGATGCGCCAGCGCTGTTGACGGGCGATCTGACGCAGGCGTAGGCGATACGCGCCCGGCGTTAATTCGTTGGGCGGCAAGGTGGTCAGTTCGCGCGCCAGACTATTGCCCTGCGCCAGCGCGGCGACGTCCGCAAATCCCGTCGTATCGCGCGCACCGTAAAGGTGGATTTTGGCGAGCGGTTTGGATTCAGGCTTTTTTTTGCGCGTCGGCAAGCGCACGCCATTCAACCAGGCTACCTGCAAGGCGATGCTAGCCGCCTCCCGCCGCGCTTCAGCGCTGCCGAATACCGCCAGCACCAGCTCGGCCGGCTGCTCGTCCAGGAGCGGCGTCAGGGCTTTGCGCAGCACCGTGTTGCGCTCGAAGCGCGTCTTGCCGGCATCGAGCATGACAAAAGCGCAAAGGCCGGCATCGAGATTGAGCGTCACCGGCGTCTTGGCGAGGTCTTCCACTTTCATGTCACGACGCTTCAGCACCGCGCGCAAGCGATCCAGCGCCGGCACATCGCGCAAGCCATCCAGATTCTTGGCGTAAGGCAGTACCAGCAAGACGTGGCTGGCTTTATTCAGGGTGGCTGCATCGAGCGGCGCGGCGGTTTGAGTGAGTTTGGCCAGCATGTTCGGTTTCCTTTAGAATCGTCGCTGATTATAGCCTTCCGACTTTCCTCCCCATGCAGCAATACCTAGACCTCATGCGCCATGTGCTGGCGCATGGACATCGCAAAGATGATCGCACCGGCACCGGCACGCTGTCCGTCTTTGGCTACCAAATGCGTTTCGACCTGTCGCAAAGCTTTCCGCTCCTGACGACCAAAAAACTGCATACGCGCTCCATCATTCACGAGTTGCTGTGGTTCTTGCAGGGCGACACCAATATCCGTTATCTCAAGGAAAACGGCGTCTCCATCTGGGACGACTGGGCCGACACCAACGGCGACCTCGGTCCGGTGTATGGCTACCAGTGGCGCTCCTGGCATGCGCCGGATGGCCGCGTCATCGATCAGATCACGCAACTGATAGAAGGTATCAAGAAGAATCCGGATTCGCGCCGCCACATCGTCACGGCCTGGAATCCGGCGGATATAGACCGCATGAAGCTGCCGCCCTGCCATGCGCTGTTCCAGTTTTACGTCGCCCCGGCGACAGGCCCCGGACGGGCGCCGAAACTGAGCTGCCAGCTCTACCAGCGCAGCGCCGATATTTTCCTCGGCGTGCCTTTCAACATCGCCTCCTATGCGCTGCTCACCCTGATGGTGGCCCAGGTCTGCGGCCTCGAGCCAGGCGAGTTTGTGCACACCCTGGGCGACGCGCACCTTTACGTGAATCACCTCGACCAGACACGCTTGCAGCTCGCGCGCGAACCCCGCCCGCTACCCAAACTGCGCATCAATCCGGCGGTGCAAGACATCTTCAATTTCCACTTCGAAGATTTCACGCTGGAAGGCTACGACCCGCACCCGCATATCGCCGCGCCCGTCGCGGTGTAACACAAGTGTTGCGAATGTCGAGTTAACGGCGAGGCGCTCATGAACCCGAAACCGGTAGCCCGCAACTCGAAACTATTTTTGGCCGGCGACATCGGCGGCACCAAAACCCTGCTGGCGTTGGCCGATGAGACCGGCGAAATCCTCTGCGAGCGGCGCTATGCCAGCAGCGACTACGCTGACTTCGCGACGTTGTTGCGTGCCTTTCTCCGCGAAGCGGGTGACCCTGCGGCCATCCGTACCGCCTGTTTCGCCGTCGCCGGACCCGTCGAGGCGAACCGCGCCAAAGTCACCTATCTGCCCTGGCTCATCGACGGTCCCGCGCTCGAGCACGCTTTCGATATCGGCCAGGTTGAGGTACTCAATGACTTTGCCGCTGCCGCACAGGGTATCGACACCCTGGCGCCGCAAGATCTCATCGAATTGCAAAACAGCACACCACTGGCGCGAGCGACGCGCGTGGTTATTGGCGCCGGCACCGGTTTGGGTCTCGCCGGACTGCTATGGGAAGACGGCTCCTGGCGCACCGTGGCGGGCGAAGGTGGTCACATCGGCTTTGCGCCGGCGAATGAGGAACAACTGGCTTTGTGGCGGTTCATGACGCAACGCCACGGCCGCGCGACTGCGGAACGCGTGCTCTCAGGGGCGGGGCTGGCGGATATTTATCGCCACCTTCTTGAGCAGGGTCAGGCCTGCGACACCCCAGATCCGCTTCAGGCGGCTGCCCCCGCCGCACATATCGGCGGCCTTGCATTGCATAAGCCGGACAGTCTCTCGGCGCAGGCGGTGGCGCTATTCGCCCAAATCTACGGCGCCTATGCCGGCGATATGGCCTTGCTGTTTATGGCGCGTGGCGGCGTTTATCTGGCCGGCGGCATCGCACCCAAAATACTACCTATGCTCATACGTGGCGAGTTTATGGCGGCCTTTCTAGCCAAGGCCGAGCACGCCCGCCTGATGCCGAACTTTCCGGTGCATGTGGTGGTCAATGAAAAAGTGGGCTTGCTGGGTGCCCTGCACATCGCGACACACCTTGCAGGCAAACGTTGACGCGCGTCAAGAAGGGGTAATACGAGCGGCGTAGCATTTCTGCATACAATAAACACAATCCATCCATCGATTCCTGCCAGCAAGGGGGTTGTTATGTCTGTACCGTCTATTGAACCAAAGGGCAAACCGGCCGCCAAACCCAAAGCGATTAGCACGCCCAAAGCCGTAAAAGCTGCGCTTATGCGTAAAGCGCCTGTCGATGCGACGCGCAGCCTCCTCGCTGCCTCACCCGAAGAGCGTTATCGCCACGTCTCGCAAGCGGCTTATTTTCGAGCGCTGCGGCGCGGCTTCACCGAGGGGCAGGAAATGGACGACTGGCTGGAGGCGGAAGCGGAGGTCGATGCGCTACTGAGCAAGCCGCCTGCCGACTAAAGCCCGCCTAATCCAGGGCGAAGATTACGGCAGCCAAAGGTGGCAGCGTAATTTCCAGCGTCGCTGGAAAGCCCAGGCATGTTTCGGCGCGCGCCGCAACCCATCCGCCATTGCCCAGATCGCTGCCGCCGTAGAGTGCGGAATCGGTGTTGAGCACTTCGCGGTAGCCAGCGGCCAAGGGCACGCCGACGCGATAACGCGGGCGCGGCACCGGCGTGAAGTTGAGTACAACCACGACAAAGCGGCCATCGCGCGCATACCGCAGATAGCTGATTACCGACTGCTCGGCATCATGACAATCGCTCCAGGAAAAACCTTGCGCCTCAAAGTCCAACTCATAGAGCGGTGGCAGTGTGCGGTAGTGGCGGTTCAGGTCGCGCGCCAGCCGTTGCACGCCGCTGTGCGGCGTGTATTGCAGCAGCCCCCAGTCGAGTTCGCGCCCGACGTTCCACTCCGACCACTGCGCCAATTCGTTACCCATGAAACCGAGCTTCTTGCCGGGCATGGTCATCTGGTAGCACAACAGCAAGCGCAAGTTGGCGAACTTCTGCCAGTCGTCGCCCGGCATTTTGCCCAGCAGCGAGCCCTTGCCGTGCACTACTTCGTCATGCGAAAGCGGCAACACAAAGTTTTCACTATAGGCGTAGAGCTGACCAAAAGTGAGCTTGTCGTGATTGAAGCGGCGATGCACCGGATCGTGGCGCATATAGCTCAACGTGTCGTTCATCCAGCCCATATTCCACTTCATCGAAAAGCCCAGCCCGCCAACATAAACCGGCCGCGACACCATGGGCCAGGCGGTGGATTCTTCGGCGATCGTGAGCGCGCCGGGAAATGCCTCATGCACCATGATGTTGAGCTCGCGCAGGAAATCCAGCGCTTCGAGATTCTCACGGCCGCCATAGCGGTTGGGTACCCACTCACCGGCTTTACGCGAGTAGTCAAGGTAGATCATCGACGCCACGGCGTCCACGCGCAAGCCATCGAAGTGGAACTCCGAGAGCCAGTAGTGGGCGCTGGAAAGAAGAAAGCTCTTCACTTCCTTGCGACCATAATTGAAGACCAGCGTGCCCCAGTCGGGGTGATGCTTCAGCCGCGGATCTTCGTGCTCATAGAGCGAGCTGCCGTCAAAGTGGGCGAGCGCGAAAGCGTCTTCGGGGAAATGACCGGGCGCCCAGTCGAGCAAGACGCCCACGCCGGCCTGGTGGCAGGCGTCGATGAAGTAGCGCAAGTCGTCGGGCGAGCCAAAACGGCTGGTCGGCGCAAAATAGCCGGTGGTCTGGTAGCCCCAGGATTCGTCGAGCGGATGTTCGGAAATGGGCAAAAGCTCAATATGGGTATAGCCTTGCTCGATCACATAGGGCAGCAGATGTTCAGCCAGCTCCCTATAACTATAGACGCGACCATCCGGATGGCGCCGCCAGGAGCCAACATGCAATTCGTATATCGAGATGGGCGCATGCAACCAATCCCACGCCGCGCGTGCCGCCAGCCACGCCTCGTCGCGCCAGACGTGGGCGGGCGGCGGCACGATGCGCGCCGCCGTGGCCGGGCGCGACTCGAACGCGCGCCCATAAGGGTCGGATTTGGTGAGTATCGCGCCGCTGGCGCGATTGCGGATTTCAAATCGGTAGAGCGCATCGGGGCTCAAACCCGGTATGAACAGCTCCCACACGCCGGAAGCGCCCAGCGTCGCCATCGGATGCACGCGGCCGTCCCAACGGTTGAAGTCGCCGATGACCGAGACACGCTCGGCATTGGGCGCCCAAACACGAAAGCAGGCACCTGCCACACCCAGGCGCTGCTCAAGTTTCGCGCCCAACAGCCGATAAGACTGAAAATTTCGCCCCTCCGCGAACAAATGCAAATCAAAAGACGAAGGCTCGGCAGGAAAAGCGTAGGCGTCGTAGCGTGTCACGCTTCGACCCACGCCGTCGGTCACGACCAGGCGCCAAGGTGCGGAAGGCGCCTCCGCGCTGCGCCATTCGAAAATCCCCGCCGCATCGGCGCGCACACCGGGCACTGCACCGGCTGGGGTTTCCAAGGCAATACTTGCGGCATGTGGGTCAAACACACGCAGCCGCCAGATGTCGCCTTCGCGCGCGCAGCCGAGGCAGGCAAACGGATCGTACTCGCGGGCCTGCAAAAGGCGCGCCCAAGGTTTAGTCGGTTGGGGAGTGGCTAGCGTTTTAGTCGTTTGAGTGTTCGCACGCAACATATGACATTGTTACTCTATGAGGCATAGTATGGAAGAAAGCCCGGGCTGCATACATCAAAGCAACTGCCCCGTAACCCATGCGCCGGACGCGCGCTTTGTCAGCCATCTTACTCGCAACACCTTTGCGCTGGTGCTGGCGGGCGGACGTGGCAGTCGGCTGAAGCAGCTCACCGACTGGCGTGCCAAACCAGCCGTGCCGTTCGCGGGCAAGTTTCGCATTATCGATTTCACCTTGTCCAATTGTGTGAACTCCGGTGTACGTCGCATCGGCGTCGCCACCCAATATAAATCTCAAAGCTTGATCCATCACATACAGCGCGGCTGGAGCTTCCTCGACGGCCGACTCGGTGAATCCATCGATCTGCTACCGGCGCAACAGCAGTTCCGCGAATCTTGGTATCGCGGCACCGCTGACGCGATCTTCCAGAATCTCGACATGATCCGCCGCCACGAGTCACAATATATCCTGGTGCTGTCTGGCGATCATGTCTACAAGATGGACTACGGCCGTTTGCTGGCAAATCACCATGACAAAAACGCCGACATGACGGTTGCCTGCATCGAAGTGCCATTGGCGGATGCGCGCGGATTTGGTGTCATGGGCGTCGATGCAGATTCGCGGGTGACGCAATTCACCGAAAAACCCGAACATCCGCAAGCCATTCCTGGGACGCCCGACCAGGCCCTGGCCAGCATGGGTGTGTATGTATTCAATGCGCAATTTCTTTACGAGCAACTGATCCGCGACAGCAACGACGCCAATTCCTCGCACGATTTCGGCAAGGACATTCTGCCCTGGATCGTGCCGCGCCATCGCATTTACGCCCAAAGCTTCAGCCATAGCTGCGTTGTTCAGAATGACGAAAAGCCCTACTGGCGCGACGTCGGAACGGTGGATGCGTATTGGGAAGCCAATATGGACGTCACGAAAGTCGTGCCGGAACTCAACCTCTACGATGAAAACTGGCCAATCTGGACCTACCAGGAACAGGCGCCACCCGCCAAATTCGTCTTTGACGACGAAGACCGGCGCGGCATGGCTATCGATTCCATGGTGTCCGGCGGCTGCATCATCAGCGGCGCGACGGTGCGGCGCTCGTTGCTTTTTTCGGACGTGCGCGTGGATCAACGTAGCCTGATCGAGGATTCGGTGATTCTGCCCAAAGTCCAGATCGGCGCGAACGTCGTCATCAAGCGTGCCATCATCGACAAACGCTGCTACATCCGCGATGGCATGCAGATCGGTGTCGACAAAGCCGCTGATGCACAACGTTTCCATGTATCGGAAAAGGGCATCACCCTCGTGACACCTGAAATGCTCGGCCAGCAAGTGCATTGGGTCCGCTAGCGCGCTAAAGACGCAACAACTATCCTTCTCTACTATGCCCGACAGCAAAAAAACGCTCGATCTGATCCTCCTTTGGCACATGCACCAGCCGGATTATCGTGATAACGAGACCGGTGAGTTCCGGCGGCCTTGGGCCTACCTGCACGCGCTCAAGGACTACACCGATATGGCAGCGCATCTCGAGCGCCACCCGAAGGTGCGTGCGGTGGTGAACTTTGTACCGGTGCTGCTCGACCAGATTGAAGATTACGTACGGCAATTCGACTCCGGCGTCTTGCGTGATCGCCTGCTGCGCCTGCTCGCGCAGGAAAATCTCGATGCGCTCGATGTCGAGGACCGCAACTACATCATCGCCACCTGCATCCCCGGCAACCAAGTCCGGCTGGTGCAACCTTTCCCTCACTTCGACCAACTCAACAAACTGTATCACCAGCTCGACGCCCAGGATGAACAGGCAACGCGCTATTTTTCCGGCGCCTATTTCGCCGACCTGCTGGTGTGGTATCACTTGGTATGGACCGGCGAGACCGAGCGGCGATGCCAGCCGTTACTCGCCGAGTTACTCGCCAAAGCACAGAACTACACCTTGCAAGATCGGCGCGCGCTGCTGGCGCTGATAGGCAGCACGCTGCGCAATTTGATACCGCGCTACCGCGCCCTGGCCGAGCGCGGACAAATCGAGCTTTCCACCACGCCGCATACTCACCCGTTGGCGCCGCTGATGCTGAGTTTCGCCAGCGCGCGGGAAGCACAGCCAGATATTCCTCTGCCCCAATCGAGCGAATACCCGGGTGGCCGTTCGCGTGTTGACGCCCACATCGTGGCCGCGCAGCACAGTCACCTCGCCCGTTTCGGCCAGACGGCCAGTGGCATGTGGCCGGCGGAAGGTGCAGTGTCCGACGCCCTGCTGCAACAGCTTGCGACGCAAGGCTGTCGCTGGACGGCCTCCAGCGAGGCGGTGCTCGTCAATAGCTTGCGCGCCGGTGCCATGCTGGATACGCGGGCCAACTATCTTTACCGCCCGTGGCAAGTCAACACTGCGCCGGATATCACCGTGTTCTTCCGCGACGAGAAGCTGTCAGATTTGATCGGCTTCGAGTATGCCAATTGGCATGGCCGCGATGCGGCGCAACACTTCGTCGCCCAACTCGACAACATACGCAAGGGCGCGCCATCGTCCGAACCACCGATGGTCGGAGTGTTCCTCGATGGCGAAAACGCCTGGGAGTACTATCCCTACAATGCGTATCATTTTTTTGAAGACCTCTATAGCCTGATTGAAGCGCAAACCTGGCTCAACACCACCACATTTACGCAGTGGCTGGACCGCAATCCACGTCGCGCTGGCGTGTTGCCGAGGCTGGTGGCGGGCAGCTGGGTGTATGGCACGTTTTCAACCTGGATCGGCGATGCCGCCAAGAACCGCGCTTGGGACTTGCTTTGCACCGCCAAGCAGAGTTACGACATCGTTATGAGCAGTGGGCGGCTCAATGAAGCGGAACGCGCCGCCGCCGAGGCGCAACTCGCAGTCTGCGAAGGCTCGGACTGGTTCTGGTGGTTCGGCGACTACAACCCGCGCGAAGCAGTGGAGAGTTTTGATCGATTGTTCCGCGCCAATCTGGCGCACCTGTACCGCTTTCTGCATTTGACTGAACCAACCCAACTCGCCGTCCCCCTATCTCACGGCATCGAAGCCAGTACCGAAAGCGGTGGCACCATGCGCCGCGCCAGCTAGCCGTCTGCGATGACCCACTCCCGATGACCAAACCCATTTCCCTGCTGCTCGGCGTGCACGCCCATCAACCGGTCGGCAACTTCGATGCCGTGCTCGAAGACGCCCATGTGCGCTGTTACGGCCCCTTCTTGCGCACGGTCTACCGTTACCCGGAGTTCCGCTTCGCCGTGCATTTTTCCGGCTGGTTGCTGGCTAAGCTATTGGAGGACCATCCCGACGACATGGCGCTGCTGAAAACCATGGTGGCGCGCGGCCAGGTGGAAATGTTCGGCGGTGGCGATTGCGAACCGGTGCTGGCGGCGATTCCCTATCGTGATCGCGTCGGTCAGATCGAGGCGCTGTCGCACAAGCTGTTGGGGCATTTCGGTGCCGAAGCGCAGGGCGCCTGGCTCACCGAACGGGTGTTCATGCCCACCGTGGTGCCGGCGCTTGCCGATTGCGGCATGTGCTATGTGACGGTGGATGACTACCACTTCCTTTGCGCCGGCAAGGCCGAGGGGGAACTTGATGGTTACTACACCACGGAAGAAGACGGTCGCCGTATCGATCTGTTTCCGATATCTGAGTCCTTGCGGTACCGGCTGCCGTTTTCGCCGGCGCACGAGGCCGTCAGCCATATTGAAGAACTGGCGCGGCACGGCCAGCGCGCGGCGGTGTATTTCGATGACATTGAAAAGTTTGGCATCTGGCCGGAAACCTACGCCTGGGTCTATGAAAAAGGCTGGCTGGCGCAATTCATCGAGGGCGTCTTGGCATCTCCGCTGATACGCACCGAAACCTACGCGAACTTCCATGCGCGCGAGGCGACACGCGGCATCGTTTATCTACCGTCGACCTCATATATCGAAATGAACGAATGGTCCCTGCCAGCGCCGGCGGCGGCGATTTATGACGAGCTGGTCGAACGTGAAAAGCGCGATGGGCGCTACGCCCTGAGCAAGCCGTTTGTGCGTGGCGGCATTTGGCAGAATTTTTTCACGCGCTATCCGGAATCCAACTGGATGCACAAGCGCATGCTGAATTTGTCGATGCGCTTAGCCGCGCTGCCCGAGGCCCAGCAAAGCGCTGCACTGACCGATCTGCTTTATCGCGCCCAGGCCAACGATGCATATTGGCACGGCCTGTTCGGCGGACTTTATCTGCCGCATTTGCGGCGCGAGGTGTATGGCAATTTGCTGGCCCTCGAAGCCGCCTTGGACCAGCGCGCGCCGCGCCCGGCGATCAGCGATAGCGATATTGACTACGACGGCATCGACGAACGCTTTTTGCGCAACGCCAAGGCGCAGGTCGTGATCAAGCTGGATAGCCATTTTTCGATCTGCGAATTCGATGCCTACGCGCTGTGTCACAACTTCGGCGACAGCTTGACCCAACGCGACGAGCACTACTATCGAAAACTGTCGCAAGCGGCGCAAGCGCCGGCTACCACTTCTGGGAAAGGTATCGCGTCGGCGCATGACCGTGTCACTTTCAAACATACGGTGATCGCCGCCGACATGGTGCCCGATGCGCGTCCGCGCCGACTCTTTATGGACCAATGGACGCGGCCCGATGGGTCGGCGCTCTGGCCGGCGTACCACCCCGGCACGAATGGCACAATGGCGGCGCCACTGGATGGTGGCGAGGTGTGCAAGCGCTTCGTGCTCGACGGCGACCAACTAACCGTGATCTATCGCTTTGACGGCGTGATCGGCGGGCGCTTCGAGACCGAACTCAACATCGCCATGCCGAGCTGCGACGGCTATTCCGGGCGTTACATCTTGGCCGATGGCAGCATACCCGGCGGTCTGGGCCAAGCGCTGAGTTTGGTAGACGCCAACCAACTGACCCTGGACGACCGCGAGTTGAAAGGCGCGCTGCGTTTGAAAGGCAGTCGTGCCATCAATATTGCGGCCAGCCCGCACTACACGGTATCGCAATCGGAAGCCGGCTTCGAAAAGATCATGCAGGCGGCGTGTCTGCGCTTGTCGTGGCCCATCGACGCCGCAGAACAGGAAGTTACCCTAACGCTAGACATCCTGCCGGATGCGCGCAGCTAGGCCGATCCATCACACGAAGTCACACAGGAGACCATCATGACCGATATAGTGAAGTTACTAGGCGAGGAAAGCGAAGGACTGCTCTCGCATGTATGCCAGGGCATACCCAAGTCACGACTGCATCTTCCCGGTCCGGATTTCATTGAGCGCGTGCACGCCAGCTCGGATCGCAAGCCCTCAGTGTTGCGCAATCTCAATCTGCTATTCAACACGGGGCGGCTGGCCGGTAGCGGCTATGTGTCGCTGCTGCCTGTGGATCAAGGCGTAGAGCACTCAGCCGGCGCTTCTTTCGCCCCCAACCCGGATTATTTCGATCCGGAAAATATCGTCAAGCTGGCGATCGAAGGCGGCTGCAACGGCGTGGCCTCGACGCTGGGCGTACTCTCTTCGGTGGCGCGCAAATACGCTCACCGCATCCCTTTCGTAGTGAAAATCAACCACAACGAAATGCTCAGCTATCCAAACAAATTCGACCAAACCATGTACGCAAGCGTCGAGCAGGCTTTCGACATGGGGGCCGTAGCCGTGGGGGCCACCGTGTTTTTCGGCTCCGAAGAATCGCGCCGGCAAATCTGGGAAATCTCGCAGGCCTTCGCGCGTGCCCATGAGCTAGGCCTGGTCTGCATACTCTGGGCCTATACGCGCAACAACGCTTTCAAGCAGGATGGCGTCGATTACCACGTTTCGGCCGACCTGACCGGCCAGGCCAATCACCTCGCCGTCACCATCGATGCGGACATCGTCAAGCAGAAAATGGCGGAGAACAACGGCGGCTACAACGCCGTCAAATTTGGCAAGACCAGTAGCAAGGTCTATACGGAACTCACCACCGATCATCCCATCGATCTGGTGCGTTATCAGGTGGCGTGTTGTTACATGGGCCGCGCCGGCATGATTAATTCAGGCGGCGAATCCGGCAAGAACGACTTGCAACAAGCGGTACGTACGGCGGTCATCAACAAGCGCGCCGGCGGCATGGGCCTCATTTCCGGACGCAAGGCTTTCCAGAAGCCGCTGAAAGAAGGCGTCGACCTACTCCACGCCATCCAGGATGTTTACCTGTCCAACGATGTTAGCGTTGCTTGATATCGGTCCGCCTTGAGCGGCCTGCAGGAATTTGCCTTTGGTGGTTTGGATGAATGCGGCCTCATTGCGTCGCAGTCCACGCCAGTTTTTTAATCCGTCGTGTTTTTTTGAAACCTAAAAATCATGCCAGGCACACCTTTTCATCTTGAAGTAAATCCGCAGATTCCGGCTCGCCTTGCCAGGCTTGAAGAGCTCTCCAACAATCTTTGGTATAGCTGGGATAGAGCGACGCGCACTTTATTCGCGCGCCTGCATCCAACTTTGTGGAACGCCGTCGGCCACAGTCCCAAGGCGTTCTTGAAGCGTGTTGACCAGCAGCGCCTGCTCGAAGCAGCGGACGACCCGGTCTTCCTCGGCAACTACGCGCGGGTACTCTCGGCCTACGACACTTATCACAACGAGCCGATGCGCACCAACGGCGCGCAGCACATGCGGAGTTCTGATCTGGTAGCTTACTTTTGCTTCGAGTTCGGTTTTCACGAAAGCTTGCCGATTTACTCTGGCGGCTTGGGCATATTGGCGGGCGATCACTGCAAGGCGGCGAGCGATTTGCGCCTACCGTTTGTCGCGGTCGGCTTGTTGTTCCGTCAAGGCTACTTCCTACAAACCATAGACATGGAAGGCAATCAACACGCCATCTACAAAGACACAGACTTCGATGACTTGCCGATCGCCCCGGTCTTGGATGCCAACGGCACCCACTTGCATGTGATGGTGGATTTTCCTGGCCGCGATGTGGTGGTCAAGGTCTGGCAGGTGCGTGTAGGCCACGTCACCCTCTTTCTGCTCGATACCGATCTGGAGGAAAACAGCCCGCACGACCGCGATATCGCTCACCGTCTTTATGGTGGCGACCGCACTACCCGCATCGAACAGGAGATTGTGCTTGGCGTGGGCGGCGTACGTGCTCTGGTGGCCATGGGTCTCAAACCGACGGTGTGGCATATCAACGAAGGTCATGCCGCTTTCATGATTTTGGAACGCGTGCGGCAACTCACCACTCAGGGTCTGGAGATCGCGGCAGCGATGGAAGTGGTGGCCTCTCACACCGTGTTCACCACGCATACCGCGGTGCCCGCCGGGCACGACCACTTCAGCGAAGATCAGATCCGCCACTACTTCGAGCACGCCTGCCAGGAACTCAAAGTTTCCATCGATCAGTTGCTGGCTTTGGGCCGCACTCCCGGCGGTCATGAATTCAACATGACAGCGTTGGCCGTACGCGGCTCGCGCTTTCACAACGGCGTCTCGCGCATCCACGGCACTGTGTCGTCACAAATACTCGGTAGCCTGTGGCCACAGATCGAGAAAGAGGATAACCCGGTGACCTACGTCACCAATGGCGTGCATGTGCCGACCTTTCTCTCCGACGAATGGAATGAATTATTCGACCGCTTTCTCGGCCCGGGCTGGAGCCAGCGCATCACGGATCGCGGCTGCTGGGAGGGCATACACGGCATTCCGGACCATCAGTTCTGGAGCGTGCATCAATCCTTGAAAGCTCAGATGCTGCATCTCGTTCGCCATCGCATTTCGCAGCAGCATGCGCGCAACCACGGCTCGCAGGCCCACCTGGATCGCGTGCTGAAACTCGCTGACCCGGACAACCCGAACGTGCTGACCATCGGCTTCGCGCGCCGCTTTGCCACCTACAAGCGCGCCGCCTTGCTGTTTGAAAATCTCGATTGGTTACGCCAGCTCGTCGCCACCCCCAATCGAAGTGTAGTGTTCATCTTCGCTGGCAAGGCACATCCGGCGGACCTGCCGGGACAGGCCTTGATCCGCCGCGTCGCTGAGGTGGCGCGCATGCCGGAGTTCGAAGACAAAATCCTGCTGGTGGAAGGCTATGATCTGCGCCTGGCGCGACGACTGATTTCCGGCGTCGATGTCTGGCTCAACAATCCGCAGTATCCGCTTGAGGCCTGCGGCACGTCCGGCATTAAGGCCGCCATGAACGGGGTTCCCAACCTCTCCGTGCTGGACGGCTGGTGGGGCGAGGGCTATGACGGCAAGAACGGCTGGAGCATCAAGCCAGCTTCCGACACACTGGATGAGGCACGCCGCAATCACGAAGAAGCGCGCACCCTGTACGAGATACTTCAGGACAACATCATTCCGCTCTATTACAACTGGGGCCCGATGGGCTACTCACCGGGCTGGGTGGCGATGGCCAAGAATTCCATCGCCTCGCTCTTGCCACGCTTCAACTCGACGCGCATGTTGTCGGACTATCTGGCGCGCTCATATCTGCCCGCTTCGCACCAATGGCATCGCCACACACAAAACAACTATGCCGGCGCGCGCGAAGTAGCTCTCTGGAAGGCGCGCGTGCGCAGCGCCTGGAGTCTGGTGAGTATCCGACGACTCGACACACCGCGGCGACGCATCGACTTTGGCGAAGAGCTGCGTCTCGAAGTCGCCGTAAACCTAAATGGCCTCAAGCCGGAAGACGTGGAAGTCGAATTGCTTTTCGGTCGCCCAGCAGGTGGCAACGTACCCAAGAAGGCGCGTAGCCATAAGTTTGTACACCAACAGCAGATGGATACCGGCGAACAACTCTATGCGCTCGATTTGACACCCGAGTCCTGTGGCAAGATCGAGTACCGCATACGTGTCTATCCCCGCCACGAAATGCTCACGCATCCCTTTGAAATGGGCATGATGGTTTGGTTGTGAGGGACTACGGCATAATTGACGTACCGGCGTAAAGGGGCGCGGCCTGGCCCGCCCCCTTTCGTTACCTGCGATCGAGCAACTTCGGCCTATCACCTGCCACCAGTCGCACAACATGCCTCGCATACTCTTTGTCACGCCTGAGATCACCCCTTGGATGAAAAGCGGTGGCCTGGGTGAGGTTTCGCACTCACTGCCCACTGCCTTGCGAGACATCGGTCTCGATGTGCGCATACTCGTGCCGGCCTATCCGCCACTGTTGGCTGCCTTTCCCAACGCGTCTTTGGTAGCCGATATCGCACCGGCAGGCGCGCTGCCCGCCGCACGCCTGCTGAAAGCGCAAGCCGATCACGGTTTGCCGCTCTTGCTGCTGGACTGCCCGGCACTTTATCGTCGCGCCGGGTCGGCCTATCAAACCTCTGAGGGTATCGACTTCGACGACAACGCGCTGCGCTTCGGCCTCCTCTGCAAAACGGCGGCGTTGTTGGGTAGCCGCAACAGCCCGCTCACCTGGCGACCTAAGTTGATTCATTGCAACGACTGGCCGAGTGGTTTGACGCCAGCCTACCTGCATTTCGAACGCGAAAAGGCGCCGACAGCGGCCACGCTGATGACCGTGCATAACCTCGCCTTTCAAGGCAATTTCGCGCCCGACACATTGGCAGCGCTAGACTTGCCGCCACAAGCCTATGGCATGGACGGCGTAGAGTTCTGGGGTCAATTGTCGTTCATGAAAGCCGGTTTGCAGTTCGCCGATTCCATCAGCACGGTGAGCCCGCGTTACGCCCAGGAAATTCAGGAACCTGCCTTCGGTTGTGGCTTTGAGGGGCTGCTGCGGGGGCGGCAAAACGACTTGCACGGTATATTGAATGGCATAGATGAAATCGTATGGAATCCGGCCACCGATACCTATTTGCCGCAATCTTACGATCTCGACAGCATTGAGCGAAAAGCCGCGAACAAGGAGGCCCTGCAACGCTGCCTCGGCTTGACGGTCGACGCGTCTGTGCCGCTGCTGGGCTCGGTCAGCCGCATCACCTATCAAAAAGGTCTAGATCTGCTGCCTGAGATCGCCGACGACATCGCCGCCATGCCGGCGCAATTGGCGCTGTTGGGCTCCGGCGAGAAAGCCCTCGAGGCGCAGCTTGTACAACTGGCTGAACGTCACCCCGGTCGCTTCGGGATACATATCGGTTTTGACGAAGCGTTGGCGCATCTCATCGAAGCAGGCGCAGATATTTTTCTCATGCCTTCGCGCTTCGAGCCCTGCGGATTGAATCAGCTCTATAGCTTGCGCTATGGCACGCCGCCGGTAGTTCGTTCAACAGGCGGTCTGGCCGACACGGTGGTGGATTGCACGACGACGACTCTTGCCGATGGCACGGCCAACGGCTATTGTTTCAATGAAGTGTCAGGGAAGGCGTTTCTGACGGCGGTGCAGCGCGCAGTGTCTGGCTGGCACGACACCGCGTTGTGGCGGCGCTTGCAAGCACAAGGCATGCAGCGAGATTCAGGATGGAAACATACGGCAGCGCGCTATCGCCAGCTTTACGAAGAGGTTATCCGCAAGACGCGACCTTAAGTCAGCTTAGCTGACAAAGGCACGCAAGACTTGTAGCAAGACGATAAAGCCACCCAAACCGACCACGCTGACCAACAGGTTATTGAACAAAGAGCGCGGATTGCGATCTAGCCAACGCTTGCAAATAGTCAGCACGCCGATGCTGCCGGCCAGCGCAAACAGCGTCAGCAAATTCGGATTAAGCAGCAAATCCTTGAGTGTGCCGCCCAGCCAGCCGCCCGGCCCCACGGTGTAAAACATCGCAGCGGCAATACCCACCGCCAGACAGGAGACCACCAGCAAAGTCATGAAGGTGTCCTTCGTTTCGTGCATCAGGCGAACCATGACACTCTCCTCGTGTAAAAAGAAGCCGGCGCAGGCGGGGTGCGATCGATTGGCTCAGGATCGATCCCCGGGGGTAGAGGCTCCCCACCGTACGGGCGGCCGGCATTCATAAATCGGTACTGCTAAACCTTCGAATCTGGATCAACCACGCGCAAGCAACACCACGTTAAATTGTGCGTTTGCATCCAGGCTTTATTCGTCACCATCCCTCTAGCAATCGCTGTGCCAGAACTTTATCCCTCAATAAAACAGTGGGTTGGGTAATGGCCTGGCAACTTGCGGGGAGTGATGTTCAACTGGAGTGTCTGGCAACGGCGACAGGATATCGCCGCATAATCACTAACTCATTGAATCGCTGAGCGTGATGCGCTGTCGGCATGTAGCGACAGCGACGACAGCTTTGCAGGCTACTGCTTGTCGTCTTTGAAAAGCGCGGGGCTCAAATGGTGTCGCTGCAAGAGTTTGTAAAACTCCGTGCGATTACGCTGCGCCATACGCGCTGCTTGGGCGACATTACCGCCGGTGGATTTGAGCAAGCGCACCAGATAGTCGTGCTCGAAAGTTCGCCGCGCTTCGTCCAATGAAACCATGAGCGTGTTGTCTTCATGCAGCGCCTGCTGCACCAGCGAAGCCGGCACAACAGGGGACGTGGCCAGCGCAACGGCCTGCTCGACGACATTCTGCAACTGACGCACGTTGCCAGGCCAGCCGGCATTCACCAGCAGTTCCATGGCATCCGGTGCGAAAGTGCGTGCCGGGCGGTTGTAGCGCTTGGCGAGTTGCTCGACGAAGTGCGCGCACAACAGAGGAATATCTTCGCGCCGCTCAGCCAGCGGCGGCAGGGTGAGCGATACGACATTCAACCGATAAAAGAGATCCGGGCGGAAGGTGCCGGTACGTATGCTCTCCGACAAATCGCGATTTGTCGCAGAAAGTATACGCACGTCCACCGGCAGTGTTTCAGTGGAGCCGACTGGCCGCACAGATCGATCTTGCAAGGCGCGCAGCAGCTTGGCCTGCAATGGTAATGACATATCACCGATTTCGTCGAGGAATAGTGTGCCGCCCTGCGCCGCCTGAAAAAGGCCGCGATGCGCCACCACCGCGCCCGAAAATGCGCCCTTGGCGTGGCCGAACAATTCACTTTCCAGCAGATTTTCGGGTATCGCCGCGCAGTTCACGGCCATAAAAGGCCCTTTGGCGCGATTGCTGGCGCGGTGTATGGCCTGGGCCAGCAACTCCTTACCGGTGCCGGATTGGCCAAAGATCAGCACACTGGCGTCAGAGGCAGCCACCAACTTGGCTTGGCGCAACACCTCCTCCATGCGCTGACTGCGCGTGACGATGGCCGTACGCCATACTTCGGATTGCCCAACCGTTTCGCCACCACCACTGAGCTTGATTCCATGCTCTACTTGCGCCAGCAGATCCTGGCCGTCAAAAGGTTTGGTGAGAAAGCTGAAGACGCCGCGCCGCGTCGCCGCGACGGCATCGGGAATGGTGCCGTGTGCCGTAAGTATGATCACCGGCAGCGTCGGCAAATTGTGATGGATGCGTTCGAACAAGGTCAGGCCGTCCATGCCTTCCATGCGCAAATCCGTGATAACCAGTTGGGGGCGCGACACCGCCAGCAAAGCCAGCGCCTGCTCACCGCTCTCGGCCGTCTGTACCGTATATCCCGATGAGCTTAAGCGCAGCGAAATGAGCTTCAATAGATCACGGTCGTCATCGACCAACAATACTTTGCCTCTTGAGGTCATGGCTTCTTGATTTCCCGGCGCAGGCTGCGCTCTATGTTCAACATGGCATCGAGTTTCTGTTGCAGATCATCAGCGCGACGCAGTTGTTCGTCCGCACGACGCTGTTGCTCGTCGACACGGCGCTGTAGGTCATCGGCGCGACGTTGTTCGCGCAGACGCTCAGACGACTGCTTTTGCAACAGCAACAGCAATTGGCGACGCGGTGATTCTGGTGGCGCGCTACGGCTGGCTGAGCCATCCAGCAAGGTCTGCAGCTTAGACTCATCTCGCCACGGCGCGCCTGGCATGCTCATCAAAAAGCCTAGACGCAAGCGGCTTAGCTCCGACTTGTCGCGCACGAAGTTCTGACTGACAGTTTGGTATTCGCGCCGTAACTCATCCGCCGGCATCGATGCCAAACTTTGATAATACGCCAGCAAAGCAAGAACCTCCTGACCTTCCTGCAAAAACTCCGCGTGTCTGGCTGCGATCGGTGCGTCAGGCGTCGGCGCAGGAACCGCGGCCGGTTGCAACCAGGCGCAGCCAACCAGTGCCTGCACGATGAATATGGCACTGACTAGAGGCTTCATGACGCCACTTTCCTTTGCCAGATTTGCGGCAGCGTGACGCGAAAATGCCCACCGCGCCCATCCCCGTGCACAACATCAATGCGGCCGTGATGCGCCAGCACGTACTCCTTGGCTATGGCCAGCCCCAACCCGCTGCCCTTTACTGTGCCGAGTCGCGCACGCGTGCCGCGGAAGAAAGGTTCGAAAATACGCTCGCGCTCCGCTTGTTCCACACCCGGCCCCTGGTCAATCACATTCAGCACAGCCTGATCGTTCAGCTTGATCAGCTCGACATGAACCACGCCTTCACGCGGCGAAAACTTCAAGGCATTGGTGATGAGATTGTCGACCACCACGCGCAACTTATCACCATCGCCCTCCACCAACACCGGCGACAGTTTGCGCTCGAAGCGAATACTGCGCGCCGAAGCCACTAGGCGATGTGTACGCAACACTTGTGTACAGACCACATCCAGCGCCACCGCTTGCGGATCGATGGTGTTGGCAGCGAAGCCTGCTTGCTGGTAATTCAGCAGTTCTTCGATAAGCTTTTGCAAACGCCGACTGTTCTGAATAAGGATATCGACGATGGTTTTTTGCTCTTCGTTAAGCGGTCCCGGCACGCCCTCGCCCAACAACTGCGAACCTTCGCGTATAGCGGTGAGCGGTGTTTTCAAATCGTGCGAAACGTGCCGTAAAAAGCGATTCTTTTGCTCTTCAAGTTCGGCGAGGCGGCGACGCAGCCAGTCCAGTCGACGGCCAAGATAAGCGAGATCCTGCGGCCCTGCCACAGTAATGCCATCAGAATAGTCTGCACGGCCGATGGCGCGTATGGCACGATCGACCTGTTGCAATTGTTTGGAGATCAGATTGCGAAACCACAATGCGATGGCCAGCGTCACGGGAATCGCAGCGAGGAGCGGCCACGTCAGCGCGTCACGCGCGTCGCTGGCGGTGGTGCGCAGACTTTCCACCTCGGCATCGATCAATTTGCCGTTTGCAGAAAGCACACCACGGGCTTGCTCGGCCAGACGGTCGAACTCTGTCACGGACTTCTCCGCGTCGCCAGCGTCAACGCCCGCGTCCAGCGTAACGAGCAGTTTCCCCTCCATCGCTACCACGGCAGCCAGGCGCTCTCGGCCACCTTCTTCCAGGGGCAAGGCAGAGTATTCCTTAGCGGCGGCGACGAAGCGGCCATGCGACTGACGGAAATCTTCCAGCAAGGTTTTGTCGCGCATCACGAGATGCTGGCGCAGCGCACGTTCCATGTCGGTCAGGGTCTCCAGCATTTCGCGGCTGGTGCGCGCCGTCACGCTGGCCTCGCGCACCGCTCGCTCGCTCTGCTCAGCTAAGCGCTGCACGTTAAAAACGGCGTTACCAAGCGCGAACACCAGCGGCAGGGTGACCAGACCGAAGCCGATGAGGATGAGGCGCAAAAATGATTTTGGATAAAGCCGACTCAAAACCTATCTACCTGTATTCCCGTTTATAATTTCGTCGTCCGTGCTTACGGACCACTCTAAAATAGCACATCGATGGCGCATCCCGTTTTTGGCAAACTCCGCATCAGTCTTATCGCCGCAGTAGCGCACGACAACGTCATCGGCGCGAACAACGCCCTGCCATGGCGTCTGCCCGAAGATTTACAACACTTCAAGGCACTCACACTGGGCCACCCCATCATTATGGGTCGCAAGACTTTCGAATCTATAGGACGTCCCCTGCCCGGCAGACGCAATATCGTCATCACGCGCAACGCGGCCTACGCGCCATCCGGCTGCGACACCGCCGTTTCTCTAGAGGCAGCACTGGCGCTCTGTGTGAGCACGACAGACGAGGTGTTTATTATCGGTGGCGCACAAATCTATGGGCAGGCGATGCCACTGGCAGACCGCTTACAGCTTACTGAAATCGATGCTGCTTTTGTCGGCGACGTACGATTTCCACCCATTGACCCGACGCAGTGGCGACTCGCGTCGCGCGTGCGCAAACGCGCCGAAGCCGGCTTCGATTTCAGTTTTTCCGTCTACGAACGCCAGCACTAAGGAGCAGCGCTGTCAGAAGGCGGATTTCACGTTTACGGTCCACACGACCATGCTGTCGAACATGTCGCCCAGGGTGGCGATAACCTGGCGCAATCGGCGCGGTCATGACAGCGATCTATCCCCCGTCGGCGCGGTGCTGGGCTACCAGGGGGCTACACGCAAAACGAAGCCTGCTCTACCAGAGCGAAGCCGTGTTGAAAAGAGCCGAGACATCGAACCAGTAGAATTGCTATCAGGGCAAAAGCAATAAACAGAATCTCGCTGAACTCGCAGTCGCTCTGGCGCCTATCGAGAAGAAAGAGACCTATCTGACGGATAGTCGAGCGCGCCGCATTAAACGGCGGCAGCCTCCTATCAACACTTGGGCGTTGATCGGTTGTGGCCGGTGAACCGACAAGACGCTACTGGAGCAAGGGGCCCGGCGGGGCTTGCATCTCGCCTTCCGTCTGGGCGTGAGAAAGCCCAAGCGGAATCAGTATCGCCAAAGCCAGAAAACCCAGAAAGATCAATACGCGCATGATGCCGTTGGTAGTCCAGACAGCGCGATTCTAAGGCAAATATATAGTCTGTCAATAGCTTAGGCGGTCTTATTAAGGCAATAACTTAAGTTATTTAACCCTGTCGCACACAATCAACGAAATAACATACTTTGCCGCTCGACTCGTCTTTCACCAGGCCATGTATGTCGGTTTCGAAGCCTGGAAAAGCATCGTTGAGGGCGCGGGCGTACTGCAAGTAGCGAACAATAGTTCGATTAAAACGCTCGCCGGGAATCAGGAGCGGTATGCCGGGCGGATACGGTGTGAGCAGCACGCTGGTGATGCGCCCTTCCAGATCGTTGATTTCGACGCGATCAATTTCGCGATGCGCCATCTTAGCGAAGGCATCCGCCGGTTTCATCGCCGGCTCCATGTTCGACAAATACATTTCCGTCGTCAGACGCGCTACATCGTTGGCCTTGTAGATGCCATGTATCTGCGCACACAAGTCGCGCAAGCCTAACTTCTCGTAGCGCGGATGCTTGGCGACAAACTCGGGCAACACGCGCCAGAGCGGCTGGTTCTTGTCGTATTCGTCCTTGAACTGCTGCAAGGCCGCCACCAGCGTATTCCAGCGGCCCTTGGTGATACCGATAGTGAACATGATGAAGAAGGAGTACAACCCGGTCTTCTCGACGATGACGCCATGCTCCGCGAGATATTTGGTGACGATAGCAGCGGGGATGCCGCGATCATCGAAATCGCCGTCCACATCCAGGCCCGGCGTTATGATGGTGGCCTTGATTGGATCCAGCATGTTGAAGCCGGGCGCCAGATCGCCAAAGCCATGCCAACGCTCGCCAGTCTTTAGCATCCAGTCTTCGCGGTCGCCGATGCCTTCTTCGGCCAGATAATCCGGCCCCCAGACTTTGAACCACCAATCGGCGCCCCACTCTTCATCGACTTTGCGCATGGCGCGGCGGAAGTCGAGCGCTTCCATGATGGATTCTTCCACCAGGGCGGTGCCGCCCGGCTCTTCCATCATCGCCGCCGCCACATCGCAGGAGGCGATGATCGCGTACTGCGGCGAGGTGGACATGTGCATGAGAAAAGCTTCGTTGAATACATCGCGGTCTAACTGCCGCGTATCCGAGTCCTGCACGAGAATCTGCGAAGCCTGCGACAAACCGGCCAGCATCTTGTGCGTGGATTGGGTGGAAAACAGCATTGAGTCCTTGCAGCGCGGCCGGTCCTTGCCGATGGCGTGCATGTCGCGGTAGAAATCGTGAAATGCCGCGTGCGGCAGCCACGCCTCGTCGAAATGCAGCGTGTCGATATGGCCGTCGAGCATCTTCTTGATGGTCTCGACGTTGTAGGAAATGCCGTCGTAAGTGCTCTGCGTGATGGTCAGCACTCGCGGTTTAGCCTTGGGGTTGTTCGCCAGCGACTCGCGAGCGTAGGGATTCGCCTCGATTTTCTTTCGGATATTCTCCGGCCGGAATTCCTCCAGCGAAATCGGCCCGATGATGCCGTAGTGATTGCGCGTCGGCGTCAGGAACACCGGTATGGCGCCGGTCATGGTGATAGCGTGGAGTATCGACTTATGGCAGTTGCGATCCACCACCACTACATCGTCCGGTGCGACTGTCGAATGCCACACAATCTTGTTCGATGTGGACGTGCCGTTGGTGACGAAGAACAAATGATCGCAGTTAAATATACGCGCCGCGTTGTGTTCGCTGGCTGCCACCGGTCCGGTGTGATCGAGCAACTGGCCTAGCTCCTCGACCGCGTTGCAGACATCGGCGCGCAACAAGTTCTCACCGAAAAATTGATGAAACATCTGGCCAACCGGGCTTTTCAGGAAAGCCACGCCACCCGAATGGCCGGGGCAGTGCCAAGAATAGGAGCCATCGGAGGCGTAATGCGTCAGCGCACGAAAAAACGGCGGCGGCACCGAATCGAGATAGGTCTTGGCTTCGCGCACCACATGGCGCGCGATAAACTCCGGCGTATCCTCGAACATATGGATGAAGCCATGCAGCTCGCGCAACACATCGTTGGGAATGTGGCGCGAGGTGCGTGTCTCGCCATACAGGAAAATCGGGATTTCGGAATTTCGGAAGCGGATTTCTTGAACAAATACGCGCAAGTCGGTGATCGCCTTGTTCGCCGCCTCAGGCGAAGAAAACTCTTCGTCATCTATCGACAGGATAAAAGTCGACGCCCGGCTCTGTTGCTGCGCGAAAGATGACAAATCGCCATAGCTGGTGACGCCGACCACCTCAATGCCCTCTTCGGTGATGGCTTTTGCGACAGCGCGTATGCCGAGTCCGCTCGTGTTCTCCGAACGGAAGTCCTCGTCGATAATGATGATGGGGAATTGAAAACGCATGGGAGACACCTTTTTAGTTTCGAGTTTCGGGTTGGTCGCGCCGTTCGCAGCAACGTGCCTTTAACTCGAACTCGACACCTGACACTTATATCTTAGGCAGTGTAACGCCGGTTTGGCCCTGGTATTTGCCGCCGCGATCCTTGTACGAGGTTTCGCAGATTTCGTCGGCTTCAAAGAACAGGACTTGGGCGATACCCTCGTTGGCGTATATCTTGGCGGGCAAGGGCGTGGTGTTGGAAAATTCCAGTGTCACATAACCCTCCCATTCCGGCTCGAAGGGCGTGACGTTTACGATAATGCCGCAGCGTGCGTAGGTGCTCTTACCCAAGCAAACCGTCAACACATTGCGCGGAATGCGGAAGTACTCGACTGTACGCGCCAGCGCGAAAGAATTGGGCGGTATGATGCAGTAATCACCCGTCACTTCAACGAATGAATTCGGGTCAAAATTCTTCGGGTCGACAATGGTGCAATTGATGTTCGTGAACAGCTTGAATTCGTTGGAGCAGCGAATGTCGTAGCCGTAGGAGGAAGTGCCGTAGGAAACAATCTTACGGCCGTCAACCTCGCGCACCTGGCCCGGCTCAAACGGCTCGATCATGCCGTGCTCGGCCGCCATGCGGCGTATCCACTTGTCGCACTTGATAGACATTCAATTCACCGCAAAAGTCGCAAAGGACGCAAGTCTACACAAGTTTTCCCTTGCGTACTTGGCGTCCTTGGCGATGCGGTCATCAAGTGTTCTGAATAACGATATTCGGGAACTTCGAGCTCATGTCCTTCGCTTGCTCGGCAATCTTCACCGCCACGCGGCGCGCGATAGCGCGGTAGATCTCGGCAACTTGCCCGTCCGGGTCGGCAACCACGGTGGGCTTGCCGGAATCGGTCTGCTCGCGGATGGCGATGTCCAGCGGCAAAGCGCCCAGCAGCTCGACCCCATAGTCCTTACCCATTCTCTCCGCTCCGCCGCTGCCGAAAATATGTTCTTCGTGGCCGCACTTGGAGCAGATATGGGTGCTCATGTTCTCGACAATGCCAAGGATGGGCACGCCCACCTTCTCGAACATCTTGAGGCCCTTGCGCGCATCCAGCAGGGCGATGTCCTGCGGCGTGGTGACGATCACCACGCCGGTGACGGGCACTTTCTGCGCCAGGGTAAGCTGGATGTCGCCGGTGCCCGGCGGCATGTCGATTACCAGGTAGTCGATGTCATGCCAGGCCGTCTCGGTCAGCAGTTGCTCCAGCGCCTGCGTCACCATCGGGCCGCGCCAGACCATGGGCTGCTCGGCGTCGATGAGGAAGCCGATGGACATGGCTTGCAGCCCGTGCGCCCGCATGGGCTCGATGCCTTTTTCACCGCTGGCGTCCGGCCGGCCGCTGATGCCCAGCATTTGCGGCTGCGAGGGGCCATAGATATCGGCATCGAGGATCGCCACATTGGCGCCTTCGGCCGCCAGCGCCAGCGCCAGATTCACCGAGGTGGTGGACTTGCCCACGCCGCCCTTGCCCGAAGCCACGGCGACGATGTTTTTCACATTCGGGATCAACTTTACGCCGCGCTGCACAGCGTGCGAAACAATCTTGCTCTGCACATTCGCCGACACATTGCCCACGCCGGGAATCGCCTTGAGCTTGGCAATCGCCTGACGACGAAAAATATCGAACTGCGTCTTGGCTGGATAACCAAGAACGATATCGACGGAGATGTCGTTGTCTTCGATCTTGATGTTCTTCACGGCGCGCGACGCCACGAGATCCTTGCCGGTGTTGGGATCGACGATTTCCTTCAGTGCGTCCTGCACCTGAAGTTCGGTAATGCTGCTCATTGCCTGCTCCTTGCCTGCGGGGTGGATTAATACTTGAGTATTTTACTCCAGAACATCCGGCTTGCACTATTCGCTGAAGACTGAACCGATTGGCGTGTCGCCGAAGGCAAAGTTCATTTTGAGCGCGATCACCTTGGTTCGCACCAGCCAGGGCAAAGCGGGCTCGGCGAGGCATGGGTGGCACACCTGGACGGGTCAGGTGCCGACTCTTTCTATTTACTATTTATTTCTCGCCGACCCGCGGCCGACCGCGGGCTAGATGTTTATCAGAAACCATTGCACCCCTGATCCGTGTAAACACCAAAAGCGTGGCCTCTGATCAGGCCGTTGCGGCTTCCTTAAGCGCTTCTGCGGCCCATTGGTTCAAGCTCTTTCCAGCCGCTTTGGCCGCGATCGACGCAGCCGTATGAACTTCCGGAGGAATACGCAGCATCAACTTTCCCGACGCCGGCTTTTGTGGTGGGCGGCCAGTCGCTGCGCAATCGGCCAGGTAATGATTGATGGCGCCGTGGAAGTCTTTGGTCAGTTCGGCAACCGTGGTGCCGTGAAAACTGATGCTATCGACAATCCCCAGCACTTTCCCAACGAAGATACCGTCGCGCGGATCGAATTCGACACGGGCCGTATAGCCTTTGTAGCTCATCGCGTTCTTCATGACTTGATCTCCAGTTGCAAAAACCACTCGCGCAATTCCTCCACCTGATATTTCTTCGCCTCCTTGCCAGGATGCGGCCGGTGCAAGTATTTGCGCGTCGCCTTCAACTCGAAAGCCACACGCGAGCCCTCCCCTTCTCGCACTTCACCACCCAAACCAACCACCAGCGCTTCGATCTCGGAAAACGCAATGCCGGCCCGTGTGGGTTTGGCGAATACGACCTCAAGCGTCTTGCGGTGCTTGGCTTTCATCGAATGAATGCTATCACTCACCACCATCGATTGCAATCATTAAGTGATATCATAACCGTCTAAATCTCGCGCCAAATTTTGCGGGATGCAGCTTTCCGGTTGCTCTTTTTTTCTCCCAAATTTCAGCAGCAATCCAAGTATGGCGTAAGGATCATCGGGACGTGAGCCGTCGCCGTTTGCTAAACTACGCGCTTTGCACGCGCCTCCGATGTCTTCCAGCAAACGTCGCATTCTCGTCACCAGCGCCCTGCCTTACGCCAACGGCGCTATTCATCTCGGCCACCTGGTCGAATACATCCAGACCGACATCTGGGTGCGCTTTCAGAAAATGCGCGGCCATGAATGCTGGTATGTCTGCGCCGACGACACCCACGGCACACCCATCATGCTGCGCGCCGAGAAGGAAGGCATCGCACCCGAAGCGCTGATCGCCCGCGTGCATGGCGAACATGCGCGCGACTTCGCCGGCTTCCATGTCGAGTTCGACAACTATCACAGCACGCACTCGGAAGAAACGCGCCGCTACGCCAACGACATCTACGGCAAGCTCAAGGCCGCTGGGCTGATTGAGGTGCGCGCCGTCGAGCAGTTCTTCGATCCGGTCAAGGCAATGTTTCTGCCTGACCGTTACATCAAGGGCGAGTGCCCCAAGTGCGGTGCGAAAGACCAGTATGGCGATTCCTGCGAAGTCTGCGGCGCAGCTTATGCACCTACCGATTTGAAGAATCCGTATTCCGCCGTGTCGGGTGCGGCACCGGTGCGCAAATCGTCGGACCACTACTTCTTCAAACTCTCTGACCCGCGCTGCCAGGACTTCCTCCGCAAATGGACGCGCGAAGCGGGACGGCTGCAACCGGAAGCCTCCAACAAAATGCAGGAATGGCTGGGCGCACCGAATGAAAACAAGCTCAGCGATTGGGACATCTCTCGCGACGCGCCCTACTTCGGCTTTGAGATTCCCGATGCACCGGGCAAATATTTTTACGTCTGGCTGGATGCGCCCATAGGCTATTTCGGCTCCTTCCAGAATCTCGCCGACAAGAAACGCGCCGAAGGCATCAACATCGATGTCGACGCTTATCTCAAACGCGACGACGAAACCGAGCTGGTGCATTTCATCGGCAAGGACATTCTCTATTTCCACGCGCTGTTCTGGCCGGCTGAATTGGCGCATGCTGGCTATCGCACGCCGACTTCCATTTTCGCCCACGGCTTCCTCACGGTGGATGGCCAGAAGATGTCCAAGTCACGCGGCACCTTCATCACTGCGGAAAGCTATTTGCAGCAGGGCTTGAACCCGGAATGGCTGCGCTATTACTACGCGGCGAAGCTCGGTAGCGCGATGGAAGACATCGACCTCAACCTCGAAGATTTCGTGGCGCGGGTGAATAGCGATCTGGTGGGCAAGTACGTAAACATAGCAAGTAGATCAGTCGGGTTCATTACTAAACAATTCGAGGGAAAGCTGCTTCCCCTTGCCGGACCAAACCTAACTTCCCGCGAGCTCGACGTTCAGAGGGAATTACTAGACGCGGCCGACGACATTGCAGCCGCATACGAGCAGCGTGATTTCGGCCGGGCAATTCGACGCATCATGGCGCTTGCCGACATCGCGAACCAATACGTCAACGATATGGCTCCATGGCAGATTGCCAAGGATCCCGCCCAGAGCGCTCGGCTTCATTTGATTTGCAGCGCTTGCCTCCGATATTTCGCGATTCTTACGGCTTACTTGAAGCCCGTGCTCCCACAGACGACAGGACGGGTCGAAAAAGAGTTATTTGGAATTGAGCTTGAATGGAATTGTCTCGGCCAGTGGGCAATAGAAGCCATACAGCCTTACCAACACCTCATCACCCGCATCGACCCCAAACAAATCGACGCCATGGTGGAAGCCAACAAGGAATCGCTGGCGCCCACGCCGATGCCACAGCCGACGCAATCCCACTCACCGCAACGCCACGCCGAGCACCAGCAAAAAATGGAAGAGAAAGCCGCCGCCGACCACATCAGCATCGACGATTTTTCCAAGATCGATTTGCGCATCGCGCGCATCGCCAATGCCGAGCATGTTGAAGGCGCGGAGAAGCTGCTCAAGCTCACGCTCGATCTCGGGACGGAAACGCGCACGGTGTTCGCCGGCATCAAGTCGGCTTACGATCCGGCCACGCTGGTCGGTCGCCTCACGGTGATGGTCGCCAACCTCGCGCCGCGCAAAATGAAGTTCGGCCTCTCCGAAGGCATGGTGCTGGCGGCCTCCGGCGACGAGCCGGGCCTGTTCCTGCTGAGCCCGGACAGCGGCGCCCAGCCCGGCATGCGCGTGAAGTGATCATGAGCAAGTGATCTCACACCAGTGACCTCTCTCGAGTGATCCACTTTCGCCCCAAGTTACTAGACTGCCTGCCGGGTTACAGCGGGGCGGATGCGCTGCGCGACGCTTCCGCCGGCCTCACCGTGGGCGTGCTGGCGCTGCCGCTGGCCATGGCCTTCGCCATCGCTTCGGGCATGTCGCCATCATCAGGCATCTGGACCGCCATCGTCGCGGGTTTTGTCATCGCAGCACTGGGCGGCTCGCGCGTGCAGATCGGCGGACCGACCGGCGCTTTCATCCCCATCATCTTCGGCATCGTCGCCCAGTATGGTGTCGCCAACCTGCTGATCGCCACCCTGCTCGCCGGCATTCTGCTACTGGCCATGGGCCTGGCGCGCCTGGGTGGCATGATCCGCTTCATCCCGGTCTCGGTGGTGATCGGCTTCACCAACGGCATTGCCGTGGTGATCTTCCTCTCGCAGATCAAAGATTTTCTCGGCTTGCGCATCGCTGCGCTGCCGGCGGACTTCTTCCCCAAGATGCGCGCACTGGCGGAGGGTCTTCCGACGGTAGACATCCCCACTACGGCTTTCGCCATCGCCTCGCTAGTGGTGCTGCTGGGATGGAATACACTGGCAAAGCGCTGGTCGCCGCTGGCGCGCCTGCCCGGTCCGCTGGCCGTTCTCGTCATCGCCACCACGGCAAATGTGCTATTCGACCTGCCCATCGAAACCATAGGCAGCCGTTTCGGCGGCATACCGCAGAGTTTGCCGGAGATCGCCTTTCCCGCTTTCGATCTGGATAAGTTGCGCCATCTCATCGCGCCGGCCATCACCATCGCGCTGCTGGGGGCTATCGAATCTCTGCTCTCGGCGCGCGTCGCCGACACGCAGATCGAGGATCGCCACGATCCGAATCAGGAACTCGTCGCCCAGGGCTTGGCGAATATCGCCGCCTCCCTCTTCGGCGGCTTCGCCGCCACCGGCGCTATCGCCCGCACCGCCACCAATATCAAGAGCGGTGGTCGCACGCCGGTGGCCGGCATGGTGCATGCCGTCACACTGTTGGCCGTAGTCCTGCTGGCGGCGCCGCTGGCGCACCACGTGCCGCTGGCCACGCTCTCGGCCATCGTGGTGCTGGTGGCCGTCAATATGGGCGAATGGCACGAGTTTCGCGAGCTCATGCGCTATTCGCTGAATTACCGCACCACGCTACTGAGCACATTTTTCATCACGGTGATTTTCGATCTTTCCCTGGCGGTCGAAATCGGCATGGCGCTGGCGAGCCTGTTCTTTATTTATCGCATGTCCGATTTGACGCGGCTGGAGCGTCTGCCGCTGGAAGATTTTTACGGTAGCCAAGCCTTGAGCCGCGCCGACGGCTCGCCGCGCATCGTCGCCTACCGCCTCTTCGGCTCGCTGTTTTTCGGCGCGGCCAACAAGCTCGACGAACTCATCACCGCTCAACGCGGCCAACCCGATGTGCTGATACTCGATCTGTCGAAAGCCATCCACATCGACACCACCGGCTTGGAAATTCTGGAACTACTGCATCGCGAACTGGACAAAAATGGCGCCACGTTGGTGCTCGCCGGTTTGAACCAACAGCCGCTATCTATCCTTACACGCTCGGGCTTTATCGCCCATATGGGTGCGGACAACGTACTGGACAACCTGACCGAAGCCATATTGCGAGCGCAATCCGTGGAGCGTCGGCCCATGACAATACATCATGCTTGAAGCCTGTTCAGCTCGCCGCCTGGTCATACATGGCCAGGTTCAAGGCATAGGCTATCGCTACGCGCTGTGCATCGAAGCCGCGCGCACCGGCGTGACCGGCTGGGTGCGTAACCGGCGTGATAGCACGGTCGAAGCGCTCCTGGTTGGCGAGGCCGAAGCGGTGGCGAATCTCATCGCCTGGTCGCGCCTAGGCCCGCCCGGCGCGCGCGTGAGCCACATTGAGATCGCCGCGGAGGAACCGGCCAGTGCTTCGTACACGGATTTTCACCAATTGCCCACGCTCTGAGTAGGGCGGTGAATTGACAGGCTTCAATCAACGCAATTAGACTTTGCCCACTACGCTGGATCCAGCGCCGTGTTCCGGTTTTTCACCCCCATCCTCGATTCAACTCTAAGGAGATTTCCATGGCCGTATTGGTAGGTAAGCCCGCCCCCGATTTCACCGCCAACGCCGTACTCGGCAACAATGAGATCAAGAGCATCAAATTCTCCGAAGTCACCAAGGGCAAGTATGCCGTGGTGTTCTTCTATCCCCTCGACTTCACCTTCGTCTGCCCCTCCGAGCTGATCGCCTTCGATCATCGCCTGGAAGAATTCACCAAGCGCGGCGTGGAAGTCATCGGCGTTTCCATCGACTCGCAATTCACCCACCTCGCCTGGAAGAACACCCCGGTCGACAAGGGTGGTATCGGTCAAGTGAAGTACGCGCTGGTGGCCGACGTTAAGCATGAAATCTGCAAGGCTTACGACGTGGAAGCCGATGGCGGCGTGGCCTATCGCGGCTCCTTCCTCATCGACAAGCAGGGCCAGGTGCGTCATCAGGTGGTGAACGATCTGCCGCTAGGCCGCAACATCGATGAAATGATCCGCATGGTCGATGCGCTGCAATTCACCGAAGAGCACGGCGAGGTCTGCCCCGCCGGCTGGAACAAGGGCAAGCCCGGCATGACGGCAAGCACTGAAGGCGTCGCCAAATACTTGGCCGAGCACGGCAAGGGCCTGTAAACGCAACACCGACGGGCGCAAGCCCGTCGTTAAGCCTACTTCAATCGAACAGCCGCCGCAGCCGCGCGAGATAATCGACGGCTGCGGCGTCGATTTCCGCTGGCGCCCAAGTAGCCTTTTCCGCAGCCGTGAGCGGCAAATACGGCCCGGCCTTGGCCTCGAAGAACACCGTGCCTGATGCCAGCGCCAGCACCGTGTGATAAACGCCATGCGGCACGTTTATGCCGACGGCAGCGCCGCCTGCTTCCAACAGCGCCGACTCGGTCACCGTACCCGCCTCGTCGAAAAACACCGCACCCAGCTTGCCTCGCAGCACGATGATGGACTCATCCTTGTGGGGGTCGAGATGCCGGTGCGGCGGGATATAGGAATCGGGTTCGATGGCGTTGAGCAGGCGATGCGACGCATCCGCTTCCTGCGCATGAAAATTTCGGTTCTTGCGACGACGCGGGCTGGTCTTCGCCTCGGCAGTCACTGTGTCGAGCAGTGCCTGATCGATGATGCGGTTCATTGATAGACGATCTCCACATTTTCCGTTTTGAGCCATTGCTGCAAGCCCGCCAGCAGTTCGTCATCAAGGCGTACGCGCCAGGTTTCGCCCAGTGGCAACTCGCACTCGGCGTCATGGTTGCGATAACGCACGCGCACGGGACACGGCCCATCGCGATAAGGCCCGAGCAGGCTGCGCAGCTTTGCGGCCGTCGCGGCCCCGTTGGGATTGGCTACGCCGCTCGTGTTCATTTGCAGACGAAGTCCCTTGGCATAGCGTCCGCGCGCCTCGGCGAGGGTCATTAATTTTTCGGCGACGACCCGCAGGCCGCCGCTGAAATCATCGCGCTGCACTTTCCCTTCCACCACCAGGGTCTCATCCAATTTGATCTTGCCACGCCCGGCCTCGAACAATTCGTTGAACACGGAGACTTCGACTTGCGCCGTACCGTCGTCCAGCATCACGATGATCATCTTGCCGCGCCGGGTCATCTGCGTGCGCGTAGAGAGCACGATGCCGGCGAGCAGCGTGACTTCTTTCTGCGGTTCCAGCGCATTGAGCGGGCGGCGCACGAAGCGCGACAATTCGGCGCGATATTCGTTGTAAGGATGGCCGGAGAAGAAAAAACCCAGCGCCTGTTTTTCGTTCAAGAGGTGTTCGCGTTCGCTCCAACGCGCAACCTCATTCAATTGCGGGCGGGGTGCCGGCGCAGCGCCGCCCATATCGAACAAACCCACCTGCAAGGCGTGACGCTCGGCCTGTTCGGCGGCTTCCAGCGCGATGCCCACCGAGGCGAGCAAGCGCGCGCGATGAGCCTGCCCTGAGCTGGCCGAAGGATCCAGACTATCGAAAGCGCCGGCGCGCACCAGCGCCTCGACAACGCGGCGATTCACCACGCGCTTGTCTATACGTAGGCAGAAATCGAACAAGTCGGTGAAATCCCCGCTCGCTTCACGCGCACGCAAGATCGCGCCGATGGCCGATTCGCCTGTGCCCTTGATGGCGCCCAAGCCGTAGCGAATGGTCCTGGCGTCGACCGGTGTGAAGCGGTAGCCGCTGCGATTGATGTCCGGCGGCAAGAAAGACAGCCCGTTTTGCAGGCAGTCGATCCAGAAGAGCTGGACCTTGTCGGTGTCGGCCATTTCCGAAGACAGCGTCGCCGCCATGAACTCCGCCGGATGGTGCGCTTTCAGCCAGGCCGTGTGATAAGCGACCAAGGCATAGGCCGCCGAGTGCGATTTGTTAAAACCGTATTCGGCGAATTTCTCCATCAAATCGAAGAGCTGTTCGGCGAGCTTGGCCTCGACACCGCGCCGGGTCGCGCCGTCGACGAAAATGGCGCGCTGCTGCGCCATTTCCTCGGCCTTCTTCTTACCCATGGCGCGTCGAAGCAGATCGGCGCCACCGAGCGTATAACCGGCCAGCACCTGCGCCACCAGCATCACCTGCTCCTGATAGACGATGACGCCGTAAGTGGGCTTCAACACCGGCTCGAGATCGGGATGGAAATATTCCGCCTTGGCGCGCCCGTGCTTGCGGTTGATGAAATCGTCGACCATGCCCGAGCCGAGCGGGCCGGGGCGGTTCAAGGCCATCAGCGCAACGAGATCTTCGAAACAATCGCCTTTGAGACGCCTCTCGAGATCCTTGGCCGAGCGTGATTCAGACTGGAACACCGCCGTGGTATTACCGTCTGCGAAGAGCTTGTAGACGGCCGCATCATCGAGCGGCAAATCCTCCAGGCGGAAATCTTCCCTGTCCGCATTCAACTTGCGCACCCAGCCTACCGCTTCCGCAAGTATGGTCAGCGTACGCAGGCCGAGAAAGTCGAATTTCACCAGGCCGATTTTCTCGACGTCGTCCTTGTCGAACTGGCTCACGGCGGACTCGCCGCCAGCGGCGGAATAGAGCGGACAGAAGTCGGTGAGCTTGCCCGGTGCAATCAACACACCGCCGGCATGCATGCCGACGTTGCGCGTAAGGCCTTCCAGCTTCTCGGCAAGGATCAGCAACTGCTTTATTTCTTCCTCGCGTTCGGCGCGCTCATTGATCTGCGGCTCTTTTTCGCGTGCCTCGCTCAAGGTGATGCCCAGCTCATTGGGGATCAGTTTGGCGAACTGGTCGACGAAGTTGTAGCCGAGATCGAGCACGCGCCCGACATCGCGGATCACCGCTTTGGTCGCCATGGTGCCGAAGGTGGCGATTTGCGACACGGCGTGCGCGCCGTAATTGCGCTTCACATAGTCGATGACACGGTCGCGGCCTTCCTGGCAGAAATCGACGTCGAAATCGGGCATGGACACGCGCTCCGGATTCAGGAAGCGCTCGAAGAGCAAGTCATAGCGCAGCGGATCGAGATCGGTAATGCCCATCGCATAGGCTACCAGGGAACCCGCCCCGGAGCCGCGCCCCGGGCCGACCGGCACGCCATTGCCCTTGGCCCAGTTGATGAAGTCGGCGACGATGAGGAAGTAACCGGGGAAGCCCATCTGCTGGATGGTGTTGATCTCGAAGGCCAAACGCGCTGTGTATTCGGCGCGTTTGGCCTCGCGCAACGTCACGTCAGGAAAAAGTTGCAGCAAGCGCTGCTCCAAGCCTTGCGCGGCCTGTTGTGCCAAGAAGTCGTCCAGCGTCATACCCTCTGGCGTCGGGAACTGCGGCAACTGGTTCTTGCCCAATTCGACAGTCAGGTTGCAGCGGCGCGCGATCTCGACGGCGTTTTCCAAGGCTTCGGGCAGATCGGCAAACAGCGCCTGCATCTCGGCTTGCGACTTGAAGTATTGCTCCTCGGTGAAGTGCTTGGGGCGGCGCGGATCGGCCAGTACATAACCTTCTGAAATGCACACGCGCGCCTCGTGCGCCTTGAAGTCGTCGCGATCAAGAAACTGCACGGGATGCGTCGCCACCACCGGCAGTTCAAGTTTCGCTGCGAGCGCCACCGCGCTGGCGATGAGCGCCTCTTGTTGTGGCTGGCCGCGCGCATGAACGCGCTGCAACTCGATATAGAAGCAGTCTGGAAACAGCGCCGCCAACGCGCACGCCGTGCGCTCAGCGAGGGCACTGTTGCCGGCTTGCAGTGCTTGACCGATATCGCCAGCCGACGCGCCCGACAAGGCACCGGACAGCGCGATCAATCCGCTGTTGTCACCATTCCCCAGCGCCGCCATGCTGATTTCGGCACGACCACGACTGCGCGGCCCCAGGTAGGCCTGCGTCAGCAAATCGCACAGACGCAGATAACCCTGACGGTTCTTCACCAACAACAGCAAGCGCCCCCCCGCTTGCGCAGCGCCCGCGCGTGAGCTGTTATCGGCACTAGGCGCAATCCACACATCGCAACCGATGATAGGCTTGACGCCCTTGCCGCGCGCCGTGCTGTAAAACTTCACCATGCCGAAGACGTTGCTGAGGTCGGTCAGCGCCAGTGCTGGCATGCCGTCTTTGGCCGCGCACGCCACCGCCGCACTCACGCGCACCATGCCATCGACGATGGAGTATTCGCTGTGCAAACGAAGGTGAACGAAGGCGGGAGCAGACATGGCGCTATTTTAACGCGCCATGGACCAGCCACCATCGCGCGTCGACGCTGCGTCGCCTATTTGTGACGATGGTGATTGCGGACCTGTAGCACATTGCCCATAATCAACCAAAAATCAACCGGATATCCCGGCAACATGAAATCAGCCGAGCAGCATCCCCTGGAAAATTGTTTGCAGTCGTTGCAAGCGCGTTGGCAGGACTACTGTCAGGAATGCAGTTTCGAGCATTACGTCGAATTCACGCTGTCCATCGACAGCGTCGCCGACAAGCTCGGCCAGGCGCGACTCCCAGGTTTGCAACGCCTGTGCGAAGGCCTGGAAAACGCCGCCTTGGCACTATTCGGCGATGAGCACACCCATCCTATTGCCCAGCAAGACGTTGCCGCCCTGCAACGTCAACTCGATACTTTGGTGCAGGCCTGCGTAGCGGCCAAGCCGGAACGCGAGACGGTGCGCGAGCTGCGTCGTGCCGAGGCGGATACTGATGTCGCCGCCAGCGAATGGACGCGACCGCGCGCCGTCTGGCTGATCTCCCAAGCAAACCACGCCTGGGTGGCCGGCCTCACCGAGCAACTCGGCTTTTTCGGCTTTCGCGTCCATTGCGTCGACTGGCGCGAGGCGGCGCCCGACGACAGCTCCCCGCTGGTGATTCTTTTCATCCCGCCGCCCACGGGTTACGGCCCAAGCGAGATGGCACGTGTGGGCGAAATGCGCGGCGCGCAGGCGGCCAGCCAGTTGTTCTGTCTGGGGCTACCCAAATCGCTGGATATCATGGTGAGTCTATTGCGCGCCGGCGCCGACGCCACCATCGGAGCCGAGCAACAAACGCTCACGGTACTGGGCCGTGTGCTGGACCTCATCCAATCCGAGGAACAGGAGGCGCATCGCGTGCTGGTGGTGGAAGACTCGCCCACCGCCGTCGCCACCATACAGCGCGCGCTCACTCAGCACGGCATCGGCAGCGAGGCCATCAGCAACCCGCAGGATTTGCTTGGCGCACTGGAGCGCTACCGGCCCGACATCGTGCTGATGGACATGTACATGCCGCATTGCACCGGCATCGAAGCGACGCGTGTACTACGCCAGTTGCCGCATTACCAGTCGCTGCCGGTGGTGTATCTCTCAAGCGAAACCGATATGGCCATGCAGGTCGAGGCATTGCGCCTGGGCGGCGATCAGTTTCTCACCAAGCCCTTTAACCCGGTGTTCCTTGCCGCCGTGGTGAAAACCAAAATCGAGCGCTATCGCGAAATGCAGCGCTCCAGCCAGCACGACAGCCTCACCGGCCTGCTCAACCACTCCACCGCCAAAAGCCGCTTGAATCAATTGGTCACCGCTATGCAGCCGGCGCGCAATCGTCTCTGCGTCGCCATGCTGGACATCGATCACTTCAAGGCCATCAATGACACCTATGGGCACCCGGTTGGCGATCAGGTGATCCGCAGTCTGGCCTGGCTATTGAAGGGCCGCCTGCGCGGCTCGGACATCATTGGCCGCTATGGCGGCGAAGAGTTTTTGGTGGTGTTGCCCAACGCCGGACTGGATGAAGCGCAGGCCGTGCTCGACCGCATACGCCGCGCCTTCGCCACGCTGCCTCACGCACACGCCAGCGGTACCTTGCGCGCCACTTTCAGCACCGGTGTCGCTGCCTATCCTGCCCGTACCAGCGGCAACGATCTCACCCACGCCGCCGACGAAGCGTTGCTGCAAGCCAAGCGGCTGGGGCGGAATCGGATTGAACTGGCCGGTTAGGGTAAATCGAAAAGCAGAAGTTCCGCCTCGCCTTGCGCGGCGATGGCGAGGGTGGCTTCGTCCTGGATTTTCGCGCCATCACCGACGGATAGGGACTGCCCATTCAGCGTGACCGCGCCAACCGCGACTTGCAGGTACGCGCGGCGTCCGGGCGCAAGACTGTGGCTGACGCGTTGGTCGGTGGCGAGCAAGCTGGCGTAAATGGCGGCATCTTGATGGATGACGACACTCCCATCGCGCCCGTCGTTGGAAGCGAGCAGGCGCAGGCGACCGCGCCGTTCCTCAGGCAAGAAATGTTTCTGCTCGTAGGAAGGCGTCAAGTTCGCTGCGGCCGGTTCGATCCAGATTTGCAGCAAATGCACGCGCTCGGTTTTTGATGGGTTGAATTCGGAATGCATGACGCCGCGCCCGGCGCTCATGCGCTGCACATCGCCAGGGTAGATCACGTTGCCGTTGCCCATGCTGTCCTGGTGCTCAAGCTGGCCTTCAAGAATAAACGTGAAGATTTCCATGTCGCGATGGCCGTGCGTCGGAAACCCGCAGTCCGGCTCGACAACATCTTCGTTGATGACGCGCAGCGGACCCCAGCCCATCTGCGCGGCGTCGTGATAGTCGGCAAAAGAAAATGTGTGGTAGGTGTCAAGCCAGCCGTGATGAGCATGGCCGCGCTCGGCGCTCTTGCGGATGGTAATCATGGCCGCCTCCTCAATGTCACACGCGTGACGAAACGCTATTCCAGTGGCGACTCCACCCAATCGATGATGGGTCGCCACTGCTCCATATCTTTTTCGGCACGCGAGGGTGAAAGGTCGAAAATTGTCATACCATGCGCCGCCGCCTGGACATAGGTCTGCGTGTCGCGCAGATAAGCGAGCACCGGCAGGCCGAGGCCGTCGAGAAAACGCTCCAGTTCGTGTGCGGCGCGAGTGCGCGCATCGACGCGCATGCCGACGATGCTGATGAAAGCTTGATGGCTGCGCACGGCCTTTTCGGCGAGCAGAATGTCGAGAAAATCCCGTGTCGCCAGGATGTCGAAAATCGACGGTTGCAAGGGCACGATGACACGGTTCACCATCTTCACCACGACCTCGAGCTTTTTGCCATGCAAGCCCGCCGCTGTGTCGAGGATCACATGGGTAGTGTCCTTGGGCGGACGCGCCGCCTTGCCCGGATCGCTGGCGTCGATATCCCAGCTGCGTATGGTGGGCAGGCTGGTAGGCCGCATCTTGAGCCATGCGCGCGAGGACTGCTGGCGGTCGATGTCGCCCAGCATGACGTGATGGCCCTGGCGCGCGAAGTAGCCTGCCAGGTTGGTGGACAGAGTGGTTTTGCCACAACCGCCCTTGGGATTGGCGATGAGGAATGACTTGAGCATGCCTCAGCTTATCATTAGGGCAATAGGATAGTCGAGCCGGTGGTACGACGCCCTTCCAGGTCGCTCTGTGCGGCGGCGGCATCGCGCAATGCATATCGCTGAGCGATCTCGATCTCGATCTTGACCTTACCAGACAACACGACCTCGAACAGCTCCGCCGCCGTAGCCAGCAGATCGGCGCGCTTGGCCACGTAAACGAACAGCGATGGACGCGTCAAAAATAGGCAGCCCATTTTGGCGAGCAGGCCGATATCGAAAGGCGGCACCGGCCCGGAGGCGCTGCCGAATAGCACCATCATGCCCAGCGGGCGCAGGCAGGCAAGCGAATCCATGAAGGTGTCGCGGCCGATGGAGTCATAGACCACCGCTACGCCCTCGCCATGCGTGATCTCCTTGACGCGCTCGGCGAAGTTTTCGCGCGTATAAACGATGGGGTAGTCGCAGCCATGCGCTTTGGCCAGCGCGGCCTTTTCCTCGCTGCCGACCGTGCCTATCACCTTGGCGCCCAGCGCCTTGGCCCATTGGCAGACGATCAAGCCAACACCGCCAGCCGCAGCATGGATCAGAATGCTGTCGCCCGGCTGCACGCGGCAAGTGCGGCGCAGCAGGTATTGCGCCGTCATGCCTTGCAGCATCATCGCCGCGCCCTGTTCGAAACTGATGCCCGCCGGCAACTTCACCAGACGATCCGCTGGCATCAGCCGCGTTTCGGCATACGCACCGAGAGGGCCACCGGCATAGGCGATGCGATCACCCACTTTGAATTCCGTCACCGCACTGCCTACCGCCTCTACCACACCGGCGCCTTCGAGGCCGATGCCGGAAGGGAGTGGCACGGGATAAAAACCCGTGCGATGGTAGATGTCGATGAAGTTGAGGCCGACGGCGTGATGACGCAGACACACTTCGTCGGCGGCCGGATCGCCCACCGCGACTTCTTGCCACTGCATGACCTCCGGGCCACCCACTTGGTGCATGCGCATGGCGTGATTCATGGCTGCCGCCTTAAACCGGTGTCAGCTTGGCGATCGACAGCGCCAGCCATTTGACGCCGGCACGACCGAAATTGACTTGCACACGCGCATCCGAGCCGCCGCCTTCGGCGTTCAGAATCACGCCCTGGCCGAATTTGGCATGTTCCACCGTTTGGCCAACACGGAAGCCGGCATCAAGGCGCTCTGTCCTGGCATACGACGTATCAAATTTCGCGTTGCGCCCCGCATCCTCCAACTCGAAACCCGAAACCCGAAACCCGTAACCCCGCCCTTGCGCACGCGGCGGGGTCAGCCACTTCAGCAATTCTTGCGGAATCTCATCGAGAAAACGCGAAGGCAGGCTGTAGCGGGTCTGGCCGTGCAGCATGCGCGTCTGCGCGAAGGAGATATAAAGTCGCTGCCTTGCGCGAGTGACCGCCACATACATGAGACGACGTTCTTCTTCCAGCCCATCGTCCTGCTTGACGGCGTTCTCGTGCGGAAACAGTCCTTCCTCCAGCCCGTTGATAAACACCGCATCGAATTCCAGACCTTTAGCGGAATGCACGGTCATCAACTGCAAGGCGTCGTCGCTTTCCCCCGCCTGGTGTTCGCCGGCTTCCAGCGAGGCGTGTGAAAGGAAGGCCGCGAGATCGCCGGTCAACTCACCTTCCACATCGGCCACGCCCTCTTCCGCGATAAAGTTGGTGCCGGCATTGACCAATTCGTCGAGGTTGGCGAGCCGGTCCTGACCTTCCTTTTCGGCTTGGTAATGCGCGCGCAGGCCCGAGTGCTCGAGCACTTGCTCTATGGTTTCCGGCAACGTCAGCCCTTCGACCGCCGACTTGAGTTTGGCGATCAGCGCGACGAACTGCCCGATGGCCCCCCCCGCCTTGCCCGCCAGATACGGCGCAGCGGCATGCAGTCCGCAGGCCTGCGCTTTGGCGGCATCCTGCAATGCTTCCAGCGAGCGAGCGCCGATGCCGCGTGCGGGGAAATTGACGACACGCAAAAATGCGCCGTCGTCATCCGGGTTGGCGATCAGGCGCAGGTAGGCGAGCGCATGTTTGATTTCCTGGCGCTCGAAGAAGCGTAATCCGCCATACACGCGATAAGGCAAACCGGCGGAGAAAAGCGCGTGCTCCAGGATGCGTGACTGTGCATTGGAGCGATATAGCAAGGCGATTTCGCGTCGCGCCATGCCGTCGAGCGTGAGCGACTTTACCTCCTCGACGATCCAGCGCGCCTCCTCAATATCGCTCACGGCTTCAAAGACGCGAAGGGGCTCGCCCGAGCCGGCATCGGTCCATAAATTCTTGCCCAGCCGCACCGCGTTGTTCTTGATGATGGCATTGGCGGCGTCGAGAATGTTGCCGTGCGAGCGGTAGTTCTGCTCCAGACGAATAACGTTGTCGACGCGGAACTCGCGCTCGAAGTCGCGCATATTGCCAACGTCCGCGCCACGGAAAGCATAGATCGACTGATCGTCGTCGCCTACGGCGAACACTGTCCCGCCTGAAGTTATCCCGCCCACCCCTAGCCGCTCCCTCGCGGGAGATGGGCTGCCCTCCCCCTGCCCTTCCCGAACGGGAGGGGTGACTGTTTTCTCGCTGCGCGAGGAAACATTGAGGTGCTCCGTAGCGTCCAATGCCGCACTTGCGGCGGCGGCACTGCTTAGACTGCCGCTCTGTTGTCGTTCTCGATAAGCGGCCAGGAGTTTTAGCCAGCGATATTGCAGCACGTTGGTGTCTTGGAATTCGTCTACCAGGATGTGGCGGAATCTGGTCTGGTAGTGGTGGCGGATGGCTTCGTTGCGCTCCAGTAGCTCGTAGCTGCGCAGAAGCAGCTCAGAAAAATCGACCACGCCTTCGCGCTGGCATTGCGCTTCGTATTCGCGATAGAGCTCGACACGCTTACGCGTGTAGTCGTCCCAGGCTTCGACGGCGGAGGGGCGCAAGCCAGCTTCCTTTTGCGCGTTGATGAAATATTGCAATTCGCGCGGCGGAAATTTTTCGTCGTCGACATTGAGGTTCTTCAGCAGGCGCTTGATGGCGGCGAGCTGATCGGCGGAATCGAGTATCTGAAAGAGTTGCGGCAACCCTGCTTCGCGATAATGCGCCCGCAGCAGGCGGTTACATAAGCCATGGAATGTGCCTATCCACATGCCGCGCGTATTGATGGGTAGCATGGCGGAAAGCCGCGTGAGCATTTCTTTCGCCGCTTTGTTGGTAAAGGTGACGGCGAGAATGCCATGCGGACCAACCTGGCTGGTCTGGATCAGCCAGGCTATGCGCGTGATGAGCACGCGGGTCTTGCCCGAACCGGCGCCCGCGAGAATCAAGGCGTGCTGGGCCGGCAGGGTGACCGCAGCCAATTGCTGTGGGTTTAAGCCGTTGAGGAGCGCGGACATCGGAGAGTGTCGGTGATGGTGCGGTCCATTATATCGCGCCACCCTGCTTGCTCGCGGCCACACAAGGGGCCTGCGATTTGCTATTGTCGCCGTTGCGTATGGAATATCGGGGCAGACTGACCCGATCATCCGAAAACAGTGCGGTGGAGACGAGCGCATGTACGAGACGGCGAAATTCATGCGGAAAGTGATTGAACTTCGCTCGACGGATCGTCGCGGTATGAACTTCCTTTATCTTTCTATTGCCCTCATCATCTTCGGCGACTTGGTCTTTTGTGTGGCGCTTTTCAGCATCGCGCCCGAGCAAGCCATCCGCGCGCTGGGTCCGGTGCTGATATTGCTAATCGCGACGGCTACGCTGTTCCTGCTGTTGCGCGGACGCCGGCTTGCCGCTATGCGCCTGCTGGTCTACGGCGCCTGGCTAACTTTAGCGACGACGGGCGTGGTCAGCGCCGGCATTCACGTGCCAGGCGCCAGCGCCAGTGCGCTGATCGTGGTCATGGCGGGATGGCTGCTCGGGCGGTGGCATGCCTTGTTGCTGGCAGCGCTCACTATTATCACCAGCTTCATGCTCGCAGTAGGGGAACTGACGCACCTACTGCCGCTGTGGCCACAGGCACCCACGCCGGCCATGGTGCTGTGGGTCGCCCAGGCCATGATCGTCGCCATCGCCGCCGCCCTGATCGCCTATGTGTTGCGCAGCTACGACGAGCGCTATCGGCAGGCGCGCCAGATCGCCGAGAACGTGCCAGCCATGATCTTCCACGGTGACCGCGAGCTGCGCTGCCGCTTTGCGAATCGGCGCTACGCCGAGTTCTATGGCTACGCCGAACCGACCATACTCGGTATGAACCTGCGCGACATCGTCGGACCCAGCGTTTTTGGCGGCATACGTGACAAGCTCGACCAAACGCTGGCCGGCGAAACGGTAAGCTATCGAGGCCTACGCCGTCACGCAGCCAATGGCGACCTGCACCACCTGGAAATCACCTTGGCGCCCGACATCGATCAGGATGGGCGGATCGATGGTTTCTACGCTTTGATTCAGGACATTACCGACCGGCTGCGCGCCGAGGAGAGCCTGCGTCGCTCCGAAGAAAAATTTGCCAAAGCATTTCAGCATAGTCCCATGCCCATGGCCATGGTGCGTCAACGCGATGCACGCTATGTCGAGGTCAATCAATCTTGGGAATCCATGCTCGGCTGGACACGGGCCGAAGCCGTCGGAAAAACCGGCGCGGAGTTGGGTATCTGGCCCGACAACGCGGCTCACAACGACTGGCTGGCGACCATCGCGCGGGAATCCCGCATGCGGGATTCCGTAGTGACCTTACGCATCAAAAGCGGTCAGGAACGGCAGGTCATACTTTCCGCCGAACTGATTGATGTCGCTGGCGAGGCTTGTAGCTTGTGCATGGCCATGGATGTCACCGAACGCTTACAGGTGGAAGCGGAGCTGCGCAGCTCAAAAGAAAAATTCACGAAGATTTTTCAACTCACGCCTCTGGCCAGCGCCATAGTCAGTTTGCGCACCAGCCAGTTTGTCGAAGTGAATAGCGCCTGGGAGAATTTGCTGGGTCGGAAACGCGACGAAGCCCTGGGCCATACCGCCCTGGAGCTGGGTATTTGGCCCAACCCCGCAGCACGCGAGCGCTCTATTTTCAGTTTACTGAAAACAGGCGATGTGAGAAACGATGAAATTGATTTTCTCACCCGCGACGGTCAAATGCGACAAATCTTGATCTCCGCCGATCTCATCGAACTCGACGGCGAGCCTTGTTCCTTGAGCATGGCCGTCGACATCACAGAGCGCAAAAAAGTTGAACTGGCGCTGCGCGAAAGCGAAGCACGCGCCCGCGCCATCGCCGACGGCTCTAGCGTCGGCATATTCATGCTAACGCCGGTTAGCCAGACTGTTTATACCAACCCGGCCATCCACAAGATCATCGGTTGTTCGGCCGAAGAGACGTTGGGTTTGCGCTGGGCCGACTTCATCCATCCGGACGACCGCGCGCGCATCCACGCACTTTGGCTGGAGTGCGTCCAAGACGGCATTGTGCACGACACGAAGTTCCGCTTCGTACGTAAAGACGGCGACATACGTTATGTGCATGTGCGCACAATGCCGGTGGAAGAGGGTGGCCGGCTGCTGTGCTATGTCGGCAATGTCGAAGACGTGACAGATCGTCAGCATGCGGAAAAGGCCTTGCGTAAGTCGGAGGAAAAACTGGCCAAAATGTTCCACGCCAGCCCTGTCGCCATTTCGCTCAGCCGCCTGCGCGACGGTCTGTATCTCGACGTCAACGAAGCCTACGTGCAGCAGTTCGGCTGGAGCCGCGAGGAAATGCTCGGCCGTACCTCGACCGAACTGGGCTTGTGGGGTGTCGCGGCACGCAACCGCTGGATAAGCGAGCTACAAGCGACCGGCCGTACCCAGGGTTTCGAGGCCACTTTCCGCGCCAGATCGGGCACAGAGCACTCCATTTTGGTCTCGGCCGAACGATTCGATCTGGAGACGGAGGCGTGTGTTATCGCCTTGATCTACGACATCACCGACCGCAAACGCGCCGAAGAGGCCTTGAGCCGCAGCGAAGCACGCGCCCGCGTCATGGCAGAAGAATCCAGCATAGGCATTTTTCTCGGCGCCGCAGATGGCGAGACGATCTATACGAACCCCGCCATTCACCGCATCATCGGCTGCGACGCCGAGGACACGCTGGGGGTAAATTGGGTAGAGCACATCCATCCTGATGATCGCGAAAACACGCGGCAAGCCTGGCTCGCCTGCGTTGCCCATCGGGTAGAGTTTGAACTTGATTATCGCTTTCTGCGCAACGACGGTAGCGTGCGCTATGTGCATGTCAAAGCCATGGCGGTCAACGAAGGCGATCATTTGCTCTGCTATGTCGGGAATGTCGAAGACACTACTGACCGCAGGCGGGCCGAAGAGGCGTTACGTCAGAGCGAGGCGCGCGCCCGCGCCGTCGCGGAAAGCTCCAGCGTCGGTATATTTCTCACCGAACCCGACGGTAAGGCGCTGTACATCAATCCGGCGTTACAAAAAATTCTTGCTTGCACACTGGAGGAAAGCCTGGGCTTCGGCTGGACGTCTTATCTCCATCCCGGCGATGCCGAACGCGTGCATGGAGCCTGGCGTCAATTCGTAGGCAACGACACCGCCTTCGATCTCGAATACCGCTTCGTTCGGCGCGATGGCATCGTCCGCTTTGTGCATGTCAATGTGATGGCGGTGCAAGCTGGCGAGCATGTTGATTGCTATGTCGGTAATGTCGAAGATATCACCGAACGCAAGCGTGCCGATGAAGAGGTTTTCCGCCTCAACGCCGAACTGGAAAGTCGCGTGCAGATCCGCACCTCGGAACTGCTTGCCGCCAACCGCGAACTCGAGTCTTTCGCTTATTCCATCTCCCACGATTTGCGCGCGCCGTTGCGCGGCATCGACGGTTTCAGCCAGTTGCTGCTCGACGAATACGGCGACAAGCTGGATCGGCAAGGGCACGACTATCTGGCGCGCGTGCGCCGCGCCGCGCAGCGTATGGGCATATTGATCGATGATCTCCTGGAACTATCGCGCGTCACTCGGCAAGGGATGCGCCGCCAGTCCGTCAATCTGGGTCAGTTGGCGCATGACATACTCGATGAGTTCCGCAAGTCATATCCGCAACGCAGCGTAGAGATCAGCGTGGTAGCCGATTGCCCGGTCGAAGGGGATCCGCAGTTGCTGCGCGTGTTGCTCGAAAATCTGTTGGACAACGCCTGGAAGTACACTAGCAAGACGGCCGAAGCGCAGATCGAATTCGGCGTCGAAGCATCGGCACAGGGGCCGGTCTACTTCGTGCGCGACAATGGCGCTGGTTTTGATATGCAGTACGCCGACCGGCTGTTCCGCCCCTTCCAACGCTTACACAGTCCAGAAGATTTCACGGGCACTGGCGTCGGTCTGGCTTCCGTCGCCCGCGTCGTCCATCGCCACGGTGGGCGGGTCTGGGCCGAATCCTCGATAGGCCAAGGCGCGATCTTCCGCTTCACCTTAGGCCACATCGCTCCGAGCAAGCTTCATTAAAGCTGGCTGTTCTCCTGCCGATAACTATTTGTGCATTGCGGCATTATTTGGGGGTTTTGCCCACACATTCACCTTTCACTAGGCGTAGAATTACTTATATTCATTTTGCTGCAAAGCAATAATCCGCTTTAACGCGAACTGGCCGCCCACAAGGTGGAGTTTGCACTAAGGAGTGCTGCATGACAGCCAATACGAAAGCAACCACCAACCGACCGATGATGCTGCGCTGGATAGCCCGCCGGGCGGGCATTTCAGAGCAACACGCCGAATCGATTTGGCATGAAGCCCTAACCCACGCCATTGAAAACCCAGGCACCACGGACAACTCCGCCTATTGGGAAGCCGTCGAGACCTACGTCGATGAGCGCATTGAACGCGAGAAAAACGCGTTCTGCTTGTCCACCCCGGAGATCAGCACCTTGGTGCGATTGCAGATGCGGGCCGGTCAGGTGCCGCTTATCGCCATGCAGGGATGGTCACTGACGTGGATACGCTTACTCACGACGCCATATGGCTGGGCAACGACTCAGCGCGTAGGCTGAGCGTCCAAACCGAGCGTCGCCTTTATTTTACCGGCGAGCACGCGTGCTTCTAGCTCGCTGGGCAAACCACCGAGCAATACCTCATAACGCATCGCATCGCCCTGCGCGCGCGGCCGGATCGTCGCCGCGTAGCCGGCCTTGCGCGCCTGGTCGTAGGTTGTCAGGGCCTCGGCCTGGCTTTCCGCCGCCGCCAGCCGCACCTTCCATTTGCCGCCACCACGCGAGGCGCCGACACCGTCGGCGATTTCTGTTTCCGCCGCCCACTTCCGCACCTGCTCCGCATCCACCTTGGCAATTTCTTGTGGGGCTTGATCGCGCAGCGCCTGGTAGAAGGTCAGCGGCTCGGCCATGTCGCGTATATAGCCATCCTTATGGCTCACCGTGATATGGCCTTCGAGCAAACAGACAAAGTCCTTGTCGGGCGCCGTGCGGCCCCAGATATCGGTGCCACGTATACCGGCGGTGACGGCGGCCACGCGTATCTTCACATCGCGCCCAACCGGACGCGCCAGCGTGGCGGTGGTAAAACGAAAAGCGCCTTTGAGTACATCAAGCGCCGCGGTAAATAGCCGATTCTCGCCGCGACCCAGGCTCTCCACCAGGAGCTCGCCGTTTTCGCCCAGTTTGACAGTGCTGCCATCGGCGAGCTTGAGATAAACGCGGGAATCGTTGCCCGTGCGTATGCGATCACGGCCAGTCACTTCCATGCCCACTGCGGCTGGTTGCATGCGCCCATCGCGCTCCACCCAAGCCGGGGCCTGCACCGCATCGACCACAGCTTGCTGCGCGCCCCAAGCGGCGCTCGCGAACAAGCTCAGCAAACCCAACAAAATGCCTAGTCTTTTCATTTCTTCCCCCTATGCGCGCGGCGAGCCGCCACTCTAGCAGAGTATAATTCCACGCTTTAAATCAATCACAACAAGCGTACGCGAAGGCCCATCCATGCAGGAGAAATACAACCCGGCCGAGATCGAGCAGGCCGCACAAAAACATTGGGACCAAACCCTCGCCTTTCACGCCACCGAAAGCGCCGGCAAGCCCAAGTACTATTGCCTGTCGATGTTTCCCTACCCCTCGGGCAAGCTGCACATGGGCCATGTGCGCAACTACACCATAGGCGATGTGCTAAGCCGCTACCACCGCATGCGCGGCTACAACGTGCTGCAACCCATGGGCTGGGATGCCTTCGGCCTGCCGGCCGAAAACGCCGCCATGGCCAACAACGTGCCACCTGCCAAGTGGACCGACGACAACATCGCCTACATGAAGCAGCAGTTGAAGTCGCTGGGTTTTGCGATCGACTGGGCGCGCGAAGTCACCACCTGCAAGCCGGATTACTACAAGTGGAATCAGTGGTTCTTCTTGCGCATGCTGGAAAAAGGCCTCGCCTATCAAAAAACCGGCGTGGTGAACTGGGACCCGATAGATCAAACCGTGCTCGCCAACGAGCAGGTCATTGATGGTCGCGGCTGGCGCACCGGCGCGCTGGTGGAAAAGCGCGAGATACCGATGTACTACCTCGCCATCACGCAATACGCCGAAGAACTGTTGGGCGCGCTCGACACGCTGCCCGGCTGGCCCGAGCGCGTGAAAACCATGCAGGCCAACTGGATAGGCAAATCCTACGGCGTGCGTTTTGCCTTCCCATATGAGTTGGATGGCAAGCCGGAAAAGCTGTGGGTGTTCACCACACGCGCCGACACCATCATGGGCGTGACCTTCTGCGCCGTGGCGGCGGAACATCCGCTGGCCACGCATGCCGCAAAAAACAATCCCAAACTCGCTGCCTTCATCGAGGAATGCAAGCAAGGTTCGGTCATGGAAGCCGACATGGCCACCATGGAAAAGAAGGGCATGCCGACGGGTATTTTCGTCACGCATCCGCTCAGCGGCGAAAAGGTCGAAGTGTGGGTAGGCAACTACGTGCTGATGGGCTATGGCGAAGGCGCGGTAATGGCGGTGCCGGCGCATGACGAGCGCGACTTTCATTTCGCCAAGCAATACGGTCTGCCGATCAAGCAAGTCATCAGCGTGCCGGGCCATGACTTTTCACTCGATGCCTGGCAGGAGTGGTATGCCGACAAGGAGCATGGCGTCTGCGTGCATTCCGGCAAGTACGACGGCTTGACCTACAGCGATGCTGTAAATGCCATCGCTACCGATCTGAACGCCAAGAATCTCGGCGACAAGCAAGTGGTGTGGCGACTGCGCGACTGGGGCATTTCGCGCCAGCGCTATTGGGGCTGCCCCATCCCGCTCATTCATTGCGAGCAATGCGGCACAGTGCCAGTGCCCGACAATCAGTTGCCGGTGGTGTTGCCAGAAGACAGCGTGCCGGACGGCTCGGGCAACCCGCTCAACAAGCGCGCAGACTTTCTCGCCTGCACCTGCCCGAAATGCGGCGCGAAAGCGCGGCGCGAGACCGACACCATGGACACCTTCGTCGACTCGTCCTGGTACTACACGCGCTACGCCTGTGCCGACAATGGCACGGCGATGGTCGATGCGCGCGCCGAATACTGGCTGCCGGTCGACCAATACATCGGCGGTATCGAGCACGCCATCCTGCATCTGCTGTACTCGCGCTTCTGGACCAAGGTGATGCGTGATCTGGGCCTGGTGAAATTCGACGAGCCTTTCAAGCACTTGCTCACGCAAGGCATGGTGCTCAACGAAATCTATTTCAGAAAACCAGAGTCTGGCCGCATCGCCTACTACAACCCGGCCGATGTGGAACTCAAGCATGATGACAAAGGTAATCGCATAAGGGCGGTGCTGAAAGCCGATGGACAGCCAGTGGATTCGGGCGGCATCGGCACTATGTCGAAATCGAAAAACAATGGCGTTGATCCGCAAGCGCTGATCGAGCAATACGGCGCCGACACCGCGCGCTTCTTCATGATGTTCGCCAGCCATCCCGAGCAGACGCTGGAATGGTCCGATTCCGGCGTGGATGGCAGTTATCGGTTCATGAAGCGCGTGTGGGCTTTCGGCTGGCGGCTTAAGAATGAGTGGCTCTCCAAGGCTAAGGCGGCGACGCTCGATACCAAACTCGAAGAAGGGCTCGCAGCAGCGCGTCGCGAGGTTCACAGCAACCTGAAGCAGGCCAACTACGACTTGGCCAAGCTGCAATTCAACACCGTGGCCTCGGCCACGATGAAAATACTCAACGCAGTCGAGCGCGCGCCGGAAGCGGGTAGTGCCGCGCATGCGGCCGTGGTGTCAGAAGGCTTTAACATCCTGCTCAGATTGCTCTCGCCCATCACCCCGCATATCTGTCATCATCTTTGGCGCGAACTGGGCTACGGCGACGATATCCTGCAAGCTCCCTGGCCGGAGCCTTTGGAAGCCGCGCTGGCGCAGGACGAAATTGAACTGGTGCTTCAAGTGAATGGCAAGATGCGCGGCGCAGTGAAGGTCTCTGCGACGGCTGCGAAAGAGGAAATCGAGCAAGCCGCGCTGGCTTCCGAAGCCGCGCAAAAACACATGGAAGGCAAGCCCGCGAAGAAAGTGGTGGTGGTGCCGGGCCGCCTCGTGAATATTGTGGTTTGATTGAATCGCCAAGGAAGCCAAGCATGACTAAGTTAAGCATAGACACAGCCGGATTTCACCATCCTTGGCGCTCTTGGCGTCTTGGCGGTTTTCTTATGGGTCTTGCGCTCTTGTTAACGGCCTGTGGCTTCCAGTTGCGTAGCTCGCAACCGCTGCCGTTCCAGAGCCTTTACCTGAACGTGGGCGATTCCGAACTCGGGGCGGCCTTGAAGCGCAGCGTACGCGCCAGTGGCGGAACGCGCATCACCGAGAACCCCAAGGACGCACAAGCGACGTTCACCGTCGCCGCCGAGGCGCGAGAAAAAAACATCCTTAGTCTGTCTTCCGCCGGCCGCGTGCGCGAGTTTCAGTTGCGCTATCGCTATGCCTTCCGCGTCGTCGACGACAAGGGTCAGAGTTACCTGCCCCTCACTGAGATATCGGTGACACGCGACATCACCTTCAGCGACGCCCAGGTGCTGGCCAAGGAACAGGAAGAAACGCTGCTCTGGCGCGACATGCAAAATGATCTGGTGCAGCAAATCATGCGTCGACTCGCCGCAGTTAAGATTGACGGCTGAGGGTTGGCCACGGATTTACGCGCTGAAGGAAGTCCCCTTGGTGGGCGCGGATAACCGCGGATAAAATCAGGCGATCATGAATCCACTGTTCTAGAAATCTGCGTTCATCCGCGTAAATCCGCGTTCCAAATCCCATGCAACTGCGCGCTGACCAGCTTCCGGCACACCTAGGCAAAACGCTAGCGCCGCTCTACGTCCTGCACGGCAACGAGCCGTTGCTGGTGATCGAGGCGGCCGACAGCATCCGCGCCGCCGCACGCGACAAGGGCTACACCGAGCGCGAAGTACTGGTAAGCGGCCAGAGCTTCAAATGGGACGCTTTGCATATGGCGGCCGGCAATATGTCGCTCTTCGGCGGCAACAAGCTGGTGGATCTGCGCCTACCCAACGGCAAGCCGGGGCGCGACGGCGGCGACGCCTTGCAACGTTATGCCGAACGTCTGGCCGATGGCGTGGTGACGGTCATTACGCTACCCGAGCTGGATTGGGCCGCGCGCAAAACCGCCTGGTTTAGCGCTTTGAGCAATGCCGGCGTGGCCATGGAACTCAACGCGCCGCCTCTGGCCGATCTGCCGGACTGGATCGCGCTGCGTCTGGCGCGTCAGCAACAGACTGCCGAACGCAGCGCGCTGGACTTCATCGCTGCTCATGTCGAAGGCAATCTTCTCGCCGCGCACCAGGAAATACAAAAACTCGGCCTGCTCTACCCCGCCGGAGAGTTGACGCTGGCGCACGTGGAGGATGCGGTGCTCAACGTCGCGCGCTATGATGTGGATAAGCTGCGTGCCGCGCTCTTGGCTGGCGATGCGGCGCGTTGCGCCCGGCTGCTCGACGGTCTGCGCGCGGAAGACGCGGCGCCGCCCTTACTGCTGTGGGCCTTCGCCAGCGAGATACGCGCGTTGGCGGGTCTGCGCGCCGCCGCCGATGAAGGACGACCGTTGGCTGCCGCATTGCGTGCCGAGCGCGTGTTCGACGACCGCCGCGCGGCGGCCCTGCAACGCGCGCTGCCGCGGTTCCACGCAGCGCAGTTACGCGCGGCCTTGCTCGTGGCGGCACGCATAGACCGCATGATTAAAGGCCTTACAAAAGGCGATGTTTGGGATGAATTCTTGCAGCTCGCGCTAAGGATGAAATAGTTTCGAGTTTCTGGTTTCGGGTTGCAAGTTGGCTGCCCCAAACGCGAAACTGGTACCTAGAAAAATGGATATCAAAAACTACATGCAAAATCTCGGCCGTCAGGCACGCGCCGCCTCGCGGCTGATGGCTCGCGCCTCGACCAATGCCAAGAATCAGGCGCTGAACGCCATCGCGGCCGCCATAAGACGTGATGCCGCAATCTTGCTTGCCGCCAATCGCGAAGACATGGACGCTGCGCGCGCCGCCGGGCTGGAGGAAGCGCTGCTGGATCGCCTGGCATTGACGGAAAAATCCATCGCGACCATGGCCGAAGGCCTGGAGCAAATCGCCGCACTGGCTGACCCCATAGGCGAGATCAGCGATTTGAAATTCCGCCCCACCGGCATCCAGGTCGGCAAGATGCGCGTACCGCTGGGCGTGGTGGGTATCATCTACGAAGCGCGTCCGAATGTGACGGTGGATGCCGCCGGGCTGTGCCTCAAATCGGGCAACGCCGCCATCCTGCGCGGCGGCTCGGAAGCCATACGCTGCAATCGCGCGCTCGCCGCGCTGGTGCTGGAAGGCTTGCGTGCCGCCGGCCTGCCGGAAGCGGCCGTGCAGGTAGTGGACACGACCGACCGTGCCGCAGTGGGCGAACTCATCACCATGAAAGACTACGTGGATGTGATCGTGCCGCGCGGCGGCAAGGAGCTGATCGCGCGTATCTCCAACGAAGCACGCATCCCGGTCATCAAACACCTCGATGGAATTTGTCACGTCTATATCGACGACGATGCCGACATCGATAAGGCCATACGCATCGCCGACAACGCCAAGACCCAGCGCTATGGCACTTGCAACACCATGGAAACCCTGCTGGTTGCAGCCGACATTGCGCCAGAGGTACTGCCGGTGCTCGCCAAGATTTATCTCGACAAGGGTGTGGAATTGCGCGGCTGCGCGGCTTCCAGAACGCTCGTACCGCAAATGAAGCAGGCGACGGAAGAAGACTGGCGCACCGAGTACCTTGCGCCCATCCTCTCGGTGCGCATCGTGAATGGGCTGGACGAAGCGATCGAGCACATCAACACCTACAGCTCGCAACACACCGACGCCATCGTCACCGAGGACTACACGAAGGCCATGCGCTTTTTGCGCGAAGTGGATTCCAGCTCGGTCATGGTGAATGCGTCGACCCGCTTTGCCGACGGCTTCGAGTACGGCCTGGGCGCGGAGATCGGTATTTCCACCGACAAAATCCACGCCCGCGGCCCGGTCGGGCTGGACGGACTGACGAATCAAAAATGGATCGTGCTGGGCAATGGTGAGGTGCGCACTTAATTTTGAGGCGAAGGAGGCGAACATGCGACAACTGCTGAAAGGTTTTCTGACAGGTTTGGCGCTGCTGCTCCTGCTACCAGGGGCAGCGCAGTGCGCAGAAGTGGCGGGCGTAAAGCTGGACGACAAAACCCGCCTCGGCAACGCGGACCTCGTACTCAATGGCGCCGGACTGCGCAGTCGCATGTTCTTCAAAGTGTATGTCGCCGGCCTGTATCTGCCGGAGAAAGTGAGCTACACCGATGCCGTTTTAGCGATGCCCGGCGCGAAACGGATACACATCACCACTCTTCGTGAATTGACCGCCGAACAATTTGCCGAGGCGCTGGTGAGCAACTTTGAAAAGAATTACAGCGCGGCCGACTATGCGCCGTTGAAAGCACGCGTAGAAGAATTCCGCAACGCGATCCTGTCGATTAATGTTGCGCCGAAAGGCACCCTCGTCACGCTGGATTATCTGCCGGAGAGCGGCACGCGCTTCGCGGTCAATGGGCAGGCCAAGGGTAAAGACATCGTTGGCGAAGACTACTATCGCGCCCTGCTGAAAATTTGGCTGGGCAATACGCCGGTACAAGAAGACCTGAAGGATGCTTTGCTGGGCAAGCCGCAGTAGTTCACGAACGGAGGTGGTCATGAACAAAAGCGCAGCGCAACAGTTCGATGCCGTGGTCGCCGCGCCCTTCGGTGCGTTGGGCGTGCAGGTTGATGAGACGGGCGTGGTCAGTATTGTTTTTCTCCCGCCCGGTACCCAAGCTCGGCCCGCGCAGACACCGCTCGCCGAGCGCGCTTGTGTGCAGTTGCAAGCCTATCTGGATAACCCCAAGCGCGGCTTCAAGCTGCCACTGAAGCCGGTTGGCACACCATTCCAGCAACGGGTGTGGCAAGCCATCGCAGCGATTCCACATGGCAAGACGCTCACCTATGGCGACATCGCCCGCGAGCTGAAGAGCGCGCCGCGCGCCGTCGGCCAGGCCTGTGGTCGCAACCCGCTGCCGGTGGTGGTGCCTTGCCACCGCGTGGTCGCCGCGAGTGGCGGGCTGAACGGTGGGCTAGGCGGCTTTGCGCGGTCAGGCGGTGGCTATTTGCTCGAGGCCAAGCGCTGGCTGCTGGCGCACGAAGGCGCGCTTTGACGCTGGCAGCGGCCGACGCAACGCTGCTCGATAGCTTCACCGACACACTATGGCTGGAAGCGGGGCTTTCGCGCAACACGCTGTCAAGTTACCGCGCCGATCTATCTCAACTCGCACTGTGGCTCGCTGATCACGGCAAGACGCTGGCGCAACTCGACGCCGGTGACTTGCAAGAATACCTGCGCGACTTCAGTCGCAAATCGAAGGCCAGCAGCCAGCGCCGGCTGATTTCGGCGCTGCGCCGCTTCTACCGCCACCTGCTTGCCAGCAACCTCATCAACCGAGATCCCACGTTGCATGTCGAGCCGCCGGCCCACACCGAGCGCTTTCCCAAGACGCTTTCAGAGTCTCAGGTCGAGGCGTTGCTCGCCGCGCCCGATGCCGACACGCCTCTGGGGCTGCGTGATCGCGCCATGCTCGAAGTGCTGTATGCCACCGGCCTACGCGTCTCAGAACTGGTGGCCCTAAAATTGTTCGAGGTGAGTCTGAACGACGGCGTGGTGCGCGTCTTCGGCAAGGGCGCCAAGGAACGTCTAGTGCCCTTGGGGCAAGAAGCCATCGCCTGGCTAGAGCGCTACTTGAAGGAGGCGCGGCCGCCGCTATTACAAGGGCGCAATTGCGAGGCCGTTTTTGTGACGCGCCGCGCCGCCGGTTTGTCGCGGCAAATGTTCTGGAACCTGATCAAGCGCTACGCGCCGATGGCGGGCATCGATCCGCTGCGCATATCGCCGCACACCTTGCGTCACGCATTCGCCACCCATCTCATCAACCACGGCGCCGATTTGCGTGTAGTGCAGCTGCTATTGGGTCACGCCGATATCTCCACCACGCAGGTATATACCCACGTGGCGCGGGAACGTTTGAAGTCGCTGCACGCGAAGCATCATCCACGTGGATAAGGAACGGGAACGGCTATCTGACGCAGATTAACGCGGATGGCCGCGAACCAAAAAAGAACGGCGCCCGTGGGCGCCGTTCTGCTTGTCGCAACTGATCAATCAGAGCCGTACTTTTTCACTCGCACTGGCATCACGCCAGAAGAAGAAGCGTGCCAGCGCCGGGCTGAGTAGAATGGCGCCGAACATGCTGAACATGAACATCACTGTCAGCATGATGCCCAGATCGGCCTGATAGCGCAGTGGCGAGAAGGCCCAGGTCGCCACACTAACCGAAAGCGTCAAGCCGGTAAGGATCACGGCGCGACCGGTCTCGCGCAGTGCCGTGCCATACGCATCATGAAAACTCAGGCCGTCATCCTGACGCAGATGGAGGAAGCGCGAGAAGGTATAAACGCCGTAATCGACACCGATGCCCACGCCCAATGCCGTCACCGGCAGGGTTGCAACGCGCAGACCGATGTCGAGCACCGCCATCATCGCATCGGCCAACAACGTTACCAGCACCAGCGGCAGAATGACGCACAAAGTGGCCTGCCAGGATCTGCGCAAGCCAAGGAAGGTGACGATGGTGACGGCGATATACACCCACATCAGCATCTTCGGTTCGGTGGCAACGACGGTTTCATTCACCGCGCCATCCACGCCCAGCGGGCCGGCCGCCAGTTCGAAACTTGGCATGCCGGGATTTTTGGCGGAGAAGGCTTTCACAGTATCGAGCAGGCGCGTAATGGTTTGCGCCTTGTGGTCTTCGGCGAAGATGTAGATGGGCATCACCGTGCAGTCGAGGTTGCGCAAGCCGCTCGCGGCCGGCACGTTATCGGCCGCCAAAGGAATCAGCCCCGGGCCTTTTTGCAGCGCGACGTGCTTGGGGTTGCCCTCGTGTAGCGCGGCGTTGATGCTCTTGATCACCGAGGCGAGGCTGACGACGGCGCGTACGCCCTCGGTATGCGTCAACTCTGCGGAAAGGCGGTCGATGCGACGCAGCGGCTCGTACTCGAAGCAGGAATCGCGCGCCGCCGCGGCGACGACGACTAACACGTCGGAACTCAGATCAAAACGACTGACGATAGCTTCGATGTCGCGGTTATAGACCGAGTTTGGATACAACTCGGAAGCACCAGCATGGGTGTCACCGACGACTCGATGCTGCCCCACCATGGCCGCCGCGATGCCCAACACGATACTGCCCGCGACCAACGCGGAAGCAACGGGCAGCTCGGTAGTTTTCGCCAACGCGTTCCACAGCCATTCGCTGCGCGTGAGCGCGTTGCCGACTTTGGGTTTGTCTGAGGCTTCCTTCACATAGGTCAGCAATACCGGCAGGACCGTCAATTTGCAGACGCTAACGACGGCCACCCCGACGGAAGCCATCAAGGCGATATCGCGTATTACCCCGATGGGAATGAACAACAGCGTGCCGAAGCCGATGACGTTGGCCGCCAGTGCCGAAATGCCCGGTGCGAACAAGCTGCGGAAAGCATTGCGCGCGGCTTCCAGCGGCGTCATGCCCTCGGCCAAACCCTCCATCTGCATGTTCACCACCTGAATGCCGTGGCTGACCGAAATGGCGAAAATCAGGAATGGCACAATGGCCGAGAGGGGGTTCATGCCCACGCCGCTGGCGCCGGTGATGCCCAACTGCCAGATCACGGTCGTGACGGATGTGCTCAACAGTAGCAAACTCATTTTCCACGAACCGGTGTACCACCACACCAGCATGAGCGTCAGCACCACGCTAATGGCGAAAAACAGCAGCACCGCCTGCGCGCCCTCGACAATGGCACCCACCAAAGGCGCATAGCCGATGATGTGGATCTGAACTTTGTCCGAGTCGTAGCGCACGCGTATGTCGTTGAGTTTTTCCGCGACATCGACATAGTTGATCGGCAGACCGGTCTGGAAATCCTTGTCGCGCAATTCGCCGACCACCATCGCAGCGGTGCCGTCGCGCGAAACCAGACTACCGATCAAGTCGCCACGCAACACATTGCGTCTGACCAAATCGGCGCCAGCAGGCGTCGGCGTGTAGGACTGCGGGATGATCGCCTGCGATTCCAGGCCACCTTCAACGCTTTCGGTGTAGCGCACGTTGGGCGTCCAGATCGAACGCATGGTCGTGCGGTTCACGCCCGAAATGAAGAAGACTTCGTCATTGACCTTCCTCAATATTTCCAGGAATTCGGGGTCGTAGATACTGCCTTGTTTGGCGCGTACCGCCACGGTGATGCGGTTTGCGCCCGTGACAAAGGCTTCATACTTCAGCAGCGTCTGAATGTACGGGTGTTGCAGGGGCACCTGTTTTTCGAAGCTGGCGTCTATCGTGAGGCGCGATGCCGCGTAAGCGGCTGCCAAGGTAATCAACACCCACAACACCAGCCACAAACGACGGTGGCCAAAACACAAATTTTCGAGCCAGGCGGTCATGGCGTAGTCAGATTAAAAACGTTGGGAACGGAACGGCCCAATAACAGGGCGCTGCTCGACGACAAGGGTAAGGCGGTATTGATGGGGCTATGATCGGCCAACGAAGCCGCCTTAAAGCTGTGTCCACCATCGGTGCTTTGCAAGACGGTGCCTTCCGCGCCTGCAAGAACGATGCTGCTCGGCGACAGTACCGCGCCGGCGATCAGGCCGACGGTGGTGTTGGAGGGAACCCTGCTCCAGGATTGGCCACGGTTCTCGGACAGATAAACCGTACCGCGCATACCGTGCAGGAGCACCGCTTTGTCGGTCACTAGCACGCCCCAGAAAGAACCCTTATATCCGGTTTGCAGCGGCTTCCAATTGGCGCCGCGGTCGCTGGAGTGCAGTACCTTCCCTTGCTCTCCGGCGATGTAGATATTGCCGTCGGGACTACCGTTGATGGCCTTCAGATGCATATCGCCCTGGCCGATGTCGCGCTTCTGCCAGGTCGTGCCGCCGTCTTGGCTTTCCAGGAGGAAACCAAAAGAACCGACGGCGAAGCCGTGGTTCTTGTCGGCGAAATAAACGCCCAGCAAGGGATCGCTGGCCTCCACGTCGGGCGTGCGGTCTGTCCAGGTGACGCCGCCATCAGTAGTCTTCAAAATAGTGCCGTGGTGGCCCACGGCCCATCCCGTCATGCCATCGGCAAAACGAATTTCGGTAAGCGTTTCCTCAGTGGGTCCTTGCTGCAAAGTCCATTTCTGACCACTATCGACGGACGTCAATATCAAGCCCCACTCGCCCACGGCGATGATGCGCTTGCCCACCAGGGCCGCATCGTAGACCGGGTACACTCTTAGATCCTGGGCGCTGAGTTCCTTGACCCCGATTTCCTTCGCCCATGTGTCTCCCAGCCCTATCAGGCTCGGGCCGACGCAAAGCATGCCAAGCATCAGCAGTAGCTTTTTCACAATATTCCTCGAAACGAAACCTGCCGGCGCCGCTCCATGCGGATACCGGCAGGGATAGAGAACATGACAGTTTAGCGCTGGCCTTGCCGCAGGCTGTCCGGCGAATAGAACGACGCGTTCTGATGCGGCACGTCGTACTTGTAAGACTGCGACCATAGTTCGACGTAGTACTTGTCGTCGAGCAGGTCGTAGTTGACGCGCAGTTCCGGCACACAAGAGGGACGATCGTAATAATTCACAAGCTGCGTCTCGGCGGTACGCCACAGTTTGCCCTGGGCGTCATACATATCGGCGGCGAGGATGTACCAGCTATCCTCATCCATATACATCACACGCTTCGGATAGATGTGCCGCATGCCGGGCTTCAACGTGGCCTCGATAACCCAGACGCGATGCAATTCATAGCGCATCATGTCGGGGCTGAGCCGCGTCTTGCCAATCACCTTGCTGCGCTCCGAGGGCGGCATGTTGGCTGCCTTGTAGGCGTTATAGCCGACGTACTTTTCGGTCTTGCCGACGATCTTCCAGTTATAGCGTTCCAGCGACTCACTGAACATATTGCGCTGGTCGATGGTCAAGAGGCCCTGGGAATCCGGATCGGGTGCATCGTGACGCGTATCCGCGCCGCGCAGCGTGCGACGCAAGGCGGTCAGATACAGCCAGGCTTCGCGCTTGCTCGTGGATTGGTCGAGCGGATCCTGAATCAGAATGATGGTGCCTTTGCGGCGAGCCGGTGACAGCGTCGTGACCTTGGTCAGGAAGTTGTACTTTTCCAGCCCTTCCTTTTCCTTGCTGCCATTGTCCATCTGATACGGAAAGGTGGCTTCTTCCAATTGCTGGGTCCGTTCAAAGCTACCGTCACCGCTCACCAGGAAGCCGTCGTTGAGGGTGCTGAACATAGTCGCACCATAGTAGTTGAGTTTATGGTTCCACATGATCTGCTCCCCGGTCTTGGGGAAGGGGAACGGAAATCCGCCTACGGCATCGATCAAAGCATTACCGTCCTTGGAAAGCTTGGCCTTCAAGACGTTGTCCGCTGTCTTTTTGTAGATGCTTTCCGGATAGGCGCAAGAACGGTGCGTCGGGTAGATCACCATCTTCTCTTCCGGACCGCGTTTCAAGAGCGCAATCTGCCCCGGCGTAAGCTTGTCCTTGTATTGTTCGACGTTGGCCGCCGTGATAGTGGCAATGGGCTTGTCGCTGGCAAAAGGATCGGGGTATTTAGTCCCGGCCACCACACCCGTGACGCCTTTTGGAATACCCGATAACGGCGCCCACTCAGGGATGGTCCCGGCTGCGTTACCCTTGCGCTCGGCACCGACCGATGTGACATCCGGGCCGCCCAGTTTGGCCTTCTCTTCCGCTGTGCCGGCATGCGCCATCGTGCTCCCCAGAGCACAGAGCGCAACCCCCCCGAGTAAAGCTCTCCATTTCAAAATCATTTCATTCTCCCGATTTGGGGGCCTGGACTTCCACAGAAGCCCGGACCAATTTACAAAAAATGCGTGTTTTCCTTAATCTTTGCGCCTATCAGAACGTGTACTTCGCCGAGGCCGAAATATAGTCTCGATCGCTCAGCACGCGATCACCGCGAGCCGAATGGTCGGAAATATTCGTGTAGCTCAGTTCGAAGCTAATATCCGGCGCCGACTCGTGGTGAACCTGGATGGCGGGCTGAACCTGCAAGCGACCCTTGAAAAAGGGTGACTGGTCGACGTTATCCCCCAGCAGCCAAACCTGAGCCTGCAACTTCGGCGTGACCGTCCACTCCGAGCCACCGACGCGGTAGTAGTTCAGCGCGCCGACCGCGATCAGGGTGCCATGCCACTTATCGGTTACCGCCGTCGGCGTAACGCGCTGGTCGGGCAAGTCGGTGCGAATCACCATACCTTCCAGGAAGACTGAGCCGCCGGCAGCGCTCAATAGACTGGGCAACATGTCGCTACCCGTCATATTCCAGTTCGCGCCGAGATTGAAGGCGAATTGGTCAACTGTGGTATAGCCCTTGATACGACCACTTGCATCCGCAGAGTACTGCAGGGGGTTGATCGGGAACGGAAGTGGGACGAGCATGTTGATGCGGCAATTCGGCCCCATCGGCGTAAAAGCGGCGCACAGCCCGGCATTGGCACGTGCAATGCCCATGCCCTCACCACTCAAACCAACCGGATAGTCTCGCCGATAGACCACTTCGCCCCAGACGCCTGCAGAACCGGCGTTCGTATTGAAGCTGACGCCAAACGTCTCAATATCCTCCGGGTAAGTCCACTGATATTGTTGAGCAGGAAGGAAAGGCGGCGTCGGGAAAGGCGCGCCCGAGGGCACGGCGAAGCCGTAGCCGTCGACTTTTTGCGCACGGGCGTGGAGATTTTGATAGTAGAAACCGAAGCCCCAGCCCTCGTCAGGCAAGTTCAGGAAGGCAGCCAAGCCAAACTGGCCGGTTCTCTTCGGCTCGTCGTTGGCGCGTCTGGTGACCAACGTCGGCGCACGACCAGCGGGTAAATCGGCAGGGAGCGCCTCAAAAGCGCCCGCCCCCACACCAACAAGATCGCTATCGCTAAAGAAAGTGCCGACCGGATCAAATTCGTATTTGGCGCGTTGCGTCTGATAAAAGCCCTGGAAGCTCAGCATGTTATTGGCGCGGAAGGTTGCGGCGACTGCGCCCAGGGGGAGCATGCCATCTTTCAATGTTGCGCCGGGCTGGCGCAGGCGGTTGAAGTCCAGCGTGTTGAACATATTGACGCCACCACCGAGGAATTTGGCTTCGCCCCAAGCAATTGTCTGCTTACCCAGCTTCAGTTCGAGTGCGCTGTTGTCGCCAGTCTGGAAATTCGCCGCCCAATAGGCATCAAGCAGACGGAAACGGTTACTCAGTGCGTCTTTTTGCGCCTGCCCCATTTGTTCCCGCACCGTCTGTTGCCCGAAGACCGGCGGCAATACCGAGAAATTGGCGTAGGGAGCAACCTGCGTATAGGTATAAAGGTCATTCCGCTCGATACGATAGTCGTAAATGTAGCTACCACGCAGCAACACGCGCATGTTCCCGTACTCAGCTTCAATGGTGCCCAGCAGGCTGGTCGGCGCTGAAACAAGATCGCCATTGCCGAAGTTCAGGTTGCCGTCGTCTTCCAGGTTGTTACCTGGGCCGCCCGTGCCACCGCCTTGCCAGCCGATCAGCTTCTGGTTGCGACTTTCGGCGCGCCAGCTAAAACCCTGGGAAACTTCGCCGTCTACCGTCCACTTCACGGCGCCTGTTTCCCAGCTTTCCGCGTGCGCGCTGCCAGCAAACATCATGACGCCTGCCAGCATAGACACCGCTGCAGCGGAGCGCATTGGTGTAATCATCATCCCTTTTTTCATTCTTCCACCCTCCTCGCTTTCAAGATTTCGAGTCGAACCCATGTTGCAAAACTCCTTTGTTTAGCTGAGCGGCAAATGCCGTTCAGCCCCCTCTCAAAGCCGCTTGCCTTTCGCGTATTGCACGCGACCGACGAAAAACTCCGCGTCGTTCTCGCTGGGATTGATGCCAATGGCGCGCAGAGCGCCACGAGCCTCTTCCATTTCGTACTGGACCATCTTCATGCACGGCTGGCGGGTAAAGCCGCCATTGCCACCGACCAACCACTGGTAGTATTTCTGCTGCGGCCAGTGATAGGTGCCGATCATTTGCGTAGGCATGAACTGCTTTTCAAACACCAGACGGGCGGGCGTGAGACGCCAGTAAATTTCCAGCGCCTCGTCGCGCTTGCCTTCGAGCAGCAGCCTGAACATGTTGGTGACATAGGGCTTTTCCGGCGACTGCATAAGTTCGTAGGCACCGGCGCCAGCGTATTGCAATTTGAAGTGTTTGGTGAGCATAGGCCACCAGCGCTCCCAGGGGAACTGAACGACAACCTTGTCGCCGAGACGGTCAAACGCCTCGCCGATAAAACCGGGCTCCAGCAGGCCAAACTTGCAACTCACGACGTTTTCGATGTCTGCAATGCGTTCCAGGATGTCGAAGGGAAAACCGCAGGGGTGAAAGCGACCGAAATTGAACTTGTGGCTGGGATAGAGAACGATGGCGAGGTCAGGCGCGGCGTCACAAACGCGCTTGCTCACCTCGTAAATTTCTTCAGGCGTCTGCGGATAAAACGTAAACGGATATCCCAGCAGCGCGGTATGCGCACCCGCCTTGGCCGCGTGCTGCGCCATGGCGATATTTTGTTCGATGCTGTTGAAAATCAGCGTGACGCCGACACCGATCTTATCTTTGGCTTCGTCGGTGGCGATGGTGACAAAGCGCTTGGCCTCATCGAAAGTCACGCCGGCTTCGAGCGTGAGCAGCGTGGACACGAAACCATGCTTGACGGCCTGGCGTATGTCGTGGCGTATGCCTTCTTCGTCTAGCTCCAGAAGATCAGGGGTAAATGAGGGGAATGTGCAGTTCTCGATGCCGCGAAGCTGCTGCTTCGCCCATTTTTTCATTTCACTTCTATGAACCTGCATATTCTTCCTTTGGCTGCTAGTTGCCCTACAGTGACTTGAGCCGCCGCTAACACAATATTGTGCACACAATTTTGCTCAATTCGATGTGACATAACATAGCAGCGGCGTGCGGCTCACCGCCAGCATTTCACGCAAAAGATCGACGTGTGCAGTGCAGCATGTTGCAAAAATACTACATATAACAAAGGTTTACTTTCTTAATTAGTTGTGTACTGAGCATGCGCTATTGCCATACGAAGCATGTCTCTAGTGAAGTCACAGGCATAGCCGACCCACGCGTCGTTGAGGTATCGGCCTGCCTCATATTCACGCGTAACGCCATAGCCGCCAAGGATTTCCACAGCACGTTGGGCATTGCGAATCGCAGCGTCCACCGCTTGAGTTTTGGCGGCTGGTCCTTTGATCATGGAGGCCTCCATCGGATTGGCGTCCGCTGCCAGGGCCGCATCCCATACCATCAAGCGCGCCGACTGAACCTCCACATACATGTCAGCCAGTTTCAATGCGACAGCTTGATGTTGCGCAATAGGCTGCCCCCAACTCTTCCGTTCCTTCGCGTAAGCCAGCGCATATTCATACACAGCACGCGCCAAACCGACATAACACGCGGCCAAGCCGATCGCCATCTGCGGCACCTGCATGAAGATGGGCATGGCCTGTCCTTCGCCGCCTATCCGATTTTCCGCAGGCACCCGAACACTGTCCAGAAACAGTTCGGCATGGTGGGTTGCCTTTAGACCGATCAGCTCGGTCTTTTTGCCTATGGTCAAACCGGCGCTATTCGCCGGGACCAGAAAGATCGAAGTGCTTTCCATCACCGGCTTGGTGAGGTCGGTACGTGCCATGATGAAGTAGAACTCGGCGACACCGGCATTGGTGATGAAGGCCGACTTCGATCCAGAGATCACATAGTCGTCACCTTCGCGTCGCGCCTGCGTTTTGATGCCCAAGGCAGGGTCCGGCGAGGGGCAAAAAAGTTCGGACCCAGCGACATTGGGTTCGGAGAGCGCGCCGGACAACATCACCGGGCGCGCGCAAAAAGCACTTAACCACTTTTCCTTCTGTGCTTCGCTGCCTCCGATGTTTAGCAATAGTGGAATCGTCGCGTTGAGACAGAAAAAGTCTGCGGCGATACCGACGTCGGCCGCACCCAGCTCTTCCAGGACAAGGACGTTATCAATACAGGCGAGACCCAGACCGCCATAGCGCTCGGGTAATAGCAGGCTGGTGAATCCCAGCGCCGCGCCCCTGTCGAAAATGCCTTTGCAGTGTTGCCAGGAGTCCTGCTGCATACGCTCGTCACGCGCGATGCGCTCTGCGAGTGGACGAATTTCCTTCTCGGCGAAGTCCCTGGCCGTTTTTTGCAGCAGGCTTTGTTCTTCGCTTAACGTCAAACCGATCATGATGTCCCCTTAGAGCCTGTTCATTATTATTTTATATCAATTAATAATAGTGAACAGAATTCAACGGCCGATGGCTTACCCATCGGCATCAATCGGCATCAATCGGCGATCAGCATCTCCGCAGTACGCAGGCTAAGCGCATGGATGGTGTAGGTGGGATTGACCGCGCCGGCACTGGGGAAAAGGCTGGCTCCGGCTACCAGCAGGTTGTCGACGTCGTGGCAACGACCATAGCTGTCAGTGACGGACTTGGAGGCATCATGGCCCATCACAGTGCCGCCGGCGATGTGCGCGAAGACGGGTGGCGCCGACCAGTATTCCTGGCTTCCAGCGGCCTTGTAGATGGACTTGCCCATCTCGATGGTGTGCGCCCACAGCGCCATGGCTTCGTCGCTCAACGTATGGGTCACGCGCGGTAACGCGAGGCCATAGCGATCTTTTTCAGCCGTCAGGTCAACGCGATTCGCGTCGTCAGGCACGCTTTCGCAAAGCGCACCGAGGATCGCCAGATGTTGGGCGCCGCGCTTGATGAAAGCATGCAATGCCGACCCCATGATGTCCGGCCGGGTATTGGCGATACCGAGCAAATCATTCGGCTTCACGGCATTGGCGATAGCCCACGTGGTGCTACCAAAAGGTCGGCCCTGCTGTTGCTTGGCGTAACCATCCTGACAGGTAAGTTGCGCGCCGCTGACACCCAAATGGCAATCGGTTTCTTCATCAAACATGCCATAGAGCTGTGCCAGCGCATGCGCCATGACCGACTTGCCAACCAAACCACTGGCGTTGGCAATCCCACCCGGCTGCTTGGCACTGTGGGAATTCAGCAGGATGCGGCTATTTTGAATCGCCGCCGCCGCGAGGATGACGATAGGCGCTTGCAGCTTTTTGCGTACGCCCTTGCGATCGTAGTACTCCACGCCAGTGGCACGATTGCGCTTGTCGACCAGCACGCGGGCAACAGTGCTGTGTGGCAGAAAACGCGCACCCGCAGCTTGCGCTTGGGGAATGTAAATAGCGAGCGGATTCGCCAGCGCCATGATCGGGCAGCCCGCGTCGCACCAACCGTCATAGACACAGGCAGAGCGGCCTTTATATGGCGCCGATAGAATCGCCGCCGGGTATGGCGCGGTCTTCATGCCCAACGCATGGAACCCGCGCGCCAGCAACTCGCCCTGCTTGAACACTGGTAACGGTGGCAAGGGGTAGGGTTGGCCCGCCGGTCGCCAGATCTCCGCCACTGCGTCTCCGGACAGGCCGACCTCCTCCTGTATGCGGTCGTAGTACGGTCTCAGATCGTCATAGGAGATCGGCCAATCGCGGCCGCGCCCATAAAGCGATTGCAGACGCAGATCGTCAGGATGCAGGCGCGGCCAGCCGGCATAGTGGTGCAGGGCGGCGCCGCCGAAACCCCAGCCGGATGCCATGTTGTAACCGATGGGGTGTTTGCCGCCGGAACGTACCGCAGCACCGCCCCACTTCAAGCGTCGCGCCCAGATTTGCGAGCTGACCAAGTCGTTGCTTTTCCAGGCCGGCCCAGCGTCGAGGACCACCACGCGTTTTCCGGCCTGCGCCAGTTTCGCCGCCAGCAAACTACCGGCGGCACCGGCACCGACGATGACGACATCCGCTTTTTTGCTGCCCGACATTTCTTTACCTCCGTGCGGTACGACGTGCAGCACTTAGCGCAAGTATTCGCCCCAGTGCTTGATCATATGCTCTGCCGAGCGCTCGGCGACTGCGTAGAGCGTATAAGTCGGACTGCTGCCGCTACCTGCAGGGAACAGGCCGCTGCCCGCCAGCACAAGGTTGGGCACATCGTGCGTGCGACCGTAACCATCGCACACAGAGGTTTTCGCAACGGCACCCATGATGGTGCCGCCGATCAAATGGCCGCCCGCCATCGGGCCGGTCCAAACATCCTTGGCACCAGCGGCTTTCATCACGGCGCGCCCTTCTTCGAGCAAATAATTCCATAGCGCGCGAGTGTTGTCGGCGACACGGTAATTCAAACGCGCCAGCGGCATGCCGTGCTGGTCCGTTTCCTTGGCGAGCGTGATGCGGTTATCGCGATCTGGAATTGCGCCGGCAAACCCGGCCATGCTGGCGAGATGCTTGGCCGCCTTGCGCATAAAACCGTGCAGCTCGTTACCGAAAAGATCGGCGCGGCTGGTGGCGATGCCGAGCAAATCGTTAGGCTTGAGCGAAGGCGCAATCTGCCATTGGTAGGCGCCAAAGACGTCCGGCCGCTTCTTGCTGACATGATCGCCACGACTCAGCAACTGACCGGCATTCACCCCCATGTGGTTCTCGGTTTCCTCGTCGAACATGCCGTAGAGAATCGCCACCGCGTCGGTGGTGAGGTAGGCGCCGACCAGACCGCTCGAATTCGCCAGTCCCTGTGAATGCCGCTCGCTCGCGGAATTCAGCAGCAAGCGCGGATTCTGCACCATGGAAGCGGCAAGTATCACCACGCGCGCATCCAGCGTTTCTTTTTTGCCCTGGCTCACGTATTCAACGCCGCTGGCGCGTCCGGTTTTGTCGGTCAGCACGCGCGTAACCGAACAATGCTCGCGAAACTCGGCGCCGGCTTGTCGCGCGGCGTCCAAATGGGTGACCAGCGGATTGGCGAAAGCGCCTATGGGACAACCAGCTTCGCACCACCCGTCGTAAAGGCACGGCGCGCGCCCGTTGTAGACCTTGGAATTGATGATGACGGGCAAGGGCGCAGTCTTCAACCCAAGCTTGGAAAAACCGCGCGCCAGTAACTTGGCCTGATTGAACAGTTTGTGTGGCGGCATGGGATATGGCGCGCCCTTGGGCCGCCAGACCTCTTGCCGCGCGTCGCCGGCGATGCCCATTTCCGCCTGTATGCGGTCGTAATAAGGACGCAATTCCTCGTAGCGGATAGGCCAGTCCAAGCCCTTGCCGAACAGGGTGCGATTACGAAAGTCCGCCGGGCGCAAACGCGGCCATGTACCGAAGTGATGCAAGGCGGCGCCACCAAAGCCCGTGCCCGTGCTTTGCGTGTGGCTAAAGGCCGACTGCCCCGGCGGCTGCATGAGCAACGGACTGCTCCACTTCAGACGACGCGCCCAAATCTGGGAGCTATAAAGATCGTCGAGTTTCCAAGCTGGGCCGGCTTCGAGCACGACCACGCGCTTGCCGGCCTTCGCAAGCCGTGCAGCATAAAGCGAACCGGCCGCGCCGGCGCCGACAATGACCACATCAATAGCTTGATTGGCGTTCATGGCATCACCACTTGCTCGGCGGCGTGATGTGAGCCATGTAAGGCACACCTAATTTCTCAAAACCTTCTTCCGTGCCATAAACAACATCGACCGCATCGCTACGCACGACGAAATAAAACAGCGGAGCGGGGATGCCTTCCCAACCTTCCGGCATACCCTGCCCCATGCTGCGCACGATAGCTTCCGCTTGGGTGGCGCTCAACTCATGAAACGGCTTCTTGTGCTGCTTGCCACTCGCCGCATTCAGGCCCATCAAGCCCGCTTTGTAAAAGCCGGCGTAGGGCGCCGGCCAGTCCATGTAGCGCAGCATGAGCAAGCTGTCTTTTGCGTCGACGGCGAGATGGTAATCAATGAAATGCGTGAGCCCCGCTTCCTTGGCACCCGGTAAGAGAATTTCACCAAAGGCTTCCAGCGTGGCCACTTCATCAGAGCTCAACACCTTGATCGGCACGGCAGCGGCTCGCGCCTCGCTGGGACTCATCATGAGGCTGAGCCCATTCAGATTGATTGCCAGCAAACCGAGGCCCGACTTCTTCAGGAAATCCCGTCTGTCCATTTGCATATGATTCTCCAAGCCGAGTGGTGCTGCGTCCCCGCGTTACAGATGGATAATAAACCAAAAAAAAGCGCGCCACCGGGCGCGCCTTTTTTCTTACTGCGTGCGACTGAATCTGCCTTCGACTCAGTTTTCTATTTTCGCTTTGATGCGCTTGATCGCTTCGATTTCCCAGTTGCGCGGCTCGGTACGCGGCTCCCAATAGGTGCGGCGCTCCGGACACTTGATCAACGCGTCCATCAGCACTTGCTGGCCGAAGCAGCGCCAGCCCAACGGGCCCGGCAGACCGGACGGATCGCCCCAGGCACACAGACCTTCGTTGATGACGATGGAATCAGAAACCGGCTGAGCACGTGTGCCCAAAGCCCACATAACGTCGCGCAGATCGTAAGGGTCGATATCCGGTCCAACGCAAATGTAGTATTTGCTGCCGTTGCCAATGTAGCCGTGCGGGCAGGCGTAGAGCGCGGTGAGCACCTGCTTGCCGTAGTGCGGCGACTTCTCGAAGCCATCCACTGTGGTCTGCACGACGATGGTTTCAAGGTCGTAGGAGACGACGTTCTTGACCTTGTAGTTGTTGTCGCGCAGATAAATCAGCGCTTCGGTTTCGAAGAACAAATCAGCGAACGCTACGTGCGGGCCTTGGTGATTGAGTCCACTGGAAGACCAGGTGGTCATCCACATCGGATTCTTGCGATGCGTGATGGTCTTGATGCGGAACATTGGCATCTCGTGGTTGCCCAGGAGGTGGCCTTGATAGACGCCCTCGGCGAACTTCGGCACGAGGTAGTCTTTCGGCAGGAACTCGCCCTCGATAATGATTTCCGCATGCGCAGGGACCATTAGGCCGGGGATGGTTTCCGACTCGACAACTTCCACCGGCGAGCCGCGCAGGCCACCCGCCACAGCGTACTCGTCGACGCCGTCTTGCGGCCAGACGAGGCCTGAACGCACCGCCGCCACTGCCGGAATCGAGGGGTCGCAACACATGGCGTAAGCAGCCGGCATGGGCTTGTTGAAGCGACGGTAGTTGTCACGGAAGTACATACCGCCATCGGACGCGATGGGGCCGTCGTAAATCATGGCAACACACATGTGGCTTTTGCGCAGTTCTTCCGCCATGGGCTTGGACGGCTCGCCGTCGTCCCACTCGAAAAAGCCGCAACGCCACACGCCCAGATCATGGGTCTTGGTGGCTGGATCGTAAATAATGAACTGGCCGCCGCCGCAAGGGCTCCACGGCACCGTCTCGAACTCGACCCAGTTGCTGGGCAGTTGTTTGGACACGTCGATATCGGCTTCCTTGATAACGACTTCCTTACACGGCGCGTCTTTCTTGTCGATCTGCTTAGGCGAGATCAGATTCGTCTTGAGCGTGCGGAACTTGGCCAGCAGCTCTTCCTTGGAACTCACACCGCACATGCGCAGGACGCGACCGCGATCGGCCCAGGGATTGATCACCACCGGAATATCCGGCCGGTTGTTGATCGGTTTCTCGATCACGCCTATGGGAAGATTAGGCAGCGTATGCAGATAACGCAGCGTCGCGCGCAGTTCGCTTTCCATCATCTTGCCGTTGGCGCCGGGGCAGTTGATGACGCGCATCTGCTCAGCCTTCAGATCGGCCGGCACGGCATCGACGATAGAGTTGGGATCACCCGCCTTGATTGGCGTTTTGATACGAAGAACGTGACCAACCTTCTCTTCGTCCGCTATCCAGTCGCGCAAGGATTTCCAAGGATACGCCATGGTTCTTACCTCTCTTCACAATTGAATCGATTACCGCCCCGGCCTCATAACATTTCCGCTGGGTAGACAAAAAAAGGGAGGGCTAAGCCCTCCCTTTTTATCATCAGTAGGTATGAATCAGCTTCGTACCTTCGATGGTGAATCCGACCGGGATCAAGTAAGAGGCAGTGATCTTCGTGGGACGAATGGCGAAATGCTCTTCAATCTTCGAGGGGAAGAAGTTGCATTCCGCATCTTCACCACGCCAGAGTTCGCCGAACTTCAGGTTCGAGCTAACGGTTTGCACCAGTTGATGAACCAGCGGCTTCTTGTTATTCACATCGGCGCTGGGGAAGTGAATGGTGTGGAACAAGTCGGTGCCGAAAGGCTTCGGCAGATCGGCCGGGGTGACCTTCTCTTTCAGCGTGAAAGAGGCGTCGATCAGGCGTTCGCCCTTGGATTCGCACCAGGAGGTGTAACGCATGCCGGGATTGACACCCTTCAGGGCGGGGTTCAGGTTGTGCAGGTGACGGTTGGTCGTGCCGAGGTTCACGCGGCCGTACTTCTTCGGGAAGCCCATGAACCAGCCGCGCAGCATGCTGAAATCTTTGTCGACCCAGATGTAGACGACGCGCTGACCTTCAACGCCATTGTGGCTGCAACGCACGCCGAGCAAGCACTCTTGGTACTGGACTTGGAAGGCGTTGGTGCCAAGCATGCCTTCACCGCCTGACCAGATGCCTTGCCAGTCACCGAACCAGACATAGGCGCCATCCGGTTCTTCCTTGGACAGTTCGAGCGGCTCCGGCAGCAGCTTGCGGATTTCGTCGGGATTGGCTTTGAAATGCACGGCGAACAGGTCGACGCCGAAATTCCAAGGCAGCGGGCCAACCGTGTTGGCGGTGCCGTTAGGGGAAAATGGGACTGAAAAACCCTTCAGATCTGCGAGTGACATAAACCGCTCCTCTTTGCTTTATTGAGTGGATGTGGTGGATACAGGTGATATGGCGCAACTGGAATTCAAATTGTAGGGAAGACGGTGACGCTAGGGGTAATGAATTGCGTGCCGCAAGCCATAACCTTCGTTATTAGCACTCCGAACCGCGAAGTTTACCATAAGTAAATCGCACTTCGCCCCCTAGACGCCACGGTCGAAGCAATATCGTCGGACCTTTAGCGCGACTCGGTTTGACATGGCGGGGCCACTTCCAACGGGCTGCCATCCGTGGCAGTCGCCCACATGCGGCCGCTGTACATGAAAGGCACCAGCTTAAGCAGCCCGGCACGCGCACCATATTCGATCACGACGTGGTTGTTGAGCGGGACCCAGGCCGGTCCAATTTTTATTTCAGACGCCAGGGGCGCACCGGACAGACTGGTGGCCGGCGCCTGCCCGACTTCTTTCGGGAACTCATTCACTTTTACGTTGGTCGCGTCGCCCTTGTCACCTTTGATGACGAAGTACCCCATGCCGTCGCGTGGCTGTGACTCGGTAGCGACCCCGCCTAAGGTATGCTGAAGAGCAGGCAAAAAACGTGGGCCTTGTGGCGTCGGGATCATGCGATCTGCCGTGGCATCAACACCGCCGCCCATAGGCGCCGTGAGGTATACGGCGATAGGCGTTTTGTCGCTAGGCGCGGTTGGCCCGGTGCCGCCAAGGTTGCGCGGAATAAGCACACTGGCTACAACCGGCATACCCATATACCAGTTGAAACTTGCCTTGTCCGCTTTGGCACTGGAGCCGGCAGACCAGACGCGCAATGGCAGTGCAAACAATGTGGTGGCCACGCAAACGAATAAAACAACGGGCTTCAAGCGAACTACCATGTCGGATTTTCCTTTGAAATAGATCGGGCGCCGTCGCGCGGCGCCCGATCAAGCCCGGTGACTCATCGGACTCAAACACTAGCTTGCCGGATTCTATTCGAGTTTGAACGTGATCGGCATTTCGGCGACAAATTGGACATCGCCCTTCGCGAATTTCCACTCCATGAGCGCTTCCCTTACGGCCTTGTCGAACATCCCCTCGGGGTCAGCTTTGACAATCACCACTTTGGAAACGCGCCCGTCCGGCTCGATGGTGAGGTGCGCCACTACATGACCTTCGATGCCATCCCGCTTGGCGAGGCGGGGGTAATCGGGTGTGACCTTGAACAATGGTACGGCGCCTCTGCGAACCGCGGGCTGGGGCGGTGGGGTGCGCACCGGCGCGGCCACCGGTGGCGCAGTCGGACCCACCTTGGTCGGGATGCTGACACCTGTACCTGGGCCAGGCCCGGGCGCATCCATGGCAATGGGCGCGGCCTCTTGTTGCGGCTTCTTCGGCACCTCTTTACGCACTTCTGGTTTGGGCTCGGGTTTGGGCTCTGGCTCTGGCGGTTTCTCTTCTTCGACCTGCTTGGGCTCAGGTGCCTTGGCCATTTCGACCTTCATGATTTTTTCGGCTTTTTGCTTGGTGATTGCATCAAAATCGACCGACATCACACCGTAAATCAGAGAGGCTTCGATCAGTACGCCTAGCAGGATTGCTTTAGGCATGGAGAGCGTGTAGCCGCTCTTGGCCTCCTTGGTCGCCCAAAGTGCACGATGCCGCTTCGGGCGATCCGAATCGTCAGCAACGAGCGCGCTACTCATCCGGCGCTGTCCGTACGAGTCGCAATACCTACCGAGGTAATGCCGGTGGCACGGACCACGTCCATGACCTTCAACACATTCTGCAGCGAAACGCCTTTGTCACCGGCAATGACGACTTCCACTTTGCTGGTGAGCTTAGCTTCCTGCAACATGACGTTAAGTTGGCGCTCATCGACCAACTGCCCTTCGATATACATCTTGCCGTCTTTTTCGACACCGATAGTAATCTTGGAAGGCGGCAGATCCTGAGCGGTCGACGAACCCGGCAACTCAAGTTGAATGCCCATACCGGTGATCATCTTGAGCGCAACGATCATGAAGAACACCAGCAGGAACATCATGATGTCGATCATCGGAATGATCTCGATACGCGGCTTTTCCACGTCGAAATAGCTGTGGCCGCGCCGCATCACCGGGCTCCGGCGAGTGTGCTGGCCGTCGGCATGACCGGCAAGCCTTTCTCAAGAGGCTGGCCCTGATGCGCCGCGCCGCCACCATGCAATCGATTGATGACCATCACCTTGATAAGCTCCATCTGGTGCAGCGCCAGACGCACACGTTTGTTGAAGTAGTTCAGGAAGATGATGGCGACAATCGCGATCACCAGACCGAAGCCGGTGGCGATCAATGCGTGGGCAATACCAGCCGTTACGGCGTTTGGATTGCCGCCGCCAGCGGTACCCAATACGTTGAACGACTCGATCATGCCGATGATAGTACCGAAAAGTCCCATCAGCGGTGCCAGCGTAACCGCGGTATCCAGCATCCACATATTCTTGTCGAACTTGGGCAACTGCCACAGGATGGTTTCCTCGATGTGCCTATCCATATCGTCGGAACTTTCGCCTCGTGAAGCGATAGCAGTTGCGAGTAGTCCGGCCTGCACGGTGCCTTCGTAGTGCTTGGCGACGGCCACCAAGTCATTGACGCCCTGATACTTGACCAGTTGCACGTCATGCTCCATGGAACTACCGGCTCGAATCACTCTACTGAAGAAATAGGCGCGCTCGATAATCACCGCCAGGGTAATGACCAACAGCAGCGCCATCAAAGGCAACAAGCCGCCGGATAGAATACTCAGTTCTATTATGGTTTGTAGCATGGTCGAAACTCCTTAGGTGGTCTGTGCAGCGATGCGCGATAATCAAGCTGTCATTGGGCTTTGTCAAGGGCATATGCACACCGAATGATTGAACGATGCAATGTCATAAACAAAAAGGGGGCATCTGCCCCCTTTTTGATTTGTTGCTGCGGCGATTGTTGCGCCAGCACAATGCGATCGGATTAGCGCGCCTTGTTGGCCAGGGGATGTCCTTTCGTGAGCTTACCGAAGGCGTAGCCCTGCACCTGCGCCGCCTGGGTGACGATGGTGAATTTGACGTGCCAGCCGGACAGTAGGGCAAGCACGCTGCCCACCACAGCCAACGAAGCACCCAGGCTGGGAATCACGAAAGGCAACGCTATCAGGACCGCAGGTAACACGTTACCTGCCCACAGCGTGACACCACCGATTTTCTCCAGCGCGGCCAACGCTGCCGGCGGCGCATTCGATGCCACCAAGGCGCCGCGGTAGCTGCTCCAGGCGATCATACGTACCGCCAGTAGCCCCAACAGCAAATACTCCAGCCAAACTGGTGTTGCGCCACCGAACAACGCCATCAGCACCAACAAGGCTGCCGCACCTTCGGTCAGGCCCGTGGCGATAATGAGCGGCACCACCGCCGGCTCGCGCCAAGCGGGAATGCCTTTCGAGGCCTTCAGGATTTGGCCTTGGCAATACAGAAAGCCGGCAGCGCCCACGGCGGATGCGGCAACTAGCACCGGCATCTCCAAGACGATGCCGGCCAATGCCAACACAAAGGTTACCCCTGCCACGAAGGCCTCACGCGTCATCCACGAAGTCTCCGGGTGGAAAAACACGTTGATGAAGCGCCACGGCCGGCCGATTTCCAGCCAGACCATGCTTAAGCCGGCACCGACAAAGGCCAGCGCCACCAATTCGACCGGTAGTGGCGGCGCGTTCGGATAAGTTGCGATCACCAGGAGCATTAAAAGACCGCTACCGGTGCCACCGAACATGAAGTTACTGGCAGCGCGCCAGTCCCAGTTCTTTTGAATAAAGGAACCGATTCGTATCATACGTGCTCCTTGTCCCACAGATAATAGAAGCCAGGCTTGGTACCCAGTTCCACGTGCATTTGGAAGTAGGTATTTTCGGTCAGCAATGTAGATACGTTGCTGTCCATATCCTCGAGGTTGCCGAAGTGCAAGGCATCGGCGATACAAGCATTGACGCAAGCCGGCGTGGCCTCGGGATCAATGCCGGGCACCAGACCCTTGGCCTTGCCGGAATCGACGCGATCCGAACAAAAGGTGCACTTCTGGGCGACGCCCAGGCGTGCTTCGTCGAAACGTTTGGTCTCGGTTTGCGTCGGACCAGCATCATAAGCGTAGCTCGGCTTGTCGACTTTGTAACGAGCCTGATAGGGACAGGCGACTGCGCAATAAGCGCAGCCGATACAAATATCGTAGTCGATCGTGACGATGCCGTCTTCACGCTGACCAGTCGCGGTGCTTGGACAGACGTGCATACAAGGTGGGTCTTCGCAATGCTGGCAACCCACCGGCATGAATACCCTTTCAACATTCGGGTACTCGCCCAGTTCGATATCCAGCACCTTGCGCCACTGCACGCCGGGCGGCGTGGCGTTCGTTTGTTTGCAAGCGGCCGTGCAGGTTTGACAACCAACACAGCGCCGCAGGTCCGCAACCATTACATATCGTGTCACGTTTAAGCCTCCACGCGAGTAACGCTAACTTTTACTGCATCGACGGAACCGCCGGTGCCATCGAGCAAGTCCATGTTCATTGGCACCAGATCGTTCAAGCTGGGCATCTGGAAGTCCTTGGCATACGGCGTCTTCCAGTGACCGAACTGACCGATCATCACAATCACATCCGGACGGCACCCTTGCCGCAAGATCGCCTTGCCGCGCGTCTTGCCGACAGGTGATGCGATCTCGATGATCTGACCTTCTTCGATGCCTAAGCCCTGCGCCGTCTTGGTGTTGATCATGATGCCGCTGTGGCCGGCCACATTCTCGGCGACTTCGCGCATCAACTGGATGCCGACGTTGCCGCCCCAGGCGTACTGCATGCTGCGCGAGGTCAAAAGCCAGAAGGGGAAGTCCTTGATCTTGACCTTGTAGTTGCGCTCGTAGGCGTCATCCCAGATTTTATTGATGTCTTTGTACTCGGGCATGGCCTCGTATTCTTTGAGCTGGTTGTCCCACCACTTGGCGCCTTGCTCATGTAGACGATTGGTCAGTTGCTGGCCAACGCGGAATACGCGCTCCTGATAGGGCAGCTCGAAGCGCAGGCCTTGATCCACCATCTTCGGATAGAGATACCAGTTGATGTGCGGGAATGGCTTGACGCGGAAGCCGTGCTCCTTGAAGTAGTCGAGACCTTCGGCAGACTTGCCGCCGGTGACGTCGAAGCTGGCGGCTTTGCACACCGAATCCCAAACAACTTCGGGGCTATTGACCTTGTCCGCCGGGACGGAGAAGTCGTAGGCGTCGGTTTTGAGCGGCAGGCCGCAGACGCCGACGTTGATCATGAAGTTGTAGTTTTCGAGCAGGCCGCAGCGCTTGGCAAGTTCGGCGCCGATCCAGGTGAAATCGCGGGTATCGCCAATGGGCTTGGTCACCGGCTGACGCAATATCCAGCCTTCGGAATCCCAGAACTGCTCGAAATAGTGCGTGCCGCCCAGACGAATCAACTGCGTGCCCTCTAAGTCGGTGCAATCGGGCAGCAGGATGTCGGCGAAGTGGTTGGTTTCGTCGTGGGTGTAGGCGAAGGACACCTGAAAGGGGAAGGTGGCAATGGTTTCGCCCAAGCGCGTTGTCTCGGAGAAGGAGATCACCGGGTTGCAGCGGTAAACGATCCAGACTTCCGGTGGCTTGGGTTGTACCCAGCTTTCTGCTCCGCGCCCTTGTAAACGCATCCAGGCCAGGCTTGAAGAACCCAAAGGCTGCGCGTAGAAGCCTTGACCCACACCCGGCGTGATGGTCTGGTGCGCGTGGCGGGTTTCAGGCTTGTCTATCCAGTTGGCCTTATCGGTCGCATTGAACGGATAGCTCATAAAACCATCCGGACCGGGGGTACAAGACGCCATACGATCCTGCTCTGGGCCCACGATCAGGGTAGTACTACCCAACAGGCCACCGGGCACTTCCAGCGAGCCGGTCAGCACATGCAGTATCGTGCGCGCCCAAACGCATTCGTAAGCGCCCCAGCCGTTATTCACTGACTTGCCAAGCATCACCGCCACCGGGCGGAAAGGCAGCATGCGGCCAGACACTTCCTTCAACTCACCGATGTGCGCATGAGAGAGGAATTCATTGGCGATACGACGAATCGTGGCGGCTGTTACGTCGCAGATCGAGGCCGCCCATTCGGGCGTGTGCGATTTCATGTGATGCATGAGCTTCTCATGCGCCGGGTCCGCATCGATGTTCGCATGCTCCCAGACCTGATCGTCTGCGCCAACTTCAAGCGCGCTGAGCTTGAAATGCCCGGTAATAGCCGGGTCGGTATCCTTGGTGTCGTGCGGTACGGCGCGGTTGGTTTTCAAATCCCAGATCAGCGGCTTGCGCGTTTCTGGATCCCGCAGATAGTAGCCATTCGGTCCAATGAGATAGCACGAGGCCGTGTGATGCTTGAGGAAAGGCACATCCAGCTCTTCGGGCTTGTGCTCGAACAAGAGCACATTGATCATGGCATAGAGGAAAGCCGAGTCGGTCTTCGGCTTGATCGGCACCCACTCTTCCGAAGTGCCACCCGTCACCGACAGATGCGGCTCGATCTGTACGCGCTTCAAGCCACGCACGCGAGCATCGGCCTGGCGGCGCACGCTGGTCACGCCGCCCGAGGCGTCGATATTGTTGCCGAAGGCAACGACGTATTCGCACAACGGCGTGTCCGGGCTGACCGTAAAGGCGCGATGCCAGAGTTCGCCATAAAGGTGCTCGGCGTGATAACACTTCACCGTACCGCCAGCGCCTAAGCTGGAATCAAGCGGGCCCCAAGCGGCAAACAGCGCCGGGAAAGCGCCCATATAGCAAAGCGGTGTTCCCGCACCACCGGTGGAGAAGGCCAGCTTCGGGTTGCCGTTTTCATCCACCAGCCCCTCTTGGCGAATTTTGTTGAGGCGCGCGCCCACCGTATCCAAGGCCTCGTCCCAGGAAATTTCGACCCAACCCGGATCTTCGTTTTTGCCTTTTTTCGGATTGGTGCGCTTCATAGGCTTGAGTAGGCGGCTCGGGTTGTAGAGCTTCTGCACCAAACCGTAAGGCTTAACGCAGACCTTGCCGTCTGCGGGGTGCAGTCCCTTGCCGTTGTAGTTGGGCTCGACCTTGGTGGCCACGCCATCAACCACCTCGACAGTCAGCATGTCTGGGCCGTTGACGCACTGATAACAGTAGGTTGCAACTTTTTTAGTGTTCCCTTCCTTCGCGTACTTCATGGTGCTTTCGGTCGTATTTGACATACCGCTCTTGCCTCCTCCTAAGGTACTTCCACACCGCTCATGATGTTGCGGCGCTAACCGGGCCTGGTGGGAATTGGCGCGAAATCAGCCTCGCGCGAAATTTCCTTGACCACTAAGATTGTACTAATTTCGCCTGCAAGTATTCAACGCAAAATACAGCAAATACACTGGACCGGCTATCCCTAAAGTCCGGCCGTTATCCTAGCGCTACTGTTGATTTAAATCAAAGAGAATCAACACGGCCCGAGTCCTTCATGTCAATCAGCGCTCTTGGTAGACGCCGAAAAGATTGACATTGGGAGGTAAAAGCCTAAGCATACGTATTCCTTCAGAGGCCGGCGTGTTGAAAAAATTCGGTCGTGTAGGGATCCGGGGCAGGGCTTGCTGGAGGAGACATTGTGCTAAGCGCACTCATGGGCAAGCAGGGGGCAACCCCCCTGCTCGTCCGTTATCCCTTGTTTGAATCGAGCGACCTCGACGAGGTGCGCGAGCGCGTCGCCGGCATTTTCTGTCCACACGACCTCCGGGTAACGGGACGCAACCACCGCGTTAGCGCCAGCATGCATCACGCGCCGGTAGGCGGCATTTCGCTGAATCGTCTGCGCTATGGTGCCACGGTAGCGATAGATCCCGGTTGTCTGAAGGACTTCCTGCTGGTCATGATGCCCCTGTCGGGTAGCGCTGACGTGCATTGTGGCAACCAGCACGTTCATTCCACGCCCGCGCTCGCGTCGGTGGTCACGCCCACACTCCCCATGCGGGAAACCAACCACGCCGACAGCGACCAGATCATGGTGCGCATCGAACGTTCGCTGTTGGAGCGCGTTTGCGCACAGCACTTGGGCCGTGAATTGCGTCACCCGATCGAGTTTCAGCTGGGAATGGACCTGACGGCCAAAAACAGTGAGAGCTGGCTGGCCTTGATCGCCTACCTCATCGGTGAACTCGACCGCGTCGGCACACCGCTGCTATCGCCACTGGCGCAAGCGCAAATCGAACACTTGATGGTGACCACACTGCTGTTGATGCAGCCGCACAATTTTCGCACGGCGTTGCTGCAACCGGCACCGCCCCTAGCGCCCACCTACGTGAAGCGCGTGGAAGAATACATCGAGGAAAACGCCGACCAGCCGCTCACGGTGAGTGAGCTGGCGGCTTTCGCGGGAGTGGGCAGCAGCGCCCTTTTCGCCGGCTTCCGCGAATTCCGCAACACCAGTCCTATGGCTTACCTGAAGTCGGTGCGCTTGCAGCGCGTGCACGAGGATCTGAACCGCGCATCCGCCAGTCGCGACACCGTAACCAAGATCGCCATGCGCTGGGGGTTCGTCCATCTTGGCCACTTCACAGCCGGCTACAAGCGCAAGTTCGGCGAATCGCCCTCGGAAACCCTGGCGCGCTCCGCTTAAGCCGCCAAACAGCGCTTCAACACCTCGTTAAAGCGGGCGCCCTGCTCGTCTGCCAGCGCCGCCTCGCGTAGTTCACGCACTTGGCGAGCGGCGTCGCCTTTGCTTCTGAGCTGTTCCAACACGCCTATGATGGCCCTGAAATTGTGCGAGCCTCGCTCGTGCGTATCGCCATAGCCTTTCACCAGACGCTGGCATTCCGCCACCTCCAGCGCCAAAGCGTAATCGCTGGCCGCCAGGCCACGCACACGATCCAGCCAGGCCAGGATGTTGGCGTTCTCCACCTGATAGCGCATGGTGATGCGGCGCCAGCGCCGCATGCCCGCCACGAAATAGAGCAGCAGGAAACCGGACAAACTGGTGGTCTGAATAATTCGGCCTTTGGTGGTGAACTTGCCGAGGAAACCGCGCACGCCATTCGACTGCATAATCCAGCGCCCCAACCAGGCCGGCAAGGTATCGCAGATTTCTTCAACGCGCGGATGCATGAATTCGTTGATACGCAAAACCTGCGCAGACTTGGCGTGCACTTCATCGCCGACGCGGCGAAAGCGCGCAGAACGTGTCTTGAGATCGGCGACGCGTATGGTGTCCTCGTAGGACATCCACAGCGCGAGATAACGGGCCGTCTCGATAGCGAGTCGGTAGGTGCCGCCGCCGTTGCGTTGATCCAGTTCGACGATAGGCTGCAAACGATCCAGGTACTCCTTAGCGTAGGCCACGTCCTGATAGTCGAGCATGCGCTTCACGCCTTCGGCGGCGATAGTACGCACAGCCTCGGGCAGCGCATCCACGCGCGTGCGCAGGGCTTCAAGCGCCGGGTGGCCGGTTTTTGGTGTGGGTGCAAGAGCGGGCGCCGCCTCGACGGCGGTCTCTGCAACGGGATTTTCTGCCTGGGCATAACCGACGGCGAATGCCTTCAAGCTGGACTCCACGCCGACACCGCCGCGCCGCACCGCTTCTTCGAAATCCTTGCGTTGGAAAGGCAGCAATCCCGCGCCGGCCAAGGCACCGAAAAGCACTGCGCTGATAACGCTGCCCGTGGACTCGGCAATCTTCGCCATGTCGGTGTAAATGAAGCGCTTGGCGGCGGCCTGCCCGGCTTCGATGAATTTGCTACTGTCGATGATCCCGTCACCCATGGCCGACTTCTCGCCGATGGCATAGACACGGTGGGTGGAGGCGATCATGGTGGTGCGGTCTGGCGTCACAATGCCGCGCGTAATGGCGCGACCGGCTTCCATCAACTCCGAAGCCAACACAATGTCCACGTCCCCCGGGACCGGCATCAGCGCCAGAATCGGCGCCTTGCCCTCGGCTTTCGCCACGGACTCGGGGAAGATTTCCACGTAATAAATTGTCGCACCGGTGCGCTGCGCGACGCCTGGCACCGACGTACTCTGCGCCTTGTAGCCAGAATGCTCGGCCAAGTCCACGATCCAGTCGGCCAAAACCCCGCCGCCTTCACCGCCCATGGCCAGAATGGCGATAGAAATCGCTCTTTGTTTATTACTTGTCACGCTTGATTCCTCTCGCCCTGATCTTCTTCTTGCTTAGTACGCCTGCGCCAGCAAGCGCTTATCGCGACGCTGCTGCAGGAAGCCAATTACCGCATTGCGCACGCCGTCTAACAGCCGATCCCACGTGCTGGGGTTGCTAACGATTTCCGCCCGATAGAAGGACGGGCACAACACCGCCGCGTGCGCGAGTTCGCCGCACAGGCCACAGCCGACGCAACTGTCTTCCACCTTGGTCACCGGATCTAAGCGCAGCGCGTCCGGATTGGGACGGATACTCAGTGACGGGCAACCGGAAAGCCTTATGCAGGAATGGTCACCAGTGCACGCATCGGCATCGACGCCGAAACGCTCGCGCACCATGCGCACGCCGTCTTTGATGGCCTTGCGCACTTGGGGTTTTTCGCGCCGTTGGCGGTTGAGCATGCACTCCGACTGAGCGATGATGACCTTCGGACCTTTGTCCTTGGTCGTCAGTGCCGTGCGCAAAGCGTTGCGCATTTGCGCCACGTCATAGGTGTGGGTGATCGTTTGCACCTCGTTGACGCCCACGCCGCGCACAGCATTCTCGATAGGGTGATTCGTGCTGCGGATGCGGTTTTCCGCCTCCGAAGACATCAAGTCCTGTCCGCCGGTAGCGGCCGAATAACCGTTGTCCACGATAAGCAGCACATTGTCGCTTTTGTTGAAGACCGAGTTGCTGACGCCGCTCGTCAAGCCGTTGTGCCAAAACCCGCCATCGCCCATCACGGCGATGGAGCGTTTTTCGCCCTCCACATTCAGTGCCGCCGCACCCGCCGCACCCAGGCCGTAGCCCATGGTGGTGTTGCCAATATTGAAAGGGGGCAGGATCGAGAAGAGGTGACAACCGATGTCACAACTGACATGGTGGCGACCCAATTCTTTGTCGAGCAACTTAATGGTGGAGAAAATCGGGCGCTCCGGGCACCCCGTGCAGAAGCCCGGCGGACGCGGCTGCACCAGCGTTTGCATCTGCTCCAAGACGTCCGGATTAACCGGCTGCGGTGCTGGTCGCGCGTCTGCCAGCAGCGGCAAGGCGTACTGCTCGACAAATTTGCGCAAACCGCTCACCAGTACCTGGCCGGTATATTCGCCGGCCATGGGCAGCACGTCCTTGCCATGCACCTTGGTCTGCAAGTCCGACTTATGCAATATGGATCGCACATTTTGTTCGATGTAGTCGGGCTGCCCTTCCTCAATCATAAGGATGGCGCGCTTGCCCGCACAAAAGCGCGTCAACTCGTCATCCACCAAGGGGTAGGTGACATTCAGCACATACATGGGCAGGCGGCTGTTGCCAAACACATCGGAGAGGCCCAACAGCTCCATGGCGCGCGTAACCATGTTGTACAGGCCACCTTGTATGACGATGCCGATATCCTGGGATTCGTCGCCGAAGAACTCGTTCAGCTTGCGATCACGGATGAACTGTAGAGCGGCTGGCCAACGCGTTTTGACCTTCTCCTGCTCGTGCAGGAAGCTTGCCGGCGGCAAGACGATGCGATTGACATCACGCACCGGATGCGCCTGCGCATCCTTTAGGGTGTATGCCGCCCGCTTGTTGTCTTTCGCGATAAAACTGCCATGCACGTGGCAAGCACGGATGCGCAGTTCCAGCATGACCGGCGTACTGCTGGCCTCCGACAATTCGAAACCAGTCTCCACCATGTCCACGATGCTGGTCAGATTCGGCCGGGGATCGAGGAGCCACACCTGCGATTTCATGGCGAAGGCGTGGGTGCGTTCCTGCATGATGCTGGAACCTTCGCCGTAGTCTTCGCCAATAATGATGAGGGCGCCGCCCAAGACGCCACCGGAAGCCAAGTTGGCAAGCGCATCGGACGCGACGTTGGTACCCACCGTTGATTTCCAGGTGACGGCGCCGCGCAGCGGATAGTTCACCGAAGCCGCCAGCGTGGCGGCGGCGGTGGCTTCGCTGGCGCTAGACTCAAACTGTATACCCAGTTCTTTCAGAATAGGCTCGGCGTCAGACAGCACGTCCATCAGGTGTGAAATCGGCGCCCCTTGATAACCGGCTACGTAGGCCACACCGGATTGAAGCAGCGCCTTGGTCACAGCCAGGATACCCTCGCCATGAAACTCTTCGCCCGCGCCGATGCGCAGCTTCTCGACTTCTTTCGTGAACGATCTTTCAGCCATAGTATTCCCCTCAAGGGGTTGTTACGATCCAGGTCAAACCGGCGATGCCAGGCTCAGCAAAAATGAATATAGGCAATCGAAGCACGTCGCTTCGCCGCCAGAAGAAGCGCTTGCGTTGCCGCGCCTTGCTTGCTCTGGCGTGCCAGGCAGGGGGGACGACCCGCCCCCCCGCCGAGCGAACCAGCGATTTAGGCCGACACCAGCGCAAGTACGCGCAGCGGGCTGCCCGAGCCGTTCTTGATCTTCAGCGGCGCCGCGACAATCATCGCACCCTGCGGCGGCAACTTATCGAGATTGGTCAGGCACTGCAAACCGTATTTGTTGGCGCCATGCATCAGCGTGTGGCAAGGATAGGCCACCGGCCAAGCATACGATTGCCCCGCGTCTGTGTTGATCGTCTCGACGCCGAAGCCCAACACTTTGCGCTCCTTGATGAGCCACTCAACAGTGGCCTGGGCCGGGCCGGGGGTATGCGCGCCGTCGGCTTGAAGATTCAGGAAAGCTTCCGGCATGCTGCGCTTGGACCAGTCCGTGCGAAATAGTACCCATGCGCCCTCGGGAATGCGCCCGTTCTTGGCCTCCCAGGCTTCGAGATGCGCCACAGTGAGTATGAAGTCCGCGTTGGCGGTGACTTCCGCCGAGCAATCGACAACTGCTGCCGGCGCAAGGAATACGCGCGGGTCTATGGTGTCGACGCTGTTGTTCGGATAATCCTTGCCGCTGATCCAATGCACGGGCGCGTCGAAGTGGGTGCCGGTATGCTCGCCGCAAGAGAAGTTGTTCCAGTACCAGCCGGGGCCTTTTTCGTCGTATTGGCTGATTTTTTCCTGCTTGAACGCCCAAACCTGGCCGAATTCCGGCGGCAATACCAAGCCTGGAAAATCCGACGACAAGGTTTGGGTCAGATCGACAATCTTCAGGCCGCCGGTGAGCAGTTCTTTGGCGAGTTGCGGTAGCGCAGTAGAGGCACCCATTAGAAATTCTCCTTGGATTAAAGTGGGTCAGAAGGTCGTGCCCGTCATGACCTCAAACGGGCGGATTTCCTGCATAAAGCGTGATGACTCGAATGGCGGACAGGCGATGAAGATAATACAAGCGCTCATTGTAGCGCTATCCGCAAAACCCGGCATGTATCCCGTAACACCGGCGAATTGATCTTACAAGCCTGACAGCGACCCGATTCGCCGGCATACTGCCGCGACCCTAGCAAACAGAGTATCGCCGTGGCTCCCCTCGACAGCAACGTCAAAAACCAGATACTGGCTTATCTGAAAAACCATCATGTTGTCACGCTCGCGACACACGGCCCGCAGGGTCTTTGGGCGGCGGCGGTGTTCTATGCCAGCGACGGACTGAATTTATATTTTCTGTCTTCCCCCAACAGCCGGCACAGCATGAATCTCGCCGCTGCGTCGCGCGTTGCCGCCACCATCCAGGAGGATTACAAGGCCTGGCCCGAAATCAAAGGCATTCAACTCGAAGGCGAGGCAGTTCGGCTTGAAGGCCTGGAGCGCGCGGCAGCCCTGGCCTGCTACGGCGCTAAATTTCCGCTCATCGGCGATCTGACGCAGGCGCCACTGGAAATCGCCAAGGCCATGAGCAAAGTGGCTTGGTACAAGCTCGTCCCTGAGACCATGCATTTCATCGATAACGCACAAGGCTTCGGCCATCGCGAGTCGCTACGCTGCGGGGAGTAAGGCGCCGGCGCTAAATTATTGCGCTGCCGTGTCTTTCCAACGCTTCACCAGATCGTTGGCGATATCGAAGAGATCCAGCGTTTTGCCTATGGTGTGATTGACGATGTCGTCGATACACTGCGGCCGGTTGTAAAACGCCGGCACCGGCGGCTGGATGATGGCGCCAAAGCGCGTCGCCTGCGCCATCAACTCGATATGCCCCAGATGCAAGGGCGCTTCGCGCACCAGCAACACCAGGCGACGGCGCTCCTTCAGGCACACGTCGGCGGCACGTGTCAGCAGGTTGTCGTCGTAGGAATTGACGATGCCCGACAGCGACTTTATCGAGCAGGGCGCAACCAGCATGCCGGCTGTCTTGAAGGAACCACTGGAAATTGAGGCGCCGATATCGCGATGCGGATGCACCACATCAGCGAGCGCTTCCACCGCTTCGACAGTCCATTCCGTTTCTTCGAGGATGGTGCGTTTGGCTGATGGGGAGAGCACCAGATGCGTTTCGATATTTGGCGCCGATTTAAGCGCCTCCAATGCCCTGATGCCGTAGATGGCCCCGGATGCGCCCGAAATGCCGATGATGAGCCGCTGCATGATATTTCCTTTTACGCTAAGAACTAGACGCGCCGAACAGCACTGTTTTATGCGAAACTAAGCTAGTTTACTGCATCAAGCGTTTTCGTTAGTCGCGACGCGGCTTACCAAGCACTGAGTACGCCCACAGAGAGAACATCGCCCAGACAAGAGGCGCGGCGCTTTCGCCGACAAAATTACCCATGGAAGTCGGTCGAACAAGCAACCTCTAGGAGCGGTAGATGGCATTATTTCCCTTAAGCGCGGCACACAAGCGTTACGTCAAGGCCGAAACGGCCGTCGGCATTGGTTTCAATGGCGTGTTATCGGTGGTTTTCGGTCTGCCCTTCTACAACGTGCCCGCCATCCCGCTCTGGGGTGCGCAAGGCATGGCCGTGGATTTGGTCCCCACCGTTTTCATGATCACGCTGGTACAAACCATCATCATCACCCTGATCACCAGAAGGCGCGTTAAGGCTGGCGCCGTCGCGGCGCTGCCCGAGCCGCGCAGCGCCTACCCGTTGCTGAAGCTGCTGCCCGCAAACGTTCTTGCACGCGCCCTCTTGATGGCCCTGGTACTCAGTTTGATTCTGGTGCCTTTGACGATCGGCGCAATGGCGGTTTTGGGTGTCGACGGCATCACGTTTGCCCCGTTCATCAGCTTCAAGGTAGTGTACGGCGTTGCAGTAGGCATGTTGTCCGCGCCGCTGAGCCTGCTGGCGGCGCTATCCGATAAAACGGTACCCGTAACACCAGTGTAGTTCACGCTTTTTTCAGTCCACAAAAAACGTTCCATCAATCCCTTGGAGGAGAATTCCAAATGAAGGAGTACAAGCTTTTTATCGACGGTGAATGGGTTGCCTCCAGCACCAATACCATCGCTGATGACATGAACCCGGCGACGGGCGAAGTCTATGCCCGCGTCCATCAAGCATCCAAGGCCGACATTGATCGCGCCATCGCTGCCGCCTACCGCGCCAAGGACGACTGGGGCAATACGCTGGCCAACCAGCGCGAAGCCATCCTGCTCAAGGCCGCCGACGTGCTGGCCAGCCGCATCCCGGAAATCGCCGATGTGCTCATCGACGAAGCCGGCTGCGCCTTCGGCAAAGCCATGTTCGAGGCCACCTTCGTCGTCACCTTGCTGCGCAGCGCTGCGGGCGAGTGTCGCCGCATTTTCGGCGAAACCATGCCGTCGGATTCGCCCGGTTTGTTCTCCATGAGCGTGCGCCGTCCGCTCGGTGTCATCGCTGGTATCGCGCCCTTCAACTTTCCGCTGCTGCTGGCCATGAAGAAAGTCGCCATGGCGCTAGCCGCCGGCAACACTTTCGTGTTGAAACCCGCCAGTTCCACTGCGGTGATCGGCCTTAAGATCGCCGAGCTGTTTGAAGCCGCCGGCCTGCCCAAAGGCGTGCTCAACGTCATCCCCTGTGCCGGCAGCACGCTAGGCGACACGCTGGTGGCCGACCCGCGCATTCGCATGGTGACTTTCACCGGCTCGACCGAAGTTGGCAAGCAGCTCGCCGCCGAAGCCGGCAAGCACCTCAAGAAGATCACGCTGGAAATGGGCGGCAAGAGCCCGATGATCATCCTGAAAGACGCCGATCTCGACTACGCCGCCAAGGCCGCCGCTTTCGGCATGTTCCTGCACCAGGGCCAGGTGTGTATGGCCAACTCGCGCATCCTGGTGGAAGCGCCGGTGTTCGACGCTTTCTGCGAGAAATTCGTCGCCAAGGTCAGCACCTATCAGGTCGGCGATCCACACGATCCGCATACCGTGATCGGACCGCTGATCGACCGCAAGCAATGCGCCTTCATCGACGGCCACGTCAAAGACGCTGTCGCCAAGGGCGCCAAGCTGCTCATGGGCGGCAAGTCGGAAGGCAACTTCTATCACCCCACCGTGCTGGCCAATGTCACCACCGACATGGTGGTGTTCCGCGAAGAAACCTTCGGCCCCGTCGTCTCGGTCATCAAGGTCAAGGACAGCGACGAAGCGCTCGAGCTGGCCAACGACACCTGCTTCGGCCTGTCATCCGCGGTCATCACCAATGACCTGCAAAAGGCCATGGACATCGCGCTCAAGCTCGACGCCGGCATGGTGCACGTCAACGGCAGCAGCGCCTACGACGAACCCCACGTGCCCTTCGGCGGCACGAAGGATTCGGGCTTCGGTCGCGAAGGCGGTCACTACTCCATGGCAGAAATGACCGAAGTGAAGTGGATCACCATCCAGATGGGGCAGCGTCAGTTCCCGTTCTGAGCTTGACTATGGCGCAGCCCTAAGCCGCGCCCGCAACACCCCGCAACACATTGGGGCCTGCTCCAGACCAAGACGGTCTGGGCCAGGCCCCCAATTTTTGCGCCTAGAAATCTTTGGCAACGATGCTGTGCAGGATATCGATCAACTCGCGCATGGCCACCGCCATGGCAGTGCGCTTGCGGTAAGTCAGTGTGCCCTCGATGTCCAGCACGGCGTTGGGCACCGGCAGTGACACAATCTGGCCGGCCCGCACTTCGGCCGCTACCAGCCGGTGCGGCAGATAGCTGATGAAGCTTCCTTGCAGCAGCAAGGCGCGCAGGAAAAAGGCCGAAGTACTGGTAACGATTGCAGCCGGTGGCGCCAGCCCTTCGGCGAAGAATAAATCATCCAGACAGCGGCGCCAGGCGACCTTTTGCGTAGGCAATGCCCAAGGGTAGTTGAGCATTTCCTTAATCGCTATCGACGCCTGCGTAGCCAGCGGATGCGTGGCGCTACATAGTATTCCCACCTTATCGCGGAAAATAGTTTCGCTCACCAGGTCAGCATCACTACCCATAGAGCAAGCGGTAATGGCCAAATCCAGCTCGCCCCGCCGCAGAGCGGGAATCAAGTCCTCCAGCAAGCCTTCGACCACGGTGACCTGGATGCCCGGCTTGCGACGGAAGAGCTGTGCGGTCGCCAGGGGCATCAGATCCGTTGCAAGGGTCGGACCAATGCCCACCACCACGTGCCCACCCGCCGCGCCACGCAGCATGGCGAGTTGCGTTTCGGCGGCGCGCACTTCGGCCTGGATGGCTTTAGCATGAACGGCGAGTGCCTCGCCATACACCGTTGGCACCACGCCCAGCGGCGTGCGGTCGAAGAGTTTTACCTGCAAGCGATCTTCGAGCTGCTTGATGCTCTTGGTAAGCGCGGGTTGCGTGACATGCACCACAGCGGCTGCCTGGCCGAGGCTACCGCTGTCATAGATGGCGAGAAAGTGGCGGAGACGCTTGCTGTCCATATTGACGTGGTGCTATTCGGAGCATTGAGTCGGTAGAATCAAGTCTACACCCGCCCAGCTAAAATCCACTCATGTCCGCCGCCGAAACGCCTGCCACGCTGTTTCTCAAACAACATCGCGTCGCCTATTCCAGCCATCACTACGACTACGAAGAACATGGCGGCACGCGCGTTTCCGCACGCGAGCTGAATGTCGCGGAACACGCTGTAATCAAAACGCTGGTGATGGAAGACGAACACGCCAAACCCTTGCTGGTGCTGATGCACGGCGACCGCAAAGTGTCGACCAAAAACCTGGCGCGCCAGCTAGGTTGCAAGAACATTTCCCCCTGCAAGCCCGAGGTGGCGCAACGCCAAACCGGCTACCAAGTCGGCGGCACCTCGCCCTTTGGCTCGCGCAAAGCACTGCCGGTTTGCCTAGAGTAAACCATTCTCGATCTGCCGCTCATCTACATCAACGGCGGCCGACGCGGTTTTCTGGTCGGTGTCCAACCGCACGAACTCGTCCGCGTGCTAGCGCCGCGACAAGTCGAGTGCGCGCTGGCCAATTAGGCAAGCTTGCCGCGCTCGATGGCCACGCCGACCCGCTTCACGCCTTTCATTACACCGATTTTCGCAACGGAAATCTTCACCCAGGGCGCACTGAAATCGTCCATCAGCAAAGCCACCACATACTCACCCAGGGTTTCGAGCAGATTGAAATGGCGCTCGGCAAGTTCGCTGCGTATGCGCGAGATGACCTCGGCGTAGTCAATGGTGTCAGCAAGCTCGTCGTGCTCGGCTGCCGCATCGGGCACGCCAAACTCCAGGTTGATTTCGATGGTCTGGCGCGCGGCGCGCTCGCGCGGATAGATGCCGACCCAGGCCTCGACTCTCAGCTCGTCGATGAAGATGCGATCCATGTAGGGTGATGTGGCGTTCTCGATTAGAATGCCGCGAATTCTAGGTGAATTAACATGGCTACGCTTGTTTTCGGCATTCTCGCTTACCTGATCGGCTCCATCCCTTTCGCGGTCATCGTCAGTCGCGCCTTTGGGCTTGCCGACCCGCGCAGCTACGGCTCGAAGAATCCGGGCGCGACCAACGTCCTGCGCAGCGGCAACAAACTGGCGGCGCTACTGACACTGCTGGGTGACGCCGCCAAGGGCTGGCTGGCGGTATGGCTGGTCCAAGAATTCGGCCCAGCCTATGGCGCCGACACCAGCGATGTGGCGCTGGTGGCTTTCGCGGTTTTCTACGGGCACTTGTACCCCGTCTTTCTTGGTTTCAAAGGCGGCAAAGGCGTGGCGACGGCCGCCGGCGTGCTCATGGGACTCAACCCGTGGATAGGCTTGGGCGCACTGCTTGTGTGGCTGGCCACTGCGGCGATTTTTCGTTATTCCTCGCTGGCCTCGCTGGTCGCCACGGCGACGGCGCCGCTGCTGTGCGCGCTGGTCTTCGGCTTCGATATCCGCGCCATGGCCTTGGTGTGGGTGGGCGTCTTGATCTTCATGCGCCACCGCCCGAATATCGAAAAACTGCGCGCTGGCACGGAAAGCAAAATCGGCCAGCGCAAAGCAGCTCAGCCCCCCGTTGACTGAAGCGCCCAGCGCGGTCGCACGGCAAAAGCGCCGGGCTCTGACAGCGTGACCGCATTTGACGTCACCGTCTTCGTCATCAGGCGCATCGCCCCGGCAAAAGCGATCATCGCGCCGTTGTCGGTACACAATTCCAGTTCGGGGTAAAACACCCTGGCGCCCATTTTGGCCACGCCATGATCGAGCGCCGTCCGCAGCGCGCGGTTAGCGCCCACACCGCCGGCCACCACCAGTTGTTTGAGGCCGGTCATCTTCAAGGCTTGCAGCGCCTTGCCCACCAGCACATCAACCACCGCCGCCTCAAAATCGCAGCAGAGATCGGCGATATCGGCTTCTTTAGGTGCTTGCTCGCGCACCACCGTCAACACCGCCGTTTTCAAGCCGGAGAAACTGAAATCGAGGTCGCCACTATGCAGCATCGGCCGCGGCAGCTTGTAGCGGCCAGCCCGACCTTGCTCCGCCAGGCGCGCCAACTGCGGTCCGCCGGGATAGCCCAAGCCCAGAAGTTTGGCGGTCTTATCGAAAGCCTCGCCAGCGGCGTCATCCAGTGTCTCCCCCAGAAGCTCGTAATGTCCCACTGCAGTCACGCGCATGAGCTGGGTATGACCGCCCGAGACCAGCAAGGCCACAAACGGGAAGCATGGCGCATCGGCGGCCAGTAAGGGCGAGAGCAAATGTCCCTCGAGGTGATGGATAGGCACGGTCGGCCGCTGCAACGCAAACGCCAGCGCCTCTGCGAAGCTCGCGCCCACCAACAGCGCGCCGGCCAGACCAGGCCCCGCCGTGTAAGCGATAGCGTCGATGTCCGCCAAGGCGGAATGGCCTTCGGCGAGCACTTGTCGCAACAGCGGGCCTAGGCGGCGTATGTGATCGCGCGACGCCAGTTCCGGCACCACGCCGCCATACACTTCATGCAAATCGACCTGACTATGGACAGCGTGCGCCAACAGGCCGCGCTCACTGTGATAGAGCGCGACACCGGTTTCGTCACAGGAAGATTCGATACCGAGCACCAGCATGGTGCGGCGATTGTAACCCGCCGGTACGTCCATATCAGCTCTAGGGTTTCTTGTATCGTGAGAGGGTAGCGCCTATGATCAACTGACGATCTGGCGCTGGCCCCAAGGTTCGGAGTCGCGCTCGCGCTTTGTTGCAGCCAGCCCCCTGAAACCCGCAAAGGCAAGGGCGACTATGGATGAAACGATAACCGGCGACGAACTCCCGCCAGAATCCGACAGCGATTTGCATGCTGCGGCTCACGCCGGCTTGCTAGCTGGCCGCGATTACCGTCTGTTATTCGAAGTCAATCCGCTACCCCTGCTTCTATTCGATCCCGAGTCGCTCGCCATCATCGCCGCCAACACGCAGGCAGCGCAGCATTATGGCTACACACCCAACGAACTCGCCGGTTTGCCCATCGCGGAACTGGCCGCACCGGAACAGAAGGTGCGCTGGCTCAAGACGCTTTCAAATCTCGATCAGGGGTCACAGTATCTCGGCGCCTGGTTGCATAGTCGCAAGGATGGCAGCCTCTCCGAGGTGCGTTCGACCATCCATAATCTGAGTCTGTCTGGCCGGCCCTTGCGACTGGCCGTCATGCAGGAAACCGGGGGTAGGCGCAACGCGGAAACGCTGCGTCGTCTGGCGCTTCGGGCCTACGACAATATCGCCGAGGGTATTACCATCACCGACACGCAAGGCAACATCATCGCCGTGAACACCAGCTTCACGCGCATCACCGGCTTCAGCGTGGAAGAAGTCATCGGCCGCAATCCGCGCATATTGCAATCTGGCCTGCAAAGCCGCGCGTTTTACGCCGAAATGTGGAGTGCGATAACACAACACGGCTATTGGCGCGGCGAGGTTCTCAACCGGCGCAAGTCGGGCGAGCTTTACAAGGAGTTGCTGTCCATCAGCGCCGTGCGCGATGGGCTGGGCAACGTCGAGAACTACATCGGCGTGTTCGCCGATATGAGCGAGCGGTTAAAACATGAGTCCGAGTTACGCGAAGTGCGTGAACATCTGGAACTGGCGCTAGAGGCCGGCACGGTGGGCACTTGGAGTTGGCAGATCGGCGGTGAAGGTGCACAGTGGGATGAGCGCATGGGCAGCCTGCTCGGTATCACGACACATGAGCACTTGAAGCACCAGGCGGACTTGCTCGCCAAAATCCATCCTGACGACAGATTGCGTGTCACGCAGGATTTGACGCAGGCTGCCGCCGACCGCACGGCTTTTCAACGGGAGTTCCGCGTCATACTGCCTAACGGCGAAACACGCGTCCTAGAAGTCAAGTGCAAGCCGGCGTGTGATGAGTTCGGCAACGCGCGCCAAATGATCGGCGTCGCCTGGGACATCACGGAACATCACCGCCGCGAGGCGGAAATCCGCGAACTCAACGCCACGCTCGACCATCGCGTGCGCGAGCGCACCGCCGAATTAAAATCGGCCATGGATGAACTCGATGCCTTCAGCTACTCTGTCGCTCACGACCTGCGCGGGCCGCTACGCAGCCTCGACGGCTTCAGCCAGTTGCTGCTCGCCGACCACGCCGACGAGTTGAATGAAGAAGGCCGTAACTACCTGCAACGCATCCGCGCCTCCAGTCAGCATTTGGCGGAGTTGATCGACGATCTGCTCCAGCTCTCGCGCGTAACGCGTACCCCTATGGAGCGGGTAGTCGTCGACTTGAGCGATCTGGCCAACAATATCCTCAGCGTATTGCAGACCGAATCCGGCGAACGGCACGTGGAGTGCTCGATCGAGCCACACGTGCGTGTCCTCGGCGACGCATTGTTGTTGCGCTTGCTAATGGAAAACCTTTTGGGCAATGCCTGGAAGTACACCTCGAAAACCGTGCAGCCCCGTATCGAATTCGGTATGACGCGAACGACCGACGGAGAGCAAGTTATTTTTGTGCGTGACAACGGCGCCGGTTTCGACATGGCGTTCGTCGGCAAGCTCTTCCAGCCTTTTCAACGCCTGCATCACGCCACCGACTTCCCCGGCACCGGCATCGGCTTGGCGTCCGCCCACCGCGTTATCGGCCGCCACGGCGGACGCATTTGGGCGGAAAGCGCCGCCGGATTAGGCGCCTGTTTTTACTTCGTGTTGCCTGAAAAAGGCAATAACGACGAGGGCGCCACAACCTCGACCGAAGCGCCACGCCAACGCCAATAGCCTCGTTCAAAAAGCCCCTTGGAAGGGCATTGGACATTCCGCGAAATCCGGCTATAATTCGCGGCTTTCCCAGTTCAGCAGGGTCTAATCGCATGCCTGGTATCCGCGTCAAAGAAAACGAGCCGTTTGAAGTCGCTATTCGCCGCTTCAAGCGCGCCATCGAGAAGACGGGTCTTCTGACCGAACTCCGTTCGCGTGAGTTTTACGAGAAGCCCACTTCCGAGCGCAAGCGCAAGCTGTCCGCTGCCGTCAAGCGCCATCACAAGCGCCTGCGCGGCCAGACACTGCCGCCGAAGCTGTACTAGAGAAACAGTGACAGAAATGGCTTCGCGCCGTTTCTGTCGGTTTTTCAAAATTCCCCGGCACGCCGCCTGGCATGCCGGGGTTATCTTTTTTGCGGGCAGATGAACACCATGTCACTCAAGGCAAAAATCACCGAAGACATGAAAACGGCGATGCGTGCTCGCGATGGCGTGCGCCTGTCGGCCATTCGATTGCTGCTCGCCGCCATCAAGCAAAAAGAAGTCGATGAACGCATCGAAGTCAGCGATGCCGAGGTGCTGGCTGTCATCGACAAAATGCTCAAGCAGCGCCGCGACTCGATCAGCCAGTATGAAGCGGCCGGCCGCCAGGACCTTGCCGACGCGGAAAAATTCGAGGTCACCGTGCTAACCGACTACATGCCGCAGGCGCTCGGCGCTGCCGAAGTCGAGGCCGCCATCGCCCAGGCCATCGCGACCAGCGGCGCACAGGGCATGCAAGACATGGGCAAAGTCATGGCCGTACTCAAACCGCAGCTAGCCGGGCGTGCTGACATGGCCCAGGTTTCGGGGCTGGTGAAAGCGGCGCTGGCCTAGTCTTTTTGATCCGCCGGCAAATCCCGGCGGATTTCCTATAATGGTGGAAAGCCGTCGCGCCCTGCGACGTAAGACCTTACTTAACGACGAGTGATTCCAGACTCTTTCATCCAGGAACTCCTCGCACGCCTCGACATTGTCGACGTCATCGAGCGCTATTTGCCCCTCAAGAAGGCTGGCGCGAATTTTGTCGCCTGCTGTCCTTTCCATAGCGAGAAAAGTCCGTCGTTTTCCGTCAGTCCGAGCAAGCAGTTTTATCACTGCTTCGGCTGCGGCGCGCACGGCAGCGCCATCAGCTTCGTCATGGAATACGCCGGCCTCGGCTTTGTGGATACTGTGCACGAACTGTCCGGCAATCTCGGCATGCAAGTGCCGCAGCAGCGCGCCGATGAGCGCATGCCCAAGGTGGATGCCGCGCCACTCACCGAATTGATGGCCCGTGCGGCCCGCTACTACAAGGATCAACTCAAAGCCAGCCCGAAAGCCATCGACTATTTGAAAGTGCGCGGCCTGACCGGAGAAATCGCCGCACGCTTCGGCATGGGTTATGCGCCGGACGGCTGGCAAAATCTTGCCGCGATTTTTTCCGATTACCAAAACCATGCGCTGGTGGAGTGCGGCCTGGTCATCGAGGGCGAAGGCGGCAAGCGCTACGACCGCTTCCGCGACCGCATCATGTTTCCCATCCTCGACCAGCGCGGCAACGTCATCGGCTTCGGCGGGCGCGTCATCGGCGCCGGCGAGCCCAAGTATCTCAACTCACCTGAAACGCCGTTGTTTGAAAAGGGCCGCGAACTCTACGGCCTGACGCAGGCGCGCGCAGCCATCCGCGAGACGGACTGCGTCATCGTGGTTGAAGGCTATATGGATGTGGTTGCGCTGGCGCAGAACGAAGTCGCCAATTGCGTGGCGACGCTGGGCACCGCCACCACGCCCAATCACGTGCACAAGCTGCTGCGCCAAGCCGACCGGGTGGTCTTCTGCTTCGACGGCGACAAGGCCGGGCGCAAGGCCGCGGCCCGCGCGCTGGACGCCAGCCTCGAACAGTTGCCGGACAACAAGGCGGCCGCTTTTCTGTTTCTTCCGCCCGAGGACGACCCGGATAGCTATGTGCGCGCCCACGGTAGCGAGGCCTTCCTGCAACTCGCGCGCGAGGCCATGCCCCTCACCGATTTCTTGATGCAGGAACTCAAGGCCGGCAAGGATCTAGGTTCAGCCGAGGGGCGCTCGCAACTGGTGCATGACGCCAAGCCACTGCTGCTGAAAATGCAGGCGTCACTGCTGCGTTTGCAGTTGGTTAAGCTATTAGCCGCCGCCAGCGCCTTTTCGCAGGCGGAGATCGAGTCGATCTGCGGCCTCAAATCGGTCGTGCGCAGACCCGCGCCGGCGAGGGCGCCGCGCGGCGCGCCTTCACCGCTGGCGCGCAAACTCTTGCGCGTCATAGTGCAGCAGCCGGCCTTGGCGGCGCGCATGCCAGCCGAGCTGGTGCCCGCCGATCACGCCGAAACCGATATTTTGAACGCCCTGTTATCCGCCGTCACCGAAGGCCATCTGGCCGGCGACGGCTATGGCGTGGTCGTCGAGCATTTTCGCGGCACGCCGCACGAGGCAATGATGTCCGAGGTCTTGCGCGAGCTGGTCGAAAACGAATTCGACGAGGAATCCATCGAAGAAGTTTTTACCGACACGGTCGATAGGTTGCGCGAAGCCGGCATCCGCCATGAAATCGACGCTTTGAACGCCAAGAACAAAAGCACCGGCCTGGCGCCCGACGAAGTGCGCCGCCTGCAACAACTGCTAACGCTCAAGCAAACCGCAAGACCCACGACAGCAGCTTGATTTTTTGATATAATTTTTGGTTTTTCCACGTTCGCGCACGCATTTACGCACGCATCCACGTAAACTTCGAGGACCAATTATGGCCAAGGAAAAAGCCAAGCCGGCAAAGCTCGTTAAGCCCACAAAGGCGACAGCCACAAAAGAAGCGGCAGCCACTGCCAAGTCTTCCAAGCCGGCTGCGCAGCAAAAAGCACCCGCCAAAGTCGCTGCGCCGGCCCCGGTGGCCGCACCTGTGTCCGCTGCGCCAAAGTCTGCCAAAGTCGCTGCGCAGGAATTGCAAAAAGCGCGGAATGCCAAGGGCAAAGGCAAGTCCGCTGCGCCGGCCGCCCTGGCGCAGCCTATCGACCTCGACGCGCGCCGCACCCGCCTGAAGAACCTCATTGCGCTGGGCAAGGAACGCGGCTTCCTGACCTATGCCGAGGTGAATGACCACCTGCCGGACGAGATGGTGGATGCTGAGCAAATCGAGTCCATCATCAGCACCTTCAATGACATGGGCATCCAGGTCTATGACGAGGCACCGGACGCCGAAACGCTGCTGATGAACGAGCAAGCGCCGGCCGTGGTGGATGACGAAGAAGTCGCTGCCGAAGCTGAACAAGCGCTATCCACGGTCGACTCCGAATTCGGCCGCACCACCGATCCGGTGCGTATGTACATGCGCGAAATGGGCTCGGTGGAACTGCTCACGCGCGAAGGCGAAATCGAAATCGCCAAGCGCATTGAAGATGGCTTGAAGCACATGGTGCTGGCGATTTCCGCCTGCCCGACCACCATTGCCGAAATGCTCGACCTCGCCGCCAAAGTGGCGCGTGACGAGATGCGCATCGACGAGCTCATCGACGGCCTGATCGACCCCAATGCGGCAGAGGACATCGAGGCCCTGGCGGAAAACGAGGAAATGGCGCTCGACGACGAAGAAGAAGAAGAAGACGAGGACGCCGAAGCCAGAGCGATTTCCGCCTCGCTCTTGCAGCTCAAGAACGACGCCATTGAGCGCTTCACTGTCATCCACGGCCTGTTCCAGAAAATGCAGGCTTTGCTCGCCAAGAAGGGCCCGCGCGATAAGGCTTACCTCAAGCTCCAGCAGCAGCTTTCCAACGAGCTGATGAACATTCGCTTCACCGCACGGATTATCGAAAAGCTCTGCGACACAGTGCGCCACATGGTTGAGGACGTGCGCAACCACGAACGCAAGATTCTCGAATTGTGCGTCAAGAAGAGCAACATGCCGCGCCAGTATTTCATCAAGGTCTTCCCTGGCAACGAGACCAACATGGATTGGCTGAAGCACGAAGTCTCAGGCGCCAAGCCCTATGGTTCGCAACTCATGCGCTCTGCGCCGGCCATCATCGAAGAGCAGCAAAAACTCATCGGCCTGCAAGACCGCACGGGCATTTCGCTGAAGGATTTGAAGGACATCAACAAGCAGATGTCCACCGGCGAAGCCAAAGCCCGTCGCGCCAAGCGCGAAATGACCGAGGCCAACCTGCGCCTGGTGATTTCCATCGCCAAGAAATACACCAACCGCGGCCTGCAATTCCTCGACCTCATTCAGGAAGGCAACATCGGCCTCATGAAGGCCGTGGATAAATTCGAATACCGTCGCGGCTACAAATTCTCGACCTATGCGACGTGGTGGATCCGTCAGGCCATCACCCGCTCCATCGCCGACCAGGCGCGCACCATCCGCATTCCGGTGCACATGATCGAGACCATCAACAAGATGAACCGCATCTCGCGGCAAATCCTGCAAGAAACCGGCGCCGAGCCCGATCCCGCCACGTTGGCCGTGAAGATGGAAATGCCGGAAGAGAAGATCCGCAAAATCCTCAAGATTTCCAAGGAGCCCATCTCCATGGAAACGCCTATCGGCGACGACGACGATTCACATCTCGGTGATTTCATCGAAGACGCCGCCACTATGGCGCCTGCGGACGCCGCCGTGTACGCCAGTCTGCGCGATGTCACCAAGGAGATACTGGATTCGCTCACCCCGCGCGAAGCCAAGGTGCTACGCATGCGCTTCGGCATCGAAATGAACACCGACCACACGCTGGAAGAAGTCGGCAAACAGTTCGACGTCACGCGCGAGCGCATCCGCCAAATCGAAGCCAAGGCGCTGCGCAAGCTGCGTCACCCTTCGCGTTCGGAGAAGCTGCGCAGCTTCCTCGACACGGAAACCTGATGTAACCAATGTAACTGAGGGGCGCGCTGAAAAACAGCGCGCCCATCGCCACCGTTCGGCTTCCCCGCCGTACAATTCGCCCTCATCGGGCCGTTAGCTCAGTTGGTTAGAGCAGGGGACTCATAATCCCTTGGTCGCTGGTTCGAGTCCAGCACGGCCCACCATCTTCAAAGTCGGCGCATAGCGCGCCGACTTTCCCCACTTAGGCTAAGCCATGGCGTTCGATAGACGTTTCTTTTTGCGCGCGGCCAGCACCATTGCGGCTGCTTCCATGGCTACACCCATCCTGGCGCAGGAAACCACAGCACTGCCTTTTCTGATCGGACGTTCAGCCGACATGCTGATGCCCAAGACGGCCAAGCAGCGCGTGGTGATTTGCGGCGGCGGCTGGGGCGGGCTGAATGCGGCTAAGCAGTTGCGTTTGCTCGCGCCGCAGTTGGAGGTGGTGTTGCTGGAGCGCAACTCGGTGTTCTTCTCCTGCCCCATGAGCAACAAGTGGCTGGTGGATTTCATCCCGACGGATTTTCTAATCTATGACTATCTCAAAGTGTCGGAGAAGCACGGCTATCGCTTCGTTCAGACTGAGATACTCGCTGTCGAGCGCGACAAGAAACGCGTCGTCACCGCAGCCGGTCAGATCGACTACGACTATCTGATTCTTTCGCCGGGCATACGCTACAACTACGAAGCCTGGTTCGCCAATGACCGCCGCGCTGCGGAAGCCACGCGCGCGCGCTTCCCGGCGGCTTATGTACCGAATGCCGAGCACTTCACCTTGAAGCGTGCGCTGCAAGACTTCAAAGGCGGCGAACTGGTCATGACGCTGCCGCCGCCACCCCAGCGCTGCCCGCCTTCACCTTACGAGCGCGCCTGCCTCATCGCCTGGATGTTCAAGGCGAAGAAGATCAAGGGCCACATCACCATCCTCGATCACAAGGACGGCGTGCGGCCTATCGGCCCGGGCTTCCGCGCTGCGTTCACCGAGCTGTACAAGGATGTCATCACCTATGTGCCGAATGCACATGTGAAGGAAATCGATCCGTTCGCCAAGCGCATCAAAACGGCGGCGGGCGATTTCGCTTTCGATCACGCCATCCTCATGGCGCCGCATCAGGCCGGCGATTTGGCCTGGAAGGCTGGTGCCATCGGCCGCAACGCGGAAGGCAAGCCCAGCGGCTGGGCCGGCGTCGATCCGCTTTTCCTGCATCTCAAGGACGACAAGGATGTGTATGTGATCGGCGATGCGGTGGGTGCGGTGTCGCCGCTGTTTCAGTTTTACCCCAAGAGCGGCCACGTCGCCAACCGATTGGCGCGCAGCGTGGCGACGTACATCGCCGAGCGCGCCGCCGGCCGCGAACCCAAGTACATCCTGCCCGACAACCTCTGCTACATGATGGTGAATGGCGATCCGCAGGAGGCCATCAACGTCGGCTTCGACTATGCCTTGAACGAACAAGGCGTAATCGCACAAACCCAGGTCGACGACAATGAGCGCCGCGCCGAGTTGGTACCCATGGACTTTGTCTGGGCGAAGACCATGTACGACGACATGTTCGCTTGAGCATCGTCCAATCGGCCATGAATTGGCGCATAGCCTATCTCGCGAGCATCGACGAAATTCCCGAAGTCGAATGGGCCGCACTGGAGTCGCGTGGCAACGTGTTTCTGCGCCACGCTTTTCTCCGAGCGATGGAACGCCATGGCGCGGTATCCGATGAAACGGGCTGGCGGCCCTGTCATGTCGCACTGCGTGACGAATCGAACCGGCTCGTCGGCGCTATGCCGCTCTATCTCAAGACCCATTCCTTCGGCGACTTTTCGCACGACTGGCAATGGTCGTCGGCTTATCAGCGAGTGGGGTTGCGCTACTACCCCAAGCTCGTGACGGGCATCCCCTATACGCCAGCCAATGGCCCGCGTCTGCTGGTGCATCCACAAGCGGATCGCGCGCGCGTCACCGAACACCTGATCGCCGCAGCCATCGCCCAGGCACAGCGCCTCGGCTGCCAAACCTGGCAGTGTCTGTATGTCGACGAAGTTGATCTTGCCGCCGTGAGCAACGAACAGCTACTGCTGCGACGCGGTTGCCAGTTTCATTGGAAAAACGATGGCTACACCGACTTCGACCATTTTCTTGGCAGCTTTTCTTCGCAGAAGCGCAAGAAGGTCAAGCGCGAACGACGTTCCGTTGCGGAGTCCGGCCTGGTCATCGAAGTGCGTCACGGTGACGAGCTGGATGCTGCGCTATGGCGCGACATCCATCCGCTGTACCAGGCAACCTTCGACCGCTACGGCAACTATGCGGCGCTCTCTGCCGACTTCTTCACCGAGGTGAGCGCCACGCTGGGCCGTGACGTGGTCGTGTTTCTCGCCCGTGATGCTCGCGCCGCACTGGTCGCCGCCGCGATTTGCTATCGCGATGCGGGCACGCTCTACGGCCGCCACTGGGGCGCGTCTGCGGACTATCCCGGCCTGCATTTCGAACTCTGCTATTACCAGGGCATTGAGTATTGCCTGCGCCACGGACTGCAAACTTTCGAGCCAGGGGCGCAAGGCGAATACAAGGTTAGTCGCGGTTTTGCGCCGGTGCCAACCTGGTCGGCGCATTGGATCGCCGATGACCGTATGCGCGTCGCGCTGCAAGACTACTTCTTGCGCGAACAAGCGCATGTCGAAATTTATCAGGACGAGATGGCTAATCACCTGCCCTACAAGTAAGCACGCCGCTTCGCCGGGCTAGCTTGATTTTTTCTGGATCAGTTCAACCTTGTAGCCATCCGGATCCTGCACAAAAGCTATCACTGTGGAGCCGTGCTTCATGGGGCCGGCCTCGCGCGTCACCACGCCGCCGCGTCGCTTGATCTCCGCGCAGGCGGCATAGGCATCTTCAACTTCCAGCGCGACGTGGCCGTAGCCCGTGCCGATCTCATAGTGATCGACGCCCCAGTTATAGGTGAGTTCAAGCACCGCACCATCCGACTCTTCGGTATAGCCAACAAAGGCCAAGGTGAATTTTCCGTCTGGGTAATCGGTGCGCCGCAGGACACGCATGCCCAGCACTTCGGCGTAAAACTTCAGCGAGCGCTCCAGATCGCCCACGCGCAGCATGGTGTGCAGTATCCGCATATTTATTCTCCTCTCAATGCAATTCGGGACAAGTCGTCGCGAGTTGCTTCAGTTCATGACGTGCCGCACGGTAATCCGGATACAGGCTTTCCACCACGGACCAGAAACGCTTTGAGTGATTCATCTCGACGAGGTGCGCCAACTCATGCACGACGACGTAATCGATCAGCCACAAGGGCGCGTGTATCAGCCGCCAGGATAGCCGGATGCCGGTCTTCTCGCTGCAACTGCCCCAGCGTGTGTGTGCGCTGGACAAGGCCAGCGGCGGCATGGGCTTGCCCAGCAAGGCGGCGTAATGCAGTGCGCGCGAGGTAAAAACTTCGAGCGCACGACTACGCAGCCCGCGCAAGGCCAAATGACGCAAATCGGCGTCCGGCCGCGCTTGCAGGGTTAAAGCATGGCCATCCCAACGCACGCGATTCGCGCCTGCTTCGACCTTCACTACACACACCGCACCCAGCAGCGGCAGCGTCGCACCATCGCGTACAACGACGCGGTGCTCCTTGCGCTCGGCGTGCCACTCCTCCAGCTTTTTTAGCACCCAGTCGGCGTTGAGGCGCAGGAAGGCCTCGATCTCGCGCAATGACGCACGCGGCGGCGCACCCACGCGCAAACCACGCCGGTCTATGGTCATGCCCAGGGTGCGACGACGGGCGCGCCGCAACTTGTAATCGACGATGCGTGCGCCAAGATGAATGTGTCTATGCTCCTCCGCCGCAGGCGGCGGCGTTTTTTTGAAGAGCGGCAATTCAAGTTGAAAGAGGCTGAATCTCATGCGCGTGTCGGTTACTGGAAGGCTGCAAAAGAATCGAACGAGTTACGCCAGATCAACACCAAAGGTCGCCGGTTTCCTGCCGCGCCTGCATCGGTGCGAGACACCGCAGCAACACGCGCTCGATTTCTTCTGGTGTGAGATGGATGAGCCGCCAGGAAAGGCGCAGCCGGCCATCGGCTTCCATGCCGCCCCAGGAACCCGCGGCAAAAGAAAGCTGCCACGGTGGAGGCGCGACGCCTAGACGCGTAGTACAGGCCAACAATTGCGCTTCGAGTACGCGCCTGGCCTCCCCTTGCAGCCAGCTTTGTACGCGATCTTTGATTTGGCGCTCAGCAACTTCGGACGGCAGCGGCAAACGCAAGGTGTCGTCACACAACGCCACCTCATTCGCGGCGCGGTCTAGCTTCAACACCACCTCGCGGCCGAGGAAAGGGAAGCGCACACCGTCGTGCCAGCGCTTGGGCAGGGCGAGCTTGCCGGAGGCAGCGGACTGGCCGCTGAGCTTGCCGACGATGGCGCGGCTGCCGGCGCGTATGGCTTTTTCGATTTGCGGCAGCGTCATTCCGCGCGGGGCATTCACCTGCAAGCCATGCTCGTCCACGGCGAACGCAACATTGCTGCGTTGGGATCGGCGCAAGCGAAACGGCAGAGGTTGATCGTCAAGTTGGAGTGAATACTGCGCGCCCGGCGCGGAACCGCCGGTGCTGCTGCCCGAGGAGGTCATGGGCAGTTCGAGTTGAAGGTCGTGTTGCTGCAAGGTCATTCCAGCAGAGGCTTCATTCCGGATAACGGTGCGGGCTAAGCTTGCGCATCTCGGCTTCTATCCATGCCGCCACGCGGGCATTCACCTCATCCGGGGTGAGGCCGGTGGCGTCGATAGCTGGGCCGATGCTCACGGTGATTCTACCCGGATACTTGAGAAAAGCATTGCGTCGCCAATACTCACCGGCATTGTGCGCGACCGGCACGACCAGTGCACCGACATGACTGGCGAGATAGGCGCCGCCAATTTTGTAGCGCCGCGTGGTGCCAGGAGCGGCGCGCGTGCCTTCGGGAAACACCACGACCCAAAAGCCCATGGCCAGCCGCTCGCGACCTTGTTCGACGATCTGCTCCAACGCGCTTTTACCGGCGCTGCGATCTATACCGATCATGGGCACCGAGCCCAAGCCCCAACCAAAGAAGGGCAGGCGCAGCAATTCTTTTTTGAGCACAAAAATCTGTGGCGGAAAAATGCGTTGTAGCGCGATGGTTTCCCAGGCCGACTGGTGCTTGCACAGTACGACGGATGCCTGAGTAGGAATGTTTTCCATTCCCATCACACGGTAGTCGATGCCGAGTACATATTTGATGCACCACATCGCCACCACGGTCCAGCCTTGGACGACGCGATAGCGTGCGAAGGGCGGCAGCAGCAGGCGCAGCGCCACCAATAAAATGCCGTATGGAATGGTGTAAGCCACCATCAAAGCCATGAACAGCGCCGAACGCAGAAAAATCAGTGGTCTGACGCGGTATTTTGGTCGGCGTGACATGTCAGAACGCAGTCAAAGTGGCACTAACGGTAGCACTCATGAAGGTGCTCATATGGCGATGTGTGCCGCCACGGCGGCGAGGTCGGGGAAGATCAAGGTCTGCGGCGGAAGATCCGGATGCTGGCGCGTTTTTTCCCCTTTGCCTGTGAGCACCAGCATGGGCTGCGCGCCCACGGCGGCGGCGGCGAGGAGATCGCGCAGACTATCGCCCACCGCTGGCACCCCGTTCAGGTCGACGTTGTAGCGCTGCGCGATTTCGCGCAACATGCCGGGCTGCGGCTTGCGGCAATCGCAGGTCGAATCCGCCGGATGCGGACAGAAAAACACCGCGTCTATGCGCCCACCGGCGAGACTCACCGCGCGCGACATTTTGTCGTGGATGGCATTGAGGGTATCCATATCGAACAGCCCGCGCCCTATGCCCGACTGATTGGTGGCGACGACGATACGGTAGCCCCATTGCGTAAGACGCGAAATCGCATCCAGGCTGCCCGGTATGGGTCGCCACTCATCCGGCGACTTGATGAACTGGTCGCTGTCGTGATTGATGACGCCGTCGCGATCGAGGATGACGAGTTTCATGATTTATTTGACGCGGATTTTACGGATAAACGCGGATCAAAGACGACAAAGCTTAGCGCCACAAGACGCACCGCCAGCGCTGCCTGGCAATTTTTGCACTCATCTCCCATAAAATCCGCGCTCATCCGTGTCATCCGCGTTCCAAGATTTTTCGCTAAACCGCCAACATCGAAATGTCGGCGACCTGATTCATCAGCGCAGCGAGCTGCGACAGCAAGGCCAGGCGATTCTGCCGCGTCGGTGGCTCTTCAACATTGACCATGACTTCCTCGAAGAAGGTGTCGACCGCCGCGCGCAAACCAGCCAGCGCCTTCAAAGCCTGCGTGTAGTCCTCGCCGGCCATGTGCGAGCGCACCAGCGGCGCAATGCGGTTGAGCTGTTCGAACAATGCCTTCTCGGCGCTCTCTTGCAACAGCAGCACATCGGCTTCGCCGCGCACATCGCCTTCGGCTTTCTTGAGGATATTCACGATACGCTTGTTGGCCGCAGCCAGCGCCGTCGCTTCGGGCAGGGCGGTGAACTTACGCACGGCCTCCAGCTTGGGCAGTACGAGGTCGATGCGCGTCGGTTTCAGCGCCAGCACCGCCTCGATGGCGGCGCCTTCGTAGCCTGCTTCACGCAGATAGCCGCGCAGGCGATCGAGCATGAACTCGTAGAGTGCGTTGGGACTTTCCGCACTGAGCAAGCCGCTTTTAAAACCCGCGCCTGCGTCGGCGATAAGTTCGTGCACGTCCAGCGGCAGTGGCGTCTCGATCAAGATGCGCAGCACACCCAGCGCAGCGCGGCGCAGACCGAAGGGGTCTTTGTCGCCCGTCGGCACCTGGCTGATGCCGAAGAAACCCACCAAGGCGTCGAGTTTGTCGGCCAGCGCGACAGCGGCGGCGATATTGCCCTGAGGCAGCACGTCACCCGCGAAGCGCGGGCGGTAGTGCGCCTCGATGGCGTCGGCCACTTGCGCGTCTTCACCGTCGTGCAGCGCATAGTAACGGCCCATGATGCCTTGCAACTCAGGGAACTCGCCCACCATATCGCTGGCGAGATCGGCCTTGGCCAGCAGCGCGGCGCGCGCCGCGAAATCGGATTTAGCATGCAGACGCGTGGCGATGGCGCCCGCCAGTCTCTCCAGCCGCCGCACACGCTCGCCCATCGAGCCGAGCTTGTTGTGATAAACCACGGCGTCGAGCGCGGCAATGCGCGAATCGAGCTTCTTCTTGCGATCCTGGGTGTAGAAAAAACGTGCGTCGGCCAGACGCGGGCGCACCACACGCTGGTTGCCACCGATGATGTGCTTGGGGTCGGCAACCTGCATATTGCTGACGATAAGGAAGCGGTTCTGCAACTTGCCCTTGCCATCGAACAGCGGGAAATATTTTTGGTTCTGCTGCATGGTGAGGATCAAGCATTCCTGCGGCACTTCGAGGTATTCCGCCTCGAACTCGCCGACATACACCACCGGCCATTCCACCAGCGCGGTGACTTCATCCGCCAGCGCGTCCAGCGTCGCCACATCCTTGCTCAAATGTGCGCCGAGTTCGGCGGCCTTGGCGTCGAGCTGCTTGCGGATCATGTCGCGTCGCTTGGCGAAGCTGGCTACCACCTTGCCGTCGCGTTCCAACACCTGCGCGTAGTCGTCGGCGCGCAATTCCAACGCGCCGACGCTGAGGAAGCGATGGCCCAGCGTGCTGCGTCCGCTGCTGATACCGAGCACTACTCCCGGCACCACGCGCTCGCCATGCAGCAAGACCAGGCCGTGCGCGGGTCGCACGAACTGATGTTCGGTATCGCCCCAACGCATGAGCTTGGGGATAGGCAGTTTCTTCAGTGCCTCGATGACTATGCCGGCCAGCACGTCGTCGAGGCGAGCGCCCTTGACGCTGGCCTCATAGAAGAAAGTTTCCGATTTACCGTCCATGCGCTTCTCGAATTGCGCGATGGCGGATTCAGGGATGCCCTTGGCTTCCATTTTCTTCAGCAGTGCCGGCGTCGGCTTGCCCGCGGCATCCAGCGCAACGGAAACTGGCATCACTTTTTCATGCACGGTGGAATCCGGCGCCTGCGCCAGCACGGCTGGCACTTGCAGGGCGAGGCGGCGCGGCGTGGCGAACCACTCATAGCTGCCGCCGGCCTGCACCAGATTGCGGGCGGCGAGTCCCGCATGCACTTCTTTCGCAAAGGTCTCGCCCAGACGCTTCAACACTTTGGGCGGCAGTTCTTCGGTGCGCAATTCGATGAGCAAGGTCGCGTGCATCATGCCTCCTTGCACATCGGGAAGCCCAAGGCTTCGCGCGAATCGTAGTAGGCCTGCGCCACTTCGCGCGCCAGGGCGCGCACGCGGCCGATGTAGGCGGCGCGCTCGGTTACCGAGATGGCGCCGCGCGCATCGAGCAGGTTGAAGGTGTGCGAGGCTTTCATCACCATCTCGAAACCGGGCAACGGCAGACCAAGCCCCATCAGGCGCTTGGCTTCGGATTCAAATTTGGAGAACTGCGCGAACAGCCAGTCCACGTCGGAATGCTCGAAGTTGTATTTCGATTGTTCGACTTCGTTCTGATGGAACACATCGCCATAGCTTACGCCCGGCGCCCAAACGAGGTCATAGACGTTCTCCACGCCTTGCAGATACATGGCGAGGCGTTCCAGGCCGTAGGTGATTTCGCCGAGGACGGGGCGACAGGTCAGCGAACCGACTTCCTGGAAATAAGTGAATTGCGTGACTTCCATGCCGTTCAACCAGACTTCCCAGCCCAGGCCCCAGGCGCCTAGCGTGGGCGATTCCCAGTCGTCCTCGACGAAGCGGATATCGTGCTCGCTGGTATTGATGCCCAGCGCACGCAGCGAATCGAGATACAGCTCCTGAATGTTGGCGGGTGAAGGCTTCAACACCACCTGGTACTGGTAGTAGTGCTGCAATCGGTTGGGGTTCTCGCCGTAGCGACCGTCCTTGGGCCGGCGCGAAGGCTGGACATAAGCGGCCTTCCACGGCTCGGGGCCGATGGCGCGCAGAAAGGTGGCCGTATGAAACGTGCCGGCGCCGACCTCGATGTCATAGGGCTGCAACAGCACGCAACCTTGCTTATTCCAAAAATCCTGCAAGCGCAGGATGACTTCCTGAAACGTAGGCATGAAAAGCAGAATGAACGGAAAAGCGCGATTTTACTGGGTTTCAGGCGAGCGGTGAGGGAAAGCTGGGATAGAACACCAGCACCTAAGCGCGAGCGCGCCATCTTTTTACCCGATCGCTGGTCGCTTGAATGTCTGCATGTTTGTACATATACTTTGTCCATGCGCTACACCCACGATCCGAAGAAGCGCACCGCGAACCTGAAAAAACACGTCTAAGATTTTCACGATGCGTCACAGGTCATCGAAAGTGACCATGTCGTGACCTTCGAAGATCGGCGCTTCGATTACGACGAACAGCGGTTCATCACGCCGGGGTTACTAGGCAGGAAGGTGGTGGTGATCGCCACCGCCGAAACGGATGATGAAATCCGCGTGATTTCCATGCGAAAGGCAACGCACCATGAAGAAGAAATCTACTACCGCAATGTTGAATGACGACACGCCGGTCACGCAGGCGGACATCGATGCTGGCAAACTGGTGCTGCGTAAACGGGTCGGCGGCCGCGTGGCGCTACCGAAGAAGCGCGTCACGCTCTATCTGGACGCACCGCTGATCGAACACTTCAAACATCTGGCCGGTGATCGAGGCTATCAGACGCTCATCAACGAAACGCTGAAGACCTCGCTGGCACAAGCGGACATCGAAACAACCATACGCAAGGTGATCCGCGAGGAATTGAAGCGCCGCAAGGCCGCTTAGACTCTGGCCAGCTCAGATGTTCAGCCGTTTCTTGCGCCGCCCCGACCAAAACGACGACGCGAATGCACACACAATCAAAAAGAGCACCGCAGCATTGCCCCAGCGCACATAAGGCGTAGCGCCGCTGTAGCCTTGCGCTTCACCGAACAGCGCACCAGCCGTGAAAGGTGGCAGCACGCGTTCGATGCGGCCGTGGGGCGTGACGATGGCGGTCATGCCGGTGTTGGTGGCGCGCAGCATGGTGCGGCCGGTTTCCAGGGCGCGCATCTGGGCGATTTGCAGGTGTTGCGGCTGCGCCAGCGAATCGCCGAACCAGGCGGTGTTGGACATATTCACCAGCAGCGTCGCTTCTGGCAGCGCACGGATGATTTCTTCGCCGAAAACGTCTTCGTAGCAAATGTTCACGGCGATCTTCTGGCCAGCGCTCTCCAGCAGCGATTGGTTCGACGAACCGGCGCTGAAATCCGACATGGGGATGTGCAGCAGCGCGAGCGTCCAGGCAAAAGCCGGCGGTGTGAATTCACCGAAGGGCACCAGGTGGCGCTTGCTGTAGAGGCGCGGGGATGCGCCATCAAACACGACCGCGCTGTTGAAGTAGCGCCCTGCCTCATCGCGCGTCGGTGCGCCCAGCAGCACGTCGCCGTAGCGTCGCAACTCTGCAATGTAGTCCTGCGGCAGTTGATCGAGCATGAGCGGCACGGCGGTCTCGGGCAGCACAATGAGGTCCGCCGGATGCGCGCGAGCGAGCGTCAGGTAAGTGGTGAGCGATTCACGCAGGCGCTCGGGTCGCCACTTGAGGCTTTGTTCGATGTTGCCCTGGAGCAGGCTGACACGCAAGGGCTTGCCGACCGGTTCCGTCCAAGCGATTTGTGCCAGGCCATAACCGGCGGCCAGCAGCGTTACTATCGTGATGACAGCCCGCGATGCTCGCTCTCGATGATGCCAGGCGAGCCCCATCAAGCCGGCAATCAGCGCGCTGACCAAGCCCACACCATACACACCCAGCAGCGGCGCGTAGCCAGCGAGCGGACTGGGCGGCGTTTGCGCGTAGCCTAGTGCTAACCAGGGAAAACCCGTCAGCACCCAACCGCGCAACCACTCGCTCAAGGTCCACGCGCCGGCAAACAGCCATACATCGGTGGCAAAGCGGCCACTCGCCAGGCGCCCATAGACTAAGCCCGTCAATGCCGGATAGATCGCCTGTACGCCGCAAAACAGCACAGCGGCCAGGCCGGCCAGGGGCAATGACATGCCGCCGAATTCGTGCATGCTGACATAAACCCAGCTCACCCCGGCGAGGAAAAATCCGCAACCGAAGGCGTAACCGATCAGCGCCGCCATGCTCGGGCGAGTGCCGCGCCAAAGGACTAACAGCCCAGCAAGAGCGACTAGAGGCAGCGGAAAAATGCCGAAGGGCGCAAAGCCCAGCACACTGATCGCACCGAGCAGGAATGCCGCGACCAGGCGCAAACGGTGAGAGCGTAGTCGCAATATGACGCCGCTCATGCCGGCGTCGCGGGAAGGTCTACCAATAAGGTATGCACGCGCCGGCTGTCGGCGCGCAGAACGAGGATGCGCAGATCGTCGATCTGCACGATTTCGCCGCGCTTGGGCATGCGCCCTAGCTGATGGATCACCATGCCGCCGACGGTGTCGTATTCTGCGTCGCTGAAATGCGTTGCAAAGGCTTCATTGAAAGCGGCGATTTCGGTGGTCGCTTTGACGCGATAGCGGCCCGCGTGATCGAGCAGGATGTTGTCGGCGGCCTCATCGAAATCGTATTCGTCTTCAATGTCGCCGACGATTTGCTCCAGCACGTCTTCGATGGTGACCAGGCCGGCCACGCCGCCGTACTCATCCACCACAATGGCCATGTGATTGCGCGAGGCGCGGAATTCGCGCAACAGCACATTGAGACGCTTGGATTCGGGGATGAACACCGCTGGTCGCAACATGGCGCGGATATCGAACTCTTTGCCAGCGTAGACACGCAGCAGGTCTTTGGCGATCAAAATACCTATGATGTCATCACGATTCTCACCCATCACCGGAAAACGCGAGTGCGCCACTTCGATGACGCGTTCAATGAATTGTTCCGGTGTTTCGTTGATCGAGACGATTTCCATCTGGGCGCGCGGCACCATGATGTCGGCCACTTGCATATCCGACACCTGCAAAGCGCCTTCGATAATAGAAAGCGCGTCGGCATCCAGCAGATTGCGTTCGAAGGCAGAGTGCAACAGGACGAGGAGCTGTTTGCGGTCCTCGGGTTCGCGCATCAACAGCGCGGATAGTCGTTCAAGCAGTGAAGGTCTACTCGGGGAAGGGTCCATGATGGGCATTAATAAGGATCGGGGTAACCGAGACGGGCAAGGACGTCGCCCTCTAATTGTTCCATGACGCGGGCTTCGGCGGCGTGCTCATGGTCGTATCCCTGTAAATGCAGCATACCATGCACGATCATGTGCGCGAAATGGGCGACGATGGGTTTGCTTTGTTCTGACGCCTCGCGCAGCACCACCGGCGCGCAGAGCACCAGATCGCCTGCCAGATCGGGCGGCGGCGCATAAACGAAGGACAGCACATTGGTCGCATAATCCTTGCTGCGATACTGGGCGTTGAGCGCGCGCCCCTCATCAGCATCGACGAAACGTACCGTCACGTCGGCTGCGCCTGGCCGCGTAGCGCGCACCCAGCGACGCACATCATTGCGCGAAGGTAGTCCTTCTTTGTTAAGCGCATATTGCACACTGAGGGAAAGCCTACCTCCTAGCCCCCTTCCCAGGGAAGGGTGTAACGGTCGCTCGCTGCGCTCGGAAGTCTTACGCTGCCCCGCCTTGGGGAGGCCCGGCTGCGGGGCCTTCCCCTCACCCCTCACGCTTCGTACCCTTTTCATGCGCCTCGTAGGCCAACACAATGCGGGCGACCAGTGGATGACGCACCACGTCTTCAGCGAGGAAGTCGGTGTAGGCGATGCCGCGCACTTCACGCAGGATGCGACTGGCTTCGATGAGACCGCTCTTCATGCCGCGCGCCAGGTCGATCTGCGTCACGTCACCTGTCACCACGGCCTTGGCGCCTATACCGATACGCGTGAGGAACATCTTCATCTGTTCGGGCGTGGTGTTCTGCGCCTCATCGAGGATGATAAAAGCGTGGTTGAGCGTGCGGCCGCGCATGTACGCGAGCGGCGCAATTTCGATGGCCTGGCGTTCGAAGAGCTTGGCTACTTTATCGAAGCCCATGAGGTCGTAGAGCGCGTCGTAGAGCGGGCGCAGATAGGGGTCGACCTTCTGCGCCAGATCGCCGGGTAAAAAACCCAGGCGTTCGCCGGCTTCCACCGCCGGGCGCGTCAACACAATACGGCTGACATGCTCGCGCTCGAAGGCATCCACCGCCGAGGCGACGGCAAGATAGGTTTTACCTGTGCCGGCCGGACCGATACCGAACGTGATGTCGTGCTCCTGTATCTGGCGCAGATACTGAACCTGGCGCGGCGTGCGGCCATGCAGATCAGCCTTGCGCGTCATCAACCCCGGCGGACTGGACGCATCGCCGCGCGCGAGCTGGCGCAATTCGATCAAGCCCAGCTGGATGGCATCGATGGAGAGATCTTCCCGAGCCATCTCGTAGAAGTGTTGCAGCGCCTGTGCGGCCAGGGCGGTTTTCGTCGCACTGCCTCTCAGCGTGAAATGCTCGCCGCGACGCGCGATGGCGATGTCGTAAGCCATCTCGATCTGGCGCAGATTCTCGTCCAGCGCGCCGCACAAGTTGGCGAGCCGCTTGTTGTCGACGGGTGCGAGCGACAGCTCTAACGCTTTGGCTTTCAACATACAGATTCGCGAACGACGATTTCGCCACGCAAGGTATGCGAAGCGGCGGCGGTGATGCGCACATCGACAAAGCCGCCGATCAAACGCTGCTGACCGGGAAAATTCACGATGCGGTTGTTCTCGGTGCGTGCGGCAAGTTCGCCGGCATCGCGTTTGGATACGCCTTCCACCAGCACGCGCTGCACGCTGCCGACCATGGCGCGGCTGATTTCCAGCGCCTTTGCGTCATTGTGTTTTTGCAGACGGGCCAGGCGTGCGGCTTTCACTTCCAGCAGCGTATTGTCGGCGAGTTCCGCTGCCGGTGTGCCCGGTCGCGAGCTGTATACGAAACTGAACGAGGCGTCGAAGCCGACGTCTTCGATCAGCTTCATGGTCGCGTCAAAATCCGCATCGGTTTCGCCAGGAAAACCAACGATGAAATCCGAGGACAGACAAATATCCGGCCGCGCAGTGCGCAAGCGACGAACAATCGATTTGTATTCGAGCGCCGAATAGCCGCGCTTCATGACGGCAAGAATGCGGTCAGAACCGGACTGCACCGGCAGATGCAGATGCGATGCCAGCTTGGGCAGGCTGGCATAGGCGTCGATCAAGCGCTGCGTCATTTCGCGCGGATGCGAGGTGGTGTAGCGAATGCGTTCTATGCCGGGAATTTCGTGCACACATTCAAGCAGGAAAGCGAAATCCGCCATCTCGGCACTGCCCATGGCACCGTTGTAGGCATTCACGTTCTGGCCGAGCAGCGTCACCTCTTTCACACCCTGATCGGCCAGACCGACAATCTCCGTCAGCACATCTTCGATGGGCCGCGAGACTTCCTGGCCGCGCGTATAAGGCACGATGCAGAAGCTGCAAAACTTGCTGCAACCTTCCATCACCGAGACATAGGCCGAGCCGCCCTCAACCCTCGCTGGTGGCATGGCGTCGAATTTTTCGATTTCAGGGAAGGAAATATCCACCTGCGGCCGGCCGGTGGCGCGCCGCTCTCGGATAAGCTGCGGCAAGCGATGCAGCGTTTGCGGTCCGAACACCACATCGACATAGCTGGCGCGCTTGACGATGGCCGCACCTTCCTGGCTCGCCACGCAGCCGCCGACACCGATCACCAGATCGGGCTTGGCGAGTTTCAGGTGCTGTATGCGACCGAGATCGTGAAACACCTTTTCCTGCGCTCGCTCGCGCACGGAGCACGTATTGAAAAGGATGTAGTCGGCCTCTTCGGGACTATCCGTTCTTTCGATGTCTTCAGAATCGGCGAGCACGTCGACCATACGGTCGGAATCGTACTCGTTCATCTGACAACCGAATGTCTTGATATAAAGCTTCTTGCTCACACGAAAAACCGACAGGGGATAGCTTGCGAACTAATTGGGATCTGGCAGCGCTGCTTCTTCGGCCGTCAGTATCCAGACACGGTTGACGCTGCCCCCGGCATCAACCACATAACGCACCGTCACCGGCTGTTGTAGCGTGGCCGGCTGAACAATAAGATTTTGCGGGCTGCGTATCTGCAAGGCGGCCGAGAGCGGCAAATCCTTGCTGTCGAAGCGCGCAAAGCCCTGCTCGGGCGGATTCATCACCGCCTTGGCGCTGCCCGGCGGCATCGGGCGAACAGCCATCATGGAGACCGGCGGAGGCGGGGGCGCCTGCTCCTGCGCCTGCTGTACCGCGCTAATAACACTGCTGATGATCGTAGAGATCAGCGGATTCATGGATGCCTTATGTCTAAGCGCCGGATTATGCCGGGCGGACAGCAGCGGATCAAACCCGCCGCTCGATCCATTATAGCCATCGGCGCGGGGTGAAGGCCAGCGTCTTCAGCTCAATCTGCACCACAGGCACGCCGTTGATCAACAAGATCACGTCATAACGGTGGTGGCTGTAGTCGGTGCTGATGCGGAGTTGGTTGACCACCTCGAAGCTGTTTTTTCATCAGTCCTTGATATTGACCAGCGTTTAATAGAGCGGCGTGCCGTCGTCGCGCTCAAAGCTGTTGCGCTCGCGCAGGTGTTGGGCGGCGGCAAAAACATCCGGGGTGACGATGAATTCCAGCAGGCGCGCGAATTCGGTGTCGGTGAGGCGCACGCGGTTGAGCGCCTCGAAGTGCTGGCGGAAGTTGGTTTCCAGCGCAGCGCGGTCACGGATGTCGGGGCGGCAGGTGTATTTGAGGTCGCCCAGTTTCTCGATCAGCGCTTGTTCGATTTGTTGTTCTGATGTGTCATAAATCCCGTCCAAATTTGCCAAATGGATTGCCTTGGCTACCACGATGATTGGCCGATTGCACACGTGGGCTGGCGCCTTGGCTCAAACACCGCGTGCGAACCAAAGAAAAAAGTTGTCGTGACAAAGGCTTAGCAGGCGATTCGCCCGGCTTGGCACATAGCGTTGGCGTAGGCTTGGCAGATAGAGCCGGTTTTGAGCTAAGCCAGGGCAGGCGGTAACGTGTGCCATCTCTATCGCCCATGCTTGATCGCCTGTGGTCGATAGAAGCCTTTGATTCATTGGGGCTAAGCAGGTGTGTCGCCCAACTTCTATCGCCCATCTATCGCCGATACGGCGCAAGTTGTCCGATAGCCTGCTCATGACACGGCCCAGTACCGCCGCCAGCGTGTGTTGCCTTCAAAGCCTACAGCGCCACGTTCGATCAACTCTTCCAGCGCGCGTTTGACTTGCTTGGGGTGAATCTCGCCGCCAATGCGCTGATGGATATCGCTGATGCCGGACTGCGGATATCGCCGCAGGTCTTCGAGGATCAGGGCGGCGAGACGGTGCGGCTCGATGCGTTTGAGCGTGGTGCCGCCGACAAAGTTGAGATTACGCAGCAAATTCGGATCGATAAAGTAACGGGTGGCCTGGGTGCGGCCTGCGCTCTGAACAAGATTCCACTCCAATAAGCGTTTGATCCACGGCTGCAATGCATCGACCGAAGCCAGTTCCAGCGTGGCAGTCAGTTCTCGGGCAGTGAGTGCATCGTGTTGTGCCAGCAGACCCAAGGCGATGCGTTCGCGCTGTGTGAGCTGGTAAGTTTCGTCCGCCTTGGCGATGAAGTCGATGACTTCCGGCTTGAGGATGCGGCGGCGCACGGTGACCTGTACGCGGTCGTGTGTTTCGATCAGCTCTGGCGCGGGGCGGCCTTGCGAGAGCAGTATCTCAAAAATTTTGTCGAAGCCGCTGCCTTCTCGCTCCATCAACTTGAGGTCGTGAAACAGGCGGGCGAGATGCTCGTTACGGCGCACCGTGGTGTGCAGTACATTCTGTGGAGTGACACCCAATGGCAGAGGACCGGGATTGACGATCTCCAAGCGGTCCGGGTGCAGGTTGAGGAAGATGTCGCCGCGCTGGGTGTAGGGGCGGTGTACCAGGGCATTGACCAGCAGCTCGCGCACAACCACTTCATCAAACGCGGGGACATTTTGGCGGTACAGGCCATCTGGCAACTCGTAGCGCTCGCGGAAGTCGGGTACCTCTTGCCATACCGCTTCGATCAGTTCCATTGGGCTTTGCGTGTGATCGTCCCACACCAGCTTGTTGACCTTCTGGGCATGCTCGTCGTACTTGATGAATTGGATGACCGGTGCCGTCGTCAACTGCGCGCGATGGCGTTGCTGCCCGAGGCAAAGAATGCCGAGGTGGGTCAAATATAGGCCATCCGCGAGCAGGTAGTGGTCGAGCAATTCGTCGTCCGATTTTTCCTTCACCGATGATTTGACGCGGTCGGAGGCGCGAAGTGCATTGACCAGTTTCTCAACCTTGGCCGGATCGGTCACCGCGCGGGGAACTTGCAGCGTAGTCTGGGTTTCCCATGGAAGGGCGGCACGCTCAGAAGCCAGTCGAAGCACGTCATCGCCCGTGACAGGCTTGCTCTGATCGGCCACGCGCAAAAAGTAGCGCCCGTCGGTGGTTGAAGCAACCGCGATTGATCTGGGAATCGCGAGATCGACGTACTGACCACCGTTATGGGCAGTAACCACATCCGGCAGCACCGCAACATGTTGGGGGTTTTTAGAACTGTCCGGTTCTGTAGCACATGAATTGTCCGCTTTTTCTGTCGTGGGCGGGAAGCGACGAAGGGCGAAGCCCGTAGCCGGTTTCCGCCCACGGCGGCACGTCTGGCGGA
>Ga0209181_10000158_pt1 | contig 122124 bp, 112 predicted proteins | sample MAT05_FD_187208 | JGI IMG/M metagenome (GOLD analysis project Ga0209181, IMG submission 187208) | Freshwater microbial communities from Lake Fryxell liftoff mats and glacier meltwater in Antarctica - MAT-05 (SPAdes) (version 2) | ecosystem: Environmental > Aquatic > Freshwater > Ice > Liftoff...
GTCGCTGTTGGCGCATTGGTTCGGTGCCACTGCATAGACCGAGAGGACAACAGTATAGGAGCCCGGCCCCAGAGCGGGATCGAAGGTTGCGGAGGTGGTGGTGGATCCTGTGATATCCCCGCTCCATTCGATCCCGAACGGCGGTGCAGCGGCCACGGTGATGGTCTGCACGGTATCCTCCGAACAGAATGGCCCAGCGGGTGCGATCTGTGCTGCCAAGGTGGTCCATCGCGCAATGGGGCCGTTCACGTCGGAGCACATCTGACCGGTCACGTCGTTGAACTCACACACGATGTATCCACCGTTGAATAGAGCCGGATCAAGGACGCTGCTACCATCCAAGCCGAACCATTCCGTCGTGGCCGGCTCAGAGGTCAACTGGATCGGCGCGTCGGCAGAACAGATCACCGAAGGAATAAGGGAGGTGATCACCGGGCCATCGATCAGCCGGATGCTGGTGGCGGCGGATAGGGGACAACCCTCTTCAACATAAGCGACATGCACCAAAGGAAGGTCCGTCGTGATCCCGATGTTGCCCCGGAAGAGCACGTTGTTGGCGATCTGCGTACCGTACCATTGGCCTCCAGCAGGAATAGCTTGTGGAAGCGCGAGCGGTGGTGCATTCACGCACAAGGTGTCAAGGACCGGAAGGAATAGTTCGGCGGATACCTCGGAGAGCGTGTTGGGGAACCAGGAGACACCGGGCTGCAAGACCATCACCAGATCATCCTTCCCGTCGCCGTTCAGGTCGGCCAATACAGGATGGGAACCGCGCGGCACAAGAGGCAGGTCGCTGCTGAAAGCGAAATCGTTCAGCAACGGGACATATGCGTTCCAGCGCACGGGCAAGGCCGGATTCGATGGAACGTACACCAAGGCAGCACCCGTACCGCACGGTGAAGGCCCGAAGACACCATTACCACTGGTGGTCCAAGGTTCCACTTGGTTCTCCACGAATGCCAGTTCACCACCTTCGTCAAGATCGTTGCGCAGCCAGTGTACGGCAGGCCCACGACTTTCGGCAAGGTCCAGATCACCATCGGCATCCACATCGATAAGCTGCGGTGTGCGGTAGGAGTAGCTCGGTTGTCCGGCCGGGATCGGTAACGGGCCCACAACCCACGCGCTGGCATTCCCGGCCGTGTTGCGCGCCAAGAAGAGTTCGTCATCCTCGCCTTTGAAGATGACATCCAGACCGCCCGTTAGGTCGACGTCCCCAACGAGGAGTAAGGTGGAGGGTGGTCCGGTGTGCAGGCCAGGCATTTCCACGCGAGCATCAAGACCGGAAGCCGTTCCGGGGAACCAGGCGAATCCCGGGCCAGCCATGAATGCTTGCGTAGTGATCAGGTCCGTGAAGCCATCGCCGTTCAGGTCGGCGGCACCCAATGCGACCGGTGAAGAACTGGTCTGTGCGATCAGCGTGAGTGCTTCGAAGGAACCGGAGCCAGTATTACGCAACAACTGCACGCCATCGATACCATTGGTCAGCAGTAGGATGTCCGGGTCATTGTCGCCGTCCACATCGGTGAGGCGGAAGTTGGAACACCCATCACCAATGGTAACAATGGACTGCACCGGACCGAAGCTCCCTGCGGCATCCATATTCTCGAACCACTTCACGTCTTGGTCATTGAACAAGCCTGCCAGATCCAGGTCGCCATCACCATCCACATCCGCGGCCTGTAGGCTCGCCGATCCGCCGAAGGGGTATACCTGCGCCTCGACCCCGAATTGGGCGAAGATCCCCTGCACGAAGAGCAACAGGGTGAAGGAGGTAACGTGCCGAAGGGATCGCATGGTGCTGGAAAGCGTCCGGATCAGGACACTCTGGGACCAACCGCGAAGGTACGAGGTGTGAGTGCTGAGACCGGAGCCTTGAAAGCGCGCTAGGCGGAGAGTGGTCGATCGTCAGGCACAGAGCACCGGTATGCGTGCATCGTTTGTCAATAGGCGCTCTTTCTCTGCGTCAGCGATGTAACGGAACTCATCCGAGGCACGCGCCATGATCGCGATACAACCCGCCCCGATGCGCTCTGCGTAACGTATCGTGGGTTCCGCGAAGCCAATGCTGAACGCCGTACTGGGCTCGTTCACTTCCACGTAGCGCAATCCTTCCGCCTGCATGCGTTCCAGCATCTTCACCTTGTTGGCCAATAGCTCATCGGATGGCTCTTCCAGCGGGCGCATGAGTTGGTAGAGGTGGATCTCCGAAGCGAAAGCCTTTGCCAGCGCGCAGACCAGATCGAGCAGGCGGTCGATATCCGAGTGGGCGGCCATCGGAAGCACGATCCGTTCCATCAGGTGTTCCGTTGCACAGCCCTCTTGTACGACCAAAGATGGTATGGCCGAGTGGCGAACAAGCTTCAGGATATCGGCACCGAACAAAGTCTGGCGTAGGCCGCGTGGACCGTGGGTGCCAACGACCATCAACGAGTGGTCGTTCTCCGTTTCTTCGGCGATGCGTTTCATGAAATCGCCATCCAGCAATTTCGGGGTGATGCGGTCCGCACCGTCCGCTTTCTTCGCTTGTGCCCGCATGGTATCGAGCACATGGTCCTTGCCCTCGCTCGTGCGCTCCTGCTTCATCAGCACGTGCAGCAAGGTGATCTGCGCATTGATCCTGTCCGCTACCAGCACCGCGGCGCGCACCGCTTGGTCAGAGGTGGGCGTAAGGTCCGTGGCGCAAAGGATGTCCTTGTCGAGCATGGTGCAGTAGTGATGGTGGCTGCGAATGTACCACGAAGGGCCACCGGTCGTGGCTTCCAAAGCATGGCACATCCATGGTTCCCAGCGATCGGAACGGCCCCTGTTCCCATGGCTAACTTGCACCCATGAAGTTTGTTTCCTTGCGGAGCTATGCGTCCGCTATGATCTTGGCATTGGGTATCATCGGTCCCATGCATGCTCAGACCAACATTGCGTTGGAGGGCCGTCTTTCATACCAAGACCTGTACAACAGCCATCTATCGAACATCTGGGGGTATACCGATGAGTTCGGGGGCGAATACGCATTGGTCGGTGTGAATGGTGCCAACGGTGGTGACCCCGGCGGTCTCTCCATCGTGGACCTGAGCGATCCAACGAACCCCGTGGAGATCTACTTCCTGCCCGGACCGGTCTCCATCTGGCGCGAGATCAAGGTGTGGAACGATCATGCGTACGTCACCACGGAGGCCGAGAATGGTGGGCTCACCATCGTGGACCTGCGTCCGTTGCCCCAAAGCACGGACCTGCCCGCAACGGTTTTCTTGGCCCAGGATTGGACCACTTCGCATTCGCTCTTCATTGATGAGAATGGACGTCTCTTCATCTTTGGGGCGAACAGGGGCGCAGGTGGCACGATCATGTACGACCTCACACAGGACGCCATGGCACCGGTCGAAGTGGGGTCCTACGATCCGCTGTACATCCACGATGGGTTCGCTCGTGGCGACACACTCTATGCAGGCCACGTCTACAATGGTTTCTTCTCGATCGTCGATGTTTCCGACCCTGCTGCCCCGGTGTTGCTGGGCTCGCACCTGACACCGAACGCCTTCACGCACAACGTGTGGTTGGATGCCAGCGGCGATCATCTCTTCACCACCGATGAACGGACCGCGGCGTATGTCGGCTCTTACGACATCAGTGATCCAACGGACATCCAGTTCTTGGACAAGCTGCAGAGCGACCCCGGATCCGGTGCTATACCGCACAACACGTATTGGCTGCCGAGCGGCCATGTGGTGCAGAGCTACTACACTTACGGCGTAACCATATATGACGCATCGCGCCCTGACAACTTGGTGGAAGTAGGCCACTATGATACCTCGCCCTTCTCCGGTGGAGGGTTCTTCGGAGCGTGGGGTGTTTATCCGTTCTTCGATTCGGGACGTCTCATCATATCGGACATCGAAGAAGGGTTGTTCGTTCTTGACCCCACGTTCGTGAGAGCATGTTGGCTTGAAGGAACCATCACCAATTCGGTGACCGGCACACCCATCGGATTGGCCGACCTCACCCTAGTTGGAACGCAGGCCTTCGATGTAACTGCTTTGGATGGTCTCTATGCCACCGGAAGCAGTGATGCAGGGATCTACACCGTGCATGTGCATGCCCCCGGTTACTATGATGCGGACATTGAGGGTGTCGTATTGGAGAACGGTGTGGTCACCGAATTGGACATCGAATTGGTACCCTTGCCGCACGTGCTTGTATCCGGCACGGTGCGCACGGCAGGGTCCGGGGCACCCGTAGCCGATGCCCAAGTTCGGCTGGTTGCTGGGGAGTACACGTTCTCCGTACTCACTGATACGGATGGCGACTTCGTGTTCCCTGTCGTCTATGATGGCTCCTATGAATTCACCGTGGGGCGTTGGGGATGGCACACCGCCTGTCCTGCGGATCTTATCGTTTCGGGCATGGAAGTGAGCGGTTTGGTGGTGGAACTGGAAGAAGGGTACGCGGATGATTTCGCGCTGGACCTCGGCTGGCAGGTGAGTACAACAGCAGTGCGTGGCGGATGGGTCCGTAGCGAGCCCATCGGTACCACGTTCAATGGGGCACAATGCAATCCCGAGGTGGACGTCTTGAGCGATTGCCGGGACCAAGCGTTCATCACCGGTAACGGTGGCGAGAACGCGGGTGCCGATGACGTGGACGAAGGAGGTACCCTGCTGACCTCACCGGTATTCGATGCCAGCAACATGGCCGACCCGCACGTCCGCTACAGCCATTGGTTCTTCAATGGCGGAGGTGATGGGATCCTGGACGATCGGTTCGTGATCTCCTTGGCCAATGGTGATGATACCGTGGCGATCGAGACCTTCACTGCTTTGGCAGGAGGGTTGTCCGAATGGCGGTTCAGCAACGTTCGGATCGCGGACCATATCCAAGCCACGAGCACCATGCGTTTGTTGGCATACACCGCGGATCTGGATCCGAACAGGAACTACGTGGAAGCAGGATTGGACGCCGTTTCCATCGTCCCTGAAGCGACCTCCGGACTCCGTGACGACACTGTTCAGGAGGGCATCGCCATTTGGCCCAACCCGACGAGTGGACCGTGTACCGTTTTGATGCCGGTGGGTAGTGAAGGGTCGGTACAGGTCATGGATGCTTTAGGGCGTTGCGTTGTACAAGGCATAAGTGTTGCCGGACGAGTGACCATGGATCTGGAACTACCGTCCGGTAGCTACACGATCAAGGCCGTCACAAAAGCAGGGATGGTGTACGTCGATCGGCTCGTGATCGCGCACTGATCGGTCACTTCTCCTTCTTTGGAGCCGAAGTGGTGTCGCAATTCTCCTTCACCAAGCGCTCCACGTCGGGCACACCGCCGAGGGCTTTCGCAATGGTGAGGTCTTCGCAGGCTTTCGCCCGTTCGCCCTTTCGGATGCGGAGCATGGCCCGCGTGCGCAAAGCGAACGGATTGGCAGGGTAGCTGCGCAGGCTGCGCTCCACATCGCTCCACGCTTCCTTCTCGTTGTTCAGCATCAGGTTGCAATACGCTCTGTTGCTCAGCGCCACCGGTTCGTCCTTGTCTATTTCAAGCGCCTGCTCGATCATCTTCATGGCCTCATCATACCGGCCCAGCATCGTCAATTCGAAGCCACGGTTGCTCCAATGGCCCACCTGCTCCGGCTCCAACGCGCACAATTGCTCCAGAACGTGCAAGGCATCCTCATGCCTTCCTTCCTGATCGTACAACCGGCCGAGCGTCTTCAGCACTTCGGGGTCGGATGGTGTTCCGGCAACCCCTTCCTCAAGATCATCGATGGCCGCAGTGTAGCGTTTCAGTTCACTGCGGGCTCCTCCACGAAGGACCAAAGCCTGTGCCTTCAGCAACGGTTGCTGGGCGAGTTCGTAAGCTTTGGTCGCATGCGCCTCGGCCTTGGTAGGATCCTCTGCGCGCATGGCATAGAGGCCGCGTTGGTAATGGGCGCTGGCCGAAGTGCTATCCTTCAAAAGGGCGGCTTCCACATCCACGACGAAGCGGTCCATGCGGTCCATCATGTACCACGCCCTTGCCCTTGCGAGTAGGCTGTTCGCGCTGCCGTCCGCTTTCACGGCTTGGTCGAAATACTCCACCGCACGCTGCGGTTTTTCCAATCGCAGCAACGAATCACCCTTCAGGATCAGGATCCGCGCGTCTTGAGCTACTATGGACCCCGCAGAGAAAGCGAGGGTCAACATCAACGCTACGCGGAGAGCTTTCAGCAAGGAATAAGGTTTGGGCAAGGCCATACGAGGACGGCAAAGGTAGCCCGTACCGTTCAGAGCGGGTGTTGGAGATGCGAGCAGCAGATCGTTCACCGCGGATGTGGGACGGCATCCAGCCCGGTCGTCCGCCCGGCCAGTAAGAGGAAATGACCCGCCATCGCTACCATCGCACCATTGTCCGTACAATAGGCCAAAGGAGGGATGTGTACTTCCCATCCTTCGCGTTCGGCCAACTGGGCCACTTGTTCCCGTAGTCCACTGTTGGCACTCACACCCCCGGAAATGGCGATGCGAGATACGCCCAAGCTGCGACCGGCCTTCTGGAGTTTGCGGAGCAGGATGTCGAGGATGCATTGTTGGAGTGATGCGCACAGACCGGGCAATTCCCGTTCCACAAAAAGGGGGTCCGTGGAGAGGCCCTTGCGGACCAGGTTGTTGAAAGCGGTCTTGACACCGCTGAAGCTCATGTCCAGCCCTTGTATCTGCGGCAAGGGCAGCGCAAAGCGCTGGGGGTCACCAAAGGCGGCGTTCTTGTCGATCAATGGCCCGCCGGGATAGGTCAGCCCCAGCACCTTAGCGCCTTTGTCGAAGGCCTCACCGGCAGCATCGTCCAAGGTGGTGCCCATCACTTCCATGTCCAAAGGGCCGCGCACCAGCACGATCAGGGTATGGCCGCCGCTAACGGTCAGGTTCAGGAAAGGGAACGCCGGTGCGCTGCGTTCTTCCCGGTCGCGGATGAAATGCGCCAGCACGTGCGCCTTCATGTGGTCCACACCCAAGAGTGGGATCTGAAGGGCCTGCGCGAAGGAACGCGCGAAACATGTGCCCACCAGCAATGCACCGATCAGTCCCGGCCCTTGGGTAAAGGCCACGGCCGAGAGGTCCTCCTTCCGCACACCGGCTTTCTGCAACGCTTCATGCACCACGGGTACGATGTGCTCCTGGTGGGCGCGGCTGGCCAGTTCCGGCACCACACCGCCCCAATGGCTATGCACTTCCTGGCCTGCGATCACATTGGATAGCACCACACCATCCATGAGCACGGCCGCGGCGGTGTCGTCGCACGAGCTCTCAATACCGAGTATGATGGATGGGGCGGGCATGGGAGGGCGGGCTACTTTTGAGCACTTAGGCCCGTTCCTTGCATTTGGCGGGCAAAACTAAGGGCAACCTGGCGGCACGAGGGATATACCAATGGACCGGAAGGGTCTTGCGATGGCTCGCCGTGGCCATGCTCATCCTCGCGATCCTCGCCGTGGTGGGTGGCATATTGTTGCTGTGGCCACCGGTGCAGAACAAGGTGGTGCATTGGGTGGGCCGGGAGGCATCGGAGACGCTGGGTACTGAAGTGCGCATCGGGTATGTGATGTTGTCCCCTTGGGGGCAGCTCGTGTTCGAAGATGTCTTCATTGCCGATCTAGAAGGGGATACGTTGCTCGCCGTGGGCAGCCTGAAGGTGAAGGCCCTGCGCATTCATCCACGGGCGCATGTGGTGCAGGTGGGCGGGCTACAGTTGATGGGGACGCGTTTCGCCATGACCACTCCGCAGGGCGGAACGAAGAGCAACCTGACCTTGCTCCTCGATAAGCTCGCGAGCAGTGATACCAGCAGTTCCGGTGCCGACTGGAAGATCCGTTGTCAACGGTTCAACATCGAGGAACTCCACTTCTCCTATGCCAACGCCAACACCGAGCGTATACCGTTCGGGGTGGACTTTCAACACGTGGATGTCACCCATGCGCATATCGCGGGTGGGGACCTGTCCATCATCGGTGATTCGATCCATGCGCGCTTGCGGCGGTTCCAATTGCATGAGCAAAGCGGCTTGCAGGTGGATGAACTAACAGGCATCACCAGCATAACACCGCGCGGTATCCTGGTGGACCAACTGCATTTGAGCACCCCGAGTTCCGATGCCTCCGGCCGCCTCACGTTCGCCACCGAAGCTTGGACGGACTACAACGACTTCAACGACCTGGTCCGGATGAGACTGGACCTGGACACCGCACAGATAGATTTCGCGGACATTGCCTTGTTCGCCCCTGAACTGGAAGGTGTGAAGTACCCGATCCTCCTGAGCGGGAAGATGCGCGGCACAGTAGCCGAACTGAAAGGTCGTGGCTTGAAGGTCGCCTTCGGTGAACATTCAGGGTTCACGGGCAACGCCGAATTCAGCGGGCTTCCGGATATCGCAAACACGTTCATGATCCTGGACATCGATCAATTGCGCACGGACCACAGGGATCTGAAAGGCGTGCCGATCCCACCGTTCACATCCGGGGGTACATTACAACTGCCGGTCGAGGTAGAGCAGCTCGGCGCGATCACCTTCTCCGGCAACTTCACCGGATTCACAAGGGCATTCACGGCGTACGGACAAACCAATACTGCGCTGGGGACGATCCATACCGACGTGAGCTACGAGCGCGATACCATCAGTGATATCTTCAGCATCGCAGGGCGCGTGATCACCAAGGGCTTCGACCTCGGTCCGCTCGTGGGTACGAGCACGTTGGGCCGGTTGGCGACGAATGTCCGGATCAAGGCCAGCGGCAAATCGTTCGGGAAGATGAAGGCGGACCTGGAGGGCACCTTGCCCATGCTGACCGTGAACGGCACACGGATCACGGGCATCACCACCAAGGGGAGGTTGGAGAAGAACCTCTTCAACGGCGAGTTGAGCACCCAGGACGAGAACTTGAAGATGCACTTCAAGGGACTTGCGGATATGCGGGGCCGTTGGCCTTTGGTGGATTTCAGTGCCGAGGTGGAGCACATGGACCTGAATGCGCTCGGTTTCGTGGAAACCCATGGATACAACTCCCTGAAGGTGGATGTGGCGGCAAGCGGAAGGTTATCGCCGGACAGTTTGCTGGGTGCTTTGGAGCTTCGCGATATTTCCTATTGCGTTGGCTCCAAGGACCACGAGCTGGGCGATCTGATCTTGCGCAGCGGGCGGGCCAACGGACAGAACATACTTGAACTGGACGCCGATTTCGCACATGCGCGTGTCGTTGGCACCTTTCTGCCTACACGGCTATTGGATCTTGCAGCGAACACCGTTTACAGTGTGTTTCCGTCCTTGCAGCGGTCCGTGGTCTATGCACATGCCGAGCAGCAGTTCACGTTCGAGGTGCTGACCGATAAAAGCCAGGCGATCCTCGACCTTTTTGCACCGGGCTTGGAGATCGCACCCGGCAGTACCGTGACCGGTTCACTGGACAGCCGATCATTCGATATCGATCTCACGGCCGACATTCCCCATTTGCGCTACGGTACCTCCAGCTTCGATTCCATAAAGGTGATCATGGACAAGACGTTGGACGTGCTCGTGTTCTCGGCCCTTAGCCAGCGTCAGACCTTCAAGGACAGCACCTGGTTCGCCGGAACCTCAGCACGTGGGATCGCCTATCAGGATGAAGTGGAGCTTGGGTTGGGCTGGAATGATTCCAACGGCGGTACCAATGGCCATTTGGACCTTACCGGTCAAGTTCGCGGGCTACGTTCCATCGATCTGGACCTGTTGCCTTCGAAGCTGTTCTTCGGTCGCGGTAATTGGGAAAATCCCGCAGTGGCCCATTTCATCATCGATTCCACGACCATCACCGTAGATTCATTGGTCCTGCTGAACGAAGGTCAGCGTGTGGCGGTGCGTGGCACGCTTTCGAAGGATCCGACCAAGGGGATCGACTTCGATCTGGATCAGGTACGATTGGAGAATCTATCGCCGTTGTTGGATGGTCCGGTACTGCGCGGTAGTGTGGGTGGTGAAGGAAAAGTATTCGATGTGTACGGACAGCCTTTCCTTACCAGTGCGTTGCGTGCCGACAGCGTTCAGATCCAGGACAAGCTCGTGGGCGACATCACCTTCACCGCGGCATGGACCGAGAGCAAAGGGTCCATCGACCTCAACGGGCAACTGACCCGAGGACCGATCAAGGCATTGGACTTTTCAGGCCGCATGGAACCTGGCAAGGACAATCTGTTGGACATCGAACTGGTCATGGACCAGTTCGATCTCACGTTCATCGAACCGTACCTACCGCCGGGTATCAGCGAGATACAGGGCGAGGTCACAGGTATCATAGAAGTCACCGGCAACGTGGCACACCCACTGGTGAACGGCGAAGTGGAAATGGTGGATGCAGGGCTCAGGATCAACTACCTCAATACGTTGTACACGTTCTCGCACAAGGTGAAGATCGCCCCGGACATGTTCGCACTCGACCTCGTAACAGTGCGCGATGAGGAAGGACACACCGCGCGGATCGGTGGCACCATCCTACACAACGGATTGAAGGATTGGAACTTCAACGTATGGGGCAAGATGAACGACTTGATGGTGCTGAACACCTCGGTGAACGACAACGCCAGATACTATGGGAAGGCTTACGCCACCGGCGATCTCGAGGTCAGCGGCAGCATCGACCTGTTGGAGATCGTGATCGATGCCGTCACTGCACCAGCCACTGATATCCATTTCCCGGTCGGCGGAAGCACCGAGGTCTCGGACATCGGTTTCGTTCGTTTCCGATCCAACGATAGCACCGCTGTGGCCGCCCAACCTGTGGACCTTTCGGGCATCGCATTGGATATGAAGGTGAAGGTCACTCCGGACGCTCGCTTCGAGTTGATCTTCGATCCAACGGTCGGTGACATCATGTCCGGCAGTGGCCGGGGTGATATGGAGATGAGCGTGACCCAATCCGGTGAGTTCACCATGAAGGGGCAGGTTGAAGTGACGGAAGGCGATTACCTGTTCACTTTGCGCAACGTCGTGAACAAGCGGTTCGTGGTGGTGCCCGGCGGAAGGATAGTCTGGTTCGGTGATCCCTTCGACGCACAGTTGGATCTGCAAGCTTTGTACAAGTTGAGGGCACCGCTGTACGATATCATGTTCGAGAAGAACGAAGCGTACAAGAAGCGGGTCCCGGTGGATGTGGTGATGCGCTTGAAGGACAAGCTATTGAACCCGGAGATCGGTTTCGAAGTGCGCCTGCCCACGGTGGACGAGAACATCCGGACGCAGGTGAACAGTGTGATCAGTACCGAGCAGGAGTTGAACCGACAGGTCTTCGCATTGATCGTATTGAACCGCTTCGTGCAGCCACCGAGCTATGCAGGCTTGGGCACACCCACGACCAATAGTAACGTGGCCACCACGACAACAAGTGAACTGTTGAGCAATCAGGTAAGCAACTGGTTGTCCAAGCTGAGCGACGATTTCGACCTGGGGGTCAATTACCGCCCCGGCGACAATATCTCACAGGACGAATTGGAGGTGGCGATGTCCACCCAGCTCTTCAATGAGCGCCTTTTATTGAGCACCAACTTGGGTGTGACATACGGGGCGCAGAGCAGCACCCAGAACAATGCGTTGATCGGCGATTTCCAAGTGGAATACCTGCTTACGCCCGAAGGTCGATTGCGGTTGAAGGCATTCAGCAACAGCAATGATCGGAACCTCACGGGCATCTCGCAGGTGCCTACCACGCAAGGGACAGGCGTAGTGTACCGGGAAGAATTCAGGACGTTCTCGGAACTGTGGCAGAAGGTGCTGAACAACTTCCGCCGCAAGGAGAACGACCGGCATTTCGACTGATCAGATCTCGCCCAAGCCCAAGTGGTGGCCCAGCTTCCGCTTCTTGGTCAGTAAGTAATCCCGGTTGTGGACATTCGCCGCGATCTCGATGGGGACGTTCTCTACGATCTCCAGACCGTAGCCCACAAGGCCAGTGCGCTTGCGGGGGTTGTTGGTGAGCAACCGCATCTTGCGCACTCCCAGATCGTGCAGGATCTGTGCGCCCACACCATAGTCACGCGGGTCCATGTCGAAGCCCAGCATCAAGTTCGCCTCCACGGTGTCCGCACCTTGTTCCTGCAACTTGTAGGCCTTCAACTTGTTCAGCAGGCCTATGCCACGTCCTTCCTGCTGCATGTATACGATCACACCACGGCCCTCCTTTTCGATCAGCTCCATGGCCCGGTGCAACTGCGGTCCGCAATCGCAACGGCACGAGCCGAAGATGTCGCCCGTGACGCAGGAGGAATGGACACGCACGAGCACGGGGTCCTGCGGGGTCCATGAGCCTTTGATCAAGGCGAGGTGTTCTTCACCCGAGTTGGTCTGCTTGAAGGCCACCAGATCGAAATTGCCCAAGGCCGTGGGTAATTTCACTTCCACCTGCCGCTCTACGATGCGCTCGATACGCATGCGGTAGGCCACGAGCTCTTCAATGCTGATCAGCTTCAGGTCGAAGCGTTCTGCGATCACGCGCAGTTCGGGGAGTCGCGCCATGGTGCCGTCCTCGTTCATGATCTCCACGATCAATCCTGCGGGATCGAAACCGGCAAGACGAGCAAGGTCCACAGCTGCTTCGGTATGCCCTGTGCGGCGCAGCACACCGCCGTTGCGTGCCTTTAGCGGGAAGATGTGGCCGGGTCGCGCAAGGTCCTCGGCTTTCGTCGTAGGGTCGATCAACGCCAGCATGGTCTTGGAGCGATCGGTAGCGCTGATCCCCGTCGTGGTGCCGCGTCCTTTCACATCCACGCTCACAGTGAACGGTGTTTCGTGCAGTGCCGTGTTGTCGCGCACCATCAGGTCGAGGCCCAACAGTTCGCAACGCTGTTCGGTGAGTGGCGCACAGATAAGCCCGCGTCCATGGGTGGCCATGAAGTTGATCGTCTCCGGTGTGGCATTGTGTGCAGCGGTCACGAAGTCGCCTTCGTTCTCACGGTCCTCATCGTCCACGACGATGACGACTTTTCCCAACTTGATGTCTGCGATAGCATCTTCGATCGGATCGAACCCCTTGCTCATGAGTGCCTTTTTCAGGACGCGAAGTTACGGTGCCACTACGTGCTCCAAGGTCTCAGCGGTGGGGTGGGAGGCACTGGTGATCATACGGTCCAAAGCCTCTGCGCTACGGTCCCAGTCGAAATGTTCGCGTACAAAGCGGTAGCCGTTCTCGGCCAGTCGCTCGCGTTCCGATCTATCCGTGAGCAGCCGGAGGATGTGTACGGCATATTCCTCGGGTGTATTGCCGATCAGGATCGCTTCACCCACGCGGGCCCCAACGGCGTTGTTGGCCAAGGAGGAGGTGATGCACGGCATACGCATGGCCATGGCCTCCAGCAATTTGTTCTGTAGACCCGTCCCGATCTGCATGGGGGCGATGAAGATGCGCGCTGAAGCATACGACATGCGGATGTCCTTCACCCAACCGCTCACGTCCACCAGCGGATCCGAACGCGACAGGTCGCGCACGGACGCACTGGGGTCCACGCCGGAGATCAGCAAGTTGGTCCCCGGTCGTTCGCGGCGCACAAGCGGCAATACCTTCTGCACAAGGAAGATCACGCTGTCGATGTTCGGCGGGTAGTTCATGTTACCGGTGAACACGAGGTCGTATTTCGCTTCTTGCTGCTGTGGCGAGAAGTGCTGCATGTCCACGCCATTGGGGATCACCGTAACTTGGTCGCGCAAAGGGTGATAGATGTATTCGCGGTCCTGCGCACTGATGATGACCGCGTTGTCGAACAGGTCGAACATCAGGTTCTCGTAGCGGATCAAGCGGCGCGTTTCGGCTTGGAACAACGGCTTCATGTAGAAGCTCGCGTTCTCCGTACGGCGCTCCATGCCTTTGGACAGTGTGTCCATATAGTCCAATGTCTTCGGCAGCCTTGGGTGGGTGCGGACGTATTCCGTAGTGCGCACCAACTGGCACAGCACATGGTCGGGCTTCATCTCGCGGATGACCTTGTCGATCGCACGTTGTGCCTTGGCGTGGTGGAAGTAGGCGACTTGGAACGGAAGCCGCGAGAATACGGCGGAAGCGAGCTTCAATATGATGCGCCAACGCGGCACCCGGATCACGTCGATGTGCGAACAGAACTGTTCCAAGTGTGCGATGTGCGCAGGATCCGTCGGCGTATCGCTCAGGCAGCACAACATCACCTCGTGCTTGCGTGCGAGCCGCACCATCAAGTGGTAGGCCCGCAACTTGTCGCCTTTCTCCAATGGGTATGGTACCCTTGACAGCAGGACGAGCAGCCTCATGCCTTTCTGATGCGGGTGTAGAACGCCACGAGGTCCTGCACGATCCGTGCGTCGGAGTAGGATGTCTCAACGAGTTTTCGGGCCTCGATACCGAGCATGTGCATATAGTCCGGCCTTTCATCGAGCGCTATGATGTGGGCCGCGAATTCGGCAGCACTGCGTGCGATGAGGATGTTCAATCCTTCGGTATGGTCGATGCCTTCCGCGCCAACGGGCGTGGAGATCACCGCTTTTCCCAGCGCCATGCCTTCGATGATCTTCACGCGCATGCCGCCTGCGGAGAAAAGTGGCACCACCATCACTTGGCGTGATCGCATGTAGGAGAGGGCGTTCTTCACACGACCTTTCACGGTGACCCCTTGTTGTACACGGTCCAGAAGGTCCTGGGGCATCTTGTTGCCCGCCAACTGCAAGCGCGCATCGGGGCGTTCTTCAAGCACCTTGGGCCATACTTCGTCCAATAGCCAGCGGATGCCTTCTTCATTGGGCAGCCAATCCATGCTTCCGAGGTGGAAGAAGATGGGCGCGCCTTGTTCGCTCCGATCGCTCGGTGCATATTCCGATGGTTCCACACCGAAGGGGATCGTAGCGATGGGCGTACTGGAACCGTGTTCGGCGAAGTGCTGGGCATCGGTAGGGCTGATCGCAGCAACTCCATCCACACGGTCCAACACGGACATCTCATAATCGTGCAACTGTTTCGCAAGGAACTTGCGGTACGGGCGCTTCAGGAAATTCCGTTCACCAAGGGCGATGCGCTCTTGGATCACATGTTCCAAGTTGTGCGAACGCAGGATGATGCGCGCCTTGGAGTACCGGCGTATCGTCGGTATGTAGGGCGTCATGAAAAGGCTCTCCAATTGCACCACATCGAACTTCTCCCCCGAGAGCAGGCGGATGAGGTGTATGTCCATGTCCGGCGAGAAGAACCGGCTGATGTTGTAGTTGTCCGCCGTGACCAGATCGGTGAATGCATCCACCAGGTTCACGCTGGTATCCACATAGACGCTCTCGATCCGGGTGCGTTCGAGGTAGTCCTGGGGGACCTCGCTCATGTCCAACGCGTTCTTGGGGGTGCTTATGCAGAGCACCTTCACCTGATGCCCCGCTGCAAGAAGGCCTCGCGTAAGATTGTGCATGGCCTTGCTGCCGCCATCGATGGGCGGATAAGGGGGCTTATTGCACAGCTGGAGGATGCGCATGTCGACGCTGGAAAAGGGAACGGAACCGCTCCCAGCCGCGATAATACGCATCCGCATCGAAGAGGGGGCTGTCAGTTGATGCCTTCCACGTTAGAAGGATGCCGATGGGCAACAATACCATGGAACTGATCCACATGCCCGGCCACGGTCGCATCTCGCCCGCGATCACCAGTTTTTCGGTGGAGAAGGAGATGATGTGGAAGATCAGGAAGAACATGATCGCGAAGACCACGGGCAGCCCCATGCCCCCTTTCCGGATGATCGCCCCGAGCGGTGCCCCGATGAAGAAGAACAGGATGCACGCCAGCGCAAGCATGGGTTTGCGGTGCCACTCGATCTGGAACCGTGAGATCTGCTCCAAACGCCCTATCTGCTCCTCCGTGGACCGATCGATGAAGTTGATGTTGTTGCGCACCATGTTCATGGCCACATCGTAGTAGTTGCGGCGCTGCTCCGGTGGCAGGGTCGATTCGAAGTGGCGGATGTCTCCAAGAACGGGGATATTTCCCGGCACTTTCTGGCCACGCGTGATCAACAAGCTGTTGGCCAAGTGCTTCGCCTGGTCCTCCGTGCGCTCGTTCATCTGTTCCACCAAGCTGTCCTTGGCGAATTTCAACTGGCCCAGCGTGAGCATCTTGTAGTGGTCCTTGAACAGGTCGCGATCGGTGCGGTCCAAGCCCAAGCCCGAAAGGTCCAATCGGATCTCGTCCTCGGCAAAGGTTCCGCGCATCATCGGGTAGTTGCCGCCATCCCCGGCCGGCGATCGTTCGTCGTAGAAATGTCCGTCCTTCAGCGTTAGCATGAGGTAATGCCCATCGGTGCTCCGGTGCATGGTGCCGGTCCTGGCGCGCACCACCGTGCGGTTTCCTTGGAACGCCATGCGGTGGTCGTAGATCAACACGTCGTGCAGCACGCCGCCTTCATCATCCTTGTCCTTGGCCCGGATACTGAAGCCATCGATCCCGTTGTAGAAAATACCCGGTTGCAGGTTCAATGCCGGTTTCTTGCGCGTTACATCCCACAACAAGGAATGGAATTTCAGGTTGGCCACCGGCAACAGATTGTTGCTGAAGTAGAACGATCCTATGGCGAGGACGAACACCGTCAGCATCAAAGGGAACATGATATGCAGGACGCCCAGCCCGGCGGAGCGCATGGGCACCAGTTCGGAATTCTCACCCAACCCGCCCAGCGTCATAATGCTCGAAAGCAGTATCGCCAGCGGTAGCGCCAAGGGTACGAAGCTGGCCGTTGCATAGGTCATCAGTTCTAGAAGTACATACCACTCAAGGCCCTTGCCCATCAGGTCGTCCACATACTTCCACAGGAACTGCATCACCAAGATGAACAGTACGATCACGAACGTGATGAGCAGAGGCCCGAGAAAGGCCTTTATCGTCATGCGGTGTAAGCGTCTCATCTCCGGTACAACGGCAACCGCGCGGAAGTGGTATCCGCGTTACGCGCCTAACACACGCTGCAACGAGTGGATCTGCGAAGCCCACAGGTTGCGGGTCTTGTCCACCTCATTGGGCCAGGCGTGATCGGTCACCACCAGCGCCGTCTCGTTGGTCATGGCATCAATGCGCACGCGGAATTCGAAGAAGGCTTCGGGATCCTCGTCATCGTTACGGCGGAAGCGGATCACCTCGCCCAACTTACGGCCGATCAGGGTGGTCACTTCCCGTTCCTGGTCCCAGATGAAGGTGTACTGATCCCCGCGGACATCCACGTCATCACAATACCATTCGCTGAAACCGCTGGGGTTGCTGATCAATTCATACAACGCGGTGGGCGTGCTGCGGAGGTAGAATTCCATGACCACACGTTCCTTGGCCGGACGCTTCTTGATGGGAAGCCCCTTGGCTGCGGGGCGCTCCGCCACGGCTGCTGGGGCTTCAGAAGCTTTCGCAGGAACGATAGCCTTTGCTGGATCGGGTACTGCCGTCTTCGCGGGAGTTGCTGTTCTCACATCTGCTTTTGGAGCAGCAGGAGTGGCTTTCGCGGCGGGCTTAGGAGCCACCACGACCTTGGCGGGTGCCTTGGTTGCGGGCTTAAGAGATGCTTTGGGAGCGGGTTTCGATGGGGCGTTCTTCACAAGGGAGGTCTTCACGGGCTTTTTAACAACGCCATTACCCGTTTTGCTGGCGACTGCTTTCTTCTGGGCAACGACGGCCTTTTTGGCCACGACCACCTTCTTCTTGGCTACGACCACCGTCTTCGCACTCATCTTCGGCTTCACCTTGGCTTTCGCTGGCGCTACCTTTTTGGCTTTGTTGGCCGCTGGTTTCACGGGCACTTGGGCGGCGCTTTTCTTCACGGCTTTGCCCACCGTAGGCTTACCCTTGGGGGCTGACTTGGAGGGGAGCGTCTTTTTGGCCATGCTTGCGCGCCGTGGTCCGGCGTGGATAGGGAGGGTGATCAGAGGAGCGCCAATGTAGAGAAAAGCACCAACCATGCAAGCCCAATTCCTAAGTTCGGCATATACCGCAGTTGGGCGGATCGCTATATTTGCGGCCCCTTTGGCGGAAACCAAAGGCTTTGGCGCGGTAGCTCAGCTGGTTAGAGCGCATGATTCATAATCCTGAGGTCGGGAGTTCAAGTCTCCCCCGCGCTACGAAGGAGGCCCGCATTGATGCGGGTTTCCGGCGTTTTTAGGGATACTTGGTCGAAATCTTTGGCGGAGTTGAATTCTCAACGGGCGAACTCGACCCTAAGTGTGACGAGATAGGAACGACGGCTTTCAAATTGACAACAAGGTGTAGGTTGATTCAATATTTCGAAACGTGTAAAAGCTCCCCCAAGATCAGGTGCGTGGGATAGTAGAACCCCACAACCAACCTGAACTTTGGAGCAATGAGAAAGAGCAAATGGACGGAAGCGCAGATCGTAGCGATGCAGCGCGAGCATGAGGGCGGCCGCAAAGTGGCTGAGCTCTGCCGGGAACATGGCGTTAACCAGCCCACCTTTTGCAAGTGGAAGAGCAAGTACGGCGGCATGCAGGCGAGTGACCTGAAGGAGCTGCGAGCCTTGCGCGATGAGAACATCCGGCTCAAGATCAAGGTGGCCGACATCGAGCTGGACCGTGACATCCTCAAGCAGATCCTTGGAAAAAAGCCCTAGGGCTCGCCGAGAAGTGTGAGATGGCACACTGGCTTGTGACGCAGTGCAAGCGCAGTGTTCGGCGGGTCTGTAAACTGCTGTGCTTGAGCCAGAGCGTTTATCGCTACGAGCCCAAGCCCAAGGACGACATCGAAGTGATCGAGCACATGAACCACTGGGTGGGTAAGAAGCCGACCTGAGGCTGCTTGCGGTGCCGTTCAGTTGGCGGCCGGGCAAGAGGCCGCCGTGTGGGTAATAGTCGTGCGCCTCTTGCACCAGTATGATGCCTTCCTCGTTCGCGGTGAAGGTCACACGCGTGTTACCCAGGTGATCGGTGAGTGCGTAGCGCACGGTGTTGCTGCTGCGTAGGTAGCTGCCCACACCGGTTATGGTCAGCTCTTCGGTAGAGGTGTTGGCAACTACGTCTTCGCTGATGCTGCTAAGCAGTGCGCCGCTGGCATCGCGTAGGTACCAAGTATGCTCGGTGCTATGTTGGCTCTAGCCAAGAATCGCCAATTCGTGGAAGCTCGGGTGCAGGTGACGTTCTGGAACACGTAGGCTACAACGCCCTTCGGGAAATACCTTTTCCCGGGCTTTCGATCTGCGAATGGGCCTGTGGTATAGTGGGCCGCAGGGATCCAGTAAATGCAGAACCCTAGCTGGGCCGAGCGTATTCACAGGTGGAACCTTTTCGCTCCTGAGCGCGCATGTTAACGTAGTCACCTGAATGGCCTTTTTCGTTCCTTGCGACCATGCGTTGGCTGACCCTTCCCATCATTTTCCTGTTCTCCTGCACCCAACAGGTCGTCGAGGAACCCTCCACTGCCATCCACAAGGCGATGGCCGAGCAGGAACTCGCATGGGACAATGGCGACATCCCCGGCTTCATGCAGTTGTACTCCGATACCATCTGCTTCATCGGTCGCGGCAGTCGCACTTGTGGCCGCGAAGCCGTTACCGCGAACTACCTGAAGAGCTACCCAGACCAAGCCGCGATGGGCGATCTCAGCTTTGGTATCCATGAAGTCCTTCTTGCGGGGAACCACCATGCTTGGGTTACGGGCACGTGGAACTTGTTCCGTGCAGCAGATACCATTGGTGGAGGCTTCTCGTTGCTCTGGGTGAAAGAGAGGGCGGGTTGGCGTATCGCACGTGACCATACCTATTGAGCCGTCCTACCTTCGGCCACCTCAAGCCCCAACGTGTCGTTGTCCATCACCGTTCTCCTGATCGCTGTTACGGCGCTCGTCTCCATTGGTGCGTTCCAAGATCGGCGCGTGTACGAGGCCCTGTTGTACCAGCCCTATGCGGTGCGTGCGAAAGGCCATTGGTACCGGATGTTCACGCACGCGTTCGTCCACGCGGATTGGCCGCATTTGCTGGTGAACATGTTCGTGTTGTTCATGTTCGGGCAGAATGTGGAACTGCTTTATGCGATGGTGACACCGTTGCCGACCATCGTTGCCTACCTCGCCCTCTACATCGGTGGAATACTGTTCGCCGCGTTGCCCGGTTTGGTAAAGCATAGCACGGACCCCGGTTACCGTTCCGTTGGAGCCAGTGGTGCTGTTTCGGCGGTCCTGTTCGCGCAGATCCTGTTGTTGCCCACACGGGAGGTCTCGATCCTCTTGGTCCCGATCGCCATGCCGGCATGGGTCTTCGGCATCCTTTACCTGATCTACTCGTGGTATATGGATAAGCGTGCCAACGACCATGTGGCACACGACGCCCACTTCTACGGCGCGGTGTTCGGCATCCTCTTCACCGCGGCGCTGCATCCCGATCTGCTGTTCCACCTTGGTTCCTTTGAACGCTCCTTGGGCTACTGATGATGAAAGGGCTTTTCCTGGACCGGGATGGTGTGGTGAATCGGGAACTCGGTGCTCATACGTGCAAGCTGTCCGATTTCGACATCCTGCCGGGTGTGCCTGAAGCCATTGCCGAAGCGAATGCCGCCGGTTGGACGGTAGTGGTGATCACCAACCAGAGCGGGATCGATCTTGGGCTCTACGATCACCAAGAGGTGGATCGCATGCATCATTACCTTCACGACATGCTCCGGACCCACGGCGCGCACGTCGCCGACATTTTGTACTGTCCCCACCACCCAACCATGGGGAAGTGCTTGTGCCGCAAGCCCGGTTCCTTGTTGCTGGAGCGCGGTGCGTCACGGCATGGTCTGGATCTGAGAGCATCGGTCATGATCGGTGATCGGGATCGGGATATGGAAGCAGCCGCTGCGGTAGGGGTGAGGGGCATCCTTGTGGAAGCGAACGCTTCGTTGTTGGTTTGCCTTCGGACACAGGTGCTGAACGCATGAAGGGGCTGGTGAACATCAACGGAGAGGTGGTCCATGGCGACAAGCCGGTGATCACGCTGAACAACCGGGCCTTCCACTATGGCGACGGATCGTTCGAGAGCATGCGCATCGTGCAGGGCCGTCCTTGTTTCATCGATTCCCACTGGGTGCGCCTCATCACCGGAGCGGGACTGTTGCGCATCGACCTACCCAAGAACCTGGACCGCGTATCCTTCGAACGCTTCATCCTCGAATTGGTGCAGCGTACTGGGCAGGTCAGCGCCCGTTGCCGGTTCACGTTGTACCGCAACGCCGGTGGCACGTACAGGCCCGATGGCAACGAAGGCGGTTTCACCATCGAATTGACCGATGCTGAGGGACCGCACCATACCTTGAACGAACAAGGGCTGATGGTGGACATATGGCCCGAGATGCGCAAGCCCATCAACGACCTGTCGCGGCACAAGACATTGAATTGCCAGTACTATGTGATGGCCTGTTTGTGGAGCCAGCAGCGCGGATTGGATGATTGCATGCTGCAGAACGATCGCGGAAATATCATCGAGAGCAGCTCGGGCAACCTCTTCATTGTGAGCAACGGCGTGTTGTACACTCCTTCACTTGCCGATGGCTGCGTGGGCGGCGTGATGCGTGCACAGGTGATCAATTTGGCGATCGCCAACGGTATCAAAGTGTATGAGTGCTCTTTGAATCCGCAGAACCTTCTGGCTGCGGACGAACTGTTCTTCACAAATGCGGTGAGCGGTATCCAATGGGTGGGCACCTACCGCACAAAGCGCTACGCGCATCGGTTGTCCGGAACGCTCACGGACCTACTGATCGCGAGCACGTACGTCAATTGAGCGTTGGGTCCTCCGGGAAGTTCGCCAACGGGGCAAAGCTCTTTCCCATGGCGCGCAGGGTTCCTGCCCATAGGTCGGTGGTGCGAACATCCATGATGCGCTTCTTGTCGCCCTGTGATACCAGCCACGACTTTTCGCTGATCTCCTTGTCCAGTTGGTCCTTGCTCCAGCCGGAATACCCGACGAAGAAGCGGACGTGCTTGGTGAGTTTCCGGTCGGCGGTCAACACACCGCGCAGCTGCTCGTAATCACCACCCATAAAAACGCCGTCCACCACCTCTTGGCTGCCCTCGATGCGAAATCCTAGGGTGTGGAGATAGTAGAGGTTCCCGCTTTGCACCGGACCACCGATGCTCACCTGCGAGCCGATCGGGGGCATGTTCTCCATCAGGTCGTCCACGGCCAGGTCCATGTGCCTGTTCAACACGAAGCCGAAGGAACCCTCTTCGTTGTGGTCGCACAGCAGCACCACCGTTCTGCGGAAATAGGGATCCGGCAGGTACGGTTCGCTCACGAGCAAGCGACCGCGCGTTGGATCGAGGCGGTTTTCCGGATCGAGGTCGAGGATATTATGAGGCATCGTGATCAGAAATGTAGCATGTTCGTCGCGTACGGTGCAAACACGATCCATGTTCGGTAGAAGAGTAGTGACCAACGGATACCTTCGTCGTACAGAAACGCGGACCTATGGGGCAACAAACACACGACCGGATCGACTATACGAAGATGACCTTGACCGAGGCCGAGGCAGGTACGGATCCCATCGCCTTATTCGGGACGTGGTTCGCGCAAGCGGAGAAGGAGGGCGTACCCGAGCCGCATGCCATGACATTGGCCACCGTCGGTAGTTTGACGATCAGCTGCCGTGTGGTATTGATGCGCTCGTTCGATGTGGAGGGGTTCACCTTCTACACCAACCACAACAGCCGCAAGGCGATGGACATCGAACGGGATCCGCGCGCAGCGTTGAACTTCTTCTGGCCGCAGATGGAACGCCAAGTGCGTATCGAGGGCAAGGTGGAGTTGCTGACCGAACAGGAGGCTGATGCCTACTTCGCATCACGACCGCGCGAAAGCCGGATCGCAGCATGGTCCAGCGACCAGAGCCGAACGGTGGAGGATCGCGATCAGTTGGAAAAACGTTTCGACCGCTGGAAGGAACGCTTCGCGGAAGGCGATGTACCACGCCCATTGCATTGGGGTGGATACCGGGTGCGTGTTCAACGGATGGAGTTCTGGCAAGGACGTCCGAACAGGTTGCACGACCGTATCGCATTCGAGCATTTCGCGGACGGCACTTGGGCACGTGTGCGATTGCAGCCGTGAGCGGATCTCCATTCCGTAATGCATGTTGCCACGGCATAAAGCCGGGTACTCATGTCATTGATCTTCCTTTTCGCGGGACCAAGTGATCGTCGCATATCGATCGCGGAGCGCACGATCACTGATCGCACAGGTACAAACGCAGAAGACCTCGGCACTGGGCCGAGGTCTTTAGCTTCTGTGGTCCCGAAGAATTACTTCTTCTTGGCGGCCTTCTTAGCCACGGCTGCCTTTTTCGGAGCGGCCTTCTTAGCGACTGCGGCCTTCTTCGGAGCGGCCTTCTTAGCAGCGGCTTTCTTCGGAGCTGCCTTTTTCGCACCAGCCTTCTTGGCTGCAGCTACGCGCGTCTTGCGCTTGCTTGGACGGCTCTTACCTGCGCTACCGATGGTACGCTTTCCTTTCTTCGTCTTCTTATCACCTTTTCCCATTGTCTGGAGTGTTAGTGTTTCGCCAAAAGTATCGGCGCATGCATACGCGGATCACAGTATGCGAGTTTCACTTCTCAACCCAGGCGTGTCAATAACCACACATTGAAAATGCCTTCGATCACGATGATCGATCATCACCGAACGACATGAGGAAGGGCGATCGATCATTGATGCAGTGATGATCGGAACACGGATCACGAACCGTTCTATCGTGCTTCCGCATCGCGCCGCAAACGTTCTTCTATATGTGCGGCGCTCTGCACGACTTTCCGCGCCCACGACAGTTTCAGAGCGGTGAGCGTATCATCATCGAGTTGCCATCCCACGTCGCTCGCACGCAAGCGTTGCATCACGGTGTAAAGGACTATCGCTGCCGATGCGGAGATGTTGTAGCTCTCGGTGAAGCCATGCATCGGTATGCGCAAATGTTCATCCGCCGCATCCAGTAGCGGTCTGCTCAAACCTGTCAACTCGGTACCGAAACAGAACGCCATGGGCCGACCGAGATCGATGTTCTCCGGCGTGTTGTTCTCGCTGCGCGGTGACGTAGCGATGATCCGATAGCCTTTTGCGCGAAGTGCTTCGACGCACGCCATCGTGTTGTCCGCATACGTCCGGTAGCGATGCACGTCCACCCACTTGGACGAACCCAAAGTGACATCGGGGTTCAGTTGATAGGCGTTGCGGTTCTCGATCACATGGATGTCCTGGATACCGACAAGATCGCTGGTGCGCACAACAGCGCTGGCGTTCTGGGATTGGTAGATGTCCTCCAGCACCACCGTCACATGCTTGGTGCGAAGGGGCGCAAAGCGGTCGAAGAGTTCGCGTTTGTTGGGCGAGATGAACTCCGCGAGTTGGTCGTATAGTTCGTGATCGGTCATGGGTGGGGCAAAGGAAGGAGGAAGCAGCGGATGGTCGATTCAGTAGAGGAGTACTTCATTGGATGCATGTCTTCGAGGGAATGGCCGTCACGCATAGGGTGATCTCCGCTGTCCCCAAAACGAAGGCGGGGGAGGCGGGTAGGGTATAAAAAGAAAGTCCTCCGCGAGGTGCGGAGGACTTTCAAGAAGATCGGTGGACGATTACTTCACCTTGTTGGAGAGGTCGGCACCGGCCTTGAACTTCACCACTTTCTTGGCAGCGATCTTGATCTCTTTGCCGGTCTGTGGGTTGCGGCCTTTACGGGCTGCACGCTTGGTGATGGAGAAAGTGCCGAAGCCGACGAGGGCAACGCGCTCGCCTTTCTTCAAAGCCTTGGTGGTGCTGGTGACGAACGCGTCGAGGGCACGCTTGGCATCAGCCTTGGAGATCTTCGCGTCAGCGGCGATCGATTCGATCAGTTCTGCTTTGTTCAAGCCCATGGTGTATGTTTTTGAGTTGGTTAGTTTTAGTGAACTCGTGGACAAATGTATCTGCGAAACCGCGCCGGTCAAGGGTTTCCGGCGGTGTGCGCTGGAAATGTTGATAAACAAGGGGGTTTGTTGATAAGTGCCTCTGCAAGCCGCCCCCAGCAAGGGTTTCAGAAATCGCGTTCGAGCGATTCTCAGTCGTTGAATCAACGGTTTTTTCGAGTGCTCCGCATTCAACGGATCCAGGAACGGTGGCGCACAATTACTGCAATCGAACGGTACCGGCAATGCGCATACCACGCAGGAGGTCCGCTACAGGCATGCGTTTGCGGCCTTCTAGTTGGATCTCCAACACCTGCAACCAGCCCGTTCCGCACATGACCAAGAGGGTGTCGCCAACGATCGAAACGGCACCCGAGGCACGCGTGTCATTGTACTGTACCACCTGTGTTCGCAGCAGTTTGCAATGCAACGCAGGCGCATCGCCTTCCTTCCATTCGCACCATGCACCGGGGAAAGGACTGAGTCCTCGAACGAGGTTGTTCACCTTTTCAGCAGGCACCTCGAAGGAGATGCGTGTGTTGATCGGCGTGAGTTTCGGTGCGATGCGAATGGTGTTCGCAGCATCCATCACTTGCGGCACCGGCTTCATCGATCCATCGAATAGTCCGTGCACCGTGCGCACCATCAGCGCTGCACCAACCGTCATCAAGCGATCATGCACATCGCCCGCCGTTTCCTCCGGTCCGATCTCAACGGTCTCTTGGAAGAGCAGATCACCGGTATCGATCTCATGTTGTATCAGGAAGGTGGTCACACCTGTTCGTTGTTCGCCATTGACCACCGCCCAATTGATCGGCGCGGCACCACGGTAAGCGGGTAGGAGCGATGCGTGCAGGTTCACGGTACCCTTCGTCGGTCTCGTCCAGACCATTTCGGGCAACATGCGGAAGGCGACCACGACATAGAGTGATGCATCGAGTTGGTCCAGCTGCGCGATGAAGGCAGGGTCTTTCAACCGTTCCGGCTGCAATACGGGCAGGCCTAGCTCCAACGCACGTTCCTTGACCGCCGAAGCGCGCATTTGTCTTCCGCGGCCAGCAGGACGATCCGGTGCGCTGACCACGGCGCATACATCCAAGCCATCGGCGACCAGCGCATTGAGCGTGGCCACTGCGAAATCGGGCGTGCCCATGAAGAGGATGCGTTGGTCGCTCATGGCAAAAGAAGGTGCGAAGGTGCGATACGATAGCGGTACGGCAAAAGCGCATCCTCCTTTGCGTAGGGCACACCGATCCGCGGACCGACAACGATGCGGTCATCGGGAACGCTTATCGCACGGTCCTCCACCCAAATGCGCTGACCGGTCAGGTCCACTCCATCATGCTGCACAGTGATGCCTAGTGCTTGGGTCAACGTCCCCGGGCCACCGGTGCTCGTGCGTGCCGAAGGCCTGCGTGCCACCATGTGCTCTATTCCTTCCATTGGATGGATCGCTCTGATCAATACGGCATGCGGCACTTCAGCTTCCAGGACTACGACGTTGAAGAGGTGATGGATGCCATAGCAGAGATAGACGTAGGCGGTGCCACCGCTGGCATACATGGCTTCGTTCCGCTTGGTGCGTTTGCCATTGTGCGCATGGGATGCTTTGTCGCCGATGCCCATGTAAGCCTCGGTCTCGGTGATGACGCCTGTGGTCAGTACGCCATCGAAATGGGTCGCGATCACTTTGCCGAGCAAGGAACGGGCAGCTGCGCACGCATCCTGTTCCACGTAGAACGACCGTAGCAGGATCATTCCTTCCCCGTTGTATCAGGGCCGTGCTCGTCGATCTCCCAACGCATCAGTCGTAAGGTGTCCTGTCCCGGTCCCAAAGGTTCCGCGGATACACTTTCGACGCTCGGCTTGGGATATGTGGTGCGCGTCGATCGGCAGACATCGCAACTTCCGCAATCCACTTCTTGGACCTCATCAAAGTATCGGATCAGCTTTTTGGACCGACATTCTGAGACCTGATCGACAAAGTCCAACATAGCCTCCATGCGCGCGGTGGCGCGCTGCTGTCTGGCGGCGAGCGCTGCGGGGTCGATGGTCATGCGTTGTGCATCGCACCGCGGTACAAGTAAGGTCGCGCTCGGTGCATCACTTCGTTGGCGGTAGGAGAGCACCCTCTGATCGTTCAGTTCCTTCAACCGCGCGACCACCGTTCCGACCTGCCATTCCAACGTACGCGCCAAACGCACTTCGTCAATAAGTACCGGTTCTTCGTAAAGCCCACCGTACATCCGCAACAATGCTTCGAGCAGTGGTCCATGGCGTGGGTTGTTGACGCGCATACCATATACGATGCGCTGTTCCGCGATGATCAAAGCACGGGAAGGAGTGCGTAGGCCATCGGACAAGCTGAGCTTACCATCGAGTTCCAAGGCTTTCAACGCATGTGAAATGGTCAGCGCAGGAAGTGATGTTCGGTCGGCCAGTGCGCGAATGTCAACGGGATACGTCTCCAATAGCCCTGACCCCAGGGCGATGCCGTGCGTATCGGAGAATGCTTGGTAGGCCTTTCTTACATGTTCGATGGAAGGAAAGGAGGAGCGGAGCCGTTCGCGCATCTTCTCCTCATCACCGGGACCGGTCAGGAGGAAAGCGAAGGAAGCCTTGCCGTCGCGGCCTGCACGGCCTGCCTCCTGGTAGTAGCTCTCCAGGTCGGCGGGTGGTTCCATGTGTACCACGAGCCGCACATCGGCTTTGTCGATCCCCATGCCGAATGCATTGGTCGCCACCATGCAACGCAAACTTCCATCGGTCCATGCTTGTTGGATACGGTCGCGTTGGTCGCTCGGCAGGCCAGCGTGATATGCTGCTGCTGAGATCCCGTGTTGTGTAAGTAGTGATGCGATACGCGTAGTGCTCCTTCGTTCACGCACGTAGACGATGGCCGTGCCTGTCACATTGCGCAATACACGCAAGAGCCGACCTTGCTTATCCTCCCCCTTGCTGATCCACAAGGTGAGTTCTGGACGTTGGAAGGATCCACGGATGACATGCGGCTCTTGGAACGCGAGCTTCTCCATGATGTCCCTCGCCACGGCCGCCGTCGCGGAAGCGGTCAAGGCGATCACGGGAACCTCGGGCCGCAAGGCGCGGACTTCGGAGATCTTCAAATAGGCCGGGCGGAAGTCATAGCCCCACTGCGAGATGCAGTGCGCTTCATCCACGGCGATCAGGCCCAAGGGCAAGCGTGGCAGCCGGGCCAAGAACAGATCGGAGGCAAGCCTTTCCGGCGATACATACAAGAAGGACAGTTTACCGACGGCGGCACTTTCCAAGGCGTTGTCGATCTCCGCATGGGTCATGGTGGAAACGATGGCGCGTGCTGCGACCCCTTGTTTCTTGAGCCGCCCCACCTGATCTTTCATAAGAGCGATCAGGGGCGAAACCACAAGGCACAAACGCCCCATGGCCAGTGCAGGTACCTGAAAGCACAGGCTTTTCCCGCCTCCAGTGGGTAACAGTGCCAACGTGTCCTTTCCCTCCAGAACGGCCCGTACGATCTCTTCTTGGCGTGGCCTGAAACGATCATAGCCCCATACGCGTTTAAGCACGTCATGGATGTCGGATGGGGCGCTCGGCTCCGCTGCTGGGCTGGACATGGGCAGAAAAGCGGTCGTCGCGAAAAGTCGGTGCAGGAAGTTCGATCGGTTACATTTGTTCCAACCCCTTAACAGACGGCTCGATGATCACGACCGGGCAAAAGATAGCTACACAACGGACCGAGCGGTCACGACTGCCGGATACCGATCTTGAGAACATCAAGTTCGGACGGGTCTTCAGCGACCACATGTTCGTCATGGATTTCGAAGGTGGATCATGGAACGCGCCCACCATTGTTCCATTCGGGGACATCAGTATGAGCCCGGCCACGTTGGTGCTGCACTACAGCCAGACCATCTTCGAAGGATTGAAAGCTTATCGCAGCGCCGATGGCAGCATCAACCTGTTCCGCCCGCAAGCGAACATCGCACGGATGAACCGCAGTGCGGAGCGCATGTGCATGCCCCACATACCGGAAGATATGTTCATGGATGCACTGGTCCAGTTGGTGAGATTGGACAGGGAATGGATGCCGAGCGGAGTGGAAGGAGCGATGTACATCCGTCCGTTCATGTATGCCAGTGATGAGTACATCGGGGTTCGACCCAGCGATGATTACAAGTTCATTATCTTCACATGTCCCGTGCGCGGCTACTATTCCGAGCCGGTACGTGTGCGCATTGAGACGGAATACAGCCGTGCGTTTCCCGGAGGGACCGGCGAAGCGAAGTGCGGAGGCAACTACGCAGGTGGGTTATATCCGGCCAAAAAAGGTCAGGATGATGGTTTCCACCAGTTGATCTGGACCGATGGATTGACGCACAAGTACATCGAGGAAAGCGGCACGATGAACGTCTTCTTCAATGTGGATGGAACGTTGGTCACACCGGGCTTGGACGGTTCCATCCTGCATGGCGTGACACGCGATAGCATCATCCGGATCGCGAAGGATGAAGGCGTGCGGGTGGAAGAACGTCAAGTAAGCGTCGAAGAGATCCTTGTTGCAGCGCGCAATGGTCGACTGCGTTCGGCTTTCGGTGCAGGTACAGCTGCTACGATCGCACATATCGCCAGCATCTCCTTCGGTGACGAGGAGTTCGAATTGCCTGAAGTGGCACAGCGCGAACTGGCGAACAAGATCGGCGCAAAGCTGGATGGTATCCGTCGTGGCACTATTCCTGATCCTTACGGTTGGATGGTCAGGGTCGGTTGATCCAACAGGTCGAAATTAAAAGGTCCCGGAGACGGGACCTTTTCTATTTCATGCGGATCCCGGCAAGACTATCGGGTATCAACGCGATTCCCGGCAGGCAGAAAAGCAATGTGCCCGGCGGCCAATCAAAGAATACCGTGCCGACCAGGATTCCGCTGATCAACGCAACGCCGAAGCACAGTCCGGTGACGTGCAAGCCAACGAAAGCAAAGCGCTCCACGGGACGTACGGGACCGTCGCCCCTAGGCTCGGTCTTTCGGAAGGTCCCTTTCCGATCGCTGGAGAAATTGGCGCTGCCGTGGTACGTGACCGGCTGCCCAACATGCCGATAGAACAGTAGCCGCTGATCATACAACTGGCGGCGATCGGGATCGCTCAGCTCCGAATAGGCCTCGTGTACCGATCGGAATAGTGATGCGGCCTGAGGTGATGCGTTCTTGTCGGGATGGCAACTCTTCACCCGTTCACGATACGCCTGCTTGATCTCCTTACCCGATGCCGAGCGTGGAACACCCAGGACACGGTAGTGGTCGTAGCGAAGAGGTTCAGGTCGGGGCATGTGCGGGTGCTACCGTTGCTGAAGTGAATGTATGCGATCGGCGCGTCGGTTGTATCTTACCCGTGTAACGCAACATGGTCCGGATCCGCATATCGCTGGTACTTCTTCTCTTGTTGCTCGTGTTCCGGGCAGCAGCGCAGGGTGACGTCCATTTGCGCGGAACGGTCTTGGATAGCGCCACCAGAGCGCCTCTGGAAGGGGCCCACGTTGCGTTGGTAGGGCACGAGCGAAGTGTACTGACCGGTCAAGGTGGGCGGTTCACGATCCAAATAAGCACAGGCAAGGACATCGAACTGGAACTGATCTACACGGGCTACATGGTAGCTCGTCGAACAGTCGTCGTAGCTGAGCTGAACGAAGCGGAGGATCTGCTAATCCTGCTGCGGCAAATGGTGATCGAACTGCCACCCGCGATCATTCAGCGCCAAGCACCGGAGGTGGTTTACCAGCGGACCGATCTGCACGTATGTGACTACTTCGCGAACGACGATGGCCTTTGGATACTCACCTACGAGCGCCCACAATTCTGGCACCGCGGAACCGACGTGGGCAAGCAGGTCTTTCGGGATGCACGCCTGCATCTCTTGGACACCAACTTCATCGAATTTTGTTCCGTTCGTATACCTGGCGAGGTGGTCCGCTTGCACCACGATCACGGGCAACGTGTTATCGTGGAAGGGATGCTGGGAGCATGGGTAGCCGCAGTGCAGAAGGGAGAAGTAGTGCTACAGGCGATCGAGCTGACCACCCTGGAGAAGGCAGTTCTTCCATGGACCGATAGCATACAAGGTATGCTCCTCGGCAGCACGTTCAGCAGTATGTATCCTGCGTTCGATCACATTGCGTACACTGCGAGCACTTCAGAGACCAAGGCGATCTGCGGCGTGGAGGACAGACGACTGATGGAGCTTTTCCGAAGCCAGTACAAGTACATGAGCGGCCGCGATAAGGTGATCGCCATGGACCTCGCCATCGAGACCGGCTACGATGCGGAGGTCATCGCCGGATACATGACCGAGTTCTATAAGGACATCTACTTCGATCCCCCGTACGCACCGCTCTTCGTGGTGCATGATACGTTATGCGTCTTCGATCACTACAAGGAACGGATCCGTCGCTTCAGGCCCGACCTTACGATAGTGGACGAAGTGCCCATTACGCACCAGAACGAACGAACTTGGAAGACACGGTTGTTGCAGGACCCCACTGATGGAACGGTGTACGCACAGTTCGCGAAGAATCTCCATACATGGTTGCGAGTCGTGGATCCTTCAACGGGAACACTTGGCCCAAGTCGTTCGCTCACACATCCGTTCCCCGAAGAAGTGCAGGTACACGACGGTCACGTGTACTATGTATACCGGCCATACGATTCCTTACAGCGGCGCACCTTGTACCGCGAGGCGTTGCGCTGAGGCGCTAATCCTGCCCGGGATGCCGCTTCGGATAGTCGAACCAGACCAGCGTTCCGATGTGCTTGTTCAGCAACTTCCAATCGTCCAATGCGAAGTCGATACGGACGAGACCGCACGTGGGTAGGTTGTCCACACCGGCATCGCTGAGGTGATCGAGCAGTTCTGTGAATCCGGGGTTGTGGCCGAAGAGCATGACGCGATCGGCAGCGGACGGCAAGCTGTTCACCACGTGCATCAGCGTCGTGCGATCGGCGAGGTAGATCGTGCGGTCCTGTAGGAAGTGGTCCTTATTGATCGCGAGGACCTCCGCGAATGAGCGGGCAGTGGTCAACGCGCGATTTGCGGGGCTGGTGACGATCATGTCGATCGGCTCACCACGTTGCTTGAAGATCTGGGCCATGTGCGGCGCATTCCGCAAACCACGTTCGTTCAGCGGACGATCGAAGTCGTCCATACCCGGATCGGCCCAACTGGACTTGGCATGCCGACACAGGTATAAGGTCTTCATGACCGCTTGTCGATCAATGTCCGAAGCGCTTCAATCCGTCGAGAATACCGAGCAATAGCCGGTTGGGGTCCATGATCACAGGAAGCGTGACAAGGGCCATGCGTGCATCACTGAACTGCTCGGTGCGTCGGAACCCTTTGCTGATGGTGAGGAAGAGTGTTTCGGGATACGCGCCAGTGAAATGCAGGTTCAACACTTCGCCACCGGCGATACGAAGGAGGTAGAGCGGGTAGTGGTTCTCCGCATCTTTCCACGAAGTATCATGTTCCAGTTTGTGGCTGAGCAGTTCCAAGTCCTTGGCGATCTCATCCATCACGTAATGGAGAACGTCTTCCACGAAGATCTCCGGATCGGTCGGCAATTGGTATTGACGATGGTCCACCGGAGCGAGCAAGCGCGATCGCGTATGGCGCATGGCGATCTGCAACTGGTCCAACTGGTGTGCGAAATTCATTTTGGAGCGGTGTTCTTACGAACGGCAAACTACTGGAATGGTGTGCTCCTTCACGACGATTGACGAACGGTTTATGCACGATCGAATGAACGATCCGACGCTCTCCGGTTGCAGGATGCGGACATCGGTGTTCGCCAAGTGTTAGATCAGGGTGAAGGGACGTCACTCCCTGAAGCCTCCGAACATCAGGTTGAAGCCGAAGAAGAAACCATTCAGGTCGGTGGATGACGCGTCTTCCAAGTCCAGTCCATGGACGACGCGCTAGCCTAGTAGCAGGTCCGGACGGGACCAGCTTGAGAAGTTGAGGTGTGCCCCAATGGTCGGGGTGATCACCAACACTCGGTCGCTCACAGCTGGGGGGCTTTCATACCTGACGGGAAGAACGGAGTGGATCTCCCATGTGGCAGTGCCAGATCCCATTTGAAGACCCACGAACGGTTGAACAGGTCGCTTGGTCATTACACTGTATTGCAGCCAAAAGCCATATTCGCCGAAGTTGAATCGTGCGTGGTACCGTTGATTGTCATGCACATATGATCGCTCTGCATCCGAGGGTGACGCTATACTATGAACGCCCACCAATAGTCTTCGGTTGAAGATGAGGCCGCCGCCAATACCGAGACCGGTGCTGAAGTTGTTGTACAGGTCGATCCTGCCGGATTGGGAAAACAGACCGCCCGCCGGTTACATGGACCCTCCCTTGGGTGGGTACGGGTGCCCCTTGTACATTGGCTTCTGTCAGGTTGGTAAGAAGTAGCACGGTGAGCAGGAACGGACGTATGGGATAGAGCATGATAGGGGCGTTGCTGTTGTCGGGAACGGGGAGTATCACGCGCTGGTCAGCCCCAAGATAGCATGGTCGGATATGTGTTGGAAAAGGCGGAACGCAAGAAGCCACCCGTTGGCATGGGCGGCTTCGTACATCAGATATCGCTTTTAGGATTGAGGAGCCTTTGTCTTCTTTGCCATCCCATTCCGCTCCTTCTCATCGATCGGCTTGCGGAACACGATCTTCCCATCGAAGGTGCGCATCACCATAGGGACGCCGGTCTCGATAGTGCCTGCGATGATCTGACGGCTCAGTTCGTTCAAGAGTTCCTTCTGGATCATGCGCTTAATGGGGCGCGCGCCGAATTGCGGATCGAAGCCGGTGTTGGCCACATGGTCGACAAGCGGGCGGAACATGATCCGCCCGACCACGCAGTTCAGGAATTCGGGGGTACGGTCTTGCGCAACAGGTCCGTCAATTCGTCTGCCATACGGTGGATCTTCTCGCGTATATTCATGTTGGATTGCAGTTGGGACCAGGTATTCACAGGGACTACGCTCTAACTGCGTGGCCAGCCCACGGCCAGTGGGGGCGAAAGGGGACTATGTGTATGCATGGGGACCCGCCGTCCTGTTGGACGAACCGAGTGCGCCGAACCCGCAACTGGAAGATCTGGACTCAGAGGCTTTATTCACCGTGGCCGTTACCGATCTGCTCACGGGATGCGTGAAGGAGGAAGAGGTTTGGTCTCCGTGAACGATCTGCGTTGCGTTAGGGATTGAAGAACGGTTTTGGCTTGATCCTACATGAACAGATCGCAGATGGGTCGTTTCCGCTTGGATGGCAGATGTCCCACCTACGTCTTGCTCTTTCTCGCCTTCGCTTCAGCTTAGCCCTTGTCGTCACCGCGTGCATGGCGGCTACGCGTTGAGGTGCCTCCGCAACCGGAAGGGAGACTGCCATCAAAGGCATCGGTGGCTTTGCTCGGTACTTTTCCCACCTTACTGGCGAAGATCGATCAGCTCGATGCACCTGCTTGGACCCTCCCTCACCGGTACTTGAACCACGCCGACATGAACGGGTTGTACGGTGCATATACCGGTTTGCCGCTCTGGGCGGAGTGATCGCTGACATAGACCAGTTCACGTTGGATCAAGGCCTCGAGGGCGTGTACCAACGCGGCGGACGATGGCAGGTCGTATTTCTTCGTGAAGGCGGCACCCGTGGGAGTGTCCACCTCGCCCGCTTTGGAGATCGCGGCAAAGAGGTCCCACTGGTTACGGGTGAGCGCGCTGCGCAGCGTGGCCATGATCGCATCCTGCTCGCGCACGATGGACAGTAGGATATCCACGATGGTGCTCCGCGCCAAGGGGCGGGCGTCCGCGAAGAGGCGGTTGAATAGCACTTGCACGTAGTAGGTGTGGCCGTTGCAGAGGTCGTAACAGAACAGGGCGTCCTCCTGCTTCAGGTCCCGCTTGTGGCGCTTCATGATGGCTTGGGCGAACGCCGCGTAGGTGCTACGGTCGATACGCTTCAACTCGATCTGGTCCGCGCTGCCGAAGAACGGGCTCATGCTGCTGTTGAACAGGTCCGATAGGAGGTGGCGTTGGCTGCCCGAGAAGATCGCGCGGACCTTAGTGCTGCGCTGCAACTCGGTACGGAGCACGGCGTCCATGCGGACATCCTCGAAGGTGGTGATCTGCTGGAACTCGTCGATGGCCAGGAAGATGGTGCGGTCCTGCTCGTTGAGGATGCGGAAGATCTCGCGCGTGGTGGCCGCCTCCTGCCGACGGTCGCTGCGCTCCAGTGAAATGCTCGGCTTGCCGCTCAACTCGTCCACGGTCACCATGGGACGTAGGGCGGAGAACCGTGTCATGGCGTTCTTGAGGAACTGCTTCGGCGTGGGGTTCAGCGCCTCATGCACGGCGTTGAGCAGGATGGTATTGAACTCGTGCGCATCGCGGGCCGCGTAAATGTCGGCGAACACCGTCCGGCTCCCTCGGGTCTTGGACAGCCCGTTGAACACATGGTGGATAAGACCGGTCTTGCCATAGCGCCGGGGGCTGTAAAGCATCACGTGACGCCCGTTGCGCAGGGCCGATGTGATCGTGGCGGTCTCCTGTTCCCGGTCGCAGAAGAGATCTGTCGACCGGTATGCATTCACCACGAAGGGGTTGTCCGGTGTCATGGCGCCAAGTTAATAGTTATTAGTAAGTAACTTTTACTAAATAAAGTTTACTAAATAATATTTATCGTTGGGCGAGGGTGGAGAGAGCCGGTCGATGGCGACGGTCGGGGAGCGGTGTTCCACATACATCAACAAGGGCCTCCGGTTGCGCGGCACTCGGGTCTTGTGTGGTCCCGGTGCATTGCCGTTGATATGCGCAGGAAAGCGGACCAACAGTTCGCCGATGCGGTCTCGATCCACCCGGGTCAAGCCAGATAAGAGCGACTGGAACTAAAGCAATGACCCGATGCGGAAAGGCACTTGGAAAGAACAGCCCGATCCGAGGTCCAGGCTGCACGAGGAATGATGGACACGGCCCTCAAACCCCAGCTTTCGCCTTCGTTCCTTTCACGTTGCCGTTCCCGTTCCGTTCCTTCTCATCGATCGGTTTCCGGAACACGATCTTCCCATCGAAGGTGTCCATTACCATAGGCACGCCGGTGTCGATAGTGCCAGCGATGATCTGACGGCTCAACTCGTTCAAGAGTTCCTTTTGGATCATCCGTTTGATGGGGCGTGCGCCGAATTGTGGATCGAAGCCGGTGTTCGCGACATGGTCGATCAGTTCCTCGCTCGGGATAAGGTGGATGTCCTTCTCGGCGAGCTTCAGCATCAACTGGTCCAGCTGCAGTTTCACGATCTGCCGCACATCGGTCTTGCTCAGCGGACGGAACATGATCAGCTCATCCACACGGTTCAAGAATTCGGGGCGCACGGTCTTGCGAAGCAGGTCCATTACTTCGGTCTGCGTCTTTTCAACGGTTGCCTCCAAGTCCTTTTCGGCAAGCTTTTCGAAGTTCTCCTGGATGATGTGCGAGCCGATGTTGCTCGTCATGATGATGATGGTGTTCTTGAAGTTCACCACGCGGCCTTTGTTGTCCGTTAGGCGACCATCATCGAGCACCTGCAATAGGATGTTCCACACATCGGGGTGCGCTTTCTCGATCTCGTCCAGCAGAACCACGCTGTAGGGTTTGCGACGCACGGCCTCGGTGAGTTGGCCGCCTTCATCGTAACCAACGTATCCGGGAGGCGCACCGACCAAACGTGAAACGCTGTGGCGTTCCTGGTATTCGCTCATATCGATGCGCGTCATGGCGTTGTCGTCGTTGAAGAGCACTTCGCTCAACGCTTTGGCGAGTTCGGTCTTGCCCACACCCGTTGTGCCGAGGAAGATGAACGAACCGATGGGCCGTTTCTCATCACCCATTCCAGCGCGATTGCGGCGCACTGCATCGGCCACTGCGCGCACCGCGGCATCCTGACCGATCACACGGCGGTGCAGTTCGTCCTCGAGCTTGAGCAGTTTCGTACGCTCCGCTTCGAGCATACGCGTTACAGGCACACCGGTCCAACGGCTCACCACTTCGGCGATCTCCTCCACATCGACTTCCTCCTTGATCATCTTGGAGCTCGCTTGCACATCTGTCAGGTCGGCTTTCGCTTTGGCCAATGCATCCTCGGTCTCCTTCATGCGACCATAGCGGATCTCCGCCACCTTGCCGAAGTCGCCTTCACGCTCGGCTTGGGCAGCATCGAACTTCAGTTGCTCGATCTGTTCCTTGGCTTCGTTGATGCGCTCCATCATACCGCGTTCGTTCTCCCAGCGGGCTTTCAATCCGTCACGTTTCTCACCCAGTTCGGCGAGTTGCATACTTATCTCGGCCAACTTCGCGGTATCATTTTCCCGTTTGATCGCCTCGCGTTCGATCTCCAACTGCATCACGCGACGATCCACTTCATCCAGTTCCTCAGGCTTGGAGTTGATCTCCATCCTCAACTTGCTGGCGGCCTCATCGATCAGGTCGATGGCCTTGTCCGGCAAGAAACGATCGGCGATGTAACGCATGCTCAGTTCCACCGCGGCGATGATCGCGCTGTCCTTGATCAGCACCTTGTGGTGGTTCTCGTACTTCTCCTTCAGGCCGCGCAGGATGCTGATGGCATCTTCACGTGAAGGCTCGTCGATCATGACTTTCTGGAAACGACGTTCCAGCGCCTTGTCCTTCTCGAAATACTTCTGGTATTCGTTCAGTGTGGTTGCACCGATCGCACGCAACTCGCCACGGGCCAATGCGGGCTTCAGGATGTTGGCGGCATCCATGGCACCATCGCCGCCACCGGCACCAACAAGCGTGTGGATCTCGTCTATGAAGAGCACGATGTTCCCTTCCGCGCTGATCACCTCTTTTACGACGGCTTTCAACCGTTCCTCGAATTCGCCCTTGTATTTCGCCCCGGCCAGCAATGCTCCCATGTCCAAGCTGTAAACCTGCTTCTGGGCAAGGTCCTCGGGGATATCCCCGGTCACGATGCGTTGCGCGATGCCTTCAGCGATCGCCGTCTTACCTACACCGGGTTCACCGATCAGGATAGGGTTGTTCTTGGTTCGCCGGCTAAGGATCTGCAACACACGACGGATCTCCTCATCGCGCCCGATGACAGGGTCGAGTTTGTTGAGCTTCGCGAGCTGGTTCAAGTTCTTCGCGTACTTGTTCAGCGCATTGTAGGTTTCCTCTTGGCTCTGACTGGTCACACGTTGTCCTTTGCGCAATTCCTTGATCGCGGCCACCAGGTCCTTACGCGTAACACCATTGTCCTTCAGCAATTGGGAAACAGTATCCCCACTATCCAGGATGCCGATGAGCAGATGCTCCACACTGGCGAACTCGTCCTCGAACTCCTTCAGCGCAGCCAGCGCCTTGTTCATGGTCGCCCCGGCGGTTCGCGAAAGCACTAATTGAGCCCCTGTGACCTTTGGGTAGCCTTGCACGATGCGGTCCAACGCCTGCTGCATCGCGGGCATGTTCACGTTCATCTTCTTCAGCAGGAACGGGGTCACATCGGGATCCACTTCCAAGATGCCTTTCAGCAAATGCCCATTCTCAACTTGCTGCTGACCAAGGCCGGTGGCAATGGTCTGTGCCTGTTGGATGGCTTGCTGCGATCGGATGGTGAATTTGTTCAGGTCCATGGTATGCTTCTGGTTGGTCTTCGTGTATCAATGCATGGACCGGACCGAAAGAACGGTAGAAGTGGCAGCGGTGCTGCTGCCGGGCGGCCACAACGTCCAGATGTAACGTATTCCTTCAGAAATATTGGCATGCGCAGTCCGACGGCAGAACAGTGTTGTCGATGGTCGATCTGATCAATGCTCGGGACACAGGCAGCGTTTTGCGGGCGAAACGTATCTTCATGGTGCTCTTCCACTGGAGTAAGAAAACCATGCCCAGATCAATATCGCTTCTGATCGTGCTTCTGTTCTCGGCCGTACTCCTCGGTCAGGATCACTGGGCGTATCGTGTGGGAGGATTCAGCAATGATGGACTTACGGACCTGGTGCTCGATGGCTCGGGCAATGTCTTCGTGACCGGGGAGTTCGGTGGGACGATCGCCTTGGATGGCGTGGAATTGATCAGTTTGGGCAGCTTGGATATCGTGGTCGCCAAGTTTGATCCCAACGGTAGTCTTTTGTGGACAAAGACCTTCGGCGGGCCAGGGTTGGACCGTGGCTTGGCGATCGCCCTTGGCGCATCCGGGGACCTTTTCCTCACCGGACAGTTCATGGGGACTGTAGCCTTTGACAGCGAGGAACTCGTCTCCCAAGGAGGCACACAGGATATGTTCATCGCTCGGTTGAACGCTGCGGACGGCTCAGTGGCTTGGGTTCATCAAGGCGGTAGTGCCGATGGGGTGGATACACCGAATGATATTGCGGTAGGAGGTGATGGCATGGTCGTGGTCACCGGCGAATTCAGGGGCATGGGTGTCTTCGATGCGGGATCGATCACGAGCATCATCGACCCGGAATTGGGTTCGCCGAGTGTGGACATTTTCGTGGCCGCTTACACTGCCGATGGTGATGCGCTATGGTTGAAGCACGGCGCTGCTGAGTTCGCTGACCGTGGGCTGACCGTTGTGCTGGATGCGATCGGCAATACATACGTATCCGGTCAGTTCAGCGATACGCTCACGTTCGATGCGACACACAACAATGCGATGTATGCTGCGGTGTTCATCGTGCGCTTCGATCCGCTCGGAAACGAGGATTGGTTCAGGATCTTCGGTGGTGGCACCTACAATCAAGTAGGCCAGATGGTGCTTGTAGGGGAAGATCGATTGTTACTTACCGGCGATGTGCAAGGCACGGTGATCTACTTGGATGAAGAGCCGGACCTGTTTTCCGCCGTGGCTCCGCGATCCTCCTTCCTGCTGGAGGTGGATACCGCCGGCACGTTCCTTCGCCAAGCAACGTGGGGCAGTGACAACACACTGAACACCCGGTCACTTTCCGTACAGGACGAGGATGTCGTTGTGCTAGGGCGTTTCCAGTGCCAGTTCACCGGCTTCAGCGATCTGTTCGGCGCGGGTACATGGCTGGCTACGGGGCAGTATGATCTGTATACGGCCCGATTCGGAATGGAGGATCTGCAGTACAAGGGCGCGCAGCAATACGGTGGCCAAAAGAACAAGGTGCCGGGCAAGATCGTGCATGCGGCTGATGGTGAGGTGATCTTCTGTGGTGCGTTCGATCGTCTACTTGTGTTCCCCGGCGTCCAAGGTGAGTTCATTACCACGCCACCGCAGCAAGGTGTGTTGGTCCCATTGGTGCCGTTCGGTGTTTGTGACGATTCGAACTATACCGATTATGCCGGGCTGCGCGGATACGCCTTGATGGACGGCTTCCTTGCGCGCGGATGGGTGGATGGGCGTGAACCGTACGACATCTTCGATCGCCCCACCGCGGTCTGCGACCGGCCCCAACGCGATGCGGTCATCCGCATGAACGGTGAAGGCATCGTTGGTCCTGATTCGCTGCGGGCCTGTGTCAGGGTCGAACTCTACGCGTTCACGAATACCGCCTACACACCGGACACGAGTTCGCGTCACACGGCCCCGGAGATGATCTTCGACTGGAACACGGGCGCTGATTCAGTGCAGATCATCGTGGACACGAGCGGCTGGTACGTCGTGAACGTACGGTCGGCCGCAGGGTGTTGGGAGCGAACAGATTCCTTGTATGTGACCATTGATCCATTGCCGCCATTGCCGCTGGTGAACGATGATGTGGTGGTGAACACCAATGCCGCGTCGCCTGCGTTGATCAGCGCATGCGAGCCGTTCGATCCTTGGCTGTGGGCTACCGCTATCGACCCCGCGAATACGGTCGTTTGGAGCGGTCCGGTGGGCGCCGTGGTCGGTGATTCCATCCATGCTACTGCAAGTGGGTCATATCTCGTCACAACAACAACACCTTTCGGCTGCGCACGGAGCAACAGTGTGCAGGTGATCATTATTCCAAGCGGTCCTCTTCCGGCATTGGAGGCGGTATATAACGTGACGTTCCCGCAGGACGTTGAGCAGACCGACACCGTACGTCTCTGTTCGAACGTGCCGTTGGGCTGGAACGCGACCGTTGATCTTCAACTTGGTGGCACTTCCGTTGGCCTTCCCCATGGAGTAAGCCTCTTGGGCAATTGCAATGGACAGGGATGGGGACTGGTCGCGGACGATCAACTCGTTGTTGGCTGCTCTTCCTTGATCTATCAAGAGGGCTGGTTCCATGCCTCCATCGGGGTTATGCTCACCAACGCACCTTGCGGGACGGACACCTTGGTCTTTTTGGAGAGCGACTCGGTCTACGTGGTTCCGTATCCGGTCACTTATCCTACGGTGACCATGACCGCGCCCACGTACCTCTGTCCTGGGGACACTGTAACGTTGACCATGGCCTGCACGGATTGTGATCAGATCGACTGGAGCGGTCCTTTATTAGTAGCGCAGTTCGGGGACAGTGTGCATACGGTGCTACCCGGCAACTTCGGTATCATGGTCACCCATTCGGATAGCAATGGTTGTGTAACCACTGCAAGCGCATCCCGTGTTATCCAATGGAACCCAAGGCCCTTGCTGGGCGTGTTGCCGCAGGATGGCATCATCTGCCCGAACAGTGAAGCGGATATCTTCTCCACCACGCCGGGCCTTTCCTATCAATGGTACGGTCCGCTCGGGCCTCTGGGGGTCGACAACGACACCATCTCCACCAGCCAGCAAGGCGCCTACTACTTGGAGATGATCGATCTACTCGGCTGCATGGTCACCAGCGATCAGGTCCTTGTCACGGATTACGCTACGCCCTATCTGAATGTGATCCCGGACAATGCCATCTGCGAGCCCGGTGAGACATCCACGCTCCAAGTGGTCACCACCGGGGAAGCATCGTTACAATGGGCAATACCGCTCAATGGCAATGCGCTCCAACAGGTGGTGCAAGAACCGGGGATCTACACCTGTTCGGTGCAAGCATGCAATATCACAACGGTACTGTCCGTGGAGATCTTCGGTAACAATGCGGTGGCAGAATTGGAGGATCCGGGACCATTCACCTTGTGTCCCGATGAGAGCGTTCAGTTGCAAGCGCTTCCCGGGATGCCGCTCTACTATTGGCTACCGGGCCCCATTTTTGGGCCTGATCTGGTCGCCCACGAGACGGGCACTTACACCTTGGTGGCAACGGACATGAACGGATGCAAGGCCATGGCATCCGCATCCGTAGTGGTGATCCCGTGGACAGAAGCCCTTGTTACCGATGACAGGGTTGTGTGTTCCGGAACGCCTGTCGTGTTGGACGTACCGGGTTCGGGCGTGATCACATGGTATGCAGATGCGGCGGCCACGGAGGTCATCACCATAGGGAACGTTCTGGATCTTGGTGTTCCTTTGGAGACCATCACTGTATTCGCGCTGCAAGAGGAGGGTGCATGTACATCCGCTGTTCATTCCTTAATGGTCACGGTGCTTCCCTATCCGGAGGAGCCCATCATCCTTGGCCCTGATACGGCGTGCGAAGGCGGTCAGGTAACACTGTCGGTGATCGCTTCATCCGGTGAGAGCTACACCTGGACAACGCCGAACGGCAGCTTCTCGGGCGCGGTGTGGCAACTGGACCCTGCCACATTGGATGCATCGGGAACGTATTCCGTTGTTGCTTCCAACCCCGGCTGTGCTGTGCCCGGAGCTCCGCATGTACTTGCTGTTCTGGCGCGCATCCCGGTAGAGCTTGCGCCGGACACCATGATCTGCCCGGGAGGCGTTGCCATCTACACCATTCCGCAAGACCATATTTCGCCCGTGTGGAACGATGGGACGCAAGGATACACCTATGCGACCGCCAACTCCGGCGTGGTCATCGTTACGGCTACGGATGTGAACGGATGCACCGTTATGGACTCTGCATGGGTCGATGTGTTCGCTTTCGGCCAACCACTTACCGCACCGGCCGTCACGATCTGTTCGGGCGATGATGCCACGATGATCGCCTCTGGTTCCGGTGCGTTGGTCTGGTTCGCCGATGAAACATTTGGGGTGGTCGCCTCTACGGGACCCTCATGGTCCATTACGCAACCGGCGGATAGTACGACCTACTATGTGGTACAGACCGAGTGGCAGTGTACCAACGGCCCGTTGGCCGTTTCGTTGAACGTGGTACCGCCTCCGGATGATGTCCAGCTGCTGGCTCCCGCGACCATTTGTGTTGGAGAGGAACTCCTATTGGAACTGATCGGTAGCGCCATATCCACTGGTGATTGGAGCACCCCGGACGGGTCTTTATCTGGCACGAGCTTATTCATCGCAGTGTCCACGACTGCCAATGGTGGGGTCTATTCGGTGGTGCCGTTCACTGGACCCTGTCCTGGAGATACGCTCACCACCACGGTTCGGGTCCTCGTACCTATCCCTCCGGACATTGGGCCGGACACCGTGTTCTGCGATGGTGGAGCGTACATGCTCGTGCTACCTGATGGATACACCCAAGAGGCATGGAGTTCGGGGACGAGTGGAAACCAACTGGAGGTGACCGGAGCAGGTACATACTGGGTTACGGCCATCGATCCGCAAGGATGCGCGGTCCGTTCGGAAGTAGTGTTGCAAACAGTGCCGTGCGATCCCTATCTGCCCAATGTGATCACCCCGAACGGTGATGGGGTGAACGATAGCTGGTCCTTGGTCGCTGGTCCGTTCAAGTCCTCGGACCTTCAAGTGTTCAATCGTTTCGGGGAACTGGTATGGCAGAACGACCCAGCGCAAAAGGGTTTCATCGGTGTGCATTACCTGCGGAATGAGCAGCTGAGCAGTGGGGTTTACTACTACGTACTTCGAATGGACAGGTACGATGAGAGCTCGCGCGAGGTGAAGGGCTATTTACAGATATTTCGCTGAGCACTGTTCGGCTGGGCTTATAGGTCCTACTTTCGGGCGCTTCTGATCAGTTCGTGGAATTCGCACCCATTGCCGCCGGAGATCGTAATGCATTCGAAGCGTTGTTCCGCGCGCATTACAAGCCGCTGTGCGCTTTCGCTGTGCAGTATGTGAAGGATGGCGACAAGGCGGAGGACGTGGTACAAGATCTCTTTTTCCGCTTATGGCAGGACCGGGAGAAGACCAGCATCACCACATCCCTGAAGTCGTACCTCTTCACTTCGGTACGGAACCGATGCTTGAACGCGGCGAAGGTCCAAAGCAGGGTCCGGTCGCTGGATCCGGAAGAAAAGGACCATGTGGAAGATCAGGAGCAAAGGAGTGAGGATGAACATGCCGAGCGATCGGCCCGCGTCAATGCCGCCATCGAGGGTTTGCCGGAAGAACGACGAAAGGTCTTCAAGCTGAGCCGCCATGAGGGACTGAAATACCATGAGATCGCCGAACGATTGGGCATCTCCATCAAGACCGTGGAGAACCAGATGGGGAAAGCACTGAAGACCTTGCGGGAAGAGTTGTCGGAGCTGATGCCAACGGCGCTGATCGGATGGTTGCTGTACTTGTTGAGCAACAATGGATAGGGGTAAATGAAGGAACGGTTGTCATAGGGTTGAACACGATTGAACGAAGGACCACATACCGATAGCGAACGGCTGGCGCGCTACCTCTCCGGAGAGGCGGATGCTGCCGAGCGCATGGCCGTGGAGCAATGGGCCGCTTCGGATCCTGCGAACGCGCACGAACTGGAGGTTCTGCGCCAAGTTTGGGGTTCGGCCGAAGGTGATGTAGCTCCGGAGGTCGATGTGGACGCGGCTTGGAAAATGGTCAGCGCCCGCATCGCCGAAGCGGAAGGCCGTAGGCGTGTCATCCCGTTGGGTGGCCGTAACACGGCATTGCGCTGGCTGGCCGCTGCTGCTGTGGTCACGGGTCTTTTCGTTGGTGTTCGCTTCCTGTTCAGCAACCGACCCCAAGACCTCATGGCGAATACGCAGCATCTTCGATCCACCTTGGCGGACAGCAGTGTGGTGACCCTCTCACCCGGTTCGCGGCTGAGTGCACGCATGTCCGGCGAGCGGCATATCGCTTTGAACGGTGAGGCCTACTTCGATGTGGAACGCGATACCAAGCGACCCTTCGTGGTGGAGACGGATGGCGTTACGGTCACCGTGCTGGGTACGGCGTTCGAAGTGAGTGCCTTTGATACGGCGAGTAGTGTGCTGATCCGTGTGCGACACGGCAAGGTGCGCGTGTTGGCCGGTACGGATAGCGTAGTGCTGGTAGCCGGTGGCTACGCCCGTTACAACAAGGCTGCCCATCTGCTCGAAAGGCTCGCCGCGCCACCCGCAGAGGTCTGGGGCGATCGTATCATCCAGTTCCAAGATGCGCCCATGCCGGAGGTTCTGGAGCAGCTGCAACGCTTGTTCTCGGTCAAGGTCCGATTGGGGAACGACGGACTTGCGAAGTGCCAGCTCACTGCAACGTTCGAGGACGAACCGATCGATTACATACTTCGGGTGATCGCCGATACCTACACCTTGAAGTTGACCGAGGAAACACCGGGCTCCTATGTCCTCGATGGTACAGGTTGCTGATCGCCGTGCGGTGCTTTTTGCGCTGCTGTTGATGCCGTGGGCGCTGTTCGGTCAAACCATCTTGAAGCGAACGGTCCAAGTGGATGCCACGCGCTTGCGGCTTTCCGAAGCACTCTCGCTGGTCGCCCAAGAGGGTGATTTCAAACTGAGCTACAACGCGGCTGTTGTCAACGGTGATAGCCTCCTCACGGTCGCTGTGGATGGCACGGTGGAGAGCGCACTGCACGCGTTGGTGGGCCAACGGTTCGAGCTGAAGGAGACCGGCAACCACATCATCCTACTGGAAAAGAGCGGTGTGAGAAGGAAGTTCGCGATCGCGGGAAGTGTCTTCGATGTTGGAGCCGGCGGCCCGGTAGCGTACGCCTCGATCCATGAAGTGGATGGCAAGAACATTACGTCCACGGATGCGCTTGGGACCTTCCGTTTGGAGGTTTCCGGTGAGCGGGACCGCACGGCCGTATTGGTCATGCGCAAGGAATACCATGACACGGTGATCTATGTTGGTCGCGATGGGAAGTTCGGTCGATTGGGACTCAAGAAGCGCTCGGTCGTGGAACGTGTGGAGCCGATCTGCCTCCACGATCGTTGCGGTGTGGAAGATCTGGGTGTTGCACGGTTCCTGGTCTCGAACAAGCAATTGGACGGCACGGCGAACCTCAATATCGAAGAGCGGCGCAAGTGGCAGATCGCATTGATCCCGAACGTGAGCACCAACGGCGACATCGCAGGTGCTGTCGTTAACAACGTCTCGCTCAACATTCTAGCTGGTTACTCGCGCGGCCTCGAAGGATTCGAGATCGGTGGCGTTGCGAACATCGAAAGCCGAGATGTGAAGGGCATGCAGGTCGCTGGATTCACGAACCTCGTGGGCCGCAATACGACCGGTGTGCAGATCGCAGGGGCTATCAACCACACGATGCGCACATTGCAAGGCTTGCAGATCGCCGGTTTGGGCAACACGGTGTGGGATACGCTCTCCGGTGTCCAGATCGCAGGAGGCGTGAATGTTGTAAAAGGCGGCCTGCGCGGAACGCAGATCGCCGGTGCTTGCAACTTGGCCACACAGAACGTCGATGGTATCCAGATAGCCGGTGGCGTGAACATCACACCGATGGATGTGCGCAAGACACAGATCGCTGGTGCTGCCAACTACGCGCGTAACGTGACCGGTGCGCAGCTTGCCTTCGGGATGAACGTCGCGCGTGATTCCGTGGGTGGCGGGCAGGTCGGCTTCGGCGCGAACTTCGCGCGTTATGTCACCGGTGGTCAGGTATCCTTCGGTGCGAACGTGGTTCCAAAGGCGGTCACAGGCGGTCAGGTAGGTTTCGGGTTGAACTACGCGGGATCGCTTGCTGGAGGCCAGTTAACCTTCGGACTGAACGTGGTCAGTGGCAAAGCAGAAGGTGGACAAGTAGGCACGGTCAACTTCGCACGGCGCTGCGAGGGAGGGCAATTCGGCATCCTCAACGTGAGTGATACGATCACCGGCGTTCCGATCGGTTTCCTGAGCATTTCGCTGAAAGGATATCATCAAGTCGACATCTCCGCAACGGAAGTCCTGCCCATGACATTAACCATCCGCACTGGTGTGCGCGCTTTTCACAACATGCTTTTCTGGTCTCCTAGTATGGGTGCAAATGGCGCATGGGGCTTCGGTTACGGCTTCGGCAGCACACCACGATTGAGCAAGCATAGCGCGTTGGAGATCGAAGTTTCCGGAGAACAGGTCGTTGAGCAACGCTCATGGGTGGATGCAGTGAATATCGTTGGTCGTTTCGGGGTGCGCTACGCCTACACGTTCGCGGATCGCATCTCCCTTTTCGTCGGGCCCAGCTTGAATACTTTGGCCTCCGCTTGGACCGATAGTGAAGGCGTTTACCTCAGCAGTCTTCCCCCAATTAATACTCTTTTCGACCAAGTGCATGGCGATCTGCGCTTGCAAAGCTGGGTCGGCTATCGGGCTGGGGTAGGGGTGCGGTTCTAAGAGTTACTCTTTCTCGCCAAGGCTTCATGGACGACCGATGGACGGCAATGGACCCTTTAGGGCCATGTCGGTCCATCGGTCGTCCATTCATGTCCATGGCCCTGCCGCAAATTCTTTGCCCACCGATAGGGGTATTCCAAGGTCCGGTTGTCGTAGCCACAACAAACCACCACAACCATGGAATTCCGGAACCTCCGAAACGCTCATCTAATTATTCTCATCGCTCTTTCCGGCCACCTGTTGGCCCAAGTCAACCTCCAGACCGTTCGCGGTACCGTTCTGGATACTGACACACGCCAACCGTTGATCGGGGCCACGGTCGTGGTGGTAGGATCGGTTCCACAGATCGGCTCCACCGCCGATCTCGATGGTCGCTTTTCGATCGTCGGTGTTCCAACTGGCCGTTTGGACCTGCTCGTGAAAATGCTCGGGTTCGAAGAGCAACGATTGACCAATCTGCTACTCACCAGCGCGAAGGAACTCGTCGTTGAAGTACGTATGGAGGAGTCCATGCAACAGCTTCAGGAGGTCACCATCAAGGCTAACGAACGAAAGGACCAAGTGCGCAACGACATGGCCACGGTGAGCGCGCGCCGCATCAGCGTGGAGGAGACCTCCCGGATCGCAGGGGGCATCAATGACCCTGCCCGCATGGTCGGAACGTTCCCCGGTGTCGCCGGTGACCCGAGCGGCAACAACACAGTGGTCGTTCGCGGCAACTCCCCCAAGGGCGTGCAATGGCGTTTGGAAGGGGTGGAGATGCCCAACCCGAACCACTTCGCAGCTGATGGAAGCACCGGTGGCCCTATCAGTGTGTTGAACAGCGACATGATCGACGATTCAGAATTCTACACCGGGGCATTCAGTGCTGAGTACGGGAATGTTTACAGCGCTGTGTTCGATATGCGGCTTCGCAACGGGAACGACCGCAAGCGTGAGTACACATTGAAGGCGGGAGTGCTGGGCACCGACCTGACCGCCGAAGGCCCGCTTCCCGGGGTCAACGGTGGATCGTATCTGGCGAATTACCGGTACAGCACGCTGGCCTTGTTGGATCAGGCCGGGATCGTTGATTACAACGGTGTTCCGAAGTACACCGACGCAGCATTCAAGGTGAACCTTCCGAGCCGGCAGTTGGGCAATTTCTCAGTATTCGGGATCGGTGGTCGCAGTAGCATTCTTGAAGAGGACCAAGGCGTAACGGAGGACACGCTCTTCTCTCGCGCTGATTTCGGTTCACGAATGGGTGTGGTGGGCCTTTCACATACGAAGCCATTGGGTGAGAATAGTTTCCTCTACAGTGTAGTATCCCTCAGCGGCAATGGTAGTAGCACGAACTACGACGAATCGCCGTCGCCCGGCGAGGCACCCTTGGAACTTCGCCATGTGGATGATCTCGCGAAATGGACGGTGCGCGCCAACACCACATTGAACACCCGTTTGAACGCGAACCACAAACTGCGCAGTGGGCTCATCGTCTCCATGGAAAAGTTCCGCATGCTCTCCCGCAGTTGGGATTCCGACGAAGAGCGTATGGAGACCGAGCTCGAGCGCACTGGAGCGGCAACCACCGTGCAGGCCTTCACGAGTTGGAAATGGCGCTGGAACGAGCAATGGTCAATGACCAGTGGCGTACATCTGTTGTACTATGATCTGAACAAGGCCGTGAGCATTGAGCCACGGGTGGCCTTGCGCTACCAAGTGCAGCCCACCAGGGCCTTCACGTTCGGGACCGGATTGCACGCCAAGACCGAAGCCTTGATGACCTACATGGCACAGGATATAGATCCGCAAGGAGACATTTTCCTTCCGAACATGGGCCTCGGTCTGACCCGGGCGGCACATGCGGTGGTAGGATATGAGGAGCTGCTGGCCGAGGACATCCAACTGAAGGCAGAAGCGTACTATCAGTACCTGTACGATATCCCTGTGGAGAACGACCCGACGAGTTCGTACACCTCCAACAATTCCGTTGAGTGGTTCACCAACAAGCCGCTCGTGAACGAAGGCGCCGGTTTTAATCGCGGTGTGGAGTTGAGCATTGAGAAATTCTTCACGCACGGTTACCACTTCATGGCCACTGGTTCGTTAAGCGAGTCGAAGTACAAAGCGCTGGATGGCGCGTGGCACAACTCACGGTTCAACATCCGCACGGTGTCGAACATCCTGGCTGGAAAGGAATGGAAACTGGGTGCTGAGAAAGGAAAGGACCGCACCTTGCTAGCCGGTTTCCGGTATTCCATCCAAGGTGGACAATACAGCACACCGATCGATCTGCAGGCCAGCATAGTAGCGGGCTCAGAAGAACAGAGCGATCCTGTCTGGAGCGTGAAAGGCGCAACGATCCACAAGTTGGACCTGGTGGCGAGCTACCGTGTCGGTCGACCCAAGGTGAGCCACGAATTCAAGGTGGATGTTCAGAACGTTTTGAACGCGACCACTTCGGTCTACAGGTATTTCGACAGCCGCACGAACACGATCAAGGATGTGCCGCAACTTGGCATGCTGCCCGTGTTGCAGTACACGTTACGATTCTGATCGAAGCACCGGAGGGGGAAGACCAGGCAGCGGTTGGCGAAGGATCAGGTGATCGCCAACTGCTGCTTCACCTTTCGTTTTCGCGCCAACGTGGATGGATCTGCAACAGGGCGATATCCATTCTGATGAAGCGCGTTGAACTGTTCCGGACGGAGTTCGCCGAAATAGAACGAATCCACTTCGGACCGGATGGAAGCAGCAGCCCCATGGCTTTCAAGCACATCAACGGAACGCAGCAAGAGATCGCCACCCAAGCGACAAAGCGTGAGTTGTATGCGCACGAAATCTTCACCGATCGAGGGTCTATACCGTTCCTGTAGTACCACTTCGCCGGTATCCAACGTTGCATCGATCTTGTGGCAGGTAACGCCGACCAGATCCGTGAGACCGTAGTAGAGACACCAGAATGTGGAGCGCATTCCGCGCACCTCGGGGGCTATGGCGTGGTGTACGTTCAGCGTTCCCAGTTTCGCCAAGGAGAACACGTCGGAACTCAGGATCCCAGCACCCGCTTGGATAATGATGTCCGGCTGGAATTCCCGGATCCGTTCTTTGCTCGGCAGATCATTCACCGCGTTTACCAAAACCGTCGTTCGCGCTTTCAGATCCACTACAGCTAGTTCACTGCGGATCAAGCGATCGAGCCGCTCGATCGCACGCAGCCAATGGTTCGGTCCGTCGCGCAGTTCCACGAGCCTCCGCTTGAAGCGCACAAGAAAGGTGAGCTTCGGACGGGGCCTTTGCACAGCAAGCAACACGTAGTCGTGATCTGGCCTTTCGCTGATCAACCGACGGATGTTATACTCATCCATGGCGCCGCGCGGCTCAGCGGTGTAGATCAGGACCCTCATCTGCTGAACGCTGCGATCTGGTGGTGCATGGTCGGTAACGTGAGCGCTGGATAGAGCCCGATACGATCATGCAAATAGGAGCGCCCGGCATCGGCCACATCCTGGAAGTCCACCGCGCACTGGTACAGGAAGCCCAGGTCATAAGCGGCCTGCGCTAGTTCCGGCGAATAGCTCCCGTCGGGATAGCCTACCGAGTCGATCGGCCGGCCAATGACATGCTCCAAATAGGTTTTCGATCGTATCAATTCATCAAGTGCGCGTTGAAGCGGGATCCGACCGAGGTTGTTGTGGAACATCCCGTGGGAACCGATACGCACGTGTTTGGTCCGCGAGATTTGGCGGATCTCGTCATCCGTCATCAAGCGGAAATAGTCCTGCAGTTCGTTGGTGGAGAGATCAACGCCGCTCATTCGTACCAAGATCTCCTTGAGTTCTCCGAAGGCGTCGGTGCCAAGGAAACCCGCCCCCTTGATGTAGGTCCGCAAAGTCGGGAAACGACCGGTGGTGCCGCGCTCGAATACCATCCCCCGGAAGCCGATGGATGGCTCCTGGATCCGTGGTCCGCAGATATCCAGAAGGTCGGCCCAGAGGGTTTCTTCCCCGATGGTATTGAGGCCGGTGATGAAGAACGTTGCCGGGCACTCGTACTTCTCCAACACTGGCAATGCGTAGGTCAGGTTATTTCGATACCCGTCGTCGAAGGTGATGGCCACATTTAAGCGATCGCTTTGTAGACCATGCCCATCGCACAGGTCGCTCAGGGGTAGCACGTTGTAGTTCCGTTTGAAGAAGGCAACGTGCCGGTCGAAGTTTCGCTGGCTGAAGAACCGCAGATTGAGGTCCGTCCGCTCGTGCTGATCGATGCCGTGGTACATGATGATGCACGACTTGCCATTGACAGGCGGGGCTTTCCATGCACCCACGGCGATCATTCGCTGTTTGATCCGTTCACGCATCGGTGTTCTTTGCGGTTCCTGCGGGGTCGAGGCACGTCAAAGTAACGGTCACTGCGGAGACGGTATCACATCGAACCAAGGTCAGTGCACTGATCCAACAAGGCGAGGGTATGGAAAGGTCAGAGGATCCGCCGGATGGTCCGCAGTCGATGGGAGTATTTGCCATCCTCCGAATTATGGATGCCCTGCTGGTCCAAACGATCTATCCGCACACGGCCACTGGAATGCGCGACGCGCAGATCACCTTCCTCGCTACGCGTAAGTACCATACCCACATGGATGATCTTCCCCTCCGCATTGTCGAAGAATACCAGATCACCGGGTTCGCAGAGGTCCAGAAGTTCCACCGCATCGCCTTCTTCTGCTTGCTGTGCGGCATCACGAGGGAGATAGATCCCCATGAGGATGAAGACCATCTGCGTGAGCCCGCTGCAATCCACGCCGGCCGGTGTACGACCGCCCCAGAGATAGGGCGCACCCAAGAAGGTGTGCAGGTAAAGTTCAAGCAGGTCCGCACGCTCGAGGTCCGGCTTGTGGTTGGTCACCGCGCTCACCGGCACACGACCGTCGTCCCACAAGATGGTGCCCTCGTTATAAAAGGGTACAACACCGCCATAGGGAACCAACACTTGCCGCCCGCCAAGGTCCACCAACGTGTTCTGGTCGATCACGCGCAGGTCGGGGTCGAAGTTGGGCGTGAGGCAGGGAGCGATCTGTTTGTTATCCACCCAGCCGTCGTAGCCATCATGATCAAAACGCAAACGGCTCCATTTCTCGGTGCGCTCCAGCACTTCGGCCGTTTCTCCGAAGAGCCACTGGCTCACCATTTCGGAACGATCGTCGGCCACCTTGCGGACCGGAACGATGGAGAGGGGACAGATGACGGAGGGCATGTGGTCTTGCGTGTTAACGTGTAGCGTACTGACGTGCCGTACAATGTAGCACACGTTAAAGTGCGGCGTGATCAGCGCGGTCTAGAGTGCTTCGATCACGATCGCGCTGGCGCCTCCACCACCATTACAGATACCGGCGGCACCGTACTTGGCACCATTCTGCTTCAACACGTTGATCAAGGTGACGATGATGCGCGCACCGCTGCATCCGAGCGGATGTCCCAATGCGACTGCACCGCCGTTCACATTCACCTTGGCAGGGTCCAGGTCCATCAATTTCATGTTGGCGAGACCTACCACCGAGAAGGCTTCGTTCAGTTCGAAGTACTGGATGTCGCTCATCATCAAACCAGCCTTCGCAACAGCACGGGGCACAGCGATCGCTGGTGCGGTGGTGAACCATTCCGGCGCTTGTTCAGCATCGGCATAGCCGATCACTTTGGCCAGTGGCTTCAGGCCGAGTTCCTTCGCCTTATCGGCACTCATCAGCACCAAAGCCGCGGCGCCATCGTTGATCGCGCTGGCGTTGGCGGCCGTAACGGTACCATCCTTTGTGAACACCGGCTTCAGCGTCGGCATCTTCTCGAAGTTGGCGGCCTTGAACTGCTCGTCCTCGGCAAAGACCACATCGCCCTTGCGCGTCTTCACGGTAACGGGTATCACTTCGTCGGCGAACTTACCGGCCTTCCATGCACTGGCGGCGCGGGTATAGCTCTCGATCGCGAAAGCATCCTGCTGTTCGCGGGTGAACCCATGTTCCTTGGCGGTATTATCCGCACTTACGCCCATGGCGGTCTGGTGGTATACATCCGTAAGACCGTCCTTTCCGATCCCGTCGATCACCTGGCCATTGCCGAATCGGTAGCCGTAGCGCGCTTGCTCCAAGTAGAACGGGGTGCGGCTCATGTTCTCCATGCCACCAGCGACCACCACCTCGCTATCACCGAGAAGAATGCTTTGCGTAGCCATGATCGTAGCCTTCATACCACTGGCGCATACCTTGTTCACGGTAGTGGCATGCACGCTATCGGGCAAGCCGGCGAATTTGGACGCCTGCCGCGCCGGAGCCTGCCCCAAGTTGGCCTGGAGCACGCTACCCATGATCACTTCGGTCACTGTCTTCGGGTCGATCCCGGCCTTTTCAATGGCTGCTTTTACAGCCGTTGCGCCCAGTTGGGTTGCGGGGACTTCGGCAAGACTGCCGCCGAAACTTCCGATGGGAGTGCGCACTGCGGAAACGATGACGACTTCGCGGGCCATGAGGAGGGTCTTTAAGGGTTCTTTTGAACGGGCGCAAAGGTAGGAACGTTGAATAGAGCGATCGTCTATATTTGCCGCCCCGCCGACCGTGGTGGGACACCTGAGGAGAGGTGGGTGAGTGGCTTAAACCAGTAGTTTGCTAAACTGCCGTACGGGTTATTCTGTACCGGGGGTTCGAATCCCCCCCTCTCCGCCAGTAACGAAGCCGCCGCAAGGCGGCTTCGCTTTTTTCACGCCGATCCCATACTTGCGCGAAGGATCGGCCTGAAAGAAGCGAAGTGGATGGGCAGCATGAGGACGTTGGTAGGGGAGTGCCTCTTTGGGACAGCGCATCCCACGTGATCCACGATCCCCTAGGCAACTGACGCGGCGGAGAAACGAGTTCCACCGTTGAGGGCAGACCTTTCTCAGAAGGAAATTCACATGGAGTAAGGAGTGAAAGGACTTTTACCTTTTCTTTGCGGCCCGTTCGGGGCGTAGCGTAGCCCGGTATCGCGCCTGCTTTGGGAGCAGGAGGTCGTCAGTTCGAATCTGGCCGCCCCGACGAATGAAAAAGGCCAGCACAATTGCTGGCCTTATTTCATTGCCATCTTTGATCCAGGGTCCCGTAGCTCAGCTGGATAGAGCACCTGCCTTCTAAGCAGGCGGCCGTTGGTTCGAATCCAACCGGGATCACCAGTGCAAGTGCGACCTGTCCTGATCGGGACGGCTCTTGGTGAACCTCCGACCCCGTGGTGCGTAATTGATGAACATGGAGTTCACAGGGGAGGTTATGAACATCCCATTTCATCCCGATCAAGGTCGTTGAAGAAGGTTCCGACGGGATCGTTCCGGTGAAAGGACCCTCCATCGGGTTTGCACACCGACTGGTCGAATTGTTCAATTCCTTCCTGTGCATCCGGCGTTCAAGACGCTACTGGGACGCGAATTTCGCGGCGTTTTCAATCCCTGCAAGGATCATGTTCAACGCGATCAGGAACGTCTTTCTCGGCTGTGTAATGCTGGCCACTACGGCCAACGCCACGGTCTATTACATCAGCCCAACGGGTAGTGACACCAACAATGGTACGAGCCAAAGCACACCGTGGAAGACGGTGGCGCGGGTGCAGCAGATGTCCCTTACGGCAGTGGCCGGGGATCAGTTCCTGTTCCAGCGCGGCGGGACCTACGTGGGGCAATTGAACTGGTACACCTCGGGGACATCTGGCGCCAACATCACCTTCGGTGCCTACGGGAGCGGTGCCTTGCCGGTGATCAACGGGGGCACTACCGTGGCCGGCTGGACCTTGCATTCCGGCAACATCTACAAGGCGAATGTTGCTTCGGCGGTGAAGTATGTCTTCGTCAACGGTGCGTTGCAAACCCTAGCGCGCTACCCCAACACGGGTTGGTTGCGCGTGAACACCTCCAACAGTACATCGCTCACGAGCACCAGCATCACGCAAGCGAGCGGTCACTGGAACGGGGCGACCATGGTATTGCGCAGCACCAACTGGTGCTATGAGAACAAGGTGGTCAGCACGCAGAGCGGTACATCGATCAACTTTCCTGCACTCACGTACTACGCCGGCAACTACAACTGGGGGTTCTTCCTCTGCAACAAACTGAGCGAGTTGGATGCACCCGGTGAATGGTACCACGATATCACCACGGGAATACTTTACCTGTGGGCGCCAACCGGCGTCAACCCCAACACGTTGACCGTTGAAGCCTCGATCCACGACCACGGGATCTTCATTGAATGGCAGCGAACGCGCATCACTGTGCAGGACTTGGCCTTCCGTGGGCAGCGGTTGTCTGGTGTGGACGTTTCCGGACCTTACGTAACGGTCACTGGATGTATGTTCGAGAAGCTCTACCACGGCATCCGCTCATACAGCAGCAATAGCACCTATTCCAACAACACGTTCCAGAACACCTACGCTTCGGGTGCCAATATCCTGGACAACAACAGCATCGTTTCAGGCAGCACCTTCACCAACATCGCCTTGGTACCGGGTTTGGGCGAACCGGCCTTCGGCTACTTCGGGATGCGCGTTGGAGGTGGTGTGAACACCGTTCGCGACAACAAGGTGTCCAACACAGGAAACTCCGGGATCTTCGTAGGTGAGACCACGCTGGTGGAGCGCAATGTGATCTCCGGTTTCTGCGCCACGGTGAACGATGGTGGCGGCATCTATTGGGACAATGCCACGGGCATGGTGGTCCAGGACAACATCGTTCGCGATGCCATCGGCAACATCGAGAGCGCGGCGACCAACTATGCCTCGGTGAACGGGCGCATCTGCCCCGGCATCTACTTCGGCAACGCAGTGATCACCAACAACACCATCCAACGGAACACGGTGAGCAACTGTACCATCGGCATCCTGATGGACCATACGATGGTCACGGCCGGCAATCAGGTGAAGAACAACATCCTCTTCAACAACGGCGTACAACTGCACCTTTCCGATCGGTCCAACACCAATGGGCCGGGAGCCACGGCGCCGTATTACTTGGCCTCCTACAATACGGTCTTCTCCGGTAACCAACTGTATGCGCTATCCCCGGACCAGCTCTGTATCGAGATCTTCAATTGCTACCAGCAAGGGAACGTGGACTATGGCTCCTTCAGCAACAACAAGTTGTTCAATCCCTACAACGAACTCAGCATCCGCAACTGGAACCTTGCCGCGGGGGGGGGCATGAACGTGTATACGCTGGAGCGTTGGCAGGCCGTGCGAGCGGAGGAGGCGGGCAGCACGCGTAGCCCGTTACGGTCCGCGCTCTATTCCACCACCGGCGAGCTCACGGGGAACCTCGTCCTGAACGGCACTTTCGCGAGCAATGTCACCGGATGGAGCGGTTTCCCCACCAACGCGCAGGTAGCACGCGACGTTACCTACCTGGATGCCGGCGCATTGAAAGCAACGCTTCCGAACAATTCGCAGAGCGGAAGCTTCTACATGCGGAACCCGGATCTCTTCAGCATGCAGAGCGGTCAATGGTACCGCATGCGGTTCAGCTTGCAGTCCAATGCGCACGGGACCATCTTGGCTGGCGTGAAGGGTGTGAGCCAGATGACCAGTGGCTATTCGATCTTCGAAAAGCCATTCCCGTTCGATACCCAACGCCGCGATCTGGAGATCTACTTCCAAGGCAACCTGTCGGAACAAGGCAGTGCTGTTTTCACTAACACGTATTTGGAACCCACCTATTGGATGGACAATGTGGAATTGCACCGCGTTACCGTGGCCCCTCGCCCAGCGAGTGCGGAGCACTTGCTCTTCGCGAACGAAATGGCCACGGCCCAAAGCTTCACGTTGCCTGCTGGGTGTTGGTCCGATATGTCCGGAACGTTGTTGTCCGGCCCACAATCGGTGGCGGCCTATTCGTCCAAGATCGTCTATAAAGTGCCGGGCACTGGATGCAGCAGTCCATCAGCGACGACCGTTGGTGCCAAAGTGCTTCTCGGCGGACCGACCAACTGGACCACTGGCCGGATGAGCGAGAACTTGCGTGCCCAAAGCCTGATCCCGGCCACCGAACCTTACACCGCCTTGGGCTATGCGTTGGAGAACAGTGGTGCGGCGTTGACCAGCAGTTTGCTGACCACCACCGGTGCGCAGTCCATTGTGGATTGGGTGGTGATCGAGTTGCGTAACAATGACGCGGGCCATACCGTCGCCGCGCGCCGTGCAGCCTTGGTGCGGTCCAACGGCCAAGTAGTGGCACCGAACGGTGAAGCGCAGATCACCTTCACTGTTGATCCGGTAGGGAAGCGAATGGTGATCCGCCACAGGAACCACCTAGCCGCCATGGCAGCTACACCTATCGCCAGCAACGGCCAGGTCATCGACTTCACCGTAGCATCCACAACGCTGTACGGCACGAATGCGGTCCAGGTGAGCGGTGGTTATCGTGGGCTATGGCCGGGGGATGTGAACACGGATGGTTCTGTGATCTACACCGGTACTGCGAACGACCGTGACGCAGTGCTTACGGCAGTGGGTGGCGTTATTCCGACCAATACGGTGCAAGGGTATCTGCGCTCCGACATCAACTTGGACGGTTACGCGAAGTATTCCGGTACAGGGAATGATCGCGACGTGGTACTTGAGGTCATCGGTGGTGTGATCCCTACGACCATCCGCGCGGCGCAGGTGCCATAGCAACATGGATCAGATCCGTTCCAACGTGGTCGGCGGGGCCCATCCAACGCTACCGTTGGCAAGTTGCACTTCGCTCCAGCCGTTCTCGGTCTGTAGTACGATCACTTTGGTGCCTTTGTGAAGCACGAACAGCACCGTGGTACTCTCGCGTGGTTCGCTACGAACATCCACTTTGGGGTCAAGGATGATCGCCGCGCTATCATCCGTAACCTCGCCATGGCGGAAGGAGGCGAAGGCCACCGAGATCAGGGTTGCCACCAGCACGAGGCCACTGGCACCGAACACCGCCCGACGAAGGGTGCGTTGCTTAGCCAGCACCCCGACGGCCAATAGAGCAAAGAACAATAGACTTTCCCAAAGTGAGCGCCGTGCCCATTGATCCGCGTCCCGCCCTCCCCGAAGCCGTCCCCAGGTCGACCCCAAGGTGAAGGACGGAAGCTCGTTCACACGGTCGACCACATTCTGACGGGCGAGTTCAAGGTTGGCTTTTACATCCTCATCGCCGGGCGCAAGTCGCAGCGCGCGTTCGTAGAAAAGGATCGCGTGGGGGATGTCGTTCAGTTTGAAGTGGCAGTTGCCGATGTTGTAGAGAAGGGAAGGAGAGGTGTACTCAGCGCACACCGTATCGAACAAGTTGAGTGCCGCGACGTGATCACCGGCGGCATAAGCAGCGGTACCGCGAGCGATCGAGGAATCCGCTTCAACACGCGAAAGGCCGAAGACGCTTAGGATCGGCGCTAGCGCAAGGGCGAACGCAAGGATTCTGTGCTTCATGCGCGGACGAGTTGTTCGATGCGTCCGATCAAGGCGACGGCTTCATCGTAGATCTGTTGCTTGGGGCGGTCTTCGACGGGCGCGAAACGGGCCATGTCACAGGCCGTCCGCAAGTTGAGAAAGGCATTGGCTACGACTTCGCCATTGGCAAATGCAGAAAAGCGCTCACGAACGATGGCATCCGTCATCTGTGCGTGACCGAGGCTGAATTTATCAGCGAGATAACCGTGCAGTGCTTTGCCCAGCGCATCATAGAATGCGCCGCGATCACTGCTGCGTAGGGCTTGTTCAGCTTCGCTCAACCGCTTGCGGGCCACGCGATCGGCCTGCTTACGACGCGAACCGGCCACATCAGAAAGGTCGTTCTCACGTTTCCGACGCCAACCGAGGAAGACCACGAAAGCCAAAGCAGGTGCGCCCATCCCAGCGAACCACGACAAAGAGCCGAAGAGACGATCCCCGGAAGGGCGCAAATGCAGATCGCCGGTCCGGATATAGCGGATGTCCTTGCCGAGTACTTCCACATCGGACTTGGTGGGGCGTTGGATAGCGCTTACCGGGCCACCATCGCCAGGGGAGACCCGGATGGTCATGGGGTCGGCTTGAATGGTCTTATAGCTTCCGATGCGTGTGTCGAAATAGCTGAAGGTGATCGGTTCCAAAGGGAATTCGCCTTCGTGCCTGGGGATCACGAGATATTGGAAGGAACGAGAACCGTTCATACCGCTGGCATTCACACTGATCTTGTCGGTCACTTTGGGATCATAGGCTTCGAGATCGCTCGGGAAGTCGAGCGTCGGTCCTGCCATCAGTTTAAGGTTACCACGCCCTGCATAGGTTATCGTGAGTTCGATGGCTTCGTTCGCTTTCACGTCGGTCCGGTCCGCCTTTACCACCATGCCCAATTCACCAACGGCACCGTTGAAATCAGCAGGGGCATTGCCGGGCAGGGCCATGGCCGTTACCTCCACCGCATTGCTGCGCGTGCTCACGGCGCTTCCGCGATTGAAGAACGACCGGTTCACGATACAGGAAAGTTCCACCGGTGCGATGCGCAGTTTTCCGCTGCGCTGTGGGAACAGAACCTGACGTTTCAGCACGGCCACGCGGTATTGAAGGCCGTTCACGGTCTGCAACTGATCCTCCCAGTTCGTGTCACCCAGATCGATCTCCTCGGCCCAGAACCCGTCCATTTTGGGCAGTTCATACTTGGAAAGTTCGATGTTGGCGTAGCGCGAATAGAGCAGATAGGTGGCTACCACTTGCTCGCCCACATAGGCCTTGGTCTTGCTTAGGGAGATGGAAGCGAAAAGGTTCGGATCGCGGCTCTGGCCTTGTTCAGCTCCAGGGTCGCTTGGCCGTGCAGGCCCCTTGGTCACCTCGATCACTATGGGTTCCGTTTGAATGATGCCACCGCCCACGCGCACCTTGGCCGGACCGATCGTGTACTTGCCCGGTGCGGTCGCTGTAAGCACCCATGTGCGCCCAACGGAACTGCTCATACGCCCGTTCACATAATTGAAGCTGCTGTTCTCGAAAGGGCCCTGCACCGCGACCAATCCGCCGAACGAAGGTGCTTCGAATCCTTCCTTGCTGTTGGTCAGGTTCACGGACAACTTCACATATTCGCCTGTTGCGATGGTATTGCGGTCCACGGCAGCGGTGAAGCCGATCTCCTGTGCGTGCCCCCCCAGGCCGGCCAACAATGCCAGCGAAATGATGAGCCATCGGTGTATCGAGCGCTTCATGTCACCAATCTTTTTGAATGGAACGGCGTGACGCAGGACGCATTTTTACCCGCACTTTTTCTTGGACGTCCTTTTCCGATCGCTCCAACGCATCCAGCATCCGCATGGCGTCCTGTGGGGCGATGGTTCCTGCACGAGGCTGGCCTTTCACGCCCTCCTGTCCGTTCTGTTGCTGTTGTTCCTGTCCTTGCTCTTCCTGTTCCTTTTTCTGCTGGTCCTGCGCCTGCTCATGATCTTTCTTCTCCTGCTCCTTTCGGTCCTGCGCCTGTTGCTCGTCCTTCTTCTCTTGCTCCTTCTTCTCCTCTTCCGTCTGTCGTTGTTCTTGCTTCTGCTGTTCTTGCTGCTGTTTTTGTTGTTCTTCCTTCACCAGTTCCTCGGCCAACTTCAGCAAACGCGGATCACCGGGATATTGCTGTAGCGCATGGTCCAAGGTGCGCAGGGCCTGCATCTTGTCCTGCTTCACATACTCCTTGGAGGCTTGGTTGAAGAACGCCTCTGCCGTGGTGGTTTGCGCGAAGCACGGCGCACCAGTGGCCAGCACGGCGATCATGGAGAGTGTCTTTCGGTCCATCATTTCGCTTCCGCGGCCTTGGTCACCACGTCCAGTTTGTGCATGTACTCCTGATGCTGCTTCAGGGTAGGGTCGCTCCTCAAGCCATCGTTCATCACGGTCAAGGCCTCCTTGAACAAGTACTGCTCCACGAGTTCATCGGCTTTCTGCATGATCAGCTTGGCGCGTTCACTCAAGCCCTTGTTCTTGTCTTTATCCTTTTCCTTTTCCTTGGCCTGATCATCAGCGGCCTTCTTGACGCGTGCAGCGATCATACCTTGGGCGAGGGCCAGGTTGTGGCGTGAATCCTCATCCGTGGGCGATCGGCGCAGGGCGTTCTTGTAGGCTTCTGACCCTTGCACCAAGGCGGAATCGATGAGGTGGACAAGATCGCGTTGTGTAGTTCGGAGTGAATCACGCACCACGAATAGACGCACTTTCCGACCGATGTCATCACCATCGATCTTAATGGTCGATAGTTGGTCCCCAGCTTGTTTCTCCAGCGTGTCCGCCCGGGAGGCCAATTGCATCCAACAGTTCCCCAGATCGTGGAAAGCCGGGGCCTGTTCGCGACCGACCGGTGTGGAAGCAATGGCTTGGCCATAGGTTGCCATGGCCGTATCCCATAGCGCTTGGCGATAGAGCGTGTTACCGAGGTTGTATGCCACACGCGGATCGAAGGATGCCTGCGCATAGGTCGCCGCTGCTTGCTCGAAATGTTGTGTTCGATACGTCTTCACACCTTCGCGCAACGCATGTTCCGCAGCACGTTCGGCCGGTGTGCCGCAAGCGGTCAGCACGATCAAGGCGATGTAGACAACGTATTTCATGCGCGTGCGGTACTCCATTTCGTACGCCAATGACGTCGTTCGCCGAAGGACAGTCCGATCAAGATCAGGAGGATACCGATCCCAAGCGGATATTGGAACTGGTCCTCATGCGCCGTGAAAGCGTAGGTGTCCTTGTCCGTCGTATCAAGCGAGCGCAGGTCTTCAACCAATTGCTCGATCCCGCTGGATCCACTGGTGGCCCTCACATAGGCACCATTGCCTTCTGCTGCGATCCGTTGCAACATCGTCTCGTTCAACCGGCTCACCACGGTGTTCCCTTGTTCATCCTTTCGGAATCCGCTGACCTGTCCGTTGCGGCGGATAGGAAGCGGACCGCCTTCCGGAGTGCCCATACCGATGGTATGCACAACGATGCCTTTCGCTGCGGCCGCGCGCGCCGCTCCTCCCGCATCATCCTCGTGGTTCTCGCCGTCGGTGATCACGATGATGGCCTTGCTGCCGGGTGTTGCCGGGTCGAAGCTTTCCATGGCGAGCTCGATGGCCGCACCGATCGCGGTGCCTTGTGTGCCCACGGAATTCGTGTTTACCGTAGTGAGGAAAAGCTTGGCCGCAGAGCGATCCGAAGTGATGGGCAATTGAACGAAGGCTTCGCCCGCGAACACCACGATGCCCAGTCGGTCCCCCCGAAGCCGATCGATCAGCTGTGCCATAGCCCGGAGTGCCGCCTCCATACGGCTCGGGCGAAGGTCCTCGCATTCCATGCTGTTGCTCACATCGATCGCCACAACGAGATCGATCCCTTGCGACTTTACCTCCTCCAAGCGTGAGCCGAACTGCGGACCGGCCAAGGCGATCACCACGAACGACAAGCCGTGCCGTAGGAGAAGGAACCGAAGGAGCACACGTAGCGATGAGTTTCCACGCACCATACGCGCCAACGTTCCCGTATCCGCGAAGCGCTTCAAGGCGCGGTTACGCCAGGCCAGATCGATCAGGAAGAGCAGGCCCAGGAACGGGCCGGTGATCAAGCTCCATAGTACTTCAGGATGTTCCCACCGGAAGGCTTTCACCTCTTGGTCCAACAACCAAAGCGAACCGATCCAAATGATGGCTGCTACAAGCTCGATCAGGAGAACGGTCCAGGCCACGGCACCCCAGTGGTATGTTCCCGGTCTTCTCATGCCATACTGCGCAGGATGCTGCGGTCAAGGATGAAAGCGAAGAGCAATAGACCACCACCCAACAGGACAAAGGGGAAGTACTCCTCGTTCTTCGAGCGGTGCTCGGTCACTTTGATGCGGGTCTTCTCCAAACGATCGATCTCATTGTAGATCTCCTTCAGCTTTTGTTCGTCCGTGGCGCGGAAGTATTTGCCACCGGTGTGATCGGCGATGCTACGCAGGGTGCTCTCATCGATCTCCACTTCCACGTAGTCGTAGCGGTACTGACCGGTGGGGTAGCGGGCCACCGGTGAGAGTGCCTTGCCCTTTGTTCCCACGCCGATGGTGTACACACGAATTCCCAATTGCTCCGCGATCTGCGCGGCATCGTTCGGTTGCACAGTGCCTGCGTTGCTCACACCATCCGTGAGCAGGATCACCACCTTGCTTTTCGCCTCGCTTTCACGCAAACGGTTCAGGGCGGTGGCCAAGCCGTTCCCCACCGCAGTGCCACCATCGATCAGTCCGGAACGAGCATCCGCGAAGAGTTCCTTCAACACCCGATGATCGGTGGTTATCGGGCATTGGGTGAATGCCTCGCCTTCGTATACCACCAGACCTATGCGGTCGTTCGGCCGGCCATCAATGAAATCCATGGCCACCCGCTTCGATGCTTCAAGTCGATCGGGTCGAAGGTCCTTCGCAAGCATACTGGCGGAAATGTCCAAGGCGATCACGATGTCGATGCCCTCACGTTGCACATCCTGCCAATTGTCCTCGCTCTGCGGACGCGCCATCGCCATCAGAAGAAGACCAAGCCCAAGAAGACCAGCTGCGAACGGAAGATGACGGAAGAAGGCGAGCAGATCGGCAGGAGCGTTCACCAAGGCGTAGAGCGTGCTGAGGCGGACCATCTGCCCGCTTCGGAGGTTGCGCAAGACGTAGAGCAAAACGATCGGCGGCAGCAACAGCAGCATCCAGAACACCCATGGGGTCGCGGGATCGAAGCGACGTAACAGCCACAGTAAGGCCATAACGATGCTGACCATCGCAAGTCCGATCCACACAAAGGCGACGATCAGGTCCTTGTTCCTACCCATTATCGGCGGGGTTGTGGACGCTCGCTGTTTCCTGCACGAAGCGCTGCGAGAAGGCCATCATTTGTTCGTTCTCCTGCGGAGAGGGCAGGGCCTTGGCGAACTTCACCATATCGGCAAGGCGCAACACGTTCTCCAACTGGCTCCGCTGATCGGAAGAGAGCGGGCTCACCCGCAATTCCTTGACCAACTCATCGGTCGTGCTTTCCAATGCGGGTAAGCGGTAGCGTTCCTCGATGTAGGCGCGCAGCAGATCGGTGATGCGTGAATGATAGCCCTTGTGGTCGCCCTGCTGCCAGACGCGTTCCTTGTCCAAGATGTCCAACGCGCGAAGTATGCGCACGTGCAGTGCCAATGCGACCGTTGGCGCTTCGTTCCGAGTTGTAGGTCTTCGTTTGCGCAGGACGAGATAGAGCACCGTTGCAAGGATCGCCAATGCAGCCCCGCCAGCAGCGGACCATACCCAATGTTCGCGCAACCAATAGGCCGTGCTGAAGGGTAGCACGATGATGTCCTTGATGTCACGCAACACTAGGCTGCTGTCCAGTTCCGTGGCGCGCACTTCCAGCAATGGGGCGGTGCTTTCCAAGGTGGCGCCATCCACAATGAAGCGGAATGGCGGAACGGCCCAGAAGCCGGTATCGAAGGAGGTGAGTGTCAAGGTCCGCACTTGGCGTACCAAGGCATCTTCACCGGAAACGGTATCCACGCCGGAATCATGCACCACTTCCACATGGCTGTCCAAAGTGTCACCGATCACAGGCCACACGATGCTCTTGACGGCGTTCTGAACGTAGGCCACATGGATCTTCAGTTGCACCTGTTCCCCGATGCGCATCACGGTGGTGTCCAGATCGACCCCCACAACGGTATTCGCGGATTGACCGAACATGGTCAACGGGAATAGCAACAGGATGGCCGTGATCAACCTCATCGCACGTCGCGTTGCTTGAGAAGGTCCATCAAGGGCCGCACATAACCATCCTGCGTTGAGATGGTGGCATGATCTACACCGGAACGGCGCAAGATCTCCCGCGTTCGGCCCTGGTGTTTCAACGCGGCTGCACGATAGGCGTTGCGTACGCCACGGCTGCCCGTGTTCACCCATCGGGTAATGCCGGTCTCGGGATCCACGAACTGCACAAGACCCACGTTAGGTAATTCGCTTTCACGCGGATCCGCAGTGCGCAATACCACGAGATCGTGTTTGCGGTTCGCGATCTTGATGGCGGGTTCGTAGTCCTCGTCCATCATGTCGCTCAAGAGGAAAGCGATGCTGCGCTTCTTGATCACGCTGTTCAAGTAGCGCAATGCGGCGGTGATATCCGTTCCTTTGCTGGTAGCCCGGAACTCGAGCAGTTCGCGGACCAGGCGCAGGATATGGCTGCGGCCTTTCTTCGGAGGGATGAACTTCTCCACTACATCGCTGAAGAGGATGAGGCCCACCTTGTCGTTGTTCTTGATGGCGCTGAACGCGATGGTGGCGCAGGTTTCGGTAATAAGTTCCCGTTTCAACTGGTGCGCGGTGCCGAACTCGCCTGATCCGCTCACGTCGGCCACGAGCATTACGGTGAGCTCGCGTTCCTCTTCGAATACTTTCACGAAGGGATGTCCGAACCGTGCTGTCACATTCCAATCGATCGTGCGCACCTCATCTCCGGGGGTGTATTCACGCACTTCGCTGAACGTCATGCCACGTCCCTTGAACGCACTGTGATACTCGCCGGAAAAGATGTGCTCGCTCAAGCCGCGTGTCTTCAGCTCGATCAAGCGCACCTTCTTCAGGAGTTCCTTGGTATGTTGTTGGGTATTCAAATCAGTTGGCAGTTGGCAGTTCGCTGACGCATGGCATTTACTGCCCACTGCGAACTGCTTGCGGGGCCTCAAGGAACCTCTATGGCGTTCAACACGCGATCGATGATCTCCGTGACCGAGATGTTCTCGGCTTCCGCTTCGTAAGTAAGACCGATGCGGTGGCGCAGGATATCGGGGCACACGGCCCGCACGTCCTCGGGGATCACATAGCCACGACGCTTGGTGAAAGCGAATGCCTTCGCGGCAAGGGCCATGTTGATGCTGGCCCGTGGACTGGCACCGAATCCGATCATCGAAGTAAGGTCGGTGAGTTTGTACTGGTCCGGTTTGCGTGTGGCATAAACGATGTCCACGATGTACTGCTCGATCTTTTCGTCCATGTAGACCTCACGCACCAATTGACGGGCTGTAAGGATCTGCTCCGGACGAACCACCTTCTGCGGCTCAGGATTCCCACCGGGCCTCACGTTCTGACGGATGATGAGCTTTTCTTCTTCTTTGCGTGGGTAGTCCAACACCACCTTCAACATGAAGCGATCGGTCTGTGCTTCAGGAAGTGGGTACGTTCCCTCTTGTTCGATCGGGTTCATCGTGGCCATCACGAGGAAGGGTGTGGGTAGGGGGTAGGTTTGCGCACCGATCGTGACCTGCCTTTCCTGCATGGCTTCGAGCAACGCGCTCTGCACCTTGGCAGGTGCTCGGTTGATCTCATCCGCCAGGATGAAATTGCTGAAGATCGGTCCTTTGCGCACGGTGAATTCTTCATTTCGCTGGCTGTAGATCATGGTGCCGATCAAGTCAGCGGGTAGCAGGTCCGGTGTGAACTGGATGCGACTGAAGCCAACGTCAACGGCTTGTGCAAGTGCTTTGATCGCCATGGTCTTGGCCAGCCCGGGTACACCTTCCAAGAGGATATGACCGTCGGCGAGAAGGGCGACCAAGAGTTTCTGCACCATGTCCTTTTGGCCCACGATCACCTTGCCCATTTCCTGGTCGATCAGGTCAACGAAGGAGCTGGCATGCTGGATACGTTCGTTCAGTTCGCGGATACTGTCCGACGTCACCGCCTGGGGAGTGCTGGAAAAGGTCTGTTCCATGTGTTTTCTAGGGCCACGGCCGCTGGCCGGAAGTTGAACGCAAAGTTGATCGGGTAGTTGAAGCAGTTAGCCGCGATGCGAGTTAAAGAACGTTAACCGTTAAGCCCAAGGGGCAGGTGGCAGGAGCAGGGGCGAACGGTCTGGCTTGCTCAAGTTGTGATAGCACCATCGAAGGCATGACCGTTTCCGGTGAGGATGACCACTTGCCCCGTCCATGCCCCTGCACCTGCCACCCGTCCCTGCAATTACCTCCTTCATGCCCTACTTTCGAGCGCATGGAGACCATCACCAAAGCCCTCACGCTCGCTGAAGCCACCGAGCACGTCCGCACCTTTCACGATTCCTTCGGGATACCCAATTCGGAAAAACCCATGGGCAACATCGGCGACCGCGATGCCCTCCTGCGCTACAAGTTGATCCGCGAGGAGAACGAGGAATACTTGGACGCGGCGATGCGTGGCGATCTGGTGGAAGTGGCCGATGCCTTGGGCGATATCCTGTACATCCTCTGTGGTACCATGCTGAAGCACGGCTTGGAACACAAGATGGACGACGTGTTCCGCGAGATCCAGCGCAGCAACATGAGCAAGCTGGATGCGGACGGCAAACCCATCTACCGCGAGGATGGAAAGGTGCTGAAGAGCGCGTTGTACTTCAAGCCGGACATCGCTGCGATCCTGGAGCAATGAATCTGCCGCTCCTCCTCTCTAAAGCCCGCAACTCCGCATCTTGGCGTTGGCGGTTGAACTTCCTCTTGCCGTGGGCGATCCCCTTCAACAGCCCGCATGGTTTCAAGGTGCATCCACTGCCCGCGGGCGGCATCAGTGTACGTATTCCCAACTGGAGGGAGAACCGGAACCACATCAAGGGCATCCATGCATGTGCGTTGGCCACCGCGGCCGAAATGTGCAGTGGCTTAAGCGTACTGGAACAACTCGATCCCAAGAAGTACCGCTTGATCATGCGCAGCCTTCACATGGAGTACCACTACCAAGCGAAGCAGGACGCCGTAGCCACCTGTATTCCGGGAACTTCGGAGATCTGCGAAAAGGTCATCGAACCTCTCAAGGCCAGCGATTCCGTGGACTATAAGAGCACCGTGATCGTGAAGGACACCAGCGGGAACCACTTGGCCACGGGCACGGTCACCTGGCAGGTGAAGGAATGGGGGAGGGTGCGCACGAAGGTGTGATGAAAGCTAGACTGGTGAAATATGCGAATGAGTACCATGGTCGGGTTATCTTGCTTGCGACCCTTGTGCTCGCTGTACTCTATGCAATTTGGACGAAACAGCGCTGGGATGCGGAAGCAGAACGCAGAACATGGTGGCGTGATTTAGAGATCCAAGGTGTGGTCGAGGGAACGAAATACGTTCCCGAGAATCATGGTGAGACCCATGTGTTCGTAATGTCCAATGGAATTGAACTGGATCTGCGAGGCTACGATTTCTACCGTGTTCTGAGTATTGGGGATTCACTCTTCAAACAGCCAGTGGAGGGCGTCGCATATATCCGAAAACTCGACGGATCGAAGGGGGAGATTGAACTTTTCAAGCACGAGCAGACTTTGGTCCAATATAACTAGCGACGGAGAAATTTCTTCGTCAGACTCGCCACCACCATCGAGATGATCGCTCCGGTGAAGGCTAGTCCCATGTCCTTTTGCGCATCCCAGATATCGCCTTGCGAGCCCAAGTAGGCCGCGCCCTGTGCAGGGAAGAACACATCGGCCACGGCCCATTCGATCAACTCGTACGCCGCACTGAAGCTCATGGTGATCTCCACCGGCAACACCCAGCATACCCAGTTGGGCCAATTGAAATGGTTCTTGAAATAATCGCGCATCGGGTAGGCGAGGAGCAGCCCGAAGCTGAAGTGGACGATGCGGTCGTAGGGGTTGCGCTCCAAGCTGAACGCATCCTTCAACCAATAGCCTGCCGGGTTCTCGGCGTAGGTGTACATGGCACCGTAGATGTGCTGCAGGATGTACACGAACATGAGCGCGTAGCTCAGGTCGCTGAACTTGAACTTGCGGTGGCTGATGGCAAGGCCACTGAGGAATACGATGGTCAACGCGTTCTCCGTCCACCAGTTCGCGTGGTCGGTGGTGCCGAGAAAAGTCCAGACCCAGACAATGAGGAACAGGCCAAGCAAGACCTTCAGCAGCGTGTGTTCGCGGAAGGGGATGCGACCGATGGAGGAGGTGGTAGAGAGCGCCATGCCAGCAAAGTAGTGTCTTTGCTCAATTCACATTTTCCTCTTCGTGCACCTTCTTCTTTTTCGGTACACTGCCTTTCTTGGGCAGGTAATAGGTGAAGTGCAATCCGGCTACCAGGTTCTGCCCGCGCACCACAGTGGAGAATGGTGTGATGCTGGTCTGCATACGCACCTCGAACGAGGTCTGTTTCTTGTCCCAGCCCAGTCCTACGGAAACGCTCACTTGCTCGCGCTTGGATGAACCGGCCAAGATGTAGCTCTGGTCGAAGGTGACACTGCCGTTCTGCTTCACCACCTGCCTTCCATTGATCAGGTAGCCACCGATCACACCGCCGGAAAGAAAGATGCCGCCGGGAAGCGTGTCCATGCTCAGCTTGATCACCACGGGAAGTTCCAGATAGCCCAAGCGCACGCGCGTCCAAGCATTCTGCACCGCGTTCTGCGTAAGGCTGCCCTTGCTCATGTACATGGGTTCGATCAGGAACGACGCCTGCCGTGTCCACGGGATACTCCACGACCAGCCCAGAATGGGGCCGAATTTGGGCAACCCGTTCCACTGAAGTTGACCTGCGGAGATCGTCGCCATGGAGAGCCCCACGCGTGGACCACTGCGCGCTTGTTGGGCGAGGACGAGGAACGGAACGAAGAAGAGCAGGAGGAGGAGCGAGCGTCGCATTGCGCGAAGTTCGCGCATCGCGGGGTTTGTTGTACGGTCAGCCCTTCAAAGCCGCCATCTTCAGCGCGGCCACGGCGCAATCGATGCCTTTGTTGCCGTGCTTGCCGCCGCTGCGGTCCTGCGCTTGCTGCAAGGTGTCATCGGTAAGAACACCGAAGATCACCGGCACATTGTACTTGAGGCCAACGGCCATGATGCCTTGGGTAGTGCCTTGGCAAACGAAATCGAAGTGCGGTGTTTCGCCACGCACCACGCTGCCAAGGCAGATCACGCCGTGCAAGCGGCCCTTCTCAAGAAGGAATTGTGCACCGCTGGCAAGCTCGAAGCTGCCGGGAACCCAAGCCACGAGAATGTCCGCTTCGGCCACACCATGTTTGAGCAGCGTTTCCTTGGCACCCTTGCGCAAAGCATCGGTGATCGCGATGTTCCACTCGCTCACGACCAGTGCAAAACGACGACCAGCGCCACTGGGGACGCTGGTCGGGTCATACTCGGAAAGATTGTGTTGTGCGGTCGCCATGGCGATGCGCGATCGGATTATCCGCCCATTGCTTCGGCGTGACCGGCGTACTTGCGGGCCTGGTTCGCATCGGTGCTGGTGGGGAATTCCTTGGCAACGCGGTTGAAAGCTTTCGCAGCGGCGTTCCAGTTGGCGGCTTGGTGGTGCAAGATACCGGCCTTCATCAAGAACATCGGGGTGGTGAACTCGTTGGCCTCCATGTTGGCGGCTTTCTCGAATTGCTTCGCGGCTTCATCGGCACGGCCGAGTTCCACCAGTGCATCGCCTTGGTTGCCCACGGCCATCACGCGCAAGACATCATCGTTCAGGTCCACTTTTTGGTAGCTGTCCAGTGCGGCTTGGAATTCACCCTTCTGCATGTAGATCACACCCATGTAGTAATTGGCAAGGTTGCCGCTCGGGGTGCTGCCGTAGTCGTCCGCGATGGTCGCGAAGCCGGGCCACTGGTCATCGCCGTTCAAGGCCTTATCCAGCGAATCGATCTCGAAATAGTACTCGGCCTTCCATACCATTTCCGCAGCCTCCTTGGCCTTGGGTTCGGCAACGAACTTCTTGTAGCCCAACAAGCCACCTACCACGGCCAAGATGGCAACAACACCAATGGTGATGGCCTTCTTGTTATCTTCGATAAAGTGTTCGGAACGGCTATAAACTTCGCCCAAGTCCACATCTTTGGAGGCGGTCTCCGTGGTCTCGTGCGGGGTGATCTTGTTGCTCATGGTCGCGCTAAAGAGCGGCAAAAGTAGACCTTTTACGGACTTGGGGATCAGGTGCCGATCGGGTTCTCACGGGTCGGCTGTCAATAGCGCGTTCCGTGGGGCCTTCACGGCGCGGTTACCTTTGGCCCCGGCCATGCCTTTTTACCTGTCCCGCCTCACTTTGCTTCATTTCCGTAACCACCGGGAACTGGATGTGGATCTTGGGCCGGAAGTGAACTGCTTTGTGGGCCCGAACGGGGTAGGGAAGACCAACTTGTTGGATGCCGTCCATTACCTCTCGCTGGGGAAGAGCTACTTCGACCCGGTGGACATGCACAACATTCTGCACGGAGAAGAACTGTTCATGGTGCAAGGTGGTATGCGCACCGAAGCGGGCGAAGATGCCATCCTCTGTAGCGTGCGCTCGGGCCAGCGAAAGGTCCTGAGCCGGAACCGCAAGGAGTATGACCGTTTGGCCGATCATGTGGGTCGCTATCCGGTGGTGATGATCACGCCGTACGACGGGCAGTTAGTGCAGGAAGGTTCCGAGGTCCGCCGGCGGTTCCTGGATGGATTGATCGCCCAGTTCGACCGGGGCTATTTGGATGCGTTGATCCGCTACAACCGCTCGCTCACCCAACGCAACGCCATGCTGAAGCGCTTCGCGGAAGTGGGGGGTGGCTCTTTGGAAGCCTTGGAGCCGTGGGATGAGCAGATCATCCAGCACGGCACTATGGTGCATGATGTGCGCCAGGCCTTCATGAAGGAATTGGTGCCCTTGTTGGAGCGCCATTATCACGGCATCAGTGCGGGACCCGAGAAGGTGGCCTTGCAGTACCGATCGGCGTTGCAGGAGACCCCTTTGCGCGAGCTCTTGCGGCAGTCATGGGACCGCGACCGACTGGCGCACCACACCACGCAGGGCATCCATAAGGATGATCTGGTCTTCACCATCAACGACCAGCCGCTGAAACGCTACGGATCACAGGGTCAACAAAAGACCTTCCTGATCGCCCTGAAGCTGGCCCAGTTCGACCTGACGCAGGAACGCAGCGGCCTTCGCCCCATCTTGTTGTTGGATGACATCTTCGACAAGATCGACCCGCAGCGCATGCGGCACCTTTTGAAACTGTTGAGCGATCAGCGGTTCGGGCAGGTGCTGCTCACCGATACCGACGCCAGCCGCCTGCACACGGCGCTTGATGGTCTGGACCTGGACGTCCGGTTCTTCCACCTTGAACATGCCAACGGCATCACCCGTGAAAAAGCAGAACGAACAGTCGCTTAGGACCGCCCTCGGCCATTTGATCGACAGCTACGGCTTGCGCGAGAAGATGGACGAACTGGACATCACCACCGGCTGGGATGAAGCCGTTGGCCCCATGATCGCGCGGCACACGGTAAGTGTGCGCTTGCGCCGTGGCCGTTTGAACGTGAGCGTCGATTCGGCCCCCTTGAGGCAGGAACTCACCTTCATGCGCGAAGCATTGATCGAGATCCTGAACCGACGAGCTGGCCGAAAGGTGGTCCAAGAGATCGTGCTGGAGTAGTAGCGTTGTCGGTTCTCAGGCTCCTTGATGGAAAGCTCACGAGTTTGTTTCCGATAGAAGTCCCGACTGGAATGCCACCAAGCAGTCATTCCCTGCCCACTACCCACTGACCACCAAGGAGGCATTCCCTGCGAACTAATAACTACCAACCAGCAACTGGTCCCTCAGAACCGCTCCCGTCCGCTGAAGAAGAAGTTCCCTTCGATCTCCGCATTCTCATTGCTATCACTCCCGTGGCTGGCGTTCTTGGCCTTGCTCTCGGCAAAGCGCTTGCGGATGGTGCCTTCTTCGGCTTGTGCCGGATCCGTTGCACCGATCAGCTTGCGAAAGTCCTCCACGGCATTGTCCTTCTCCAGGATCGCCGCGTAGATGGGGCCGCTCGCCATGTAGTCCACCAGCTCGCCGTAGAAGGGGCGAGCCTTGTGTACTTCGTAGAAAAGACCGGCCTCCTCGGCGGAAAGTCGGGTGTACTTGAGGGCGATGATCTTGAAGCCGTTACCGATGATCATATCGATGATCTTGCCGGCGTGCCCGGCGGCCACCGCCTCCGGCTTGATCATCGTGAAAGTCCTGTTCGTCATGCGTGTTTCGCCGATGCCCGGCGTGGATTGTTGAAAAAGCCGCGCAAAACTAAGTGGTTGACGCGAAGTGGACCCCTTCCGAACATTATTCCTTCGTGCAGCGTAGCAACAGCCTTTGCCACTGCGCCCACCATCAACCCTCCCCCTTGCAATGACAGAGAAACTTCTTTTCACCGCCGTGATGGCACTTCTGCTATCCTCTTGTGGGGGCGGGCCCGGACCTGAGACCACCACTGATGCGGCTCCGGAGCTGGTCATTGGGGGCGAAGGCACCGATGAAGCGGTGGCCAGCCTGTACCAGATGCCTACGCCGAACGAATTGTTCAGCCTAGTCCGCGATCTGGGTGGTGATGGCCAGAAACGTGAACTCAACCCAACGTCCAACGCCGATAAGTATGCCAGCCTGAAAAGCCGTGCCATCAACTTCGGCGTGTATTCCACGGATCTCGTCTACGCCAGCTACTACAAGTTGAATGTGGAAGTGGCACGCTACTATTTGACCACGAAGAAGCTCGCCAGCGAGCTTGGTATTGCCGCCGCGTTCAGCGATGCGGACTTCGTGCGCCTCGAAGCCAATTTGACCCGCGGCGATTCGTTGGAGATGATCAGCAACGACGTCTATGCGAAGTCCTACGCCAAGTTGCAGGACGACCAAATGGGACCTGTCCTGTGTATGGTGCTCGCTGGCGGTTGGGTGGAAAGCATGCACTTGCTGGCCAACCAGACCCCGGCTGCAGGTAAGCAGGAAGCCTTGGTGGAACGCGTCGCTGAGCAGAAGGTGACGTTGGAACATTTGATCGAGATGATGGCGGCCCACGAGGCGGATCCAGAAGTTGCAGCATTGCTGAAGGACCTTACGGTGATCCGCGACGTATACGACCAAGTGAACGTGAAACGCGTCGCTAACCAAGGCACCTCGGCCAGCGGCCGCATGGTGCTGGGCGATGACGTACAGATGGAATTGACCGATGAGAAGTTCCAAGCCTTGATAGCGGCCGTGGATGAGCTGCGTGCCCGCATGATCGCACCCGAGAACGCCTAACAGAACCCATTAGATGAAGCAGACCCTTCGCAACCTGACAGCCGTCGCCACCATCCTGATCGGTGGTGCCGTTGCTACGGCCCAGTACCAGTGTGCAGATTATCACAAGTTCAACGGCAACCCGTCCAACGACAAACGCTTTTCCGTGAATGGCCAGAGCAAGAGCGCTATGGTGCAAGTGGGCAAGGAGACCGAGCTCAACATCATTATTTACAAGGGGCAGGACTACCGCATTTCCATCAGTCATGATGAGAAGGTCTTGGGCGAGCAACTCGCCATCCGCTTGGTGGAAAAAGTGCGTGTACCCTACGATGAGGTCATGGAGGTGACCACGATGGAACCCGTGATGGACGCTGCCGGAAAACCCACAGGGACAACGCAGGAAGTGAAGACCAAGCAGAACAAGCGGGTGTATGAAGAGGAGGAGACCGTGCTGTGGGACAACACGGCGCACGAGATGAGCGACGAGATCGAGTTCTCCTGCACCGCTACGAAACGCATCGCCGTGGAGGTGAATGCTCGCGGCAATAGCGAAGCGAAGCCCAAGAAGAACGGGGAAACGAACGACATCGGCTGTGTCGGCATCCTCATCGAGCACATGGTTTCGCCAGCGCTGGGCTTCTAGGTCACAACCACCTTGGGATGGGGCGGCTACCTTTGTGGCCGCCCCATGTCATTTACATCCGTCCCCGAGGATCAGCTGGCCAAGCTGCGCGACCTTATCGCCCAGCCCCGGCGCATCGCCATCGTTACGCATTACAATCCCGACGGCGATGCACTCGGTTCCAGCCTTGGGCTGATGCACGTGTTACGCTCTATGGGCCATACCGCGCAAGTGGTGTTGCCGAACACCCCGGGTGATTTCCTCGACTGGCTGCCGGGCCGTAAGGAAGCATTGAGCTTTGATCGCTCACCCGACGCGAGCCTTTCCACCATCCGCACCAGTGACATCCTTTTCTGCCTCGACTTCAATCGCCTCGATCGCGTCGGTGGATTGGAGGACGCTGCGCGCTCCGCCGGGGTGAAGGTCCTCATTGATCACCACCAGGAGCCGGACACCTTTGCTCAAGCCACGTTCTCGGATACTACTGCGAGCAGCACGTGCCAGATGGTATTCGATATCCTGACAGCGCTCGGTCATGCGGATCTGATCACGTTGGATGCCGCCACCAGTCTCTACGTCGGCCTGGTCACGGACTCCGGCTCGTTCCGGTTCCGCAGCACCACGCCCCACACCATGCGTGTCGCTGCCTCGGTGATGGAACGCGGGGTGGACATCGATCGCGTACACAGCGCCATTGCGGATACCAATACCGCCGATCGGTTGAAGTTGCTGGGCTATGCCTTGAGCGAGCGCATGACCGTGCTGCCCGATCGCCGCACCACGGTGATCGCCTTGGACAAGGACGAACTGAAGCGCTTCAACTACAAGACCGGTTACACCGAAGGTTTCGTCAACTACGGCCTTTCTATCAAGGGCATGCGCCTAGCCGCATTCTTCATGGAACGCCCTGACCAGGTCAAGATCAGCCTGCGCTCCAAAGGCGATCTTCCCGTGGACCGATTTGTGAAGGAGCACTTCAACGGAGGCGGCCACGCGAACGCAGCTGGCGGACAGACCACCGAGCCACTACATGTGGCCATCGAGCGCTTCCTCACCTTGTTGCCTGCATTCCTCGAAGCGCATCCTGCATGAAGACGGTCGTACCCATGCTCTTCGGCCTGTTCATGGCCTGCGGTGGTGATGGCCGGGTGCCTGCACAACAGCGCGCCATGCCTTCTGCGGATGACCTGCTGAAGGAGAATCGCAATGCCGTGAAATTGGAGGACCACGATATCGACCTATTTGCAGAACGCAGCGGAATGCAGCTTACACCCACCGGCCGTGGTGTTCGTTACCATCTCTTGCGCGATGTGGAAGGCCCGAACGCAATGACCGGTCAATGGGCCAAGGTGAACTATCGACTGGAATTGATCAACGGCGATTCGGCGTATGCCACGGTTGCAGGAAAACCGGAATCGTTCCTGATCGACAGGGATAATGTGGAAAGCGGATTGCACGAAGCCATCCAACTGATGAGCCCCGGCGATAGCGCGCTAGTGGTGATCCCGTCGTACCGCGCGCATGGTTTGAGCGGTGATCAGGACCGCATTCCGATGCGCAGTACTCTGGTATACCGGATAGGCTTGGTAGCAGTAATGGCGGATGAGTAAGGTCGTTGCCACGCTGGTCGTTGTGGCGCTGGTCGGTTGCAACCGTTCACCATACGCAGGCTACAAGAAGGTCGGTGATGATGTCCACTTGCACCTCCATGCTTTGGGCGAAGGAGAACTGCTTCTATCGGATAGTGATAGCGTGCGCATCGGATTGCGGATGGGCTGGGTCGGCCAGGGGATCGGCGAGTTGTTCAGCACCGAACAGATCTATGCTGTTCAGGACCTCCGCAATGGGGCCTTCGTTCCCATCCTTGGGCGTATCCATGAAGGGGATAGTTTAAGCGTGATCGCTCCGGCGAGTACTTGGCCATGGCGTGTGCTTACCGCTGCTCAGGAGGGCATGGCACCTGATACGGGCACTGTCCAAGCGGAGATCGACCTGCTGGAGTTGCGCACCCCGGCGATGGCCCGTGCAGCGAATGAACGCATGCGGCGCAATGATCCCTTGGGCTACGAACGTCGTTTGATCGCCGCATTTATCGCTCAAGGCGAAGAGCACTACACGCGTTGGGGAACAAGCGAGCTATTCCAAAGTATCCAAGGCACTGCGAAGGATACCAATGTGGTGGTCCAAGGCGATCACATCACCATTTCCTACAAAGGCCGCAGGATCGAGGATGGCCAGATCTTCGATGATACCGACCGCAACGGCGAACCGCTCAGCTTCACCTATGGCGACAAGGACCAAGTGATGAAGGGCCTGGAGATCGCGGTGCATCTCTTGCGTGAAGGGCAGCAGGGGAGTTTCATCTTTCCATCGGAGTATGCCTTCGGAGCCAAAGGCGTTGCAGGAGTTCTTGATCCCTACATGCCCGTGGAGTACACTGTGCGTTTGGACAAGGTGCAGCGCGTTTCGAAGCCGCACGCAGCGCGTTAACGTTCCCTCTTCCCAAGCACGAACACGGCCGGACGCTTACCGAGATCGACCTTCGTCTTGCGCCATTGCGCCACACTGTTCGTTACTGTTGAACCGCCTGGCTGAGTGAGGTCGATGGCGATGGTCAAGAACGTATCCGGTGCGCAGTGGTCGATCAGGTCCTTGAACAGCGCATCGTTGCGATACGGGGTTTCAATGAAAAGCTGTGCAGCGCCAGTGCGTTGTGCGTCACTCTCGATCCGCTTGATCGCCGTCTTGCGCTCCGGTGGTTTCACTGGCAGATAGCCATGAAACGTGAACTGCTGACCGCTCAACCCCGATGCGGCGAGTGCAAGGAACAATGAACTCGGGCCGATCAACGGCACCACGGTGATACCGGCGTCGTGTGCGGCACTCACCAACCGCGCACCGGGATCGGCGATGCCCGGCATACCGGCTTCGCTGACGATAGCTCCGTCGCGTCCGTTCTTCAACAGGCCGATCAGTTCCTGCGCATCGCGTTGTGTGCTGTCCTTGTCCAAACGATGCAGCTCCAATGCGGAAAGATCGATCGCAGGCACCAGCCGCCGAAGCATGTGGCGCGCGGTCTTCTCGTGTTCGCAGAAGTATAGCGTGATGCGTTCCGCGACCGCGATATTCTCCGGCGGGATCTGTTCCACACCGCCGTGCTCGCCCAACCAAACAGGCAAGAGGTAGAGTTTGCCTTGTCGGTCAGCGTTGGACATCGTTCATCAAGTTTCGGCAGGCGATGGTGAGCATGTCACACACCTCACGAAATCCTTCGTCACCGCCGAAGTAGGGATCGGGCACTTCGCGTAGCGCATGATCCGGTGCGAAGTCCATCATCAGCTTCGCCTTCTTGGCTAGAACACTGTTCGCGGCCAAAGCCTGCAGGTTGCGCAAGTTGCTGGCATCCATCGCCAGCAACAGATCGAAGTCCTCGAAGTCCGAAGGACGAAGTTGCCGTGCCCGCAGGTCGCTGATGTCGATGTCCCGGTCCTTCATCGCTTTTACGGCGCGCTTGTCCGGTGCCTCACCAACATGGTAGTCACCCGTGCCCGCAGAATCGGTCGTCCACGGCAAGCCTTCCTTGGCGATCATGTCGCGCAGGATGCCTTCCGCCATGGGCGAGCGACAGATGTTACCGAGGCAGACGAGAAGGATTTTCATAGGTGCGAAGATGGGGAGAGCTATTGTGATCTTCTTTCTTCTTGTCAAGTGTGATCATATGAGAAGCCTTCGTTGAGTTGAGGTAACTTCGGCGTTGAGGCCACACACCCCTTGCGGGGACTTTTCCAGTTTCAGGATTTTTCTAGACCAATTGTGCGCAGGAAGGAAGCCATAGACCTTGACGCATTCAGAACGGCATACGCACGGCATTTTGTCCCGTTGAAGCGGTTGGGACACGGAATTGCCGGCGAGATGCAGCACGACTCACAGCTCCACACGAGTTGGACGGAACTCGCGTGCATCTCGGAAACTCGGAAGATCGAAGTCACAGCAGTTCTCTTCACCTCAGCTCTTTTTGGGGGACCTCTCGAAGGTTCTATAGGTCTAAGCCTTGTTCGGAAAGCTCCGGACGTGACAGACGATTATCTGGAATTCAGCCTATTCCTAAAAGCTCATGGTTTTGGTGATCTCAATTGACGCTTTCTAATGGCAGGGGCTTCGGATGAAGAAATTCTGGAGGGCTGCGATCGAGTTATGCAGAACATTGCAAACCTGCTCTTTACCCGTGGCCTTGGTCTGCTCACTGGCAAGATGTGGGAAACGGGTCACTTTGAAAGTAAGGACTGCACTTCAATAGATTATCGCGTGTTGCGCGGCGGTCACACGCGCAGGGCACTTTGAACCTCTGTAGTTGGTCTCCCGAAGGGAACCCTGCGGCTTGGGAGTGGTGGGCACGTGCGCTTGCCGAGGCGTTGTTGGTGCATGTGTGAAGGCCAGCGATAGTCCGGATTGTTGTTCTGTGGATCAACGATGGTCTGGATGGCTTTCCCCCGTTGCTGCGGACATTTGATCCGTGCGCAGGCCTCCCCGAACTTCAGTGGCACCATACCGCACCAACCTCGGCGCGTACCGCGCCACGCGAATCCCAGAAACCATGTCCGTACCGCCACGGGCGTGATCGCGAAGATGTGAAAATGAAAAGGCCCCCGAAACTCGGAGGCCTTTCAATACGTGTGTTCACTGCTCAGTGAATGCTCAACTTCTTCTCGAGATCTTCGAGGTACCCGCGGAACTGCTTGTCGGTCTCTTGCAAGTTGTTCACCGTGCGGCAAGCGTGCAGAACGGTAGCGTGGTCCTTACCGCCGCAGTGTGCACCGATGTTGGCCAGTGAGCTCTTCGTCATACGCTTCGCGAAATACATGGCGATCTGGCGTGCTTGCACCACTTCGCGTTTGCGGGTCTTGCTCTTCAGCAGCTCGATCGGCAGGTCGAAGTAATCGCACACCACCTTTTGGATGTAGTCGATGCTCACCTCGCGCGCCGTGTTCTTCACGAACTTGTCGATCATCTGCTTCGCGAGATCGAGCGTCACGGCCTTCTTATTCAGCGAGCTCTGTGCGATCAGGCTGATCATGGCACCTTCCAGCTCACGAATGTTCGTGGTGATGCTGTAGGCGAGGTATTCCACCACTTCCTTGGGCAGGTCGATGCCCTCGGCATACATCTTCTTCTCCAGGATCGCGATACGCGTCTCCAGTCCGGGCGTTTGCAGATCGGCGCTCAAGCCCCACTTGAAGCGGGAGAGGAGGCGCTGCTCCATACCGGCCATTTCAACGGGCGCCTTGTCGCTGGTGATCACCAGTTGCTTGCCCGCTTGGTGCAGTGCATTGAAGACATGGAAGAACACATCCTGTGTCTTCTCCTTACCGGCGAGGAACTGCACGTCGTCGATGAGGAGCACGTCCATCATCTGATAGAACTGCGTGAAGTCGCCCACGGTGTTGTTCTTCACCGCTTCGATGAACTGCTGCGTGAACTTTTCGGCAGGGACGTAAAGGATCGTCTTGTCCGGATGGTTCTTTTTGATCTCGATGCCGATGGCATGTGCGAGGTGCGTCTTGCCCAGACCGACACCACCGTAGATCAACAACGGATTGAAGGCGGTCCCACCTGGTTTCTGCGAAACGGCATAACCGGCACTGCGGGCCAATCGGTTGCAGTCCCCTTCGATGAATGTATCAAAGGAGTAGTTCCCATTGAGGTGGCTCTCCACCTTGATCTTGCGAAGACCGGGAATGATGAACGGATTCTTGATGGGGCTGTTGGCCACATCGATCGGCAGTGACACCGCCGGGTTCTTCACATCGCGTGAATTGCTCGTGGGCATCTTCACGGTGTATGGGTTGGCATTCTGGAAGCCGTTCTCCATGATGATGGAGTACTCCAGACGCCCTTCATTACCCAATTCTTTTTTGATGATCTTCTTGAGGAGGCCGATGTAATGTTCCTCCAGCCATTCGTAGAAGAATTGCGATGGTACTTGGATGGTCAGCACATGATCCTGCAAACGCAAAGCCTTGATCGGGTCGAACCAGGTCTTGAAGCTTTGCTGGCTTACGTTGTCCTTGATGACTTCCAAGCACCGATCCCAGATCTTCTCGTGGTCCTTCTTCATGGATGGGTCAGCGAGTTTGGGGGTGGTACCGGTGGGTTGCTCGTCCGCAAGGACTTTTGTGGTGGACATAGTTCTGTGCGGCAAGGGGGCAAATATGGATCGAAGAAAGTGAAAAACAAAAGTTGCGAACACTTGCAGGTGATATAAATTTCACTTGCGGTGTCCCGTCCGCGATGAATGGCTGCAATCCTTGTCCCGCGCGGCTTTGCGTGAACACCATTGACCGGTCGCACCAGCGCACGTTCACGCATCGAATAGAGCGATGAACGGTCCGGTGAGGTATGGATGTGCATAGAATATGGATCGTCATACAGCATGGAAAGTTACGACAGTTGGACAGCAACAAGCAAGCCGAATGAACGATGTGTTGGAAGGCAGCCGACCATTATCTTTTCGGCCATGTTCAAGCATGATACAACGGTGCGCGTGCGCTATGGGGAAACGGACCAGATGGGCTACGTGTACTATGGCGACTATGCGGAGTACCTCGAGGTGGGTCGCGTGGAAGCCTTGCGTAGCTTGGGTTTCGCCTATCGGCGCTTGGAAGAGGAAGGCATAATGCTGCCCGTGCATGACCTGAGGCTCATCTACCACCAACCGGCGCGGTACGATGACCTCATCACGATCACCACGATCATTGCACAGGTACCCTTGGTGCGCATGGTGTTCAACTACGAGCTCCGGAACGAGGCCGGGACGCTGCTTTGCGAGGCATCAACAACGCTCGTCTTCGTGGACCGCATCACCATGCGACCGCGCCGCGCCCCGGAGGAATTGCTCACGATGTTGTCCGCATATTTCGGCGATCACTGACGCCGGACGTGCACACCGAGCAGTCCCCACTGGCTTTCCAGCGCGGTGATGCGGCCAATCGGAAGTTCGAACACAACACGGCATTGTTCCGTGAACGTGCTCTTGATGATCGATCCTTCCTTCACCAGGATATCGGACTTCACCACATCGAACCGGTCGTAACCGCAGGCGATGATGAAGCGTTCCATCACCACGCGTTCAATGATATTCGCTTCAACAAGAGCGAGCCGCGCAGCTTCGCCGTACGCGTGGATCAGGCCCGGCTTCCCGAGCAATGTTCCACCGAAATAGCGGACAACAAGGACTGCCGAGTAAGTAAGGTCCAAAGTCTGCAACTGCCGCAGGATGGGCTTTCCAGCCGTTCCGCTCGGCTCGCCGTCGTCGTTCGCTCGAAAGCGATCACCGATGTTGTTCAACACCCATGCGTAACAATGATGACGTGCTGATGGATGCTCCTTCGCGATCCTTTCCACCTCGGCCTTGAATGCATCCTCATCAGCGATCGGGAATGCGTATCCGATGAACTTGCTCGCCATTTCCCGGTAGATCCCTTCACTTCTTCCACCGAGCGTGCGGTAACGATCGGCGCTCATACTGCAGTGCGCATGATCAGCAACAACGAGGCAACGCAAAACGCGATGCCGCACCACTGCCTCGCGGACAGCCGTTCACCAAAGAGAAGGATCGCTCCTCCGGTGGCGAAAAGGATCGCGAAGATGTTCATCAACGGGAAGATCGCACTGGCAGTGAGTTCGTCGGATCCAAGGGCGCGCAGCAGCAAGAAGAGCGATGCATAATTCACCAAGCCGAGGGCAATACCGCCGACCCACGTGCGTGCGTGACGTAGTGCGGCATGTTCGCGACGGACGAACAAGAGTATCATGCTTACAACTGCTGAACTTGCGAAGCACAGCGTTGGGAAAACTTCTGCGCTCGCCGGTGTCGTCAACGTGCGTTGTGTGAAGGTGACGGCGATATCCGCCGCTCCACTGCATAAGAAGATCGCCAAGGGAAGAAACCAGGACCTTTCGCTGCTGTATTCTCCTTTCGTCACCGAGACAAGGACCAACCCCACGATAGCAATGGTTATGCCCAGCCAACGGAGCGGTCCAACATGCTCGTTGAACAGGATCACGGCACCAGCGATCGTGAGCACCAAGCTCATACGGCCAGCGATGGTTGTCCGTGCGGCACCAGCCCTTTGCGCGGAGAGGCCGCTGAGCGAGAAGATCAGGACGAAGAGTGTGCCCAATAGGACGGCAGGGATCAGGAGTGAAGTCGTTCCCCCGACGTTCCAGGGCGGTGCGATCAACAAGCCGCAACAGCAGGCGATCGTGTAGTTGATCGCGATCGCAGGCAGCAATGGCACGGCAAAGCGCTCAAACATGCGGAAGATCAGTGCGAATCCAGCAACGCACATCGCGGCGAGGATCACCAGTCCCATGATGCGGAAGGGCGGTCCTCGTTGGTGAACAGGTCGATACGGTCGTCACCGCTCCTGGCCGTGCGTATCGGCTGTTGGTGCATTGAAGGAGCCGGTGTGCCAGCACCGAACTGCGGTGTACCGGTGATCACGCGTGCCTCATCCCAAACACCACTTTCAATGAAATGGCCGAGAAGTTCAGCACCACCTTCCACAAGCACCGAGCGAATAGTTCGTTCGTGTAAGATGTTCAGCAACATCATGATCGGATCCACGGTCAACGGAACAACGTGTTGTTCAACGGGAAGATCATCGCGCTTCCTTCCCGTCAGCAATAGTGTTTGCGCGTCATAATTGTACACCGCGCTATTCGCCGGAGTGATGCCTTTCCGGTCGATCACCACCCTTAATGGCTGTCGCCCTTCGATATGGCGCACCGTAAGTGATGGATCATCGTTCAAAACGGTTCTGCTACCGACAAGGATCGCCTGCTCTTCACTGCGCCACCGATGAACGAGTGTGTCCGTTGCCGGTCCACTGATGCGTTGTACACCGCGACCCGTTCTGGGGTGCTGATCAAGATAGCCATCCGCGGACCGTGCCCATTTAAGTATGATATACGGGCGGCTGCTCTCTATCGACGTCAGGAAGCGCCGCTGCGCCCAACGGCATTCGTCGTGCAGCACGTCCTCGGTTATCTGGATCCCAGCGGCCTTCAGTATAGCGATGCCCTTTCCAGCGACAGGCGGGAACGGATCACGTTGCCCAATGACCACATGCTCCACGCCGCGCTTCACCAGTAGCTCAGCACACGGCGGTGTCTTGCCGTGATGTGCGCAAGGCTCAAGGTTAACGTACAGGATCGCATCCGGGGGGATCGGCCCATCACCGAAGGCACGCAAGCATTCCACTTCCGCATGAGGGGCACCGGATCGATGGTGCCAACCTTCCGCCAAGATGCGATGGCCCTGGACCAAGACCGCGCCCACCATGGGGTTGGGGGCCACCCGACCGCCGCCCAAGGCTGCGAGTTGCAAGCAGCGGTGCATCCATACCGTATGTTCCAAAATGGGCAATGATAGGAGAGGCGGTGCGCGTTCCTCCGGTCGGCAAAGGTGCATCATACACCACGGTCGGCACGGCTACTTTTGCGCTCTGTCAATATAGAAGGATAGGAATGATGCGCATCACTGACAATACAGTGGGGTCAATGCTGGACCTTTACCGTTCCGAGCTTATCGGTCGATATGATACGCGCGAGGCTACCGCTATCGCGCGGATCGTCTTTCAAGAAGCGTTCGGTTGGGATGTCGCCCAACTCGAATGGCGCAAGGCGTATTCATTGAGCGGATCGGAACTGCTGAAGGTCTACACACCGCTCACCCGTCTGAGTATCGGAGAGCCGTTACAATACGTCCTTGGTCATGTACAGTTCATGGGTCTTTCGCTGAAAGTAGGACCCGGCGTTCTGATCCCACGTCCAGAGACGGAGGAGTTGGTGGACATGATCGGAAGGCAAGGAAGGGTCTTTCAGAAGATCTTGGATATCGGCACCGGTAGTGGTTGCATCGCCTTGGCGCTGAAGAAGCGATTCCCGCAGGCGGAATTGGTCGGCATGGACATTTCCGAAGAAGCACTTCGCATCGCCCGCTCCAATGCCGTCTCGAATGGAATGGATGTTCGCTGGGAACAGAACGACGTGTTGCAGGTCGATTCCATCTCTGCAGATGCGTTCGACCTCATTGTGAGCAATCCACCCTACGTGCCGCGTTCCGAAGAGCCGACGTTGGCCTCGCACGTGCGCGAGCATGAGCCACATGCAGCGCTCTTCGTGGAGGACGATGATCCAGTTCTGTTCTACCGTGCCATTGGCCAGAAAGCCACGCAAGCGTTGGTGCCGGGTGGCGAACTCTGGTTCGAAGGGCATCATCTGCATACTCCGGAAGCGGCCGCTGTATTACGCACCATGGGCTTTCACGATGTTACCGTGATCGATGACCTCAGCGGATCCCACCGTTTCATCCGTGCCGTGAGATGAAGGCGTGGGTCTGCGCTCTGTTGTCCTTCATTCCCTTCGGCGTTCGCGCGGTGGAAGTGACAGACGCGGATTCTACGAAGCGAAGGGCGGCTTTCAAGGTCATCCTCAATTTCGACGCACGCCGCACTTACGTGAACAATTCCTCCGTGCGTTTCAATGGGATCCGGTTCGGTGCACAACGTGGAAAGGACATCATCGCACTTGGTTTCTACGGCCTTGGTGATCCGTACATCCAACCGGCCGTAGATCTTGGCGACCTTGGTGTGCGCCAGTTCTATACGCGCTTCAACTACACCGGCCTCACATACGAAAGGCTGTTCATCGATGTGCGGCGTTGGCAGGTGGGCATTCCTTTTTCCGTGGGTCTGGGGAACTATAAGACCAGTTACCGTGACAGCACAGGAGCGGAGATCGCCTATGGGGTGAATGAGCTTGTGCCGATCGAAGCCACGCTGCACGCGGATTACAACCTCTTCTGGTTCGTCTTCATCGGTGTGGGTGGCGGCTACCGTCATGTATTTGCTGCCGACCCCGAGGCCACGAAGACCTTGAGCGACTGGACCTACTATGGTAAAGTAGGTTTGCGGTTCGGTGAAGTCGTAAAGCGCGTGCGCAACAGATTGAAGAATGACAATGGATCGTGAGGAGGCCGCAGGTCGCATCGCCGCATTGTGCGATGAATTGGAGGCGCATAACCACCGGTATTATGTTCTGGTGGCACCGGCCATCAGCGATCAGGAGTTCGATCTGCGTTTGAAGGAGTTGGAGGCATTGGAGAAACGGTGGCCGGAGCTCGCTTCACCGAACAGCCCCACGCAACGGGTCGGCGGCGATATCACCAAGGATTTCACTACTGTGACGCATCGGTCCCCGATGCTATCGCTGAGCAATTCGTACAGCCGTGAAGAGGTTGCTGAATTCGTGGCCCGGGTCGAGAAAGAGATCGGCATCACCACGTACGCAATGGAGCTGAAATATGATGGTGTCGCGATCAGCCTCAGTTACAAGGATGGTGAACTGGTCCGCGGCGTCACGCGTGGAGATGGCGAGAAGGGTGATGACATCACCTCGAACGTACGTACCGTGAAGGCGATCCCATTGAAGCTGCGCGGCGATTTCCCGAAGGAGTTCGAAGCGCGCGGCGAGATCCTCTTCATGCGGGCACAATTCGATAAGCTGAATGTCGAACGAGCTAAGCAAGGACTTGAGCGCTACGCGAACCCACGCAACACGGCCGCCGGTTCGCTGAAACAACAGGACCCGAAAGATGTCGCTAAACGGGGACTGGACAATTTCATCTACACCCTACAAGGCGAGGAACTGCCGACGCGAAGTCATTTCGAGAACATGAAGGCGGCGCATGACTGGGGCTTCAAGACACCGGATCCCAAGCGACGATTTATAGAGCGTACCGATACCGTGGAAGGCATAATGTCTTTCATCGATCACTGGGATGCCGCCCGCCGCAGCTTAGAAATGGATATCGATGGCATCGTGATCAAGGTGGATGATCTCCACATTCAGGAGGAACTGGGCATGACCGCTAAAAGTCCGCGGTGGGCCATTGCTTACAAGTTCCAAGCGGAACAAGCGGTCACCCGGTTGAATGAGGTCTCCTACCAGGTCGGAAGGACAGGAGCTGTCACACCCGTTGCGAATTTGGAGCCGGTGTTGCTCGCGGGCACCACCGTGAAACGCGCCTCCTTGCACAATGCGGATCAGATCGCGAAACTGGACCTGTACATCGGCGATCATGTGAAAGTGGAGAAGGGAGGTGAGATCATCCCGAAGATCGTTGGCGTGGAATTGGACCAGCGTAGGGCTGACGCGGAGCAGGTGGTATTTCCGCATCACTGCCCGGAATGCGGTACCGAGCTGGTCCGTTACGAAGGAGAGGCCCAGCACTACTGCCCGAACGAGCATGCGTGTCCGCCCCAGATCACCGGGCGCATCGAGCATTTTGTGGGCCGCAAAATGATGGCGATCGATGGCCTGGGAGGCGAAACGGTGGCTGAGTTGGTGCGGGAAGGATTGATCCACAACGTGGCTGATCTGTACGATCTGAAGAAGGACCAGTTGCTACTACTCGGCAAGGGTTGGGGCGAGAAGAGCGCTGCGCAAGTGATCGAGGGGATCGAGGCCAGCAAGAAGATCCCGTTCGAGCAGGTGTTGTTCGCCATCGGGATCCGGCATGTGGGAGAGACGGTCGCCAAGAAGATCGCACGGTCGGTCGGCAGCATGGAGAAGTTGGCACAGATGCCCTTGCTGGAACTGGTCGGCCTCGATGAGGTGGGGGCCGTCATCGCCCAAAGCATCATCGATTTCTTCGCGGTCCAAGGGAACCGTGACATCGTTGACCGGCTCAAGATCCACGGGCTTCGTATGGAAGTTGACCCCTCGGCTACAGGTCCTGTCGGGGATAAACTGAAAGGTCTGACCTTCGTGGTCTCCGGTGTTTTCCGCAACTTCAGCCGCGATGGCGTGAAGGAGGCCATAGAAAGCAACGGGGGAAAGGTGTCCGGATCCATCAGCAGCAAGACCAGCTTTGTGTTGGCGGGTGCCGATATGGGTCCGGCGAAACGAACGAAGGCGGAGGAGTTGAAGGTGAAGGTGATCGATGAGGATGAATTCACGCGGATGATCAACCAATGAAACTGTTCGACCGGTTCAAGGAATGGATGGGCATACGGCGCCTGCTGCGCGATCTGCCGCAGGACCGCAAGCCTATTGCGCGCAACCTCGCCATGTCGCGGAAAGTGGCCATCGTATATGTTGTGGAGGATGAGGCCGCCCACAACCAAGTGCGCAACTATGTGAAGCGCGTGAAAGAAGAACTCGGTATCAGCAACATCATGGCCCTCGGGTTCAGTGATCAGAAAGTGCTGCCGCACTACTTGCACGCCAAGCTCAACTTCGACGCCATCTGCCTGAAGGATCTTAACTGGTATCGCATTCCGCAGGGCAACACCGTCCAGAATTTCATGGCCGAGGAATACGAGGTGATAATTGACCTCACCATGGAGGACCGCCTGCCGATCCAGTACATCATGGCCAAGAGCCGTGGCCGGTTCAAGGTTGGACGCTGGAGCGATAGCAACAAGAAGATCCTGGACATGATGATCGATATGGCCGGCAATAAAAGCCTGCCACAGATGATCCAACAAGTGCATCACTACTTGTTGATGGTGAATTCGAAGACCGAGCCCTCACTCAACTAGCGCCGATAGCGGCATATGACAATGGACGAACGTTTCCGCGGCCTCGGTGTCGCACTGGTCACCCCTTTTCGCCCCAATGGCGGTATCGATTACGCTGGATTGGAGAAACTGCTGGAACACCAGATCACCGGTGGCGTGGACTACGTGGTGAGCATGGGCACCACCGGCGAGAGCGTTACACTGACGAAGGACGAGAAGAAGCAACTGCTCGCCACGACTATTGAGCTCGTGCGCAATCGCGTGCCGGTGGTTTTGGGCGTTGGTGGCAACAACACGGCAGAGGTCGTTGATACCCTCAACGATTTCGAGATGGACGGCGTGGATGGCATCCTAAGTGTGAGCCCGTATTACAACAAGCCCACGCAGGAAGGCATCTACCAGCATTTCAAGGCCATTGCGCAAGTGAGCCTTCGGGCGATCATCCTGTACAACGTACCCGGCCGCACCGGCAGCAACATGACGGCCGAGACCACCGTGCGTCTGGCGAGGGACTTTGCCAACGTCGTCGCTATCAAGGAAGCCAGCGGCAACATCGACCAGATGGGCATGATCCTGAAGCACAAGCCGAAGGACTTCATGTTGATCAGCGGTGATGATACGCTCACGCTACCAGTCATCGCCATCGGTGGTGTGGGTGTGATCAGCGTCCTTGGCAATGCGCTACCTGCGGAGACCAGCGCCCTTGTGCATGCTGCATTGAAAGGTGACTTGGTCACGGCGCGCATCGAACATCTGCGGTTGATGGAGATCATCGGTCTGCTTTTCGCGGAAGGCAATCCCGGCGGCATCAAGTACGTGCTGAAGTCGCTCGGCATCTGTGGTGATCATATGCGCCTGCCACTGGTGAACATCAGCGAAGCCACGGAAAAGAAGCTTTACCACGCGCTGGCGGATGCGGAGGTGGTGAGGCTGTGAATTGAACATTCTGATGGTCGGAAATCCACCACGGTGTGGTGGATTTCCGACCACTTACCATTCCCACAAGGCACTCAAAGGCACGGCGTGGATGTCCTTCGCGAAAGGCGTGATGTTCAACCCGGGGTGGAGCAGGATCCCGCGCATCCACTTGTCACCGGCCGCTTCGCGCAGGTCTTTCAGCCCAGCGATGTCGTTGCTGCCAACGGCCATGGCCGATTTCACTTCGATGCCGACGATACGGCCCTTGGCATCCTCCAGCACGATGTCCACCTCACGTCCGTTCTCGGTGCGGTAGTGGAACAGGCTCACCCTGGTCTTGCTCCACCCGGAGATCTTCCGTAGTTCATTTACAACGAATGTTTCGAGCAACGGACCCATTACCGGGGCGTTCAACAACTGGGCAGGCGTATGGATGCCTGCCAGGTGAGCTGCGAAACCGCTATCGGCCAAATGCAGTTTCGGTGCTTTCACCAGCCGCTTGCCGCGATGGGTGCTCCACGCCAGCAACGGCGTGCTCAGGAAGGTCGCTTCCAACAGGGCCATGTACCGCCCCAAGGTGCTTTGGGGAATCGCCATTGTACGCGACAGGTCCGCCAGATTCAACAGTCCGCTGCTCCGCAAGGCCAGCGTCTGCAAAAGCCGTGGTAGATCGGTCAGCCCGGTGATGTTGCTGATGTCCCGCACATCCCTTTGCAGGATGCTCTTGATGTACGCGCTGTACCACGCAGCACGTCGTGCGCCGTCCTTCCGGGTCATCACTTCTGGGTACCCCCCAGCAGTGACCAGGTCGGCCATTTGCTTTCGCTCTAGAACGGTGGGATTTCCCATGACCGGCTTGGTCGCGAACGCCTTATCAACGAACGCGCTTTTCCTGCCATGCAATTCGTCCTGCGCGAATGGGTATAATGGGAGGATCTCCATGCGCCCGGCCAAGGAATCGCCCAGTTTGGGAAGCACCAGCACATTGGCACTGCCGGTGAGCAGGAAGCGGCCGGGTTTGCGGTCGCGGTCCACAGAGGCCTTCATGGCGCGGAAAATGTTCGGTGCGTTCTGCACTTCATCGATCACGGCCAGTTTCCCGAGACCTTGGATGAACGAAGGTGGGTCGTTCAACGCGGCTTCCAGGGTGGGGTGATCGTCGAGGGTCACGTAGGTGGCTCCACGGTCTTTGGCAATGGCTTTCACCAGAGTGGTCTTCCCGGTCTGCCGTGCGCCGTTCACCAGCACCACCGGCGTGTCCTTCAGGGCGATGTCCACGGCATGCCGCATATTCCGCTGCTGGTCCATGGAGCAAAAGTAATGCAACATGGATGGTAGTTCGTCTTGGCATGGTCGGAAATCCACCATTATGTGGTGGATTTCCGACCATGGGCCATTCATCAAGATAGCGTATTTCGCTCATGATCTTTACTTTCACGCCCCGTCATGGAATTCCTCGCCCTCGACTTCGAGACCGCCACCGCACAGCCCGACAGCCCGTGTGAATTGGGCATTGCAGTCGTGCGTGGGAGCGTGGTCCGTGAGGTGCGCAACTGGCTTATAAAGCCGCCGCAGTGGCCATACTTCAGCCCTTGGAACATAGCGGTACACGGTATCAGGCCAGAGGATGTGGCCGGTGCGCCTCGTTGGAAGGAGGTATGGGAAGAGGTGGCAGAGTTGCTTGACGGTTCTACGGTCGTCGCCCACAATGCGGCCTTCGACATGAGCGTACTGCGCAGCACACTAGCTGGTCACGGATTACCGCATCCCACGTTCCAGTACTTCTGCAGCGTGAGCATGTCCCGCAAGCTCTGGCCTGGACGCACCTCGTACGGACTGAAGCCCATGTGCGACATGCATGGGATCCCTCTACAGCACCATCGTGCAGGCAACGATGCGGAAGCCACCGCCGAACTGGTATTGCGTGCAACGGACCAGCGGCCGTCATTCGATATCACGCAGTTCTTGCTGGATACCAAAGTGAAGATCGGTGGTTTCTATCCGGGCGGCCATCGCACGCCGGGCGGAAAGGTCACTGCTGCCAGTGCCTACTGATCGGCGATCACCACATGGGTGAACGGTGAGACCGGACGCCCGAATTTGGCCAAGGTCCGATCCATTCCTGATGGTGCGGCCAAGATCCGGGAGCTACCACCGCTATGGAAAGCACTTAGTTCATGGGCGTGGTAATGGTCCGTCATTTCGGGAACACCGATGTTCCGGTAGTAGGATCGACTGCGTTCCACTGCGGCAAGCATCTCTGCTTTTGAGCGATACAGGATCGAGTCCATCACGTGTACCTCGCCATCGTTGGCCAACAACTGCTTCGCCCGCTTGATGGTGGCCGCAGGATCCGGGAAATACTGGATGCTTGCCGCGAAAAGGACTACATCGAAGCCGCGCTCAGGAAGGGGAGAAGTGAAGAGATCGGCGCGCGCGAAGACCGGACCGTCCACGAAGACACGCGCTGCCTGTTCAAGTTCCGAAGTGAACGCATCGATCCCCAGAACGCTATGGCCGTTGTGTTGGAGCAGCGCAGCCAGCCAACCACTACCGCAGCCAACGTCCAGGATGCGCAAACCGTTCCCGCGTTTGGCCAAGGCATGCGAAAGTCGATCCGCACTATGCGACCGGATCAGCCATTCGTGCGCATTCCATAGGTCCGTGCCATTCGGCAGACCAAGCAGCTGATCATCGGACAGGATCCTGTTCTCCGCTGTGCGTGCGTTCTCGTAGAGTACTTCGAGCGGGAGTTGATCAGAAAGCAGATGCACTCCGTTCTGTACTGTAGTGCTCTTCAATAAGGGCAACTTTCCCAGTTCCATTATCCTCGTTTCCACAGTGAGATGGTAAAGTGGTCGCCCCAATTACACAAGAGCGGAAGATGCGCGACAGCAACCTCCATTGTGGACAGCGCACGGAAGAGAGGATGCCAAAGCATACGAACCCTTCGAGATGGGGTGGTGATACCAGCAATGAAAGGATGCAATGCATCATCGGACCATACTGCGGTCCGTGATAGTGCCAAGCAAAGACCGGCGCACAGGATCGGCGGACCAGCGAGCGTCATTTCGTGCTGGTAGCGTACATCTTCTTGATACGCATCAATGGACCTGGACAATGAGTGCCGTGGCAGTTGGCGCAGCTTTGGACCAGTGCATTGTACGCCATTGTGCGGTCCACCTTTTTCGCTTTGTATAGACGATCGATCTTCCCTAGGTAATCCGTTCCGAAAGTGGGGAAGGTGATGGGGTCGATGTGCATACCCTTGGTCGGTCCGGCTTTTAGCAGCTTTTTGAAGTTCTTCGGATAGGGCGGAAGTTCCGCGCCTCGTCCGAGTGCCGCCTTGACAGTATCCGCATGGGCCGCCATAGCGCGCATAAGAAGTGCCAACTCGCTAGGTGGTGTTAATTCCTGTACCACTTCAGCGACCCGCACAGGGGAGGGTGCATCTTCGGCTTGTTTGGCGAAACAGCTTACAAGGCCGACTAAACAGATGAATACGACAGTTCGTACGGTGTGCATAGCGTGCAAGTTAGCTCCACAGTTCCTGACACAATGGCCGTGCCGGAAAGCGGGACCGATCTTTGGGAAGAGCGAACAATGCAGATTGGGGACGAACGACCTGTGGGCATGGGGTCCGTGCCGATACGCGAGCGGAAGATAACGAGCTCCGTGGTGCTCCCCGCGTTGGTAGTGCTTCTCCTCTGGTGCATCTTCTTGATCGAGCGAGGTTTCGGGTTGGACCTCTCTAGGTATGGGATCCTTCCGCGCACCTCAAAAGGCCTTGTTGGGGTCATCTTCTCGCCGTTCATCCATGGCGATGCAGAACATCTGTTGAACAACTCGATCCCCCTCTTGGTACTGGGTTCTGCGCTGATGTACTTCTTTCCACGTGTCGCTGGCCGCGTTGTTCTGGGTTCGTGGATCATCAGCGGAATTTGGGTGTGGATCAGCGCTCGCGAGAACTACCACATCGGTGCAAGCGGCGCTGTATATGGTATCGCTGCTTTTCTATTCACGAGCGGCCTGTTGCGCAGACAGCGCACATTGATGGGCCTTTCGTTGCTTGTGGTGTTCCTCTATGGCGGACTTATTTGGGGCGTGTTCCCCATCGTACCGCGCATCAGTTGGGAGAGCCATTTCTGGGGTGCTGCTGCCGGTGTCGTCATGGCCTTTCTGTATCGGAGCGTACCCGCCGCAGTGCAGGATCCCAAGCCTATAATTTGGGAGGATGATGATGATCTCGGGGATAGTGCAGCCACCAATGCACCTCCGTTGTCACCGGACGACACGCACCACGATGGCGATGTGAACGGTAACAGTTCGTGGCGCACCACCGACTCCTGGAACCAAGGTGGCGTGCAAAAGTGAAAGCCCCGCCACCGAACTGGTGAAGGGGCTTTCGCAGGAGACCGCAAGACCTATTTCTTGGAAAGCGTCGCGATCTCGTTCCCTTCGGCCATCAACTTCATTACATCACCTTCCACACTGAACTGGTTCGTGGCGCGCAGCACGGCCATGAACGCGGATTCCGTGGCTTGCGTGGCTTCGCAGTATTTCTTAGTGGATCCGAGGTCGATGATCTTGATGCGATCACCTTCGATCCCATATTCGCCGAAGAGGCTGTTGCAGCCGCCGAATCCTTCCAGTTTCTTACCATCTTCGGTCAGCATCACCCACGGCATTTCGGTGCCTTCAGGCATACTGATCTTGCCGCCTTTTACGGTACTGAGCGTCCACTTGGCCCCTAGTATCGATGCCACCTTCTGTGCTGTTCCCACAGGCGTTCCACCACCGGTTGCCTCCACCGTCTTTTCGTTGCACTTGTGCGCGCTGAGCAGCACGAAAATCGCCAAAGCATAAGGGATGTATTTCATGGTCGTGATCGTTTTCTCGAAGTATGCCGATCCTGTGCCGAAAGGGGTCAGTTGTTCAACATCACCGGCATCACCAACATCAAAACGTCTTCGCCCACCTCTCCTGCTTCACCGGGAAGCAGTATCCCTGCGCGATTGGGTGCGCTCATCTCCAAGATCACATGCTCCGTGCCGATATTGTTCAGCATATCCATCAGGAAGCGTGAGTTGAAGCCGATGGTGATCTCGTCACCTTCGTAGGAACAGGTGAGTTTCTCGTTCGCCTCATTGGCGAAGTCCAGATCCTCAGCACTGATCGCGATCTGGCTGCCGTTGATGTGCAGGCGCACTTGGTGTGTGGTCTTGTTGGCGAAGATGGCCACGCGGCGGATCGAGCTCAGGAAGGTAGCGCGGTCGATGGTGAGCTTGTTCGGGTTCGTTTTCGGGATCACCGCTTCGTAGTTGGGGTATTTCCCATCGATCAAGCGGCACACGAGCACCGTGTTGTCGAACCGGAACGCGGCGTTGTTCTCGTTGTATTCGATCGTTACCTCGGCATTGGTCCCCGCTAGTGTATTCTTGAGCAGATTCAACGGCTTCTTCGGTACAATAAAGGATGCGGCCTTCGATGCTTGGATATCGGTGCGCTTGTAGCGGACCAACTTGTGCGCATCGGTGGCCACGAAGCGGACATCCTCGGGGGTGAGTTCGAAGAAGATCCCGCTCATCACCGGACGCAGGTCATCGTTGCCCGTGGCGAAGATGGTCTTGTTGATCGCCGTAGCGAGCGTGCCGGCAGGCAGGGACAGTTGAGTAGCGCCCTCCAGCACTGGGCTGCGTGGGAATTCGCTACCGTTGAAGCCCGTCATCTTGTATTTGCCCTGATCACTGTTGATCTCCACACCGAAGTGCTTGTTGTCGATACTGAAGGTGAGGGGCTGCTCCGGGAAAGCCTTCAACGTATCCAGTAACAGGCGGGCGGGAATGGCCACGCTGCCCTTATCCTTGGCTTCCACGGCCAAAGTCGCTGTGATCGTGGTCTCCAGGTCACTGGCGGTCACCGTCAGTTGCTTGCCATCGATGTCGAACAGGAAATTGTCCAGGATGGGCAGGGTATTGCTGCTGGCGAGCACACCTTGAAGAAGCTGCAATTGCTTGAGCAGGGCGGTGCTGGAGACGATGAACTTCATAGGAGCGATAGGTCTTTTTTGACGACGGGCAAAGTTAGCCGGGCACCTCGGCGGGGTAGGCACCAGTTATCAACACGAAAGGGGGGTTTTCCACAGCCTCGGCTCAGCGCGAGAAATTGCTGATCGGCTGCAGCACGCGTTCCAACTGCGGGCGCTGCATGATCACCACCAGCGTATCCTGCACTAGGCCGTACATACGCATGTCGTCGAACAGCGGCTGGGCCATATCGAAGGTGGGGGCAGCAGCAGTGTAGGGCAGGTACCAAAGCTTCGTTGTGTTCTTCTTGCCGGCCCGATCCGTGAGACGCAGGATATGGCTTGGTGTCGCCGAGAGCAAAGAATCACGTGTGGCCTGCTCCAAACGCTCAATGCGCTCAAAATTCATTTGCTTCAGGGTGAGGATCGCCCCTTGCACCAGCACCGTATCAAAGGCATACGGCTTTCCAAGGTAATTCAGGAGGGAGAAGCGTCCATCCATGTCCTGGTCGATGCGGTAGGAGTTGGCCGGTGCTAGTGGCGTTTCAAGTTCCACGGTCATCAGATCGTGCAGGTCCGGGAAGGCGGCTACCTCGGTACTGCGCCAATCGTCCAGCTTGGTGTGGAACCGTTGGGCCAGCGTACCGATGAAGCCACCCATGCCCAAGATGAACGGTGCATTGCTGCGGCCTTCGCCCGGCTTTTCCAGCAGCATGTAGGTGCCGAAGTGGTCCTGCGTCCCGTGTCCCACGATCCAGATCTTGGTAGGCACATCACCCCCTTGGTAGATCTCTACCTTCTTGGATGAAGCGCCCATCACGCGCAGGGTATGCGCTTCAGCTGCCTTCGGTACCGGGCTCTTCACCTCGGCCCGTTTGAAGGTGCGCAGCAGCATGTTCACATCGTGGGGTTTGGCCATGAACACATCGTTCAGCGACCAGCCCTTGTTGGTGCGCTTGAGGTCGATGTGCCTGCCCTGCTGGTCGGCGATAAAAATGCGGGTGACACGTGCGGTGTCACCCACAGCGAAATCGCTCAAAGGCCGGTCCAACGTGGTACTGCCAGAGCGTGACGAGATCCACCACGCCAGCCCACCGAGAACGATAAGGACGACAAAAAGAAGTGGACGACGGTTCATGACGTGCGGGTAGCTTTTCGTCGGCGAAAGAACTGGTACAACAGACCAATGATGATCGCGAGCAGCACAGGGACGGCGACATTCACCACCTGCCACCATGTACGATCACTTTCGATGCGTTCAGGATCCAATTGCCGCAATGTGATGGCCCGCGAACGGACGCTGATCAAGCTCTTATCATTGAGCAGGTGGTTCATCGCATTGATGATGAACTCGCGGTTCCCGTAGATCTTGGCGTTGGCGTAGCGATCGAAACCGAGCGTGAAGTACATCCCTTTGCTCACGTCGATACGGTTGCCGATCACGTCGCCATCGCTCACCACGATCTGGGCCGAGCGCTTGCCATGCTCACGGAAGGCCACTTCTGGATCGGCGGTGAAATTCGCTGGCAACCGGTCAATGAAAGCAGAGGTGAATTTTCCCTCCAGCAAGACTGCCATCGGCATGTAGGGTGTGCTCTGCCGATCGAACGGTGGGGCCATTTCCACCACGTTCAAGCTGATGCGCACCGGGTTGCGCTGCGCAAGGGAGGCCGGAGAACTGGTGAGAGGATCCGTCTTGGCCACACTATCGGCCGCGACCGTGTCCATGCTGCTGGCGAAGGCCATGTGTACAGGGTCGATGTTGCTCACGATCGGGTGCGTGCTCTGCGGTATCAGCACAGGTTCCCAGTACCATGGGAAGCGCTCCAGCTTGCGTTGGTTGCCGTAAGGCTGGGTGTAGAGTTCGATCGGTGCACAGCTACGGTCCAACACCAGGTCCTTGTTGATCCGCACGCCATAAGCGAACAGCAGATCATCAAGTCCGGTCTCGTTCGGTACGGCGATGGAGAACTGGTTCTTGCGCAGGCTGTCCAAATTGGCGTCCATGGCATCCAGCATCCACAGCACGCGGCCACCGTTCATGATGAACTGATCGATCACATAGCGGTCGCGCGATGGGAAAGCACTGTCCGGCTTGGCAACGATGACCGCTGCATAGTCGTTGATCCGGTAGCTCATGCCCTGCAGCTTGTGGCTCAGCGCATCGATCCGTTCACCGATGGCGACCCGCTCCACGTCGTAGGTCTCCTTCAAGGCGTTGGTCACATCCATCACCTCCAACTCGCTTAATTCGCCATGCCCCGTGAGGAAAGCGATCTTGGCTTTTTCCTTCGTGGTCACCTGCCGGAAAGCGCTCGCGAACTCATACTCCAAGTTGTTGATCGAGCGGTTCACGATGTCGGCATCCGGCGTGCGCAATTGGGTCTTCAGCAATTGCACAGGGATCGTCTTTCCGCGGTAGGTGATCAGTGCGCCGGGGAACACGATCCGTTCGGAGAAGGCACCTTTCCCCCGCATCCGGATGCTGCTGTAGGTCAGGCCGTCCCGTTGCAGTTGATCGTAGGTCTCCTTCCGCGTCTTTTCGTCCGCGCTTTCGTTCGGGTCGATGAAGGTGTATTGGATCTTTTCCCCTTGTATCACGCGCATCTCATCCAGCAGGTCACGTGTGGCTTGGGATAGACGTTGGAGATCGGCGGGAAGTTCACCGCTCAAGTACACTTTCACGTACACCACGTCCGGTAATTCCTGCACCATGCCGCGCGTGGCAGGTGTCAGCGTGTAACGCTTCTCGTTGGTCAAGTCGCTCCGTAGCCGTGTGAACGAACCCATGAAAAGCAACAGCCCTACGATGGCTAGGCCCATAACGAGCTCCAGCAGGTCGGCGGAACGGGGACTGCGGCTCATTACCAACGTCGGCTTTGGAGCGCGGTGCGCGTGAGCAGCAGGAACACGGTGATGGTCCCGAGGAAGTAGAGCACATCGCGCAGGTCGACCACGCCACGGCTCAAGCTGGCATAATGGTCCTGGATCCCGATGGCTTTGATGGGACCTTCAAGTGCACCGAAGGCATCGAAGCTGGCGATCAGGTCGAAGCCCAGATAGAGGAAGAAGCAGAGGAATACCGCGATCATGAACGCCACCACTTGGTTCTCCGAGATGGAGGAGGCGAACACGCCGATGGCTGCGAGACACGAGGCAAGGGAAAGCAGACCGATGTAGGAACCTATGATGCCACCGGTGTCCAGATCCCCGCGTGGCATGGCCAGATCGTGCAGGCTGTACCAATAGACCAGCGTGGGCAGTAAAGCGAACACCAGCAGGATCACCGCCGCGAGGTATTTGGCCAGCACCAGTTGCATCTCGGTGAGCGGCTTGGTCAGCAGCATTTCAATGGTGCCGGTGCGCTTTTCTTCGCTGAAACTGCGCATGGTAACAGCGGGCACCAGGAAAAGAAAGACCCATGGTGCAATGAAGAACAGCGGGGCCAGATCGGCGTAACCGGTATCGAGGATATTATCCGGGAACACCCATAGGAAAAGGCCTGTGAGGAGGAGGAAGACCACCACCACCACTTGGCCGATCAGCGATCCGAGAAAACCACGGACCTCCTTGAGGATGAGAACACGCATCGTGTAGAACGGGCGCCAAGATAACCGTCGGGTAAAGGTGGACGGTTGCCGTTGCTCGTATGGGAGGTACGAGTTGTCAGTTCTTGGTTGTCAAGCTTCTGTGCGGCTGCCATTTCTAGGGAGCACCGAAGCCCTTAATCCTCGCAGGATCGGATCATCGCCTCCTAGGCATTTCTGACAATGGAAACCCAACAACGGCACCTTAGAACTCGATCACAGATCGCCGTCTGCCTTTCACCGGCTTCTTCGGTATCTTCTCCTCGTCGGTATTGCAGTAATTGCGCACGATGAACTTGGCATCGCCATCACCCAGCTGGTCGGCCTTGCGCCAATCCTCGCACGCTTTCTCCTTGTTCTCCAAAGCGTAGTAGCAGTCGGCGCGGTAGTAAAAGGCTTCCACATTGTCGTCCTCTGCAGCGATCAGTTCATCGAACTTGGCGATGGCTTCTTCATAGCGCTTGCTCTCGAACAACAGGACCGCGATGCTCATCAATCCGTCCGCTTGCTTGGGATCCAGCGCCAACGCGGCTTCAATGTCCACGATGCCATCCGCCTCTTTGTACAACTCGCCCTTCACCACACCACGCAAGAAAAGGGCGTCCGCGTTCTCGGCACGCAGTTTCAGCGAATTCTCCAGATCGCGCAGCGCGCCGTCGTTGTTCCGCCCCAAGTAGTTCGCACAGGCCCGGTTGTACCAAGCGTCGGGATCGGTATCATCCAAGTCCAAGGCGCGGTCCACATCGCGCATCGCCTCTTTCAACCGGCCTTCGGTGATGTGGATCGCGGAGCGGCTGACGAACAACCGCGGGTTGTCCGGTTCCAGCTTCTCGGACTTTACGTAGTCCATCATCGCACCATGGTAATCGAGCTGGCGTTGTTTGATATCGCCACGGAGCTTGTATCCGCCGGGAATAGGGGCATCCAGCGCCAAGGCCGAATCGGCGTAGGCCAACGCGGAGGCGTAATCCTCGGCTTTGTAAGCGGCCTGGGCGGCCTTCAGGTGATCGTCAGCGTCGGGTTGGGCCAACAAGGCCAATGGGAACAACAGCGCGACAAGTGGAACGGGGCGAAGCATGGCCCGAAGATCGGACAAAGACCGGACCAATGGGCTTGGGCTAGGGCAAATGGTGTTCACGGTCCACCGTCCAAGCCTCTGGTGGCGCGGCGAAAAGGGCTTTTACAACAGGCCAGACCCCTGCGAATACATCCGACAACCGGTAAGCCTCCAGATCCTCGGCCCCATCCCAATGACTGTAGGTGAAGAACACACGTGGATCGTCCACATCGTGCAGCAACTCCAGGTGGCGGCAGCCGGTGAACGAACGGATGTGAGGCTTCCAACCAAGGAATAATTCTTGGAACCGACCGACCTCTTCTGGAAGGAATGTCATTTTAACGATGCGGACGATCATGAGGGAGGATGTCAATTCCGTGACCACTCCCCGAAATCCACCCGTACGGCATCCTCGTGTTTCACCCCGAAGAGCCGCGCTGCACCGCCACCTGCCCCTTCCACGCCTTTGTTCACAGCGATCTCCAGCAGACCGGTCGCATTGAAGAAAGCGAGGCGCTCCCCGTTCGGCACGTCACTATATGTAGCATGGACCTTGGTGATGTCATCCGCCGAAATACCGAAGCCGATCCTGAACGTGCGGCCCTTGCCGATATCGTCGAAGAGTTGTTTGCGTACGTTCGTCACCAAGTTGCCGTAGGAGTCGATGTAGAGCACTTTGCCACGGATGCTTGTCGCATCCACAGCCGGCTGGAAACCGATCTGCTCCTTGATCACCACGACTTTCCGGCCGATGACATCAGGCGTTCCGCCGCGTGCGATATGGCATGCGGCTTTCACGAACACGCTCCGAGTGGGGAAGGCAGCGTGATCATGGTCCAGCTTCATCGTGATCTCGAACGCCTCCTGCGGCATACCGTCGAAAAGAAGGCTGAAGATCCCGTTGTCAGCGCCGATGAAGTAGTGTCCATCGTGCCGTACCACCAAATGCGGGGTCTGGCCATCGGCTTCGGGGTTCACGCCGATGATGTGGATCGTACCGCGCGGGAATTCCGGATAGGCCTGACGCAGCACGAATGCCGCCTGCCCATTGTCGAACGGTTTTATGGCATGGCTCACGTCCACGATACGGGCATCGGGGAATTGGGTCCAGATCGCACCTTTCACCGTGGCCACGTAGTGGTCCCGCAGGCCCATGTCGGTGGTAAGGGTGATGATGGCCATGTAGAGAACGGAGGAGCGATGCACGGCGCTACCTTCGGCCTCCAAAACTATCGTGACCGGGAAGTGGTCGCGGGCTGAAGAAATCAACAATCGAAAGTTACTTTGATCGAGAAGCTGATCACCATCACAGGAGCCGACCCTGTTGAGGTACTGGGCGCCAACGACGCCAACCTGCGGATCATCCGCACCATTTTCCCCAAGCTCAGCATTATCGCGCGTGGAGAAACGCTGAAGGTGAGCGGTGCCGATGGCGACATCACCCTCTTCGAGGAACGCTTCGCTCACTTGGTGGAGCACGTTGCCCGCTACAATGAATTGCCGCGCAAGGTCCTGGATGACATCATGGGCACTAGCACCCCTGCCGACCGTGAGCCCGGTGGTGAGGATGCGGACGTGCTCGTTTTCGGCAACGCTGGCCTTCGCGTGAAAGCCCGCACGCGCAACCAGCAAAAGCTCGTTGACGCCACGGAGGCCAGTGACATGGTCTTCGCGATCGGTCCTGCTGGAACGGGGAAGACCTACACGGCTGTGGCCCTTGCGGTACGTGCGCTGAAGGAGCGTAAGGTCCGCCGCATCGTGCTCACACGGCCGGCCGTTGAAGCAGGGGAGAACCTCGGCTTTCTTCCGGGTGATCTTAGGGAGAAGCTGGACCCCTACCTACAACCGTTGTACGATGCATTGCGCGAAATGATCCCGGCCACCAAGCTCGCCGACCATTTGGATGAAGGAGTGATCCAGATCGCTCCGCTGGCGTTCATGCGAGGCCGCACCTTGGACCATGCGTTCGTGATCCTGGACGAAGCACAGAACGCCACGCTTCCGCAGTTGAAGATGTTCCTGACACGTATGGGGCGCAGCGCCAAGTTCGTGATCACCGGTGACGTCACCCAAGTGGATCTGCCGGAACGTCAGCCGAGCGGCTTGATGCCTACCGTGACCATGTTGCGCGATGTGGAAGGCATCACCGTGGTCGAACTGGATGAGAAGGACGTGATCCGCCACGAACTGGTGACGAAAGTGTTAAAGGCCTTCCGCGAACTGGAGAATCCCGCGAAACCATGATCGCCTCACTGCCCGGCACGTTGATGCGGTCCGATCTGAAGCTTCCCGGGGTAGAGCAGGTCTACCGGGGTAAAGTGCGCGATGTCTATCACCTGAAGGATGGCCGTACGATCCTGGTGGCGAGTGACCGCATCAGCGCGTTCGATGTGGTGTTACCGCGTGGCATTCCGCACAAAGGACAGGTGCTCAGCCAGCTCAGTTGGTACATGCTGAAAGCCACAGCGCACGTAGCTCCGAATTGGGCCATCGCATCGCCGGACCCCAACGTGGTCATCGGTCGCACGGCGGAAACAGTTCGCGTGGAAATGGTTGTGCGCGGTTACCTCGCGGGCCATGCCTGGCGCCAGTATATGGCCGGTCACCGCGTTCTGTGTGGTGCTGAGATGCCCGATGGGCTCCGCGAGAACGATCGCTTCCCGCAACCCTTGATCACACCAAGCACCAAGGCCGAAGTAGGGCACGATGAGGACATCGCGCCGGCGGAGATCCAGGAGCGCGGCCTTTGCACGCAGCAGGAGTGGGACACGATGTGCCGCTATGCACGGGCGCTCTTCGCCGAAGGAAGCAGACTTGCCGAGAAGCAAGGATTGATCCTGGTGGATACCAAGTACGAGTTCGGTCGCACATCTTCGGGAGAGATACTTCTGATCGACGAGATCCACACACCGGACAGCTCGCGCTACTTCTACGCGGACGGCTACCAAGAACGCCAGCAATGCGGCGAAGCCCAGAAGCAGCTGAGCAAGGAATTCGTGCGCGAATGGCTGATCGCAAATGATTTCATGGGCAAGGAAGGGCAGCCGATCCCGGAGATGGACGACACCTTCGTACAAAGTGTGACGGATCGCTACACCGAGTTGTACGAGCGGATCACCGGGCAGGGCCTTGAGCCAGCTCCGACCGACGACATGAACGCGCGTGTCCAGCGCGCTTTGGATGCATACCTCGGGTGATTGCTCTGGCTTCACCGGTCGGTTAGCTTCCGAACGTTGATCGCGAGCCACCTGGTCCCGCACCACTCAGGGCCACCGCAGCTTTGCGGGTGCTCACAGGCACGGAGCGCAACTCGGCTCAGTGGATTTCACACGCGAAGCATTTTGTGATCGATAGTGAAGGGTCCGCGAGGATCAATCCTGCAAACAGCGAACGCAAAACCCTCTTCCTTTTGGTGAAATGGTCCGTTGTATTCCTACACCATCATTATTTAGTGAACGGCTCAAGGAGAGACCATTGTCCTCGCCAACAGTGGCACTCCACCACGTTCCGGAAACTGTAAGTGCCTGGAAGTCGCCGGTCGATCCGCTGCGATAAACGCTCGGAAGGCTCGAGAATCCGCTCGCATCCGTGGCGCCTAAGTTTGGAGCCTGCCACAGGGCGGATGTGGATTTCAAGCGTCCCCCAACATCTTGGGCTTCTCCTGGGGCTACGCCGAACTGGTCAAGTTCCACAGTTGGCATTCCAAGTGTTGTTTCAAGCTGCGTCCATTCTCCATCGGTGGGTACGTGCCAGCCTTGGGGGCAGATGCCATGGGGATCGGTTGCGGCGTACCAATTATAGAGATATCCGTAGATCGCTGCGCTCGTCGCGTTGTTTTCATAGGCGCACCGCGCGTATGTGCCGGTGCTTCCGGCGGAGATCCATGAAAGCGGGTCAGGCACCAGCGGGATCTCGTTACCGTCAGCGTAGTGGGTTGTGCGCAGGTTTTCGGTCATCCAGCGCTGTTCGCCGATGGAGACCACGAAGTACAGGTTGCCATCGACGTCGGTGACGCTATTAGCAGCGCTCGGTTGGCTACTCCCATTTTGTGTGGCTGGGGCATCATCGGCCTTCTTGCAGGAGCCAACAAGTAGAATGACGATTGCGAACTAGAGCCATCGAAAGTCCAGGTGGTCCATGGGTCGAAGGTGTGTGGCAGCGAAATTAACCTGCACATCAGATCTTTCGGCGCCCATACAGGTAGGGGTAGGGCCCATCATATCCTCTACTTTTGCCTGCCTTCCGCCGGATCCCCCGCGCATGAGAACCGTCACACTCCTATCAGCCGCCACCATGCTCGCAGCACCCGTCAGCGCCCAAAAGCGCGCTATAGCATACACCGAATTCGACCTCCCCAACGGGCTGCACGTGATCCTGCACGAGGACCATGGCACGCCCATCGTAGCGGTGAGCGTGATGTACCACGTGGGCAGCAAGAACGATGGGGCCGATCGGCGCGGCTTCGCACACTTTTTCGAGCATCTATTGTTCGAAGGGTCCAAGAACATCCAACGCGGCGAGTTCAGCAAACTGGTTGAGAACGCCGGCGGGGTCTTGAACGCCAATACCAGCGGCGACCGAACATATTATTACGAAGTACTCCCCAGCAACGAACTGGAATTGGGCCTGTGGTTGGAGAGCGAACGAATGTTGCACGCCAAGGTAGATCAAGTAGGAGTGGATACGCAGCGCGAAGTGGTCAAAGAGGAGCGTCGCCAGCGCTACGAGAACCAGCCGTACGGCACCCTCACCATGGAAGTGCTGAAGAGGGCATTCACGACACACCCCTACCAATGGCCCACGATCGGCTACATGGAAGACCTGAACGCGGCCAACGAAGCGGACTACCAGTCGTTCTACAAGAAATACTACATACCCAACAACGCTACCTTGGTCGTCGCGGGTGACATTGATCCGGTGAAGGCGAAGGAGTTGGTAGGCCATTATTTCGGCGATATCCCGAAAGGTGCTCCAGTGGTACAGCCCAACTATGTTGAGCCACCGTTGGCCGGTGAAGTGCGCGACACCGTATACGATCGCATCCAACTGCCCGCCGTGGTCATGGGCTATAGGATCCCTGCGAACGGGACACCGGATTTCTACGCTGTGGAGTTGTTGAACCGATTGCTTTCCGGAGGCAATTCTGCGCGGATGAACATCGCCTTGAAGGACGAACAGCAGTTGGCCGTTCATGTAGGCGCGTTCAGCTTCCCCTTTGAGCAGCCGGGTATCGCCATGATGTACGCCATTGCCAATGGTGGTGTGGATGCAGCCAAGTTGGAAGCCGCTATGCAGGAACAGATCGCTGCTTTGGCCACCGCGCCGATCCCGGCGGACGAACTCGCGAAGCTCAAGATCCAATTGGAGACCGAGTCCATTGCCGACAACAGCAGGGTGGCCGGTATAGCTGGCAACTTGGCCACCGCGCACATGCTTCTGGGCAACACGGACCTGATCAATACCGAACTGGACCGCTACCTCAGCCTCACTTCCGAAGACCTGCAACGCGCAGCCCGCACCTACTATGTGCCGACCAACCGCGTGGTCCTCCATTATCTACCAATGCCAGCCAACAATCCATGAACCGCACCCTGCGCCGTCATAGACAACGGACCACATGGGTCGGCTGCACGATCGGCTTTTTCCTACTACCGGCATTCATGAACGCACAACTGGACCGTACCAAGCCACCTGTTGCCGGACCCGCCCCCGAGGTGCGTCTTGGGGAGCATACCACCTTTGAGCTGCCCAACGGCATGCATCTGATCGTGGTGGAGGATCACAAGCTGCCACTGGTCAGCGTGCAGCTCCGGTTCGATGTACCACCCATCGCCCAACATGCGAAGGCGGGGTACATCGATATGGTGGGTGAGCTGATCATGAGCGGCACTGGAACGCGCACCAAGGCAGACATCGATAAGGCGATCGATGTACTCGGCGCGGAACTCTCCGCAAGCAGCGATGGCGTCTATGGGTCCTGTTTGGCAAGGAACCTCGGGCCCTTGATGGACCTGATGCAGGATGTGGTGGAGAAGCCGACATTCCCGGCCGAGGAACTGGAGAAGATGCGCACGCGCTATCGTTCCGGTGTTCAGCAGCGCAACGAGGACCCGGAATCACTCGCCGAGGCCGTCGGGCGTAAGGTCACCTTCGGCGGTACACACCCATACGGGGAATTGATGACGATGCGGACGATCACGAACATCGATAGGGCTGCGATCGTGGCCTACCATCGTTACTTCTTGCGGCCTGAAAAGGCCTATCTCGTCTTTGTGGGCGATATCACGGCCAAGAAGGCACGCGAATTGGCCAAAGAGCATTTCGGCGATTGGCGCCCCGCACCAGCACTGATGACCATCGACGACAATGGCACTACGAATGTGGAAGGGTTGGGTGTCATCCAAGCGCTCAAGCGGCCGGTAACGCCGGGCGGTGCACGGCGTGTCTATATGGTCGATCGGCCGGGTGCCGCGCAATCCGTTATCCGTGTCTCATTCCCGTTGAACCTCGTGCCCAAGGACTTGCGTGTGCAACAGTCGCAGGTGATGAACACCATACTTGGAGGCGGCATCTTCAATGCTCGCCTGATGCAGAACCTGAGGGAGAAGCGGGGTTACACCTACGGCGCGTATTCATCCTTGGACGTGGACCGATTCAACAGCAGCTTCACGGCCTCGGTAAGTGTGCGTACCGAAGTCACGGACAGTGCAGTGACGGAGATCATGGCCGAACTGGAACGCATGCGCAGCGAGCCGGTAACACGCGAGGAATTGGACCTCGCCAAGCGCTCCATGATGGGCAGTTTCGGCCGCAGCTTGGAGGATCCACGAACGGTAGCGCGCTTCGCCTTGAACACGGCCTTGAATGATTTGGCCCCGGACCACTACCGGACCTATTTGTCAAGACTGGAGAGTATTACGGCGCAGCAGATCCAGGATGCAGCAGCTGCGTTCCTCTATCCCGATCAGGCGACCATCCTTGTGGTGGGCGATATGGAACGTGTGGCAGATGGATTGGCCACATCCAATATGGGGCAAAGTGTGCCCATTGTACAATTGAACGAAGAGGGAGAGGTCCGCCAAGAAGTGATCACGCCGGTGAAGGACCTCACTGCAGTGCAGGTATTCGATGCATACATCAACGCGATCGGTGGACGTGAGGCCATTGCGGGGCTCCGTCCACTGCGCATCCAACGTAACCTTGCCATGAAGGGTGGGAGTTTGAACAGCACGGATTGGTTCGCACCGGGCCAATACCGCACCGAGATCAGGTCCGGCATCGAATTGCTGGAAGAGACCATCTTCGACGGTCAGCGCGTACAGTACACGACCCCGGAGAACATTGGTGAGCTGACGGATGCCGCGTACGAACTGACGTGTCTTCAAGCGGTTCCCGTGCCGGAGGTCGATCATGCTGCATTGTTGGAGAAGAGCACGCTCGTAGGCTCCACCCAAGTGAAGGGAAGGCTGGCGTACAAGGTGGTGATGAACACGTTGTCCGGAGTCTCGTTGAGCCAATACTTCGATGCGGAGACAGGGCTGAAGGTCCGGTCCTCCAGGGTCGAACTGCGCGATGGCATGGCCTACGAAGTCGTGTCCGAGTTCGCGGATTGGAACACGATCAAAGGAGTGTTCTTTCCGCATACGACCGTAGAACGCGGTAGGCCCACGGGCAAGGTGGTGAGCACGATCACCGCTGCGGAAGCAGGCAAAGTGATGCCTGTGGGCTTCTTCGATACCAACATTCCCGAACCACCGGAGACGCCGAATATCATTGATGTGCAGGCACCTGTGGAAGAGGAGTGAGGATCATCGCTGGATCGGGATCACTTCGGCGCTCTTGATCCGGGCTTTCGGCAATGGACCACGGATCGATGCGGACAGCGCTTCCAATAGCTTTCGGCGTACGGACGGTTGGCGCACAACAAGACTGATCTGCCGCACCGGTCCGGTGCCGTGGATCGCCGCACATGCGGATCGTCGGCCTCTATACTGAGCTCGGGGACCAAGGTCATTCCACTGCCGTTGCGCACCAGTTGCTTCAACGTTTCGATGCTGCCGCTTTCGTAGAGCACGTTCTCATACCCTGCCGAACCGGGTCGGTCACAAAGGCTCAACGTCTGCTCTCGAAAACAATGGCCTTCACCGAGCACCCTCAACGGATGGTGTTGTATATCCGCTCTGCTGATCCGCTGTTTGCGCCACAACGCGTGGTCTTCCGGCAGGTACGCCAGCAAGGGCTCTTGGAACAAGGCGACCTCTTCGAATTCCGATGGATCCACCGGTGTTACCAAGATCCCGACATCCAGATCTCCGCGCCGTAGCCCTTTCAGGATCCTGCTCGTATTCCGTTCATCGATGATCAGTTGAAGGTCGGGGTGTGCCCCCGCGAGATCAGTATGGAACAACGGTAGGAGATAGGATGCCAACGTGGGGATGATGCCAATGTGGCGCTCCGGTCGATCCGGTGTGCAACTCGTTCACCATGGACCTCAGCTGTGGTATTTCGCGCAGCACCACACGTGCTTGGGCGATCACCTGTACCCTAGTTCCGATGGCCTTATCGGTTGTGTGCGCCGATCGAAGAGGACCACGCCCATCTCCTCTTCCATCTTGCGCAATTGCATGGTCAGTGTGGGTTAGTAACGAAACAAAAGGCCTCCGCTGTCATGAAGTGCTGATGGTCGTCCAATGCCACCACGTAGTGAAGTTGCTGAAAGGTCATATCGTCCAAAGCTATATACCCATTAAGATTATCAATTTGGTCCATGGGTCTAGCGAAAGTACTTTCGTCGGATCAGCGAGACCCCACTTCCTGCTGACGACAGTCAGGAATTTTCTCGGTGGTTCGGTGCTACTTTGTTGGCGCCGGGGAAGCTCACTCAATAATGATCGGAACAAACAACAGTAGCTTCTCCAACGGACGGCCATGGCTCTGGACACACACGTGCAGGACTGCCGAGCGAGCGAACGGTCGTGGACACCTTACTTCACACTTCTTCACCGGAAAATAGAACAACGGACAATGAGCAATGAAACGAAACCGGCCGCCTCAGGGAGCGCCGTGAGCAGCAATGGAAATGGTGAGGGAAAATGTCCCGTCATCCATGGAACCATGCAAATGCCCGGTACCGGTCGAGGCCCTGGTAACCGTGACTGGTGGCCGAACCTGCTGAACCTCGGGATCCTGCATCAACACCATCCGGCATCGAACCCGTTGGGCCTCGATTTCGATTACGCAGAAGCGTTCAAGAAGCTCGACTACGCAGCGCTGAAGAAGGACCTCACCGCGCTTATGACCGATTCACAGGACTGGTGGCCCGCCGACTGGGGACACTATGGTGGCTTGTTCATCCGCATGGCATGGCACAGCGCGGGCACGTATCGCACTGGCGACGGGCGCGGCGGAGGTGGACGCGGACAGCAGCGTTTCGCACCGCTCAATAGCTGGCCGGACAACGTCAGCTTGGACAAGGCACGTCGTCTCCTGTGGCCGATCAAGCAGAAATACGGTCATGGCATCTCTTGGGCGGATCTGATGATCCTTGCCGGTAACGTGGCCCTCGAATCCATGGGCTTCAAGACCTTCGGGTTCGCAGGCGGAAGGGTTGATACTTGGGAGCCTGATCAGGACATCTATTGGGGAAGCGAGCGCACTTGGCTTGGTGGGGATATCCGTTATGCGCACGGGTCGCACGGGGTAGACAAGTCCGGTGGCGTGTTGGTCACCGACGATGATGCAGATGGTAAGATCCACTCTCGGGACTTGGAGAAGCCTCTCGCCGCCGTTCAGATGGGCTTGATCTACGTGAACCCGGAAGGGCCGGACGGCAACCCGGATCCGGTCGCCAGTGGTCGCGATGTGCGTGACACCTTCGGCCGCATGGCCATGAACGATGAAGAGACCGTAGCCCTGGTGGCCGGCGGTCACACTTTCGGTAAGGCGCACGGTGCAGGTGATACCAAGTTGGTGGGATCAGAACCGGAAGGAACATCGATCGAGGAGCAAGGCTTCGGATGGGCCAACAAATTCGGGAGCGGTAAGGGTGTACACACCACCACGAGCGGCATCGAAGGCGCATGGAAACCCAATCCAACCAAATGGGATAACGGCTACTTCAACATGCTTTTCGGCTACGATTGGGAGTTGACCAAGAGCCCGGCTGGTGCGCAACAATGGGTCACCAAGAATTGCAAGCCCGAGGACATGATCCCCGACGCGCACGATCCCAACAAGAAGCATCCGCCGATGATGACCACGGCGGACATGTCCTTGCGTTTCGACCCGGTCTACGAGAAGATATCGCGCCGCTTCCATCAGGACCCACAGGCGTTTGCTGACGCCTTCGCAGGTGCTTGGTTCAAGCTCACCCACCGGGACATGGGACCCAAAGGCCTCTACCTCGGACCTGAAGTGCCCAAGGCAGAACTGCTCTGGCAAGACCCTATCCCTACTGTCGATCACAAACTGGTCGAAGCGAGCGATATCGCTGTATTGAAGAGCAAGATCCTTGCTTCGGGTGCGAGCGTATCGGAGCTCGTGTCCACGGCATGGGCCTCTGCTTCCACATTCCGTGGCAGCGACAAACGTGGTGGTGCCAACGGTGCGCGCATCCGTCTTGCTCCGCAGCGGTCCTGGGCGGTGAACGATCCCGCACAGCTCGGCAAAGTGCTGAGTACGTTGGAGAACATCCAGAAGGAGTTCAGCTCCGGTGGTAAGAAAGTATCACTCGCCGATCTGATCGTGTTGGGTGGTGCTGTAGCCATCGAGAAAGCTGCCAAGGATGCCGGCCATACCGTGATGGTGCCCTTCACACCCGGTCGCATGGATGCCTCGCAGGAGCAGACCGACGTGGAAAGCTTCTCCCTGTTGGAGCCGCAAGCCGACGGTTTCCGCAACTACGAGAAGAAGTCGTACCGTGTCTCACCTGAAGAGATGTTGGTCGACAAGGCGCAACTGCTTGGGCTTAGCGCTCCGGAGATGGCCGTGCTCATCGGTGGCCTGCGTGTGCTTGGCGCCAACACGGGCGGTAGCAAGCATGGCGTGTTCACGGACCGTGTGGGGCAACTCACCAACGACTTCTTCGTGAACCTGCTCGACATGCACAACGCTTGGGCGCCGAAGGCCGGCGAAGAAGGTGTATACGGATCGCACGACCGAAAGAACGGTGACCGCAAGTGGACCGGAACGCGCGTGGATCTCGTCTTCGGTTCCAACTCGCAACTGCGCGCTATTGCCGAGGTGTTTGCACAGGCCGATGCCAAGGAGAAGTTCGTGAAGGACTTCGTGAAGGCCTGGACCAAGGTGATGAACGCGGATCGGTTCGATATGGTGGGCTGATCGACCAACGCTGAACGATCAAGAGGGACGGGCCGCTTCATTAAGTGGCCTGTTCTCTTTGGCAGAGATCCTGCTACGTAAGTTCCAAGATCCCGGATATGGACGTCCTTTGACGTAATTACACGAATGTTGCGCGCTCAACTGATCATTTCTTTGTGTCTGGTCGGACTGGTCTTCCCGATCTGGTGGCTGGATGACCACTCGCTGAAAAGCAATGGTCGCGATTGGATCGCATTGGACATACGTGGGTTGTTCGTTCGGTCCTATGTCGCTTTCCTAATCGTGCATATTCTCTTGAGCACGGTTGCGTTGTATGTCTTCCGGGGAACCAGCATGTGGTCCATACAGCTCTGTTCTGGGGTGTGCGCGATCGCGTTGTTAGGCGCTGGGATATTCGTCTACGACCGGGTCCAGCGGTCGCGGTCCAGAAGCGCTTCCCATGAATTACAGGAGCAACGCAAAGCACACCTGCACGACATCGAACTGAAGAGTTGGTGGTACGTACCGAACGAAGCGGATCCAAAGGAGATCCATGTGGAACTCATGGTGGCAGCCCCTGGCCGCTTCTCTGGAAGTGCGAACGGGTTCGACGGACAACAGCAGCGGACGGTGAACGCGGAAGGAGCATTCACCTATGTCTTCTTGAGGAACGGGACGGGTCCTGTGCCCAACGCAGGTCAACTCGAGTTCACGTTCTACCTGTTCAGGGGACCGGTCGGGTCATCAACGCCCAATGACATTTCCAAGGTGTTCCTGCACACACCTAAGATGGATGATGATGGTTCGTATTTCTACGGGACATTGCCGGTGAACTCCCAAGGGGTGCAGTGATCGCATTCCGGGGATACGGTCGGCAGAAATGCATGGTATTTTCGTTCAGCCCAATTCAGCCTTCCAAGATCCTCCGGCCGTGGACTTCGCCTTCGAATACCTAATGGTCGCAACGGATCAAATGCTCCGTCCAATGGTGCTCACCATCGTTGCCCTGTATCAGATAGATCCCATCGGGCAACTCCGGAAGTAGGACCTCCTTGACGCCGTTGCCTTGAACGACGCGGTCCGAGAAGACCTTACGGCCATGTGCATCGTACAGGCTGATGGTCAGTGGCCCATTGCTACCGTTGTTCAGATACAAGCGATCTGTGAAGGGGTTGGGCCACACCTCCATGGAATCTCGTTGCAATTCGTCCAGGCCCACTGTAGCAGTCAACGCGATGCAACTGAAATTATCCTCCGGAGATCGATCGATGCATTGGTTCGGACTTTGCGCTACAAGACAGATGCTACTTGTCACATCCATGGCACCGGGTGGATAGTAGCGGATGGAGATCACCACACTGTCGAGCGGCAACGTCACTGTTCCGTTGGGCATCAGTTGCAGGTTCGACAATGGAGTTCTGGTCGACGGTTCGCCACACATAGCTGCTGGGATATCGGTGCGCTGCGCAAGAACTAGGGAATCGATCTGCTCAAGGCCATTGTTCCTCAATGTGACGCTCAAGTTGGCATATAAATAATGATAGTTGGCATTCCAACTTGCTTGCCTGAACCATGAACTGTCGACCGTGATCTCCTCCAACCCGACATCCATGGTATGTTCACTTGTCGCATTGTCCATTCCATAGGTCCGCATTAGACCAGTGCTGGTTCCATGTAGGGCCACCGTGCTGGAAGTAACCAGTCGTCCGTACTTCAACGCCATGCTGCGGATGGATTGACCGGGAAGCAACGCCGGTTCCACGAGCATGGTGATACCCGACCCCGGTGCCCATCGGAACAACTGGCTTGCGGCTTGGAAGAAGGATCCCGCTGTGCCCGGTAGGAAATTCCGAGGTCCAGTAAGTGCTGAATAGGTTGTAATAAGGTTCAAGCTCAAGTCCGGTTGCAAGCGATGTATGGCGCTATCCGTAAGCACCAAAAAGGTATCACCATAAGGCATCAAGTCCCGCACCTCTTCGGATACTTGTGCGGAGTCGATCTTCGTGCCGTCCGGATCCATCAGCATCAAGCGATCACCTGCGGCAAGGAGAAGGTTCCCTGATGGGGTCCAAAGACCACTTACGGGCGAGGAAGGATCGATCGGCAGTGGAAAGGGCCAAGTGGAGACCTGTTCGCCTAAAAGGTCGGTGATCATCACAATGCTCCCGAGCAAGGCAAGCTGATCGCTCGGCAGATCTGCCATATGTACGTAACCCTCGCCGTCCGGACCGGCGATCGATCGATCCAACAGCGCAGTGCCATCGGTATTCAAATGAATGAGACGTGTGCTGTCCCAATAGTCGCAGTGATCATCAAGGCCCACAAGGAAGATCCCACCGTCCAAAGAGTTGACCATATCTCCTCCGAGGCCCCATTCCCATTCGCCTGTCAGGCTCATCGGTACCTGGTGGAACCCGACCTCTTCACCAGCGTCGTTCAATTGTGTCAAATAATGCATGGGACCACCGGCCCTCCACTCAGGATTTCCCCAAGCTGCAATGGCCCAGCTATCGCCGAGTGGTAGGATCTTTCCATACACGACATCCGTACTGCGCTGATCAGCGACCTCAACGAATTGTGCCTCGGTAGTTCCGAAGGCGCTAACAACCAAGATCAAGGACAGTGTTGAAATGCGCATGGTTGTTTTCTTGCAGGACAGGTTTGACCGTGTTTCCGCTGCCTGAAGGTAACGCTCCATCTTTGCACTTAGGTCACCAAAACCAATACGTGTAGGCGCACCCCATGCTCGGCCTCAAACTCCCCACCGATCCCCGCTGGGCGGAACTCGTCCGCACCGACCTCGCAGAACTGCTCACCGATCATGCGTGGTGCGAACTGAAGGCCGCCAGCAACGTGATGAGCATGATCGTGCGCTACCCCGATCTGAGCGAGTTGGTCGCTGAGCTTACACGGATAGGGCAAGAAGAGCTGGCGCATTTCGGGCAGGTCCACGGGAAGATCACGGCGCGCGGCTGGGTGATGGGCCCCGAACGCAAGGACCATTACGTGAACGAACTCCTGCAATTTGTTCGGCAAGGTGGTGGCCGTGAAGAGCGTTTGGTGGACCGCTTGCTTTTCAGCGCCATGATCGAGGCACGTAGCTGCGAGCGGTTCAAGATGCTGAGCGAAGAAGCGGAGGACGAGGACCTGCGCACGTTCTACCGCGAATTGATGGTCAGCGAGGCCGGCCACTATACCACCTTCATCGGTTTCGCGCGACAGTACGGCGGCAAGGTGGATGTGGATGCACGCTGGAAGGATTTCCTAGGCTATGAAGCCGAGCTGATGGGCCGCTATAGCAAGGCGCCCACGATACACGGGTGAGGTCGATCGGAAGGTCGGGTTGCGAGTGGACATCTCAAAATAGCCTTTGTTATCGGGCAAGGAGGATCTGACGGCCAGATGAGGCGGAAGGACCGAGCATAGCCGGAACTGAGTGAGGCTTCATCCAACGGAATATGGGCGCAAGAGCGCCTTACGCAGCCCGAAGATTAATTTTGAGATGCCTTCCAGATCCGCCGACTTCGATAGGCGGTTTCCAACGTGACCGAACACTTGTCCGATCATCTCATGGTCCGATCGTCCGATCGCATTCTTGGAACATTTCCCCTGCTTTTTTGGCAACTTCACGCCCCCTAAGCTCCGATCATGCTCCGTTCCCTATTGACCATCAGCGCTGCATCCGTCCTTTTCGCAGTACAAGCACAGCCTAAGTTGCCGTATGTCTCAGTTCCGGGCGATCCGATGGAGACCCGCATCTATACACTGGAGAACGGTCTACAGGTTTGGCTCAGCCGAAACACCGATGCACCGCGCATCCAAACGAACATCGCGACACGTGCGGGCAGCAAGAACGATCCTGCCGATGCCACCGGACTTGCCCACTATTTGGAGCACATGCTGTTCAAGGGCACGTCCAAGATCGGCACGGCGGATTGGGCCAAGGAAAGTGATTTGCTGAAGCAGATCAGCGATGCGTACGAATTGCGCAGGAAGACCACGGACGAAATAGAACGTGACCGGATCTACCACAGCATCGACAGCCTGAGCACCCTTGCTGCCGGTTATTCGGTACCCAACGAGTACAGCAAGCTATTGAAGTCCATTGGAGCGCGGGGAACGAACGCTTACACCAGCACGGAACGCACGGTGTACGTGAACGACATCTCCAGCGACGATCTGGAGCGATGGATGATGATCGAGAGCGAACGTATGCAGGAATGCGTGCTGCGGCTGTTCCACACCGAACTGGAGACCGTGTATGAGGAGTTCAACCGTGGGCAGGACAACGACGGTCGCACGGCAAACAAAAAGTTGAACGCACTGCTCTATCCCAACCATCCGTACGGCACGCAGACGACATTGGGCTCGGGAGAGCATTTGAAGAACCCCAGCATGGAGAAGATCCACACGTTCTTCGACACTTACTACGTACCCAACAACATGGCCGTGGTCCTCGCCGGTGATCTCGACTATGACAAGACGGTGGCCATGGCGCAGAAATACTTCGGCGGGTGGAAGCGGAAAGAAGTTCCACCGTTCACCTTCACGAAAGAGGTGCCGATCACGATCCCGATCACGGCCGAGGTCTTCGGTCCGGATGCCGAATGGGTGGATCTGGCCTGGCGCTTCGAGGGGTATGGTTCCGAGGATGCGCTGATGCTGCCGTTGATCAGCCGCATGATCAGTAATGGCCGCGCAGGCATCATGGACCTTGATCTGCTGCAAGGCCAGAAAGTGTTGGATGCATCGTGCTATGCCAACGTGCAAGCGGATTATACCGAGTTCGACATGAGCGGGAAGCCCAAGGAAGGGCAAACGCTGGAGCAAGTGCATGAGCTTTTGACGGCCCAACTGGAAACAGTGAAGAAGGGCGCGTTCGATGATTGGCTGATCGAAGCCGTTGTGAATGATCTGAAGCAGAACATGATCCGTTCCTGGAGCGACAACAACGGGGCACGTGTGCGTGCGCTCACGGATGCCTTTATTCTCCAAAAGGAGTGGAAGGATGTAGTGGACCTCTATGACCGCATGGGGCGTATCACCAAACAGCAAGTGGTGGCCTACGCCAACAAGAACTTCGGCGCGAACTACGTGTGCGTGTACAAGCGCACCGGTGAGAACAAGGAAGGCTACAAGGTGACCAAGCCGAAGATCACGGCACTCGATATAAAGCGTGAAGGCAAAAGCGCATGGCGCAAGGAATGGGAGAAGGTCCCGAGCCTGCCCATGGAGCCCGAATTCATCGACTTCAACACGGCTATCGCACGCCGCGACCTCGATCATGGCGTTACGTTGGCCTGCGTGAAGAATCCTACCACGGATCTCTTCAGTCTGCGTTACATGTTGGACATGGGCACCAACAATGACCGGGAGCTGATGGTGGCCGTGGAGTACCTGCCGTACCTAGGCACCAACCGATACAGCCCCGAGGAGTTCAAGAAGGAGTTGTTCAAGATCGGCGTGTCCCTTCAGGTGTTCGCTAGCGATGATCGTGTGTCGGTAATGCTCACCGGGTTGGAGAAGGACCTGCCCAAAGGGTTGGAACTATTGGAACACCTCCTAGCGGACGCAAGACCGAACGAAGAAGCCTTGCGCGGATTGATCGCCGACATCCGAAAGAGCAGGCAGGATATGCTGAAGGACAAGGGCTCGATCCTACAAGGCGGCTTGGATAGTTATGCGCGCTTCGGCGCACGTTCACCGTTCAACGATGTGCTCACGAACGAACAGCTCTCCGCGCTCAAGGGTCAGGTGTTGGTGGACAAGATCCACGCGCTCATCAGTTACAAGCACAAGGTGATCTATTACGGTAAGAAGAGTGCGGATGAAGTGGCGCTGCTGCTGAACCTCGTACACAAGACTCCAGCGACCCTAAAGGACTATCCACCAGCGCGTATCTATCCGGAATTGCCGACTACAGAGAACAAGGTCTACTTCGCAGAGCATGACATGGTGCAGACCGAGATGGTGCTGGTGAGCAAGGCAGGGACTTTCGATGCCGAGAAGCTTCCATATGCGTCGCTCTTCAACGAGTATTTCGGGAGTGGATTGAGCAGCATCGTGTTCCAGGAGATCCGCGAGGCGAAGGCCTTGGCGTATGGTGCGAGTGCGAGCTACACCAGTCCATCGAAGAAGGAGGACGCGCACTACGTGCGGGCCTTCATCGGAACACAGGCCGATAAGCTGGATGACGCAGTCGTGGCCATGTTGGTGCTTATGAACGAGATGCCCATGGCCCGCGAGCAGTTCGATGGGGCCAAAGCGAGCGCCTTGAAGGTGATCGCCAGCACACGCGTCACTAAGGAGAATATCTACTGGGCTTGGGACGCAGCACAACGTCGAGGTATCGACTACGACATCCGCAAGCTGAGCTACGAGCGCATCCCATCGATCACGATCGAGGACATGAAGACCTTCTTCGACAAAGAGATCAAGGGTCGGCCGTACCATTATTGTGTCATCGGCAAGGAGGCGGCGCTGGATCCTGCAGCGCTGGGCAAGCTGGGTCCGGTAACCCGTCTCACCAAAGAGCAGCTGTTCGGCTATCCGGCGGAGTAATGCCTATACCGAACTTTGTAGCATCCACCAACGACCCATGTCCAACGAGATCACCGCCGAGATCATCTCCATCGGCGACGAATTGCTGATCGGTCAGACCATCAACACCAATGCGGGTTGGATGGGCGATCAGCTGGGACTTATCGGCATCCGGCCGAAACGGGTGCTCACCATCGGCGATGACCGTCAGGAGATCTTGGACGCCTTAAGTGCAGCGGGTTCCGACGTGGTCTTGATCACGGGCGGATTGGGACCAACGAAGGACGACATCACCAAACACACGCTCTGCGAATTCTTCGATACGCACCTTGTTCGGCACAGGGACATCGAAGCGCGCATCGTGGACTTTTTCCAAGACCTGGGCCGTGATCCTTTGGAAGTCAATCGCGCGCAAGCGGACCTACCGGCGAATTGCACCGTGATCCCCAACGATCGCGGCACGGCAAGCGGTATGTGGTTCAATGTCGCACGTTCGAAGGACTCTGGCGGGCCGAACGATCAGGTCTTCGTCAGCATGCCCGGTGTTCCGTTCGAGATGCAGGCGATGATGCTGGCACATGTCCTGCCGCGATTGAAAGAGCACTTCGCACCACCGACCATCGTACACCGCACTCTTCTTACGACTGGGTTGGGAGAAAGTCATCTGGCGCAGCGCATCGAAGCTTGGGAGGATAGTCTGGCCGGCGAACGCATCAAACTGGCCTACCTGCCCTCACCCGGCACGGTGAAACTGCGACTTTCCACCTATGCCGATGCCAACGCCACCGACGCCCACGAGCGCGTGGACCGCAAAGCGGATGAACTAAGCAAACTGATCCCGGAGTTGATCTTCGGCGAAGGGGAGGAGCGGCTCTCGCAAGTGCTGGGGCGATTGCTCAAGGAACGTGGGCAAACGTTGTCGTTGGCAGAAAGCTGCACGGGCGGCTACGTCAGCCACCTGATCACCTCTGTTCCCGGCAGCTCGGCGTACTTCACCGGAGGCGTGATCAGCTATGCCAATGCCGTTAAAATGGAGGAGCTCGGCATTCCCAGCGACATGCTGGAACTGAACGGTGCCGTGAGCCGACCCGTGGTGGAGAAAATGGCCACCGGCGTCCGCGAAGCCCTTCGCACCGATTGGAGCGTAGCTCTTACCGGTATCGCTGGTCCGGATGGCGGCACCCCCGAAAAGCCCGTCGGCACAGTATGGATGGCGGTGGCCGGTCCGGATGGTGTGCAAAGCGTCCTTGGGAAATTCCCGGGCAGGCGGTCCACGATCATAGAGAGCAGTGCTTTGGCTGCGCTGAACTTGTTGCGGAAGCGGTTATTGGCCTGATCTGTAGGTCAGCAGTACCACTTTACGAACTTTGTCTATCTTCGCGCCCCGTAATAAGTCACAGCCATGTCCAAGGTTTGCCAGATCACCGGAAAGCACGTCATCACCGGTAACAAGGTGTCCCACTCCAACATCAAGACACGGCGCACGTTCGCACCCAATCTTCAGGACCGGAAGTTCTATATCCCGGAGGAGAAGAAGTGGATCAGCCTGCGCGTGAGCGCTGCTGGCATGCGCACCATCAGCAAGAACGGCATCGTTTCGGCCCTGAAGACGGCCAAAGCAAAAGGCTTTCTGAACGGCTGAGCACACGGCACGGTCTTGGAAGGCGTCGGGCGAACTAGTTTCGGCCGACGCCTTCTGCGTTTCTATGCCTCGTTGGATGAACCCCATGCTCCACCGCCTCGCAGTACTTCCGTTCGTGGCATGGGCTATTCTGGCCCAAGCCCAAGAAATGCCCGTGGGACGCATCAGCGATGAGGCCCACGGCATCTACGACAACGATATGCTGAGCCCGGAATTCCACCGCGGTCGCAGGGAAGCCTTGCGTGCGAAATTGCCCGAAGGCGGCGTGGCCGTGTTCTTCGCCAACCCCCTGCGCAACCGGAGCAACGACGTGTATTACGAGTATCATCAGGACCCGGACCTTTACTATCTCACCGGTTTGACCGAGCCGGATGCGGTCCTGTTCGTCTTCAAGGAACCCCGCACATTTCCCGATGGCGACCACAGCGAGGTCCTAGTGGTACGCGAGCGGGATCCGAAGCGCGAAGTATGGGACGGGATACGCCTCGGAGCCGATGGTGCGCACGATGTCCTCGGTGTGGAGAAGGCGTTGACCGGAAAGGAGTTGCTGAGCATGGACCTGCCGTGGCGCGATACCGACAAGGTCTACATAAGCAGCACCAAGGAGAATTTGGTGAACGACCCCCACAACAGCGCCGATCTGGCCGATCTGATGGACCGCGTGAACAACAATTTGACCAAAGGCACGGCGAAAGGGGATGAAGCCCTTGAACGCTGGACAGCCGAGTTGCGCCAAGTGAAGTTGCCAGAGGAACTGGCCTTGATGCGCCGGGCTATCGAGATCACCTGCGAGGCCCAGAAGGACCTGATGCGCAAGCTGAAGCCGGAGATGACCGAGTACCAGACCGAAGCCATCGTGGAGTACGTGTTCAAGTCAAGTGGTGCTGAGCACGAGGGTTATCCGTCGATCCTCGGTGGCGGTCCGCATAGCTGCGTGCTACATTATGAGACCAACCGCCGCACCGTCTTGGATGGCGACCTGTTGCTCAGCGATGTGGGGGCGGAATACCACGGTTACACCGCCGATGTCACCCGGACCATGCCCGCTAACGGCCGGTTCACCACGGAACAGCGCAAGATCTACGACATCGTTCTAGCTGCACAGGATGCCGGGATCGCCGCGACCAGGGCCGGAAAAGCCTTTCGCGACCCGCACAATGCCGCGTGGGCGGTGGTGGTGAAGGGCTTGATGGACCTCGGTATCGTGAAGGACGAAAGCGAGGTGAAACGCTACTTCATGCACGGTACCAGCCACTATTTGGGCTTGGATGTTCACGACGCCGGGCTCTATGGACCGTTGGAAGCAGGCAACGTCATCACCGTTGAACCGGGCATCTACATTGCCAAGAACAGCCCCTGCGACCCGCGCTGGTGGGACATCGGCGTGCGTATCGAGGACGACATCTTGGTCACGGACGGCGATCCGGTGAATCTCTCCTTGGGCGCTCCACGAACGGCCGAGGAGGTGGAGGCGCTGATGGCCAAGTGAGTTCTTCTTGAAACTTTTTAAAGGTGAGGGTGCCGGAGAAAAGTCGAACCCTATGTACATAATAGCGTACGGCTGAACGTACATTTGAGTGTTCATCCAGATCCGCAACATCATGTCCTTGACCGCTGTAACAGCCACGAGCCTCCGCGAAAAACTTAAAAGCTATTTGGACCGGGTCTCGAATTCCATGGAGACCCTGATCGTTTCCAGGGGTAGCAATGACCGGGATGCGGTCGTGATCATGTCCATAGAGACGTACAACGCATTGACGGAAACGAACTATCTAATGTCCACTCAAGCAAACCGAGATCGTCTGTTGGGGTCGATCGGCGAATTTCGGGCGGGCAAGGTGTTAGCGAACGGGGAGCAGGCCATGGAGAAGCTTACGGCGAAGAAGTCGTCCCGGCGAACATGAAGGTCGAATTCACTGAAAAAGGGTGGGAGGACTTCTGCTATTGGCATGAGAACGACCCGAAGAAAGCGGATCGCGTAAGGGCACTGATCAAAGAATGCACTAGGACCCCATTTATGGGTACTGGTAAACCCGAGGCCTTGAAATATGCCCTCAAGGGATTTTGGTCGCGAAGAATTGATGACGAGCATCGGTTGGTCTATTGCGTTTCGGGTTCCGGAACAGCTAAGTGTGTGAGCGTGGTCCAGTGCAGATTCCATTACATATAGCGCACGCTTTTAGTCCAGGAAATGCCCGATTTGGCCGGATAGGGAACTTCGCCTACTTTTGCGGCCCCGTGCTCGGTGGCATGGGGATCGATCAGCAGACCAATGGCCAAGAAAGGGAACCGCGTACAAGTGATCATGGAGTGTACCGAGCACAAGACCTCGGGCATGCCTGGCACCTCCCGTTACATCACAACCAAGAACCGGAAGAATACGACCGAGCGCATGGAGTTGAAGAAATACAACCCCATCCTTCGGAAGATGACCGTTCACAAAGAGATCAAGTAAGCCATGGCTAAGAAAACC